>ENA-ORLY01001198-ORLY01001198.1-human-gut-metagenome-genome-assembly--contig:-NODE-1198-length-32301-cov-13.223219_pt1 | contig 32301 bp, 27 predicted proteins | sample MGYA00243071_ERZ508832 | MGnify/ENA primary metagenome ERZ508832 (study PRJEB26277, sample SAMN04329777) | human gut metagenome | biome: human-associated habitat | host: Homo sapiens | place: USA... | reverse complement strand
CTTAATTATAACTGAAAGATGAGCACTTGGCTCTTTTTATATAGATTTGTAATTTACACCATTATATAGACATTATCGTTTCAGCTACTTTTTCCTGCTCTTTTCCGGATTTTTGGCGGGATTTTGGGTGCTGTTTTGCGAATTTTTGCGGTTTCAGCTCCACAAGGCCCGCTTGCTATGCTATCAACCTATGGCTATTGTACATTATGATAATTGAAAAATCCAGCATTTTCTAAATAAAAGGACATAAAAAGTGAATTTTCAGAAAAATATTAAAAAAGTTACTATTCACACTGAACGGTAACAAAAAAAACACGCTATGCGCGTGCTCCAAAATAATACAGTCGATAACTATTCAGTTACATCCATAAATAAATCGGCGTGACAAGATTCGAACTTGCGACCTCTACGTCCCGAACGTAGCGCTCTACCAAACTGAGCCACACGCCGTCTGCAATTCGTTTTGCAACTATTAAATAATATCACAATGTATAAATTTTGTCTACCCCATAATATATATTTATGGTATGATTTATGCTGTATAAGATAAAAATTTACAATATTGTGCCCAGCCTCACAGCAAGGTATCATACCCATGACTAAACTGTAATTTAATCACGTAATTATTTTTTATACTATGAAGCCGGCCCGGCAGCGCAGCGACCGGCTTAGCACCACGGTATATAAATTATCAGGAGAATATCATGACAAATCAGACAAATAACATAAATCAGACAAATAACATAAATAACATAAATCACACAAATCACATAAATCACATAAATCAGACAAATCACATAAATCAGACAAATCACACCAATCACACCAATCACATAAATCACATAAATAAAACAGCTATAATAACCGGAGCTTCACGCGGTATCGGTGCCGCCATTGCCAAAAAGCTGGCTTCCTGTGGCTATAACCTCTCACTTTGCTGCCGCAATTCATCTGACAGGCTAAAGGCTCTGGCTGATGAGCTTCACTGTGCATACGGAATTGAGGTGCTATGCTACACCGGAAATGTAGGAGACTTTTTCTTTGCCAAGGATATGGTTACGAATACCATTTCCCATTTTGGCCATATAGATGTGCTCATTAACAATGCCGGCATATCGCATATCGGGCTGCTGAGCGACATGACACCGGAGGAATGGAACAATATCGTGGCGATAAATCTGACCGGTGTTTTCAACTTTACAAAGCTCGTCATCCCTTATATGGTTGCCGATAAATGTGGCCGTATACTACAGATTTCCTCTGTCTGGGGCAATGTCGGAGCATCCTGCGAGGTGGCATACTCAGCCTGCAAGGGCGGTATAAATGCATTTACCAAGGCACTCGGCAAGGAGCTTGCGCCATCGCATATTCCGGTAAATGCCATAGCCTGCGGTGTAATAGATACCGATATGAACCGATGCTTTGATGAGACAGAACGCGCTGAGCTGGCCGATGAAATCCCTGCCGGACGCTTTGCCACAGCCTGTGAGGTCGCAGATATGGCTTACTCCGTCATCACTGCACCTGATTACCTGACCGGACAGATAATCACTTTTGATGGTGGCTGGATTTAAAATTGTAATTTTAAGTTTTCTATTTTTTTCGTATTTTTTCAGATATTTGTTGCTTTTTATGATTATTGTGTTACAATTTGTTTATGAATAAAATTAATGTCTTTTTACAAGAAAAGCAACTATCAACCATTAGTACAACTGTGCCTGACAGGCTTGATTATCTGATGAGGCTCAACAACTTGACCAACATTGCTCTTTCTGAAATCATGTGCTGTGCAGAATCAACTATTTCAGGCTACAGGACAGGCCGTAGAGTGCCTGACATTTTTGTCATTTGCCATCTAAGTACAATTTTTGGTGTCACACCAAATTATTTTCTTGGATTCACAGACGAAATTTGTCCAACTCACAACTGATTATGTGATATATACATACAAGGCCTTCCGGTATCACTTCACAACCATCACCGGCTGCTGACGCAAATGTCACATAAAATATATTGAAAAATGAAAGGGGGAAATGTTACAGTCTAAGCCAAAACTGTAACGAAAAACAGCCCGGTGCACATATCACAATGTGTGCCGGGCTGTTTTTTACAATATATATGATATGAGGGTCAAAAGCTATTTTGCCCCTCATTTATGATTAATCGGTGTAGTACGGGTCACTAAGGTATACATCGAATTGCATGCAGGCAACAGATTTTATTGTTACTCTGCCACAAGTATTATCGTGGTTCTCGCAGGAACTCTTATGGTGTTGACACCCAAAAGCTCTGTCTTTTCCGTGAAGTCCTCTCCGTCAAAATACTCTGCATTGGTGTTGGTGTCCACATGCCAGTGTTTTCCGTTCGGAAGCACCGGAAGCTGCATCACAAGCGGCTCCCAATATGCATTCATGCAATAGAATACAATATCATCCTCCGTGTCCTCCTCATTTCTTCCGGCATACATGATGCCGATAAGCTTTGTCTTGTAATCCGTTGAGGCATTGAACGGTGTACCGTTGTGCACACTGATTTCCGGAAACTGGCAGGATGAAGGCTTTGTCATCTTTCTGAGTATAGGATGCTCTTTCCTGAACTGAATCATATGACGCACGAAATCATGGATTTCCTTGAATTCCTCAAGCCTGCCCCAGTCGAGCCATGAAATGATATTGTCCTGACAATACGCATTGTTGTTTCCAAACTGGGTGTTGCAGAACTCATCGCCCGCAAAAAACATCGCCGGGCCACGGCTGCACAAAAGTGCTGCAAATGCATTCTTTATAAGGCGCCTTCTAAGTCCGTTTACATTCGGGTCGTCTGTCTCGCCCTCTGCGCCACAGTTCCAACTATGTCCGTTGTTGTCTCCGTCTGTGTTATTCCAGCCGTTTTTCTCATTGTGCTTTTCATTGTATGAGTAAAGATCATACAGTGTAAAGCCATCATGACAAGTCAGGAAATTGACTGATGCCTTGTGTCCTCTGCTCTCCGGGCTGTAAAGGTCGCGTGAGCCGGTGATACGTGTGATGGCATTTCCCGCCATACCGTCATCGCCCTTTAAAAAGCTTCTCATGTCATCCCTGTATCTGCCGTTCCATTCAGCCCATCTGTTCCATGACGGGAAGCTTCCCACCTGATACAGTCCGCCTGCATCCCAGGCCTCTGCGATGAGCTTCATCTTGCCAAGTACCGGGTCGAATGCCAGCGACTCAAGAATCGGCGGATTGGCCATAGGTGCACCGTTTTGGTCTCTTCCGAGAATGGAAGCCAGGTCAAATCTGAAGCCATCCACTCTGTACTCAATGGCCCAGTGTCTCAGACAGTCTATGATAAAGTTGCGCACAACAGGATGATTACAGTTCATAACGTTTCCACAGCCACTGAAATTGTAGTAGTGTGCATCCGGTGTAAGCATATAGTACACGTTATTGTCTATTCCCTTGAAGGAGAAGCACGGTCCCATCTCATTTCCCTCAGCGGTATGGTTGAACACCACATCAAGAATGACCTCTATGCCATTTTCCTTTAAAGCCTTTATCAGCGATTTCAGCTCGTCTCCCTCGTGGTTGTGCTCCTCGTTGAAGGCATAGCTGGTATTCGGTGCAAAAAATGATACTGTGTTGTAGCCCCAGTAATTGTAAAGCTGCACACCATCGACCACTCTCGCGCTCTCCATCTCATCAAACTCAAAAATCGGCATGAGCTCCACTGCATTTATTCCAAGGTCCTTAAGATACGGAATCTTATCCTTCAATCCGGCAAATGTGCCCGGTGCGCTGACTCCAGAGGACTTATCCTTTGTATAGCCCCTCACATGTATCTCATAAATCACAAGGTCCTCAAACGGCTGCTCAAGCTGCTTTATGTTGCCCCAGTCAAAGCTGCTTTTTACAACTCTGGCTCTGTACTCAAAATCCTTGCCTCCCTCAGGCTTTTCTCCCCATTTTCGCTGTCCAGTGACCGCTCTGGAATATGGGTCTAAAAGGACATTTTCCTCGTTAAACAGAAGTCCCTTTGCCGGCTCATAAGGCCCATCAAAAGAAAATGCATACTCAAATTCATCCGGCTTTATATCATAAACAAGCATGGAGTAGGTATCTCCTATCCTATATGAATCAGGAAACGGAATCCTCGCATACGGCTTTGGTGCCTGTGGCTTGAACAATAAAAGAGTACACCTCGTTGCCCCATGGGAATTGATGGTAAAGCTCACTCCGTTCGATGCCACGCACGCTCCGTACATTCTGAAAAAGCCCGGACGTATCTTAAATCCCTCTACCACATCAAGTGGCAGCAGGCCTGTATTTACTACATCCTCATGCTTTTCTTCTTTACTGCGCTCTCTCCACATATACATATTGCTCTTTGCTCCCTTACTATATTTGTATGATGGTACATGCCATTTGTTGCATGACTGCTTTTTATCTTAATTCGTTAAAAAATCGTAACTGTTCAATACCTTCACAGTTACAAAATCTGCTATTAATTTACATGCAGATTTCCAAGCTCATCAATCTCTATATTACTACAATTTTGTGAATATGTGTTCATTAAATTGCATATCTCCTGAGCTTTTTCGCCCGAAGCCACTGTCGGCCTGAAATCATTGTATGAGCTTACGCTGCTTAAGGTGCATGGAATAATCCGCGCATCTATGCCCGGCTGCAATTCACCATTTATCAGAGTAAATGCCTGCTGATAAATCGCCGTGTTCTTGTCTGCCGGATTTTTATTGCCTCCGAAGCAGAAATTTCCAAGACTGTAGCATATCATTTTGCCGTTATAGACCTCCATCCCCTGCAGCACATGAGGGTGGTTTCCGACTACCAGGTCTGCTCCCCAGTCGATGATACGATGTGCTGCCGCCTGCTGATAGTCATTAGGGTAATGGTCACCCTCTATGCCCCAGTGACAGCATGCAATAACTATCGCCGCTCCCTGTTCACGAAGCTGCGCTATACCGTTTTGGATATATGCCTCGCGGTCGCCGTTTTGTGACAAAAGGCTGACCGACACTATTCCAATCCTAGTCCCATCAGCAGTCTCATAAATACCGGTATGATCATTGAAGCCATACACTATCCCGGCATTGTCGAGCACATTTCTCGTATCGTCAAGTCCCTGCTGGCCATAGTCGTATGTGTGATTGTTTCCAAGACTGCAGGCCTCGATGGAGCTGCCCGTCATAATTCCAATGTAGCTAGGCTTTCCCTTAAGGTTCCAGCGCTTTTCTACGCGCTCCGTCGCATCCGATAGCACACACTCCAGATTGATGAGTGTCATATCGTCAGCCTCAAAAATATCTCTCACGCCGCCGAAAAAGTAGTCCTGTCCCTTTGAGTCATAATAAGAATTAAAGCCGCCGTCATAGCTTTGCTCCTGATTGTTGCCGAGTGTACAGTCTCCTGTAGCCGTAATCACTATGGTTGACATCTGTGGCTGCTGTGTATCCGCTTCTGTTGCCTCAGCTTTGGCTGCATCAGACTGTGTATTCGCTGTGCCTTCTGCCGTACTGTCAACTGCATTCTCATCTTCTTTTCCGGTATCCGATGTGTCTCTAACTACATCAACGCCATTCCGGTTAGAGGCTTCCTTTATATTATCTCCAATATACTCTTTTCCTATGAGTGCTCCTGCCATAATGATGCATAAAACCAAAAGCACAGATAATAGAATTTTTAATCCTTTGTTTTTCATAATTCCTCCTCATATTCCTCACACCCTTAGAATGTCAACCGTGTGCGCACTTGCTCCCATCAAGTCTGCTCTCTCACATGTTGAAAGATGATACTGTACAAACATATCAAACTCTTCCTCGTCAAGAGCATTCAAAAATGGCCTGATATAATTTGCCGCGCCATCGGCTGCTATTATCTTTTCGCGTGTAAGGGCTGCCTGTGCATTTAATGCCTCTATATCTTCTAATCGGACAAAACTGTACAAATCATTAGCTTTTTCTGTACAATGGAAGCTCTCATCTAGCATTCCGCCCTCTATACCCTCTTTTATATGCTTCTCCTTTATGGCATAGGTTATCACGCTGTACTCATTCATAATGTATGCTACAAGTATGTAACCACCAGGTTTTGTCACTCTTTTTGCCTCATTCAATGCGGCAAGCTTTTCCTCCGCCGACTTCAGATGATACATCGGTCCGAATACGAGTGTGAGGTCAAATTCATCGTTTCCAAATTTTTTAAGCTTTGTGGCATTGCCCTGGTATGCCTTTACTTTATCACTCTTTTGCTTCAGTCTGCCAAGGTTATGCTTAACTAACTCGAGTGCTGTCACATCATAGCCCTCCTCGGCAAGAGGCACTGAGTATCTGCCTGTTCCCGCACCGACATCCAGGATTTTAATCTGTGAGCGAAGATCAAGCTGCTTCTCATTCATCAAGCTGCCAAGACAATCGTGTATATACTTCATGGAGGTGATAAACTCTACCCTGCCGTGACGGCTGTTCAGGCGCTTTTCCTCGTTGAATTTGTTATAGTATTCTTCTAATTCTGTCACGTATATTCCTCCCTGTATTATTCCTCGATATGCTCACGTCCCTGCGCAATGATTGTGCGCACATGTCCGTCGGCAAGTGAATAAAACACTGATTTGCCCTCACGTCTGCTGTTTACGAGCTTGTTTGCCTTTAATATCCTAAGCTGGTGTGATATGGCGGACTGTGTCATGTTGAGCACCTTTGCAAGGTCGCAGACGCATACCTCCGCTTCAAACAACACAAAGAGGATTCTGATCCGGGTGGAGTCGCCAAACACCTTAAAAAGCTCTGCAAGGTCGTAGAGCTCGGTTTCCTCAGGCATTGTATCATTTACTATTTTCAGAAGATCTTCGTGGATTTCGTTGCAGTCGCAGCATTCTATCTGTTCATTTATGTTTTCGCTCATGGTGGTGTCCTTTCTGCGTTATTTTTACTTTATTGGCTATGGGGCGGGTGCTCCGCATAAATTGCATGTGCCTTCGCAGTTACACAATAACTTTTTTATACGCGAAAGACAGAGTGCACCTCTTGGATGCATTCTGTCTGGTATTTTTTATATAGTAGTTTTATGGCATTTTGATATCTGCTCTTTGATATCTGCTCTTTGAGCTCTACCTTTTTAGAGCTTGTGTACGAATAATGCGCGGATTGCATTTAGCACTGCTATCACCATTACTCCTACGTCTGCAAATATTGCGAGCCACATATTGGCTATTCCGACTGCTCCGAGCACGAGGCAGATCAGCTTGATGCCTATTGCGAAGTATGTGTTTTCATATACTATTCGCAGGCATTTGCGCGATATTTTTATTGCTTTTGCTATCTTTAGCGGGTCATCATCCATGAGGACGATATCTGCGGCTTCGATTGCTGCATCTGAGCCCATGGCGCCCATTGCAATTCCGATATCTGCTCTTGAGAGCACCGGTGCATCGTTGATTCCGTCTCCAACGAAGGCAAGCTTTTCTTTACTGCCCTTTCTTGCGAGCAGTTCTTCTACCTTTGCTACTTTATCACCCGGTAAAAGCTCACTGTAGACTTCATCGATTCCCAGCTCTGCCGCTACTGAGTCGGCTACTGTCCTTGAATCACCTGTAAGCATTATTGTACCTTTTATTCCGGCTTTTTTCAATGCCTTTATTGCTGCCGCTGAGGTTGGTTTTATCTTATCTGAAATAAGGATATAGCCCTCATAGCTGCCGTCTATTGCGATATGGACTATGGTGCCGACCTTGTCAGTTTCACTGTAGCTTAAGCCCAGCTTTTTCATAAGCTTGTAGTTTCCTGCCGCTACAGATACGCCATCTACCTTTGCGGTGATTCCGTGGCCGCTGATTTCCTCAACGTCTGTCACGCGGGTTCTGTCGATTTCCTTTCCATATGCCTTCTGTAAGCTCCTGCTGATTGGATGCGATGAGCTGCTCTCTGCAAGTGCTGCGTACTCGAGCACCTTTTCTCTATCGAGCGTATTGTCGTAGACTCCTGCCACCTCGAAAACGCCCTCTGTCATGGTGCCGGTCTTGTCAAATACAACGTATCTGGTCTGTGATAAGGTCTCAAGATAGTTTGAGCCCTTTACAAGAACACCCTCGCGGCTGGCGCCTCCGATTCCTGCAAAAAAACTGAGCGGAATACTGATGACCAGCGCGCACGGACAGCTTATTACAAGGAAGGTAAGTGCCCTGTATATCCATATGCCCCACTGTGGTGCGGCTGACATGAAAAGTATTCTGACAATCGGTGGCAGTATCGCAAGTGCAAGTGCACTGTAGCAGACTGCCGGAGTGTAATACTTGGCAAATTTTGATATGAAGTTTTCTGATTTTGATTTCTTTGAGCTTGAATTTTCAACGAGGTCAAGTATCTTTGAAACCGTTGATTCGCCAAACTCTTTGGTCGTTTTAATCTTTAAAACACCGGACATATTGATGCATCCGCTGATTATCTCATCACCGCATTTTGCATCCCTCGGCACGCTCTCACCTGTAAGCGCACTGGTGTTTAATGTAGATGAGCCCTCAACTATCACACCATCGATAGGAACCTTTTCTCCGGGCTGTACCACGATTACTGAGCCGATAGCAACCTCATCAGGATCAACCTGGGTGAGCTTTCCGTCCACCTCAATATTGGCATAGTCGGGTCTGATGTCCATGAGCTCGCTGATATTCTTACGGCTCTTTCCGACTGCATAGCTTTGAAACAGCTCTCCTATCTGGTAGAAGAGCATAACGGCTATAGCCTCTGTATAATCACCATTCTCATAGAGCGCAACCGCTATTGCACCTACAGTGGCAACCGCCATCAGGAAGTTTTCATCAAATACCTGCTTGTTTTTGATTCCCTTAAATGCTTTTTTCAGGATATCGTATCCTATAACCAGATAAGGCACCATGTAAAGCAGGAACCTGATAATTCCCTTAACCGGTATGAAATGTAATATAATCATGAGTACCGCTGCGATTATGATACGCGCAAGTACTTTTTTCTGCTTTTTATTCATACGCCATAGCTCCATTCATTATAATCTCTTGATAATCACCCTTACTATAGCGCAGGCATTGAAATAATATCATTTTTCATTCCTGCACCCGGCAATTTATAAGAAAATCTCGCAATCATCCTCTACCTTTTTACAGTTCTTAAGAACCTCCTGCATAACCGCCTTTGCATCCTGTCCCTCTTCAAACTCAACGCTCATCTTGAGTGTCATGAAATTGACTGTAGCATCCTTTACACCTGCTGTATTCTTTGCGGCATCCTCCATCTTGTTGGCGCAGTTAGCACAGTCTACATCGATTTTGTAAGTCTTCTTCATAGTGGTGTTCTCCTTATTTAATGAATTATTTGTTTTACTGTACGTTTTTCATTGAACATATGAATGATTGTTCATATGTTAATTTTATTATAGCACCTTTTGCACTGTTGTCAATACACAATGAGCATCTAAAAACAAAATTTATTCACATACTCTAATCACATAATTAATCTCATAGTTTATGATTCAGGCTTCATCTGTGATATTTTCTTTCCAGCTGCTTCCCTCTTCTATCCCATTTGCCGTAAGCCATTCATCCTCAACCTCTACATGACGCTGTCTGCCGTTTTCGTCCTCGAGATAAACCACGCATTTTGCTTTTGCGCCGTCTGCTCTTTCCTCACAGCCAAAATCAGCCTCATATATGTGTGTTATCGTATACATCTGCACTCTACCTTCTTTCATATGATTTTGCATGACATAAATATATAGAAACTTCCCACATGTACAGGTGGATGTATCCACTCCAAAATATCATGTGGGAAGCTATTTATCGACTATATTTATTACTTGCCGAATAAATAATTATCCGGTTAATTATAATGCTGCTTTAATCGCTGCAAGCAGCTCATCATATGTCTCATATGCAGGAAGCTCAGGGTAGTCCTTCTTGATGGCATCTGTGCTTCTGAAAAGGAAACCTGCCTTGCTGGCCTGTATCATGCCTAAATCGTTGTGGCTGTCACCGCTTGCGATGGTATCATATCCGATAGACTGCAGTGCCTTTACAGTTGTAAGCTTTGACTGCTCACATCTCATTCTAAAGCCTGTAATCTCGCCATCTTCAGCAACCTCAAGCTCGTTACAAAAGATTGTCGGCCAGCCGAGCTTCTTCATGAGCGGGCCTGCAAACTGTGAAAATGTATCACTGATGATGATTACCTGTGTGATTGAACGAAGCTCATCCAAAAACTCCTTTGCGCCAGGCATTGGATCTATCTTTGCGATTGTCTCCTGGATTTCTTTTAATCCGAGTCCGTGCTCCTTTAAAATATTTATTCTATAGTTCATAAGCTTATCATAATCAGGCTCATCTCTTGTTGTCTTCTCAAGCTCAGGAATGCCTGTCTCCTTTGCAAATGCGATCCAGATTTCAGGTACCAATACTCCCTCAAGGTCTAAGCATACAATATTCATTTTGATTCCTCCGTGTGTTTTATTCTGTGGATTTCGATGAAGCTCAATATAATTGTCAGGTAACTATTTAAGCAGCCTTGAACAGTTACCTAGTATTTAGTTCACCGATTTAATCCAGTAAAGTATATCATACAAGACGACGGTCTACAATAGCATTATACGTGATTTTTCAAAGGATTTTCAGTAAATCATTATTACCGTCCATTACGCTCGCTGGCTTTTGCACACGCGCCGGCTTCCGCAGAGAAGACGCCCTCATCATCTATGATATTTCCGCTCTCAACATGCTTTTTCAGTATATTGTTAAACGCATAATCCCAGATTTTCTCTGAGCCAAGTGCTGTGCGCTTATTTCTGCCGAGTATCTGCGACAGCTTTACACTGTGCTCACGCCATGAAAGCCCGTCCGATGCATCGTTTAGGAGCATTGGCTGGATATTGTCCATGGTGCGGGCAAATCTGGCTTCCGGTGTCTGCTGCGCCTCAAATTCCTCCCACAACTCTAAAAGCGGCTCGCCCTGTTCCTTTGGCAAGAGTCCGTATATACGCTCCGCTGCCTTCTGCTCACGCTCATGCTGTGTGGCCTTGCCTGCCTCATCATAGGCATATGTGTCTCCTGCGTCAATCTCTACTATGTCGTGTATCAAAAGCATTCCTACTGTCTTTAGCACGTCTATCTTCTCATTGGCATACTCACTCAAGAGCATGGTCATGATAGCCATATGCCAGGCATGCTCCGCATCATTTTCCTTGCGGCTGGCATCAGCTAAATAAGTCTGGCGGAATATCTCCTTTTCCTTGTCGATTTCTCTGATGAAATCAAGCTGTTTTTCTAATCTTTTGTCTTTCCCATTTTCCTGCATTATTGTATCTCCACGTTAATTCTCATCATATTTGCAAATCTGCATCTTTTTATTATTATGAATTAACCAATAATTTTGTCAAGCGGTCAATACAAATTACAGCGCATCCTTCATTGCTTTAACATACTCACCGACATACTTTGGTGAAGCCTCACCATACTCATCGATTATCTTGATGATGGCAGAGCCCACAATGGCACCATCCGAGATATCTGCCATCTTCTTTGCCTGCTTGGGTGTTGAAATGCCAAAACCGATAGCACATGGCACATCTGTGTTTTCTCTGATTACCTTGACTATTGAAGCCAGATCTGTCTTAATCTCGCTTCTTGTACCGGTGACTCCGAGGCTTGAAATCACATAAATGAAGCCGGTTGCCTCCTTTGCTATCATCGCAATGCGATCCTTTGATGTAGGTGCGATAAATGAAATAAGGTCCACATCATATTTCTCGCAGAGTGGTAAAAACTCTTCCTTTTCCTCATATGGGATATCCGGCAGAATGAGTCCGTCAATGCCTATTTCCTTACATGTGCTGATAAACTTTTCTGCACCGTATGAGTAAACCACATTTGCATATGTCATGAAAACCATAGGGATTGTAACATCTTTTCTCAAATCTCTCACAAGGTCAAAAACCTTGTCAGTGGTAACTCCGGCTTCAAGTGCCTTTATGTTGGCGCTCTGGATTACAGGTCCCTCTGCTGTAGGATCAGAGAATGGAATTCCAAGCTCTATAAGGTCTGCTCCGTTTGCAACAGCTTCTCTTACGATTTTTGCAGTTGTCTCTAAATTTGGATCACCACAGGTGATAAATGGTATAAATGCCTTGCCGTTTTCAAACGCACTTCTTATCTTACTCATAAATATTCTCCCCTCTGTATCTTGCTATTGCCGCGCAGTCCTTGTCGCCTCTGCCTGAAACAGTAACAACGATTATCTTGTCCTTGTCCATTGTAGGAGCCAGCTTCATGGCATATGCCACTGCATGTGAGGACTCGATTGCAGGGATGATTCCCTCTGTCTTTGCGAGGTATTCAAAAGCATTTACCGCTTCATCATCTGTTACCGGTACATATTTTGCTCTTCCGATATCGTGCAGATATGCGTGCTCCGGTCCGACTCCCGGATAGTCAAGTCCTGCAGAAATAGAATAAACCGGAGCGATCTGTCCGTATTTATCCTGACAGAAATATGACTTCATGCCGTGGAAAATACCAAGACGGCCTGTATTTACTGTAGCCGCAGTCTCAAAGGTATCTATTCCTCTTCCTGCTGCCTCGCAGCCGATGAGCTCTACGCCCTCATCCTCTATGAAGTTGTAAAAGCTTCCTATGGCATTTGAGCCGCCACCCACACATGCGATAACCGCATCAGGCAGTCTGTGCTCCTTTTCAAGCATCTGCTCCTTGATTTCCTTTGAGATGACCGCCTGAAAATCTCTTACGATGGTAGGGAACGGATGTGGTCCCATAACTGAGCCTAGGCAGTAATGTGTGTCCGAAATTCTCTTGGTCCACTCTCTCATTGCCTCCGATACGGCATCCTTTAATGTGGCTGTACCTGATGTAACCGGGATAACCTCTGCTCCGAGCAGACGCATGCGGTATACATTGAGTGCCTGACGCTTTGTGTCCTCCTCGCCCATGAATACAACACATTCCATACCCATAAGGGCTGCGGCCGTTGCTGTTGCCACGCCGTGCTGACCGGCTCCGGTCTCAGCTATCAGTCGGGTTTTGCCCATTTTCTTTGCAAGAAGTGCCTGACCTAATACGTTGTTGATCTTGTGCGCTCCTGTATGGTTTAAATCCTCTCTTTTAAGGTATATTTTTGCTCCACCGAGATCCTTTGTCATCTTTTCTGCGTAGTACAGTCTCGATGGTCTTCCTGCATAATCGTTGAGAAGCTCTGTGAGCTCTCTGTTAAATTCAGGATCGTTTTTGTAATAATTGTATGCTTCTTCTAATTCTTTAACGGCATTCATGAGGGTTTCAGGAATGTACTGTCCTCCGTGAATACCAAATCTTCCGTTTGGATTTGTCATGATGTTTTCCCTTCTAATGTATATTTGTAAATATTTTGTTTTCTGTACTGAATAGTTACAGATATTCTTAAAACTATGAAGATGCTTATATATAGCTCTATCAGCTTAATCGTAATTCATCGAGTTTTTTCTTTTTGTCGTCCGCTCTCATCAGTGTCTCTCCGATAAGCACTGCGTCAGCTCCGATTTCACGTATTGCCCTGATATCGTCTGCGCTCTTTACACCGCTTTCCGATACAAATATGATGTCATCGGGAATCAAGTCGCGCAGCTTTCTGCTGTTAGCTGTATCAACTGTAAAATCCTTCAGATTGCGGTTGTTGACACCTATTATTCTGGCACCGGCTCTTACCGCCATCCCTGCCTCTTTTTCATTGTGTATCTCCACAAGGGCGCTTATGCCGAGGCTGTCACAGACCTTTATGTATTTACTGAGCTGTTCCTCTGACAGTATGGAGCAGATTAAAAGCACCGCAGCGGCACCGAGTGTCTTTGCCTGATATATCTGATATTCATCAACCGTAAAATCTTTTCGGATGCACGGAATCGAAACCGTTTTTGCAATCTCCTTAAGATACTCATCCGAGCCTAAAAACCACTTTGGCTCTGTCAGTACCGAGATGCAATCCGCACCTGCCGCCTCGTATTCCCTTGCGATTTCAAGATATCTGAAATCCGGCTCTATAAGCCCCTTTGACGGCGAAGCCTTCTTGCACTCGCATATGAAGCTCAAGCCATCCTTTTTGAGTGCTTTTTCAAATGCAAAATCACAAAGCTTTTCGTTTTTCGTCTGAATCGCGATATTTTTCATTTCCTCAAGGCTTATTTTTTTCTTGTCCTCTGCCACGCGAAGCCTTGAATATTCTGCTAGCTGGTCTAAAATATTCATCGCTTTTCCTTTCCTGTTTTGTGTGTCTAGCTGTTGCTTACCTCGATGAGCTTATCGAGTGTTTCAAGTGCTTTTCCTGAATCAATGATTTCTGCTGCTAGCTCGATACCCTCTTTCATGCTGTCTGCCTTTCCTCCAATATAAAGTGATGCGCCTGCGTTCATGAGTACTGCATTTCTCTTATGGCCCTTCTGTCCGCCTAAGATATCACGTACGATTTTTGCATTTTCCTCAGGTGTACCGCCTTTTAAATCCTCCTTTGTACAGCGCTCAAAGCCGAAATCCTCCGGTGAGATTACTGTGGTTCTGAACCATCCGTCCTTTATCTCACATATCTTGGTCGGTGCGCTCATGGAAATCTCATCAAGCTTATCCATGCCATATACTACCATTCCACGCTTTACTCCGAGGCTTACAAGCACCTGTGCAAGCGGCTCTACAAGGTACTCATCATACACTCCGAGAAGCTGCATGGCCGGTGAACCCGGATTTGTGAGTGGACCTAAAATATTAAATACTGTTCTAAAACCAAGCTCTTTTCTGATAGGTCCGACATATTTCATTGATGTGTGATATTTCTGTGCAAAGAAGAAGCACATGCCGACTTTATTTAAAAGCTCTACACATTTCTCAGGGCTCTGGTCTATGTTGACGCCGAGCGCCTCAAGGCAGTCTGCTGTGCCGCATAATGAAGAGGCTGCCCTGTTTCCGTGCTTTGCCACCTTCATGCCACCTGCTGCCGCAACAAGTGCAGAGGTTGTTGAAATGTTGAAGCTCTGTGCATTGTCTCCGCCTGTTCCTACGATTTCGAACACATCCATACCTGTTTTCACCTGTACCGCATGCTCTCTCATGGCCGCTGCGCAGCCTGCGATTTCGTCTGTTGTCTCAGCCTTTGCGCTCTTTGTGGAAAGAGCTGCAAGAAAAGCTGCATTCTGGGTTGGTGTTGTCTCACCGCCCATGATCTCATTCATCACTGCATATGCCTCGTCATATGTGAGGTCTTCTTTGTTTACGATTTTTACTATGGCTTCTTTGATCATGATTATGTCCTCCTGTATTCCGATGATGTTTCGTTTATAATTTTGTTTATGATTTTGTTCTGCTATTTGTTTTCAATTCAACAACTAATATATAAATTCATTAAACGCTGCAATTTTCAATTAAGCTTTGATAAAATTACTAAGCATCTGCTTTCCGTCCGGTGTCATGATTGACTCCGGGTGAAACTGCACACCGTATATCGGATATTCCTTGTGCTCAACAGCCATGATCTCACCATCATCTGTAGTGGCTGTAATCTTTAGGCAATCAGGCATTGTGTCCGCATCTGCAGCAAGTGAATGGTAACGTGCTACCTTTGCTTTTTTCGGGCAACCCTTGAATAAAAGGCTTTCTGTGTCAAACGATGCATCCGATTGCTTTCCGTGCATAAGCTCCTTTGCATATGTAACTGTCGCACCGTATGCTGCACATATCGCCTGATGGCCGAGGCACACGCCAAGGATTGGGATTTCCTTTCCAAGCTCCTTTGCCACAGCTATTATCACGCCCGCATCCTCAGGCCTTCCCGGTCCCGGTGATAATATGATGCGGTCAGGCTTTAAAGCCCTAATCTCTTCAACTGTCATCTCATCATTTCTGATTACTCTGATATCAGGCTCTATCTCGCCGATCAGCTGATACAGATTGTAAGAAAAGCTGTCGTAGTTATCAATCAGTAAAATCATTCTTCCACCTCCTGTGAGACTTCCAGTGCCTTAAGAGAAGCCTTTGCCTTGTTTATGCACTCCTGAAATTCCTTCTCAGGATCTGAATCCGCAACGATTCCCGCTCCGCTTCTCACGAAAACCTTGCCGTTTTTCTTGTAGGCAATACGGATTGCAATACATGTGTCCATATTTCCTGTAAAATCTATATATCCAATCGCGCCACCGTAAATGCCTCGCTTGTTGTCCTCAAGCTCTCCGATGAGCTGGCACGCTCTGATTTTTGGCGCTCCTGAAAGTGTTCCTGCCGGGAGCACGGCCTCAATTGCATCGAGTGCGTCATACTCTTCTCTTATCTCTCCACGCACTGTCGAGCCTATATGCATTACATGTGAATATCTCTCTATGGAATGAAGCTTTTCTACCTGTACAGTTCCGAATTTGCTTACCTTTCCGAGGTCATTTCTTCCAAGGTCCACGAGCATATTGTGCTCTGCGAGCTCTTTTTCGTCCTTAAGCAGCCCTTCCTCAAGCTTTTTGTCCTCCTCTGCTGTGGCACCTCTCGGCCTCGTGCCTGCCAGCGGGAATGTGTGAAGCACTCCATTTTCAAGCTTCACAAGTGTCTCCGGAGATGCTCCAGCAACCTCCACATCGGTTCCCGAAAAATAAAACATGTACGGCGAAGGATTTATCGTTCGAAGCACGCGGTAGGTATCAAAAAGGCTTCCCTCAAACGGTGCGCTCAATCTGTTTGATAAAACTATCTGGAAAATATCCCCCTCTTTGATATGGTGCTTTGCCTTCTCGACCATCTCACAATACTGCTCCTTTTCAAAAAGCGGTGTGACATCGCCCAGCAGCTTGCCACCCATATTCTGTTTTTTCTCTCCGTGCATCAGAAGCTCCCTAAGCTGCTTTAGCTCAACAATCGCTTTGTTGTAGCCTGTTTCCGGAGCATCAAGTGACATATTTGCGATTAGTATTATCTTCTGGCACAGATTGTCAAATGCTATTACTTTATCAAAAAGCATCAGATCAACATCCTTGAAATCCTCTGTGTCCCTTGCTTTTCCTCTGATGCTTTTCTCCTTGTAGCCCAGATAATCATACGAAAAATAACCTACAAGGCCACCTGTAAACGAAGGCAGATAATCAAATTTCGGACTCTTGTACTCTGAAAGAATCTGTCTGATGTACTCTGAAGGATTTTCCGTCTCCACCGAAAGCTTTCCAAGCTTCATGTGACCATCTATGCAGTTAATCTCAAGCTTTGGATCATATCCCAAAAATGTATATCTTCCCCAGGCTTCATTGGCTTGTGCTGATTCAAGCAGATAACAATGTGTTGAAACATTCTGCAGAATTCTCATAGCCTCTATAGGTGTGATAAAATCTGATAATATCTCACAGCTTACAGGGAGAATGTCATACTTCCCGGTTTTTGCTATTTCTTTAACTTCGGTCAGTGTAGGTGAAATTTTCATATGCTTGCCTCCAAATTTTGTGTGGTAGTGAATAAATGTCCAATGTTTAACCGTGAACAAATGCCCAACATACAGCTCGAATTTGCCTTTTCGAGGCTTCTGTGCAGCTTACGCTGCTACAATTCTCGCTTTATGTTGTGCAGTCTAATGTTCAACCGTGAACAAATGCCCAACATACAGCTCGAATTCGCCTCTTCGAGGCTTCTCCGCAGCTTACGCTGCTACAATTCTCGCTTTATGTTGTGCAGTCCAATGTTCGTTCGCAAGCTTGCATGCAAGCATGCAGACTTGCAAACTCCATTGTACCTCTTTGTTCACTAAAAAACGCCCTTGACAGAATTTTAGTTCTGTCAAGGACGAATAATTTTAACTATCCGCGGTGCCACCTTGAATTCACGATAAAGCTCGTGCGCTTGGCAGGATACCAACATATCCCGGGCAAATGACGTATGCCCTCACGTCGCAGAATACTCTGGATATCTGGATGAATGATGAATCCATTTGACTGCGCCCTCAGCGGTCCATTTGACAACTTGTTTCACACCTGATTCTCAGCACCACAGGCTCTCTGTAAAGGCATCATTGCCGTTATCTCCGCTTCAACGGTTTACAACTTATTAAATTGTCGAAACAGTTTAAACTGTTTTCACTTCTTTAACGATTTAATACTTTATCTCGCTAAATTTGTTTAGAGTTTATCACTACTTTTTGTGTTTGTCAACATATTTTTGCCCCGTTTTTTCAATTAAATATTATGATTTTTGCCCCGTTTTTCTAATTATATACATTTAATTATTTTCAAAAACCATATTTAATGGCATTCTGCATAAAACATATTCCCCCATTATTTGATATATTTTGCATTGACATATTTCGTTGCCCTTGCCTGCCCCAATTTCATAACAGAACCTGTTTTTACCATTTTTCCAAGCACTGCTTCTACTGTAGATGGACTCACATCAGGAAGGATATCACAGATTTCGGCTTTTGAGACCGGAAGCACGCTGTTTAAAACTGTTTGCTCAACTCTTTCTGTTTTTTTTAGTTTTTTCCCATTTACAGTAGAAAATCTTTTGTCCAATTCTTTGTAACATTTATAGAGCATAGACAGAAAATTTTTCATATATTCAAAATATGAATTCTCATTTGTATGCCATCCTATAGATGACTCCTGCAATGCCTCGTAGTAAAAATCCTTTGACTCATTGATTTGTTCCTCAAAAGATACGTATTTTCCAACATCATATCCACTTTTATAAAGTAAAAACAATGATAATAATCTGGATACTCTGCCATTACCATCCGAAAACGGATGAATACATAAAAAATCCAATATCACACATGGAATCAGTAACAATTTGTTTATTTTTGGATTATCCCTTGCATCCATATATGCAAGTACAAGCTGCTGCATTGCTTCGCCTGTATCTGCCGCAGAAACCGGTGTGAAGCGAACTCTACGCCTTCCTCTTTCATCAATCTCCATTATCAGATTGTCTTCCGTTTTGTATTTTCCTGACAGCTCATATCCTGCAAGATTTGTCATAGTTTCATGTATATGCAGAATCATATTTTCACTAAATGACATTTGATCATGCTTAGAATGTATCTCATCCAGTGCATCCCTATACCCTGCGATCTCACGCTCATCATGATTAAGAGGAGCACTGTCACCGTCAACAATCTGCTTTATACGTGCGTCTGTTGTAACAATACCCTCTATCGCATTAGAGCCTTTAACAGATTGTACTCTTGCGATCTTTTCCAGCTCAGTATATATACTTTTATTGCTTTCCTTACGCGTATATGATATAGCATTAAATGCAGTAATTGTTGCTGTAAGATTAACTATCTCAGCCGGTAATAAGCCCTCATCTAAAAAAGAATAGTCAAATATATGCATATTGTCCTCCTGTTATCTGCATGTATTTTATCAAAAAATGTGCAGATACTCAATCAGTATCTGCACATTTTTTAAGTAATACTATGCATTAAAATCGTAAACCGGTGTGTTTTTGCACATTAATAACATAAAATCACGTATAATACTCGCATTATATAAATTCGATTGATAACCTTATTATAGTTGTTATTAGATGTGTAAGCAGTCAAAAACACCGACTAATCTAAAGTCTTAATTTAGATTAGTCGGCATTCTGGTTATCTATAAAATATACTCCATCTGGCGTTCCTTTGTCTTAAGCCCCATCTTCTCATAAAATTTCTCAGCAGATGTGTTTCCGCTCCATACATTGAGAGTGACCTCGTAGCAGCCGAGATGCTTTGCCTCATTCTTGACATATTCAAAAAGTTGCTCTCCGATATGCTGTCCTCTGGTCTTTGCATCTACACACAGATCATCTATGAAAAGCGATGTAAACGGTACCATATTGTTGGAAAACGGCTGCTGTCTTATCTGGCAGAATGCATATCCCATGCATACATCGTCATCATCTGCCGCAACATATATCGGCTTTGTATCGTCCTTTATCATTTCTGCAAGCTCTTCATTTGTATATTTTGTCGTTCCCGGAATAAAAATATCCGGTCTGATATCGGCATGGATCTGAAGCACCTGCTCTAACAATTCTATAAGTCTTGGTATGTCTTTTTCGTGTGCTCTTCTAATATTCATTTTTGAGAATCATCCTTCCTGTTGTCGTTAATGTATAGCAAATTGCTACTTTCTCGGTGTAGTGCGGGTCAAAAGGTATACATCGAATTGCATGCAAGCATGCATCGATGATACCTTTTGACCCTTTAATCATATTATTTATATTGTAATGCAAATAATCTTAAAAAAATAATAGTTTTTATATTTCAAAATAAATCCAGCATATTATCGAGATAAATGTGCTCTCTTACATGTATCTGATACTGTGGCTTCGTCATATAGTAGAGCAGAAATTCCAGCATCATGGCACTTCCAAGCCCTCTGCCCTCTATTTTAAAATTGCTAAAGCCCATCGGCAGATAAGTGTTTTTTATATCATCTATTCCGATAAAGCCGGGATTTTCCATTGCCTTTGAAAAGAGATATCCCTGCCCTGCATCAGGTGCAGTACAATAATGCTCCGGGCAATCCTCGCCCAGATTCTTGCGGCTAACCGTCTCGTAGCATTTCTTCCTGTCCATGCAGCCAAACCAGCAGCACTCATTGCACAAAAATTCTACTTTTTCCTTTTGATGTTGTGATAATGCTTTCAGTTTATCAAATGATTTGTTCAACCTGAAATCCGGTACCACATAGCTAAATTCCTCTCTGTTTAGCTCATTTTCAAATTTACAAAAATCCGTCAGAACCTTTGTGGTTGAAGACACAAAATAAAAGTCAGGGTAGTTTTCTTTTATGTAATCAAGCAGAATATCTGAGTAGATGATTATGCCATTTTCAAAGCCCCTGCTTCGCTCATTATCTCTGCCTATATCAAATATCCTGCACAGTTCGTTACATTTTTTGTCAAGAAGATGCTCCTTAGTAAGCAATGAATTGCTAAAGGTAAGTCTCGCGGATATCCCATATTCCTGCATCAGCTTAAGAACTTCCTTCGAATCGTGCTCACCAAAACCGACGCGGCCTCCGCCCCATATGCAGTCTGCCGGTGCTCCGTATATTGATCCTATGTCGCACCAGTCATAGAAATATTCCCGGTGCTTGCGGTACAGTGGGAGAAATTCTTTGTATAATTCATAAAATTCAAACAATCCCGGTAGATGATAATACGCTTTCATTTTGACTCCTTATTTTAATCCGTACCAGACTCTCAACAGACTCTAGTATACTTCTCCCAAATGTAAGTGTAAAATCCCGGAGCGTATTGTATGCTTTGATGCATATCAATATCACGCTCCGGGTTTTCTATTTACACCTGATTTAATTTAAGAAATTCTGTATGATAACTTCCTCTGCCTCTTCCTCTGTAAGTCCGAGTGTGCGGAGCTTGAGAAGCTGCTCGTCGTTTATCCTGCCGATTGCCGCCTCATGTATGATAGCCGCATCGATATTTTTTGCCCTGATTTCAGGGATTGAACCTACCTCTGCATGATCCATGATGATAGAATCACACTGGATATGAGCCTGGCATTTGCTGTTGCCGATGGCATTCGGATGGAAGGTCTGGACTGAGTTTCCTTTTCCTACGGATCTGGAAACAATCTGTGCAGAGCTGTCCTCTCCGTTTAACTGCACCTCGATATTTGACTCCGCCTTCTGCTCTCCATCTGTCATGAGACGCTCTGTGACATAGAGCTTTGCGTCCTTTCCAAGCTCCACATTGGTCTCACGGACTGTAGAATCAACACCCTTTATCTGTGCTGTATCGAGTGTGAAAACAGAATTCTCACCCACAAATATATTTGTTACAGGGTTGAGCACTCTCGCACCTGTTCCGTTTCCCTCGCCGTAATGCTTTTCCTCATATCGGACATTCGCATTTTTGCCTACATGGAATGTATGGATGCCGTCGTGTCTGCTCTCGTTGCATCCGCTGTTGTGGATTCCGCAGCCTGCCACAATCCTTACATCTGCGCCATCCTCCACATAGAAATCGTTGTATACAAGGTCTGTCATGCCTGATTTGCTGAGTACTACAGGGATATATACAGCCTCTCCGTCCGTCTTTCCATCAATATAAATATCAATGCCGGGCTTGTCCGTCTTTTTCTTTATCTTGATGTGCTCGCTGTCTCCGTGGCAGATTGATGTGCCGTTTTCACGCAGATTAAAGGCACCTGTCTGACTGAATTTATTATCATTTATGACGTCCAATACGCCCTCTGTTACGTTGTCAAGCTTTACCATATTATGCTCTTCCCTCCAGTCTCTCTACGCATTTGTGACATTTCTGTACACCATTGAGATAAGGCAGCACCTCGTCCTTTGTGCCGATTTTCTTGATTTCTCCGCCATCAATTATCATGATGCGGTCTGCCATATTTATGATTTTCTCCTGATGTGAAATCACTATGAGGCTCTGCTTTTTCTCAGTATGGATTTCCTCAAATTTCTGTATGAGCATTGAAAAGCTCCACAGATCGATTCCAGCCTCCGGCTCGTCAAATATGCAAAGCGAATGCTCCTTGGCAAGCACTGATGCAATCTCAATTCGCTTCATCTCTCCACCTGAGAGTGTGCCGTCAATCTGGCGGTAAATGTAATCCTTTGCACAGAGTCCTACCGCGGTGAGAAGGTCACAGCACTCCTTGTCTGAAAGCTCATCCTTTGCGGCAAGCTTGAGCAGCTTCATGACGGTCATTCCCTTAAATCTCGGTGGCTGCTGGAATGCAAAGCCTATTCCCGCATTTGCCCTGTGATTGATGTCGAGCTCTGTGATATCCTGTCCGTCAAGTATAATCTTTCCACTGTCCGGTGTCTGAATACCTATCAGGGTCTTTGCCAGAGTGGATTTTCCACCTCCGTTTGGTCCGGTGATGACAAGCATTTCTCCGTCCTCTACCTGAAATGATATATTGTTCAGAAGGCATTTCTTTCCGCCCTCATCATCTACGTTTAAAGTTAAATTTTCTGCTTTAAGCACGATTTTCACCTCATTTTTATTTATGATACAGCATAAAATCCTTCTCCTGCTGCTCTTATTACTTTTTCCGTTTACCGTTCACATTCACACATTAGTATGCCCGGCAATGATTACAGTATAACATAATAGTAAACGTTTACAAGGTATAAACTCTCTGGTACTCGCTAAAATACATACCTGGTACGCATAAACGCTTTGCTTATCTATTTATTGTCATATTTTCTACAGTACCAACTTCCTATTGATTTTTGTATTCTATCTGTGATAAACTATCGACAATTAATGGTAGTTGCAGCTTAGACAGAGCGAGACGAAAGTTTCCCTCTGTCTATTTTTTTTGCGCTTTTACGTGCAAGAAGCCTTGTATACACTTCAAGCCTTTTTCAATTATCGCAGCTGTCAAGAGCCTATTGTAACTACTCGTTACAGCTATATTTATTTTACATAACAGGAGGATTTAAGAAAAATGCCAAAGAACAGATTACAGGAAACAGTTTTTACCATCATGATGGTGCTTGTCATGGTTTATGCCATGATATGCTACAATATTGCCCTTGAAACAGGCGGTATGAAGAACTTTGTTTTTAAGGCCGCATTAGGCGAATTTCCTATCATGATCGTTGCAGGTTTTATACTCGACACTTTCATCGCAGGCCCACTTGCCAAGAAATGCGCTTTCAAAATCGTCACACCGGGAAAGGACAGACCTATTGCTATAATCCTTGCAATTTCCGTCTTCTCAATCTGGTTTATGTGTCCTATGATGAGCTTTATCGCTACCATCCTTTTCAATGGTGGTTTTAATTCACAGATATTTGCGACATTCTGTGAGCTCGTCGTAAGAAACTTTCCAATGGCCTTCTTCTGGCAGCTCTTTGTTGCCGGACCACTTGTTAGATTCATCTTTGGAAAAATCTTCCGAGAGAACTAATTTAAATGTAAAAAATGTAAAACCGGGCACGATATCCTGCCCGGTTTACACTATCCATAATAACTGTTAAGAATCACACCATGCATATTCACACAAAAAGCTCATTGCAGATGTCTTCTCGCTTCTTAGAAAGCTTCATAAAACGCTTTGTCCTAGAAAACTCCGTCTATAAAGCCCTTCATATCATCCTTAGACACAAGACCAATCTGCTGACCGGCAACCTGACCGCCCTTGATTGCAATAACTGCCGGAATATTCATTATACGATACTCTCTTGCCAGATCTGGATTCTCGTCCACATCAATATTGTAAAACTCCACATCTGTGATTTCATCAGAAAGCTGCTCCATTACAGGCGCAAGCATCTTGCATGGACCGCACCACTCTGCCGAAAAATCAACAATGATAGCCTTATTATTTTTAACCTGTTCAAATTCACTGCTATTAATCTTCTTTACCATAGTTGTTCTCCTTCCATCTGTCGAACGAATTATTTTCGTTGCACCTATACAGCAATAAAAAATAACTGCTATACTATAGTACACCAAATAAGAAATAACAATGCATCAGAAACTTATTATTCGATGTACTAGCACTACTATAATACATAAATCAGATTATGTCACATAAAAATATTATAAACCGTAAAATTTATCATTTATCACGATTAATTCTTTTTGTGCTCTGCCATGTAGGCCTCTATATCCTCTGTGGTTCTGATGATATCCTCCGACAGACACACTGCACCGTCCTCGGTGATAAGCACATCATCCTCAATCCTGATACCGATTTCCCATTCATCTATATACAGTCCCGGCTCGTCACTGATGATTGCTCCCGGACGAAGCCTGCTGTTTGAGTCAACTGTCACGTCATGCACATCAATTCCCAGATGGTGTGACACGCCATGCATGTAATACTTAGAAATTTCTACAGAATTCTTTATCAGTCCAAGTTTCATAAGCCCGTCTGCAAGCACATCCTTACATACTTCATTTAATTCCTTTGTAGTCATTCCCGGCTTTGCAACCTCGACAATCTTTCGGTTTGCGGCAAGCACGATATCATATACCTGTTTCTGGCGCTCGGTAAACCTGCCATTTACCGGATATGTTCTGGTAATATCCGAATTGTAGCCATCTATTCTGGCTCCAAGGTCAAGAAGCACCAGTGTTCCATCCTCCATCGTCTCACGATTTGTGTCATAATGAAGCATTGTTCCATTAATTCCGCTTCCAGCAATTGTAGGAAAAGCTGTCCACTCTGCCCCACCGCGTCTTATGATATATTCAAAGTCTGCCTGTGCCTGATATTCTTTCATGCCCGGCTTTAAATTAGCCATCACATTGCAGAGTCCGTCCTTTGTGAGAGCGATTGCCTTTTTGGTCAGCTCAATCTCATCCTCATCCTTCTGCATACGCTCCTCTGCCACAAGCGGGAAAAGATTCTTCACAGCAACTCCCGGATAATCACTCTTAAATTCATTGGCTTTTACCACATTGTAATCCGGCAAATCCACTTTCTGATGACGATACGTGTCGAAATATGCTGTGTATACATCCTCACGCGTCATTATCCTGTCCAGCGTGCTCTCAAGCTCATAAATATATTCTACTTCATCAATTCCTGATATTTCCTCGGCTTCCTCCATAGTCACCTTTCTGCCGTACCAGCGCTCCATCGTAGGGTCTGCCTCCTCTATGAAGAGCATTGTCTTAGCAGGCTCTACACATTTATCCAGGACAAGGACCATGTTGTCACGTCTAAGTCCGGTCAGATAGAAGAAATTGCGGTTAGCCTGTGCTGTAAATAAATCATACTCATCTGCACTCACATGGTGCTCGATGCCTGAGTACAATATTGCTATAGAATTGTCCTCCATCTTGTCTAAAATTCTTTGTCTTCTGCTTTCAAAATCCATTTTGCTGCCTCTTATTCATTATTTGTAATGCCTGTTCAAAACATGTCACTGACATTCATACGTCCTTACGTTATCACAATATGAGTATTATTACAAGCCATTTGCTCCACGCTATTACATGAATCAAAGGTTTTCTATATTTACATATTTTCTTTCCCCATTTGCATACTCTACATAAGCCTGTTTCTTTTCATTATCATAACCGGCTATAGGTTTTTTACATTTTTTCGCTTTATTTATTGCTGCCTTAACAGCTTCAACTGCTCTTTTGTCCATTTCATTATCCGATTCTGTCAATGTACTCTTCTCTTCTTCTCTGGATACAACTTTTATAATTCTACCACTTTTGGTGCTCACAGTTGTCATATAATCACACTCTCTGTTTTGATTAATATTAAAATATATTATCTCTTATACTTGTTTACTTTTTATTATAATATTTATTTTATCATAATTCACACAAAAAACACCCCAGAACCGAAGTTCTGAGGTGTAATATACTCTTGATATTCTCTTTTCCGAAAGATTATCTCTTTGTTAACGTTTTGATATCCTGAAAAGCCCATAAATGTGTGATTTGTGTATAACAGTGTTGCATATGTGTTGTATGCGGTTGACTACTCACACATTCCCAAGACTACTCATTACTTTGCCAAAGAAAGGACTACTACTATGAAAATACATTTTGCTTACTATAACCAATACAAGAATGGAATTGACATTGCTTTTGCTGATAATACACTTCTATTCTTATCCTGTGCTGAAGCAGAAAAGAATCTCCATACTACACCTAACTCTCAAAGGCTTATTGATAACCTTGCAATTGATAATCCTCTAATGTATGCTGCACTTGCTCTTGATTGTGAGTTGCAGGATTGGGCTGATGCTATGAATGAGGATTGGAGTTTCTAAGCTTTACCGCATTCGACGTATAATATCTCCTATTTGTTTTTGATTATCCGGGATATATATTTTCAAATTTTCAACTTTACTTTTATTTAGCTGTGCATTGTTTGAAACTGATTGCCTCTCCTTTTTTAATTGCCCTTCAATATAATATTTCAAAAAAGTAAAATCATATTTAATTGATTTATCTTTAGGCATTATTGTTCCTGATACATCCGATATATAAAACTCCTTATTTTTGTCAAATATCTGTAATGTTCCTGCTTTTGCTCCTTTTCTACTCCATATTAACGTTTTACCTTTCAACATAGTTTTTCCAGGAATGCTTTTCTTAACAAAATATGCAGGACCATCTGTTGCTGCTGTATACACTGGTACCTCTCCTGGATTCTGATATGCATCCTCCTTTGAAAATTGAGTTCCCTGATATACATAAAATAAATCCATAATTCGGTTTGAATTGTATACATTTGAATAAAAATCATTAGAAAAGAAGTCCATCAAGTGTTCTTTTGTAATATTTTGATTTTTTAATATATCTGCAATATCTTCAATCTTCATTGGAGTTTTCTTTTCTCCTAGATATCTTTCACTATCTATGTTCATATCAACATCTACGATTTTTTCTAATTTAGAAAAAGTAATTTCTCCGTCTTCTAACTCAATGAATTCTATTTCATCTAATTTAGCAACTTCATTACTAGATAATGCATACTCATCCATTATTTGCTTTTTTACTAAATCTGGATCTTCCAATTGTTCTTCCACTTCTGAAATATCGAGTAAATCAAAATAATCTTGAACCTTTAGCTTCAAAGATTTACATGTGATTTTTTTCTTATTCATTCGTTCTATTTTTTCTAATTTAGAAAATCCCCATTTTTTCCCTGGTACAAAATTCCAATCTTTTCCATTCCAGGTTTCTAATTTTCTTGTTTGATCCCAATCTGGGTCTTTTAAATAAGTTTTTGCATTCCATGCCCTTTCTAATTTTGAACAATATTCTAGGGCATTATCATATGATTCAAAACAAGCCTCAAAATCATTATGTAAAAATTCGTTTACCTCTTTATATGTTCCATCATTCAATTTAATCCTACTAGATGATATTGTATTTGTTCTATACCTATTTTTGGAATTTGCTCTTCCATCACACATTGAAATATACATAAATGTGCTTTTATCAATTCTTCTATTATAATCAAATTCTTCAGGTGCTAATTTTTGAAGAACAATTGCATATGTTTTCTCCATTGCATATGGAGAAAATGTATATTCCGGTAAACTAACAATTCCTAACACATCACACCTGGATATCATATAGTCTCTTATTGGTTTATTTGTCGGATTTTCTAATATAGAATCTGGAACTACAATAACAGCAATTCCCCCATCTCTTACTTTATCAACTCCTTGCATTTTACCAGGTCTTAACAAATCAATGCACTCTCGCAAAGCATTTACTTCTAATGAATTCCCATATACTTTTACTCCATTCTGCATTATCTGATCTGTTGCATCTGTTACTTTACCATATGGGACATTTGTCAACAATAAATCAACATTTCCTAATTCTTCCTCTGATGTTATCTCTGTCTTATTTTTTAAAATAACCTGATGTATTATATCTTCATTACATATCTCATTTTTTCCATAACATTTCATGATATCATCAAGTTCAATAGAAAATTTCCTATCAACATAAACCTTAAAAAAATTATTTATATCTTCTATATTTTTAGATATTTCGCGTTTAATTTCTTGACTAGAAGACAATGCCACTAGATCATATTTACTGTCTTTCTTTGTTTTATATAAAAAATGTTTTTTCCAGTTAATAGAAGTATTAACTTTAGATAAATTCGTTTTTCCATCCCCAATAAGATACATATTTAACTGTGCCGCCAATACTCCGTTTTTATCAAAACCAAATATTGACTTTTGTGTAATTTGATTAATTTCATCATCAGTTAAATCATATTTTTTTCTAATAAAATGAACAAATTCATATAAAAAGCCTCCTGATCCACAGAAAGGATCAACAATATTTTTTTGCTCCAGTTCCTCTTTTGACCATTTTAGATAATTATTATATACTGCACTTATTAATGGTCTTATTGTATGACGCGGAGTATAATACTCCCCCTGCTCTTTCTTCGCATCTTTAGTAGCAAGTTCTTCATATATAAAACCATATAAATCCATACCTCTATCTTGTGATAACTCATACAACTCTGCTGCACATTCAATATAAAGCTTGAAAATTCTGTCATCATCACCAACTATCTCATTAAGTTCAATCCACATATTATATAATATTTGTTCATATGGAATTTGAGAAGACTTTAATTTCTTAATTGCACAATCCAAATCAATATCCTTTGTTTGACCATAAACCGATGATAAAACTGTCATAACAAAAGCTTTGTTTTTTTGAATTTTTTCACTTCCTCTTATTATTCTTGAGATATTATTAATCAACCCTTTCTCATCTTGTTCTCTATTAATAGCTGTTTTATCAGGAAATAAATCAAGAACCATTTTACTATTACTATGCATTGCATCATCTATAGGTTCATTATTAATCAACACTTTTTCTTTTCCTGTTGTAATTGAATATTTTGAAAGATATACATTCTGTCCATCATAAACAATCAAAATCAATTCTTTATTACGTAGTTTCCCAACAAATTTTTGTTGTTCTTCTGTTAAAATTTTACTATTAAATCCTTTTGCATATTTTTTTATTTGTGCAATTCCTAATTTTAGATTGCCTGTCGATTCTAATTCTAATAGTCCGAAAAGATCTTCTGCTTTTTCCCCCGAAAAAAAATATGCATCGCATGACCCTTTTCCTTTTACTCCTGAGTTTGCTGAAGGAATAATGCTATCGACTTCAATATATCCCGTTCTTTTTACCCTAAACGAATATCCTTTATTATTCATAACAAGTCTAAAAAAACTATATACTATATCTTCGTTTGTTGTTTCCGAACCATTGTATTGTGGAATTAACATTCTATCCATATGTGAGTACCTCCTTTTGCTTATTATAGAACACATGTTCTTATTCTGCAATCTTTTTCTTAAATAAGATTTCTTCAATTTCAAATAAATTATATTATACCGACTATTTACTCCTCGCACATAATCAAAATATTTCCTTTAATGTCACTATCATACTTCTCATTTAACTTAGAATACGAAGTATCACTCACATTTCCATTTACAACATCAAATATCTTTAATTTTCGAGATTCCTTAATATTATTTAAATTCTGGTCCAATGAAATAACTATATTACCATCTCTCATTTTAAGATAACAATAACTATCATAAGGTATTTCATCCGTTACTTTAACTTCATATGTCTTATTTTTGTCTTCATCGTATTTTAAAGCATATATTCCCTCAGAACGTTCTACATCAATTATAGAAACAGATAAAAACAACCATCCATTTGACCATATAGTATCATAAAAATTATCCTCTAAAGCCTCATGTGCTACCCCTTCAATGCAAACATATCCATCTTTATCATATACACTTTTTTCAAATAATTTTATTTTCCTTTGCTCCGATGTCACAGCATAAACAGATTCTGTTTCCGAATAATTGTATCCAGATGTTACCTTATCCTCATTTGTTGAATAATAGCATATACCATTACGAGCTTTATCACCAATATATTGCATATTATCACCATTATATGCATATTTGAAACTATTTTTCATAAAAGAACTATCTATTTCCGTTTCCTTTTTCCAAATGATATTTCCAAACTCATCTGCTAATTTGTCATAATTATCAGATGATATCATAACATTAAATGCGCTGTCATACTCTTCCTCTTCTATGTATGAACTAATATTTTTTCTATCATTTTCATATTTTCTTGATTTTGATATAAATACAATTGAAACTGTTCCAATTACCACTATCATTAATATACTTGCACATATAGCAGTTATCTTTCGCCGAAATTTCTTGTTCTTTTGTAATCTTATTCTTTCCTGTTCAGCTTCTTCCTGTCTTTTCCTTTCTGCGATTTCAGCCATTCTTTCAGCCTCAATACGAATTTCTTCCTCTTTAATCCTCTCTTCTTCTAATTCTGCCAAATACTTATCATATGTATCTGCCATCTGATTCATTGTAAATTTTGAAGCAATGTCTTTTTTCATACTGCAAAATCTACATACTTCACCCGTATTCACAAAACCGCAAACGCACTGCCAATAATCTTGTTCAATTATAGAATAATAATTACCTTTATCATTTTCTTCTCTTACACATTCAATATATCTATCCTCTAATGGTTTCTGCTTCGTATTTATCCATTTGCATCCATCAGGCTCATATATTTTGTCATTGGAAAAGCATACCTTTTTCACTTTAATATCAACTTTTCGTATATCTTTACTAGGTAATAATGTCTTTAATGTTTCATGCATTCCCGGATACACAGAATAATCCTGTCCGATTACTTCAAATTCATCTTCTCCATCAACCTTTACATTATCAGTAAAAGAATTAAATCCAGCGACATTAAACATTACTGCCGATACAGAAATATCCGATACATTTAAAAATTGAATGTATAAATACAAAGCATCATTCTCTTTTTGAATTTTCCAAGATGTAATATGAATTGGAGAATTTATGTCTACTTTATCTGCAAAGTCTTTACTGCTCATTGCTTTTGTGATAACTGGCTTTGGAGATTCTTGCGGTATCTCTGACTTTATTACCATTTGCTGATTTGGATGATTATCTGGTTTTGTGGCAGCAACTATTACAGCTAAAAAACTAAAGAAAAATCCCCACCAAAACCAATTTTCACTGTACCCTTTATTTTTTATTATCTGATTAGTAGCGAATCCAAATATAACTCCCTGAATAATTCCTATAATCAAAATCACAATTTCCATATAATTCTATCTCCTGTTATTCATTGATACTGCATTGAATTTATTCATTCATATTTATTCGATAATTCACAGAAAAGTTTATATGCATCATCTTTGAAATTCAAATCATCAACATAAACTTTCACTTGTATTGTTCCGTTTAATAGCAAAGACTGAACTCCACAATATGGTACATCTTTTGTTTTTATCGAATATAAAACATCTCCAATAGCCACTTCACAATTTTGTGGTTCCAAAACCCCATAATCTCCATTACTACACTCAAAAAAAGCAAATCCGCCATTCTTTGATACTTTTAAAATAATATATTGAATTTGTTGCATATACTTCCTCCAACCATTTCTTAAAATTATACCATACAAATTCTTAACTGTCATATTATTCTTCTATTTTGGAGTCTCCTCTCTATGCAATACATACGCAATTAAACATTTATTTTATATATTCCCCATTTGCATACTCTACATAAGCCTGTTTCTTTTCATTATCATAACCAGCTATAGGTTTTTTACATATTTTCGCTTTATTTATTGCTGCCTTAACAGCTTCAACTGCCCTTTCGTCCATTTCATTATCCGATTCTGTCAATGTACTCTTCTCTTCTTCTCTGGATACAACTTTTATAATTCTACCACTTT
>ENA-ORLY01001193-ORLY01001193.1-human-gut-metagenome-genome-assembly--contig:-NODE-1193-length-32435-cov-7.602448_pt1 | contig 32435 bp, 29 predicted proteins | sample MGYA00243071_ERZ508832 | MGnify/ENA primary metagenome ERZ508832 (study PRJEB26277, sample SAMN04329777) | human gut metagenome | biome: human-associated habitat | host: Homo sapiens | place: USA... | reverse complement strand
GAGCATTTTGGCAACGCAGATGCCGTGCCGCAGCCGCCGGAGCGGTGCTTGAGCCGTTAGGCGGGAATTGTGCGGTGGTGCCTTATATAGGATTGGGGGAATAAGCATGCCCAAGATCACGATCCGCCCGGCCGGGGAAGGGGACATCCCGGCTGTCGTGGCACTGTACCGCCAGCTGGATCAGGCGCTGGTCGACCTGCAGCCGGAGTTTTTCTGTGTTGCCCCGCGGGAGGATGAGTTTGTCCGCCAGGCCGTCAAGGCCGCGGATGCCGACTATCTGCTGGCCGAGGAGGATGGCGCGGTGGTCGGTTTTGCGCTGGTGAATTATGCGGGTTGGACGCCGGAGTTCAGCTGTGTGCTGCCCCACCGCTACGCCTGCCTGGCGGACCTGGTGGTAGACGAAGCCCACCGCCAGCAGGGCATTGGCAGTACCTTGTTGGGCGCCGCCAAGCGCTGGGCGCGGGACCGCCGGCTGGAATACCTGGAGTTAAGCGTCCTGTCCCAGAACGCCCCCGCCATCGCCCTGTACGAATCCCACGACTTCGTAGAGGCGACACGGGTTATGCGGTGTATGCTGTAAAACAATAAGTGCCAACCTACATCTTTGCAAACCAAAATAGAATCACAAACCAAAAGCCGGGGCGAACATTTCTGTTCGCCCCGGCGGTCTTACTTCTTCGGAGTCATAGCCTCATAACCCTTACTCGTTATTTTTCGGACTGTACCCTTGTTTTCATAAGGATCATCCTAACTTTACGATATTGCTAACCCTTTCAGGATCTCAATTTACCTGTTCATTGGTCTTACCCTCTGGTTCGTTATTTGCTGAAAAGCATTTGTGGAACGTGGTAAAATCGGTTCGGCTCTTAAGATCGTTCCTGGGGTATCGGGGTCTGATGCTGAGGACTGCGCCTCTTAACTCTAGTACATTGGAGTGTCTCCTTGTGGATCAGATGAAATTCAGGTTCTTCCTGTTCGGCGGAGTGGTGACGGTCATCGCTACCGACCTTCTTTCATCTTAATCTATATTACACGCCAGGGTCTGTCTTGACGGCCCCTGGGCTTGCTGAATCTGATTTATGAACCAACCATCTGAATTTTTCAATCTTTTACAGGTTACGACCTGCGGCTTTCAATGTGGTTCTCTTCGTTTCAGCAGGCCCAGGCCCGCCGGTGATGAATGGGATCTTTAAAGTTTGCCATCGGGTCCAGAGCCTCCTTTCATCCGAAATCCTGCCGGCGGCCTTTACAATTTCTTCCTTGTTCTTCCCGCTGCCCTCGTGCTGCTGGATCGGAGTCCTTAAAGTGCTCCTTCTTCACGTTTCCGCTTCGGGAGATCTGCTTTAAGATGTCGGTCTGTTCACGATCGGTCTTTTATGGGGAAGTGTTAAGAAAGTGGCTTCGCTTGGAGTTCTTATCTCCTTATCTCCGGCTGTTTTCTTTCTGTGACTATACTATAGCACACGCTTAGAAATTCGTCTATTCGCAGAGCAGACAATCCTGCAATGAATTATTTGTGCATGTTAAGGATTGATAAGTGCATACCCATGGTGCTATAATAAATATGTTGGGCTGCTATAACCTTGAATGGGTTGCAACCTCGCTGTAGGGGCGGATGCTTGCATTGCGGGGTCGCGTAGCGATCAAAGCCCCAGTGGGGCTTTGAACCGCACGAGCGAGCCAGCTTTTGCTGGCTGGCGGCCATGATTTTGGCCGCCAAGCGGACCCGCGGGTCGATACAAGCATCGACCCCTACATACGGGATGCTCCCTACTATTAATCACAAAAAACAAAACCCCGGCCGTTATTCCTTGCGAACAACAGCGGGGGATATTTTTATGTTTGCGCCTTACTTATCTTACTTATACTCATCCAGCAAATTGGTCATGCTCTTCAGGCTGATGGCCAGGGTCGAGGCGTTGTGCAGCAGGGCCGAAGTGGCAGGCTGCAAAATGCCCATGGCGCCCAGCACGATCAGCGTGCTGTTGAAGCCCATGATAAAGCGGTAGTTGTCATGGGTACGCTTCTGCAGGCCGTTGGCGATGCACTTCAGGATGACCAGCTCATTCAGGCTGTCGGCGGCCACGGTCACATCGGCGATCTCGCGGGCAATGGCAGCGCCGTCGCTGATGGCAATGCCAACATCAGCAGCAGACAGGGCGGGGGAGTCGTTGATGCCGTCGCCCAGCATGATGACGGTGTGGCCTGCGGCCTTCTCCTGCTCTACAAAGCGGGCCTTGTCCTCGGGCAGCACCTCGGCATAGTAGGCGTCCACGCCTACCTGCTTGGCAATGACGGAAGCCGTGCGGTCGTTGTCACCGGTCATCATCACAGCCTTGCGGATGCCTAAGCCACGCAGGGCCTTCAACACATCGGCGGCCTCCTCGCGCAGCGGATCGGCAATACAGATGACACCGGCCAGTTCACCGCCGATAGCCAGATACAAATGGGAATATTCCGGCGGCAGAGCGTCAAATTTATCGCTCTCGCTGGTGGGGATGTAGCAGCCCTCATCCTCAAATACAAAGTGCTGGCTGCCGATGACGACTTTCTCACCGGCTACGCTGCTGGCGATGCCGTGGGCCACGACGTACTGCACTTCGCTGTGCATTTCCTCGTGGTTGATGCCCTTCTGGGCAGCGGCCTGCACAACGGCGTTGGCCATCGAGTGGGGATAATGCTCCTCCAGGCAGGCGGCAATGCGCAGCACATCGTCGGCATTGCGGCCGCCAAACGGCACAACGTCCACCACGGTGGGGGTAGCATGGGTCAGGGTGCCGGTCTTGTCGAAGACAATGGTGTCGGCCTTGGCCAGGGCTTCCAGATACTTGCCGCCCTTGACGGTGATGTGGTAGCTGCCGCACTCACGCATAGCAGAAAGCACCGCCAGCGGCATGGACAGCTTCAGCGCGCAGGAGAAGTCGACCATCAGGATCGAGATGGCGCGGGTGGTGTTACGGGTCAGTGCGTAGGTAACGGCGGTGCCCAGCAGGCTGTAAGGCACCAGCTTGTCTGCCAGGGCGGCGGCACGGGTCTCGCTGGAAGACTTCAGCTTTTCGGAAGCCTCGATCATCTGCACGATCTGGTCATAGCGGCCGTTGCCGGCCTGCTGCTCCACGGTTATCACAAGCTGGCCTTCCTCGACCACGGTGCCGGCATACACAACAGCGCCGGTGCTCTTGCGCACGGGTTCAGCCTCGCCGGTCAGGGAGGCCTGGTTCACGCTGGCTTCGCCCTCCAGCACGCGGCCATCCAGCGGGATGACGCTGCCCGTGTGTACGACCACGGCGTCGCCGGGGCGCACCTGGCTGATGGGGACCAGTACCTCGCCCTCGGCAGTCTGCTGCCAGACGCGGTCGACGTTCAGTGACATGCAGCGGGCTAGATCGCTCAGAGACTTCTTGCGGGTCCACTCCTCCAGCAGCTCGCCCAGCCGCAGCAGGAACATAACGGACCCTGCTGTGGAGAAGTCCCCCCGCAGCATTGAAACGCCGATGGACAGCGCATCCAGCACTTCCACTTCCAGCTTGCGGCGCAGCAGGCAGGTCAGCCCACGCCACAGGTAGGGCAGGCTGCGCACGGCGGTGTAGGCGATGCACAGAGGCATCGGCAAAAACAGCTTGCGCGCAAAGTGGAAGATCGTCATATTGACGAGCTTTTCCTGATACTCACGGTTCACAGCGCGGGGACTGTTGGCGGGTACCTCGGCCAGGGCTTCCACATCAAAACGGAAGGCGGCCAGGCCCTTCACCAGGCTTGCGCGGTTCTCGGTATACACGACCACCACATCACAGGTGCGCTCATACACGGCGGCGGTGCGTACGCCGGGCAGGGCCGCCAGGTAATCCTGCAGCTGGTCGGCTTCGGCCAGGCTCATGCGCGGCTTGTTCAGGTGCAGGCGCATGCGGCCTTTGCTTTCATGCAAAATTTTCCATTTCATTGTTATACTCTCCCACAAATAAAAAGCTGCCCACCGTGCAGCGGGCAGCTCTTTTCAGTGAAAATTATTCGGCTGCCTTGTCTTCAGCGGCCTCGTCGGCAACGACAGCGGCCTCGTCAGCGGCGGCGCGCTCCTCGTTGATCTCCTTGGCGTCGGCCAGGATGTCACCGCAGTTCTCCTGCAGGGTGGTAGCAGTCTCCATGACGCTGTCCTTCATGCGCAGCACAGCGGCGGTGCACTGGGTGTACAGCTTCTTGGCATCCTTGCTGGTCAGAATTTCGATACCGGCGGAACCAAACAGTGCGCCGCCTGCGAACAATGCAACTTTAGCCCAATTCATAATTTTTGTCCTCCACTCTATATATTCCACAACAGTGTTGAGATGTTGACAACAGAGTTGTTGTCAGTATACAAAATATTCTATTAGGGTTAGTTATAACTGGGTTATACGCAATCGGCCGGAAAATATGCCGTTTGGATTTTTGTCAAGCGCTGGCATCGCTCTCATTTTCGGGCGGTGTGGGGCAGGGGACACGGCGCAGTTCGGTGGGGCGGCAGCCGGTATGGCGGCGGAAGGCTGCCGCAAAGCGGCTGGGGTCCTCGTACCCCACGCGATGGGCAATCTCGGCCACCGGAAGGTCGCTGCTGCGCAACAAATTGGCGGCGGTGTCCATCCGCAGCCCCCGCAGATAGCTGGCCACTGGTATGCCGTACAGCGCCTTAAAGCAGATCTTCAGCGAGCTTTGGGACAGGTGGAACCGCGCGGCCAGCTCGGCCAGCGTGATGCGGCTGCCCTGGTTGGCCAGCAAGTAATCGTGGGCCTGGCGGGTGTGCTCCAGTTGCAGGCGGTCAAAGTAGGGTGTGGGCGGTGTTTCCACTTCGGTGTAGCGGCTCACCAACTCATCCCAACAGTTCATAGCGGCGGCCACGACCTGTGGATCATACATTACACCGCTGTTTTTCTCGATTTCATGGTGGCAGACCGTTGCGGTCATGGCCGGGCGGTAGCTGCGGTTGCTCATCATGGCGTCGATGGAATCCGCCACCGCGATGATGCGCGCCCCCAGCGGAATGGCGGTCCCGGCCAGTTGGTCCGGGTAGCCGCGGCCGTCCCACCGCTCGTGATGGTGCCGCACGATGAGCGCCACCCGCTGGAACTGGGGCACCTTGCGAAGGATGTCGTACCCCGTCACGGGGCAGCGGCGCATCTCCTCCCACTCGGCGTCGGTCAACGGCCCGGCTTTGCGCAGCACGGCGTCGGACATCGAAATTTTGCCGATGTCATGGGCGAAAGCGGCAACCTGCACCGTGGTGGTGTCGTCCTCGCTCAAGTGCAGGACCCGGGCCAGCACCACCGCCATAGCGGCCACCCGGTCGGAATGGTGGGCAGTGTAGACATCCCGTGCGTCCACGGCGGCAACGATGCTCTGGATCAGATCGCGGCAGATCGGCAGGGAAGAACTTACAGGCTCCGTCATGGAACGCACCTCCTTTTATAATTTACACCGCAAACCCCGGTTGGCGGATAGGGCGGAAAGATTCACAAATCCTAACAGTTAGCGTAGACTATCTTACCGCCTTTAGGGCGAAATGTCAAGTGCACGGCCGCCCAAAAACCGCCCTGCTGCCAGAAAACATGTCAAACGGGCAGGAATAAGACCGATTGTGAATTTATTTTGGGCAAAAACCTGTTATCTTATTGACAAAGCACCCCTGTACATGGTATCGTATCGCTGGTTAGCAAAAGCTAACCAAAAGCGCGCCCACATGCCTGCGCATGGGCATGTTTGCACGGCACTTCACCCATACTATCCCTGTTCAATATTGTTATAGATAGAAAGGAACGTGCACCATGAGTTATCTGGAAATTGAAAAGGTCATCGGCCGTGAGATCATCGACTCCCGCGGCAACCCCACTGTCGAAGCCGAGGTCTGGCTGGCTGACGGCACCATCGGCCGCGGCGCTGCCCCCAGCGGCGCTTCCACCGGCGAGTTCGAGGCCCTGGAGCTGCGCGACGGCGACAAGAGCCGTTTCGGCGGCAAGGGCGTCAGCAAGGCTGTCGAGAACATCAACACCACCATCAACGAGGTGCTGGTCGGCCTGGATGCCGCTGACATCTATGCGGTCGACGCTGCCATGCTGAAGGCTGACGGCACCAAGGATAAGTCCAACCTGGGTGCCAACGCCATCCTGGCGGTCTCCATCGCTGCGGCCCGTGCGGCTGCCATCTCTCTGGACATTCCCCTGTACCGCTTCCTGGGCGGCGTTTCCGGCAACAAGCTGCCCGTCCCCATGATGAACATCCTCAACGGCGGCGCCCATGCAGCCAACACTGTTGACGTGCAGGAATTCATGATCATGCCCGCCGGCGCCCCCAGCTTCAAAGAAGGCCTGCGCTGGTGCACCGAGGTCTTCCACGCCCTGCAGGCTCTGCTGAAGAGCAAGGGCCTGGCTACCTCCGTTGGCGATGAGGGCGGCTTCGCTCCTGACCTGGCCAGCGATGAGGAGGCGATCCAGTATATCCTCGAGGCCATCGAGAAGGCCGGCTACGTGCCCGGCAAGGACTTCGTCCTGGCCATGGATGCCGCTTCCAGCGAGTGGAAGGGCAGTAAGAAGGGTGAGTATAAACTGCCCAAGTGCGGCAAGGTCTTTACCAGCGAGGAGCTGGTCGAGCACTGGAAGCAGCTGGTCGAGAAGTATCCCATTTACTCCATCGAGGACGGCCTGGATGAAGAGGACTGGGAAGGCTGGCAGCATATGACCAAGGAGCTGGGCGGCAAGGTCCAGCTGGTGGGCGACGACCTGTTCGTCACCAACACCGAGCGCCTGTCCAAGGGCATCAGCCTGGGCTGCGGCAACTCCATCCTGATCAAGCTGAACCAGATCGGTTCTGTCTCTGAGACGCTGGAGGCCATTAAGATGGCCCACAAGGCTGGCTACACCGCCATTGCTTCTCACCGTTCCGGCGAGACCGAGGACACCACCATTGCTGACCTGGCCGTTGCCCTGAACACCTGCCAGATCAAGACCGGTGCCCCCAGCCGCAGCGAGCGCGTTGCCAAGTATAACCAGCTGCTCCGCATCGAGGAAGAACTCGGCGGTGCTGCCCAGTACCCCGGCTTCGGCGCCTTCAACATCAAGCGCTGATTTCCGCGTAAAGGCCCCCCTCTGGGAGGAAGCCAAAAAAGTTAAAAATGTTGCCTGGACAACATACTAAATCCTTATCTTTTGGTATGATATACCTGCCGGGTGGGAAAATCCATCCGGGTACACAATTTTCCAGTTGCACAGCATACCATCCATAGTGTATAATGCTACTGGTAAATCCTATATCTGGTATTCCTGATTTTAAAAAGAGGTGCAATATGACAGATTTCAAACAGTGGGAAGGCTTTGAAGGCCGTATCTGGAAAGAGGAAGTCAATACCCGCGACTTCATCCAGAAGAACTACACCCCCTACGACGGTGACGAAAGCTTCCTGGCTGGCCCCACCGATGCTACCAACAAGCTGTGGGGTGCCCTGCAGAAGCTGCAGAAGGAAGAGCGTGCCAAGGGCGGCGTACTGGACATGGAGACAGAAGTCGTCTCCGGCCTGACCGCATACGGCCCCGGCTATATTGACCCCGAGCTGAAGGACCTGGAAAAGGTCGTCGGCCTGCAGACCGATAAGCCCCTGAAGCGTGCTTTCATGCCCTACGGCGGCATCAAGATGGCTGAGCAGGCCTGCACGACCTACGGCTATCAGCCCAGCGAAAAGCTGCACGAGATCTTTACCAAGTATACCCGTACCCATAACCAGGCTGTGTTTGATGCCTACACTCCCGAGATGAAGAAGGCCCGCCACAGCCACATCGTCACCGGTCTGCCCGACACCTACGGCCGCGGCCGTATCGTCGGCGACTACCGCCGTGTGGCCCTGTACGGTATCGATTACCTCATCAAAGCCAAGCAGAACGACTTCGCCAACTGCGGCGACGGCACTATGACCGAGGAGGTTGTCCGTCTGCGTGAGGAGATCGCCCTGCAGATCAACGCCCTCAAGGGCATGAAGGAGATGGCTGCCTCCTACGGCTACGACATCTCTGAGCCTGCTGCCAACGCAAAAGAGGCTGCCCAGTGGCTGTACTTCGGCTACCTGGCCGCTATCAAGACCCAGAACGGCGCTGCCATGTCTGTCGGCCGCGTTTCCACCTTCCTGGACATCTACATTCAGCGCGATCTGGACAACGGCACCCTGACCGAGACCGAGGCCCAGGAGCTGATCGACCACATGGTCATGAAGTTCCGTATGGTCAAGTTCGCCCGTATCCCCAGCTACAACCAGCTGTTCAGCGGCGACCCCGTCTGGGCCACCCTGGAAGTTGGCGGCATCGGCATGGACGGCCGCTCCATGGTCACCAAGAACGACTTCCGTTTCCTGCACACCCTGGAGAACATGGGCCCCGCTCCGGAGCCGAACATGACGGTTCTGTACTCCTCCGCTCTGCCCAAGACCTTCAAGGATTACGCCTCCAAGATCTCCATCAGCACCTCTTCCGTCCAGTACGAGAACGACGATGTGATGAAGCCCGTCTGGGGCGATGACTACTCCATCTGCTGCTGCGTGTCTGCTACCCAGACCGGCAAGGAGATGCAGTTCTTCGGCGCCCGCGCCAACCTGGCCAAGTGCCTGCTGTACGCCATCAACGGCGGCGTGGACGAGAAGCTGGGCGAGCAGGTCGGCCCCGCTTACGCCCCCATCACTGCCGAATATCTGGATTACAATGAGGTCATGGCCAAGTATGATGTCATGATGGACTGGCTGGCCGGCCTGTACGTCAACATCCTGAACCTGATCCAGTATATGCACGACAAGTACTACTACGAAGCCGCCGAGATGGCCCTCATCGATACCGATGTCCGCCGCACTTTTGCCACCGGCATCGCAGGCTTCAGCCATGTGGTCGACTCTCTGTCCGCCATCAAGTACGCCAAGGTCAAGTGCATCCGCAATGAGCAGGGCCTCGTCACCGATTACGAGATCGAGGGCGATTTCCCGAAGTACGGCAACGATGATGACCGCGCCGATGACATCGCCGTTGAGCTGCTGCGCAGCTTCCTGGAGAAGATCAAGCGCCGCCACACCTACCGCAACTCCGAGCCCACCACCTCGATCCTGACCATCACCTCCAACGTTGTCTACGGCAAGGCCACCGGCGCTATGCCCGATGGCCGCAAGGCTTACACCCCGTTTGCCCCCGGCGGCAACCCGTCCTATGGTGCCGAGACCCACGGCCTGCTGGCATCCCTGAACTCCGTTGCCAAGCTGCCCTATCACTGGGCACTGGACGGTATCTCCAACACCCAGACCATCAACCCCGATGCCCTGGGCCACAGCGAGGGTGAGCGCATCAACAACCTGGTGCAGGTCATGGACGGCTACTTTGACCAAGGCGCCCATCACCTGAACGTCAACGTCTTTGGCACCGAGAAGCTGATCGACGCTATGGAGCACCCGGAGAAGGAAGAGTACGCCAACTTCACCATCCGTGTTTCCGGTTACGCCGTTAAGTTCATCGACCTGACCAAGGAACAGCAGCTGGACGTCATCGCCCGTACCTGCCACAAGGTGCTGTAAGTCCTACGGGAGTTTTTCCACATTTTTTGCAAAAAGGAGGAAAAACTCCAAACAAAAAATAAAATAGCAAAAGGGCCTGTGGCTGCGGCTGCAGGCCTTTTTATATGGTATACTAATAGGCAACCCACATACTTCTGGCCCCCCCTGGGAGGGCTCCCGCGAAGCGGGTGGGGGAGAGAGCCCTGGTTTATATGCCGCTTTCTCCGACGCACCAACATAAAAACAACGGAGGCAACCTATGTCCGAAACTTTGGGCTACATCCATTCTGTCGAAACCTTTGGCCTGGTCGATGGGCCGGGCGTGCGGTATATTATCTTTATGCAGGGCTGCGCCATGCGCTGCCAGTACTGCCATAACCCTGAGACCTGGGCCTTTACCCAGGACACCGCCAAGACCCCGCAGGAGGCCTTCTCGGCCGCCTACCGCTACCGCAACTATTGGCGCAACAACGGCGGCATCACCATCAGCGGCGGCGAGCCCCTGCGCCAGCTGGATTTCGTCAGCGAGGTGTTCCGCCTGGCCCACGCCAAAAAGGTGCAGACCGCCCTGGACACCAGCGCCCAGCCCTTCGCGCCCGATGACGCCGAATGGATGGCCCGCTTTGACAAGCTGCTGGCCAACACCGACCTGGTGATCTTGGATTTAAAGGAGATCGACGATGAAAAGCACAAAAAGCTGACCGGCCACACGAATAAAAACATTCTGGCTATGGCGCAGTATGTGGCCTCCAAAGGCGTGGACCTCTGGATCCGCCACGTGCTGGTTCCCGGCCTGACCGATGACGCCGACAGCCTGCGCCGGCTGGATAGCTTTATAAAGTCACTGCCCACCGTGCGCCGCGTCGAGATTTTGCCTTACCACACGCTGGGGCTTTTCAAGTGGCAGAACCTGGGTATCCCGTATCCGCTGGACGGCGTGCGTGTGCCTACCGCCGAGGAAGTAGCTGCCGCCGAGGCTCTGCTGCACGTAAAAGACTACCCCGACGCCCCGAAAGAGTAAGGGCAACACCGCACAATTCCCGCTTTACAGCTTAAGCACCGCTGCTGCGGCTGCGAAGCACAATCTGCGTCGCAAAAATGCTCGATAATACATCCAGTATTATCTGCGCTTTTTGCTTAGCAGCTTGTACTTCTCGCTCGCCGCATCGGCACTTAGAATTGTGCGGTATTGCCCTAACTTTTCTTCCTTTTCTCTTTGATGCGACTTCTGCCGCTTCCTCAAATGTGATAGTCTGTGTATCGTTGATGATTACACCTATCATGCAATTTCAAGATGGACAAAGTCTATGTCCATCTGTTCCTTTATAATAGCAATAATGACATGAATTGTTTTTTCTTTCACTTCTCGGATTTTCATATTCATCACTCGTCAAATTTCGATTTACCCCAGCACGGCGAAGCTCTGGGCGCCCAGGTGCAGCTCGCCGTCCTTGACGGCGGCTTCGCCGATGGCGTACAGCACGCGGGTGCTGTCCTTCAGCTTCAGCGGCAGGTCGGCGGCGGCCCCGGCGGGGTTGACGGCGCAGGTCAGCTTGCCGCGCTGCCAGGCAAACGGGCGGTAGTCGCCCTTGGCCTTGGGCGCGTACAGCACCTTGAACGAAGCGTCGGAGTCCAGATCCCGGTGGGCATGGCGGAAGGCCAGCAGGCTCTTCACGGCATGTAGCAGGCTGTTGGGGTCGGCCTGCTGGGCTTCGACCGTGGGGGCGTCGTCGGCGGTATCCACCGGCAGGTACAGCGCATCCGCTGCGGCGGTGGAGAAGCCGTGGTTGGCGGTGCCGTCCCACTGCATCGGCGTGCGGGAGCCGGTGCGGAAGTAGCCGCCCTCCTTGGTGGGCAGGGGCAGGTAGCGCATGCCGATCTCATCGCCGTAATACACGAACGGCGCGCCGGGCAGTGTGAACAGCGTGGCGTAGGCCAGTCGCAGTTCGTCCACCGTCAAACCGGCCGAGGGGCGGATGGTATCGTGGTTGCAGGTGATAAAGCACCACAGGCCGTCCTTTTTGGTGGCCTTGTAGCTGGGCAGGTAGTCGTCCAAAAACTTATCGATGCCGGTGCCGGAGTCCTTGCAGAAGTAGGCCTTGCCGATGTTGTGCGGGTTGGAGTCGGTGGCACCGTCGTAGTTGCGCATCAGCCAGCTGTAGCCGTTGCCCTGCCACTCCAGATAAAAGTCCATATCGAAGCCGTTTTTCAGCGACATGCGCGGGCCGTTCCACTCAGCCACCAGGGCGGCTTCGGGGTACTCCTTGCTCAGCATGGCGGCTATGTCGCGCCAGATGGCACAGGTGTACTTTTTGTGCTTGGTGTCGTTTTTGACAAGGCTGGAAGCCATATCCACGCGGAAACCATCACAGCCCATGTCCAGCCAGAACCGCATGACGTCCTTCATGGCCTCCACGGTAGCCAGGCAGGCGAGGTCGGTGGTGGGCTTTTGCCAGGGTTGGTTGATCTTGCCGTAGCCGTAGTTCAGCGCGGGCTGGCACTTGAAGAAGTTCAAAATGTAGGTACCGTTGCGCGGGGTCTCGCCGCCGATGAAGGGCATGCCGTCGCCGGAGGCAAAGCAGGAATCGGTCCAGATGAAGCGGTCGGAGTATTCGTTGTGCTCGGGCCGGCAGCTGGCCTTGAACCAGGCGTGTTCCTCGCTGGTGTGGCCGGGCACCAGGTCGAACAGCACGTGGATGCCCTTCTCGTGGGCGGCCTTGAACAGCGCGGCGGCGTCCGCGTTGGTGCCATAGCGCGGCGCAATTTTTTTGTAGTCGCGCACGTCGTAGCCGGCGTCTTTAAACGGAGAGTCGTAGCAGGGGTTGATCCACAGCGCATTGCAGCCTAAGTCTTTGATGTAATCCAGTTTGGCAATGATGCCGGGAAAATCTCCGATGCCGTCCCCGTTGGTATCGTAAAAACTCTGGGGATAGATCTCGTAGAATACCGCATCTTTCAACCATTGTTTCATGGGGAAGTCTCCTTTTATATTATAGTATAATAGAATATAGAGCGGCGGCTTTTCGCGCAAACGCTTTCCTTTATACTATAACCACCGCCTCGCTTTGTCAATGAATTTTTGTATTGTCGAAGGTGACGAAAATTTACCAATAGTTTTCGACGGATTTGCTATATACCCAACATGTTGACAAAATATGAACAATCCGTTGACAAACGAAGAACAGCGGTTTAAAGTAATAGAACAAGCGATTGTAAAAATATGTAAGAAATGAGGGAGATTATACAAATGAATACGCTTGTGATTGTTCTGATCGCAGCTGTCGTCCTGGTATGTGCGTATGCCGGGTACGGCCGCTGGCTCGCTAAAACCTGGGGTGTTGACCCCAACGCCAAAACTCCGGCTGTGCGGCTGGAGGATGGCAAGGACTACGTGCCCACCGATGGCTGGACCGTTTTCAGCCATCAGTTCTCTTCCATCGCAGGTGCCGGCCCTGTTACCGGTGCTATCCAGGCTGCCGCTTTCGGCTGGCTGCCCGTCCTGCTGTGGGTGCTCATCGGCGGCGTCTTCTTCGGCGCTGTTACCGACTTCGGCGCCCTGTATGCTTCCGTCAAGAATGACGGTAAGTCCATGGGCCTGCTGATCGAGAAGTACATCGGCAAGACCGGCCGTAAGCTGTTCCTGCTGTTCTGCTGGCTGTTCTGCTGCATCGTTATCGCTGCTTTTGCTGACATGGTCGCCGGTACCTTCAACGCTTACGTCACCACCGATGGTGTGACCAGCCTGTCTGATGCCGCCAACACCAACGGCGCTGCCGGCATGGTCTCCATCATGTTCATGGTGTTCGCTGTCATCTTCGGCCTGCTGCAGAAGAAGTTCCACTTCACCGGCTGGAAAGAGTCCGTCATCAGCATCGTCTTCATCGTGCTGTCCTTCGTTGTCGGCATGAACTTCCCCATCATTCTGGGCAAGGCTGCCTGGAGCTACATCACCTTCGTCTACATCTTCTTCGCTGCGGTCCTGCCCATGTGGCTGCTGAAACAGCCCCGTGACCACATGACCACCTTCATGTTCATCTGCATGATCGCCGGTGCCGTTGTCGGCCTGCTGGTCGCTCATCCCACCATGAACCTGCCCGTCTTCACCGGTTTCAACAACGAGAAGCTGGGCACCATGTTCCCCATCCTGTTTGTTACCGTGGCCTGCGGCGCCGTTTCCGGTTTCCACAGCCTGGTTTCCTCCGGCACTTCCTCCAAGACCGTTGAGAACGAGAAAGACATGCTCAAGGTCGGTTACGGCGCCATGGTGCTGGAAAGCCTGCTGGCTGTCCTGGCCCTGTGCGTTGCCGGTGCTGCTGCCGCTGCCGATGGCACCCCGGCCGCCGGTACCCCGTTCCAGATCTTCAGCCGCGGCGTTGCCGGCTTCTTTGAGATGTTCGGCGTGCCCGTTTCCATCGCTACCGTCTTTATGACGATGTGCGTTTCCGCCCTGGCCCTGACCAGCCTGGATGCCGTGGCCCGTATCGGCCGTATGAGCTTCCAGGAGCTGTTCAGCACCGATGATATGGAGCACGCTGAGGGCTGGCGCAAGCTGTTCTGCAACGTTTACTTCTCCACCATCATCACTCTGGCCTTCGGCTTCCTGCTGACCCAGATTGGCTATGCCAATATCTGGCCGCTGTTCGGTTCCGCCAACCAGCTGCTGAGCGCCCTGGTCCTGGCTACCCTGTGCGTATTCCTGAAGGTCACCGGCCGCAACAACAAGATGCTGTTCCCGCCGCTGGTCATCATGCTGTGCGTCACCTTCACCGCGCTGGTCCAGCGCCTGATCGCCATGGTCAAGGCCATCTCTGCCGCTGTTTCCACCACCATCCCCGCTGGCGAGACCACCTGGGGTGCTGTGTTCATCGCCAACGGCCTGCAGCTGATCCTGGCTGTGATGCTGATCGTTCTGGGCCTGAACATTGTGCTGCACAGTGTCAAGAGCTACAGCAAGAGCGAGAAAAACAGCGAAAAAACTGCTGCCTGAGCTTAATACCTATTGACAAAGCCTGCATAGTGATGTAATATTTATGCATGAGTATGGGCCGCAATGGCGCGGCAGCACGCTGCGCCGTGGATGCTTATAGCCAAGGCTTCAAGTCCCGGCTTTCCGTAAGGAGCCGGGGCTTTTTGCGTAAGGTGGTTCTGCCTCTCCCCTGCCGGGAAAGGCGGACCTGCTCATAGAGGGAATTATACAGGAAAATAAAGGAGAACATCATGAAACTGAAAAAGACTTTGGCCCTGGGCCTGGTGGCTGCCATGGCCGCCAGCTTTACCGCCTGCGGCTCTACCGCGGCCGAGAGCGCCGCTGATTCCACCGCTTCCGGCGAGGCCGCCGCTGAGGCTGCCGCCGATGCCCCCGATGGTGACGGCGACCCCACGACCCTGACCGTTGCCATGGAGTGCGCTTACGCCCCCTACAACTGGACCCAGAGCGATGACTCCAACGGCGCTGTTGCCATCCGCGGCTCCAGCGACTACGCCTACGGCTACGACGTTATGATGGCCAAAAAGATTGCCGACGCCCTGGGCCAGAACGTCCAGATTGTCAAGCTGGACTGGGACAGCCTGATCCCCGCCGTCATGAGCGGCGATGTGGACTGCGTCATCGCCGGTCAGTCCATCACCGCTGAGCGCGCTGCCCAGGTCGACTTCTCTGACCCGTACTACTACGCTTCCATCATCACCCTGACCAAGAAGGACAGCCAGTATGCTTCCGCCGCCAGCGTGGCCGATCTGGCCGGTGCCACCGCTACCAGCCAGCTGGGCACCATCTGGTATGATAACTGCCTGTCCCAGATTCCCGATGCCAACATCCTGCCCGCCCAGGAAACTGCCCCCTCCATGCTGGTGGCCCTGAACAGCGGCGCCTGCGACATCGTCGTCACCGACCGTCCCACCGGCCAGGCGGCCCTGGTTGCTTATCCTGACTTCACCCTGCTGGACTTCGGCGGCGGCGACAACGACTTCCAGGTCAGCGATGAGGACATCAACATCGGTATTTCCATGAAGAAGGGCAACACCGCCCTGAAGGATGCCATCAACGAAGTGCTGGCAACCATGACCGCTGACGACTACAACACCATGATGGGCGAAGCCATCAGCGTACAACCTCTGAGCAAGTAATCCCCGCCATCCATACCCCTGCCGCTTTTTTCGGCGGCAGGGGTTTCGGCGGTTCTACCCCTACGGTGCATGAAGAATAAAGGAGAATCCCCATGCAAGACTTTTTGACAAACTGCGCCAATGTGTTGCAGAAATACGGCTTTTCGTATCTGCGCGGCGCAGGCACTACCCTGCTGCTGGCACTGGTCGGCACATTCTTTGGCTGCCTGATCGGTTTCGCCGTGGGCGCTTTGCAGACGATCCCCATCGATAAACAGCGCGACCCCGCCTGGAAGCGGGTGCTGCTGCGCATCCTGCGGGTAGTGCTGCGCTGCTATGTTGAGCTGTTCCGCGGCACGCCCATGATCGTGCAGGCCGTTTTCATCTACTACGGCCTGCTGCAGGTGTTCGGCATTAAAATGGGCATGTGGACGGCCGGTTTCTTCATCGTATCCATCAACACCGGTGCTTACATGGCCGAGACGGTCCGCGGCGGCATCGTCTCCATCGACCCAGGCCAGACCGAGGGTGCCATGGCTATCGGCATGAACCACTGGCAGACGATGCTGCATGTCATCCTGCCCCAGGCCCTGCGCAACATCGTGCCCCAGATCGGCAACAACTTCATCATCAACATCAAGGATACCTCGGTGCTGTCGGTCATCTCCATCACCGACCTGTTCTTTGTGCACAAGAGCGTGGTCGGCGCGCTGTACACCTACTTTGAAAGCGCCGTTATCGTCATGATCATCTACCTGTCGATGACGCTGCTGGCCAGCTACCTGCTGCGTGCCTGGGAGAAGGCCCTGGACGGCCCCCAGAACTACGACCTGAACACCACCGATACCCTGGCCTACACCAGCGGCATGTACAACGCCCCGGACCCGGACCACAAGTCCCAGAATCTGGATATGAAAGGAGAGGCATCCCATGTCTGAACCCATCATTGAGGTGCGCCACCTCTCCAAAAGCTTTGGCACCCACGTGGTGCTGCGCGATGTTGACTTTACCGTCAACCACGGCGATGTTACCTGCGTGATCGGCGCCTCCGGCAGCGGAAAATCCACGCTGCTGCGCTGCATCAACCTGCTGGAGACCCCCACCCACGGCAGCGTGCTGTTCCATGGGCAGGACATCACGGCCAAAGGCTCTGACCCCTGCACCTACCGCGCCAAGGTGGGCATGGTGTTCCAGAGCTTCAACCTCTTCAACAACATGACCGTGCTGGACAACTGCACCGCCGGCCTGCGCTACGTGCTGCACCAGGACAAGGAGACCGCCCGCAAGACGGCCCTGAGCAACCTGGAAAAGGTGGGCATGGCCCCCTACGTCAACGCCAAGCCTCGCCAGCTTTCCGGCGGCCAGAAGCAGCGCGTGGCCATCGCCCGTGCGCTGTCCATGCAGCCAGAAGTGCTGCTGTTTGACGAGCCTACCTCCGCCCTGGACCCCCAGATGGTGGGTGAAGTGCTGAGCGTTATGCGCCAGCTGGCCAAGGAGGGCCTGACCATGATCGTCGTCACCCACGAGATGGCCTTCGCCCGCGATGTTTCCAGCCATGTGGTCTACATGGCTGACGGTGTCATCTGCGAGGAAGGCACCCCCGCCGACATCTTTGAGCATCCCCAGAACCCCCGCACCATCGAGTTCCTCTCCCGCTTCCGCGAGCAGTAAGCAAACCATAGGTAAGGCCCTCTCCCCTATCTCAGGGGCGAGGGCCTTTTTGCGTAAGGATGGCGTTATGTAGGGGCGAACCCGCAAGCCTTGCCTTATAACACCTTGACAATCTCCAATTTAACGGTTATAATTATAACCGTTCTAAAGCAAACACTATGTGAGGTGAGCCACTTGATCCCGGTACTGGCCTTTGTACAGCACTATAAAAAGTTCTATACATCCCAGTTTGAATCCGCCGCGGTCCGCCATGGGCTGAACCAGCTGGAGATCGACATCCTGCTGTTCCTGCATAACAACCCGGATTGCCGCACTGCCAGCGACATCTGCCGCTACCGCGGGCTGGCTAAGTCCAATGTGTCCAAGGCGGTGGAGCATCTGCGCACCATGGGCCTGCTGACGGTAAGCCCGGCCGCCGATAACCGCCGCCAGCGGATGCTGGGCTTTACCGACGCTGCCGCACCGCTGGTACAGGAGCTTCACGCCATCCAGCAGGCCGCCACCGCCGCCGTGACCGCCGACCTGACCCCCGCCGAGGCGCAGGCCATGCAGGACTATATGGCCCGCATGGATGCCACCCTCTGCCGCCGCCTTGCAGAAAAAGGAGAAACACTATGACCTATCTTGTGGCATTTATCGTTTGCTTTATCGCCGGTATCGGCGCGGGCTTGGGCACCGGCTTTGCGGGCATGAGCGCCGCCGCCGTCATCAGCCCGATACTCATCACCTTTTTGGGGATGGACCCCTACATGGCCGTGGGCATCGCCCTGGCAAGCGACGTGCTGGCAAGCGCCGTCTCGGCCTATACCTACAAGAAAAACGGCAACTTGGATGTGAAAAACGGCGCTGTGATGATGGCCGCCGTGCTGGTGTTTACGATGGTGGGCAGCTTTGTAGCCAGCAAGGTGCCCGGCGCGACCATGGGCAGCTTCTCGGTGTTTATGACGATGCTGCTGGGCGTCAAGTTCATCGTGCGGCCTGTCATGACCACCAAGGAGGCCATGCAGGGCGTCAGCGCCCAGAAGCGGCTGGTGCAGTCGCTGGTCTGCGGCATGGGCGTGGGTTTTATCTGCGGCTTTATCGGCGCAGGCGGCGGCATGATGATGCTGCTCCTGCTCACCTCGGTGCTGGGGTACGAGCTGAAGACCGCCGTGGGCACCAGCGTGTTTATCATGACCTTTACGGCCCTGACGGGTGCGGTCAGCCACTTTGCCATTGGCGGTGCGCCGGACCTGTTCTGCCTGGTATGCTGTGTGCTCAGCACCCTGCTGTGGGCGCGCATCGCGGCTAAGTTTGCCAATAAGGCCGAACCAACCACCCTCAACCGCGCCACCGGCGTAGTGCTGGTGATTTTGGGCGTGGCCATTTTGGGTGTGAAGTATCTGTAACGGCACGGGTTTGCGGGCGGATATAGAATCCGCCCGTACAGCATAGAAATAGCTCCTACCCCACTCCGGGCAGGAGCTATTTTTATTGCAGCAAACTCTCCACCACCTGCAGCCCATCCTCTGTCAACGCTTCCCCGCCCGGTGCATCAACCACGGCGACGGTAACATAATCCACCGTCAGTGCGGCCTGCTTTTGCAGGTAGGCCAGCGTCTCCCCTGCCCTGAGCAAATCCGTGGCGGTAAAATCAGTCAGCGTCCGGGCACTGTATTTGCGCCAGGCATCGGGCACGGCGGTCAGCCGGTCGGGGTTCTGCCGCACAAAAGCGGCCCAGACGGCGGCGCGGGCATTGGCGGCGGTCGTCTCGCTCATCTGGCTTTGCAGGTCGGCGATCAACTCCACCGCGTCGGTGGCACTGACAGCCTGCACCGCCTCCTTGCCGTAGCCCAGCGCCAGCCGTGCAGCGGGCTGCAGCAGCGAGGACGTATCAAACCGCACCGCCGTGCCGCTGCCCACGCAATCCACCCAGCAGGAGGGCGTGGCCGCCAGGTAGTACAGCGGCGGTAGGGCGGTCTCGCCGGTGGAAAGCGCAGCCCTCAGCAGTTGAGCGGCCCGCCCCGCCCCAGCCGAAAGCGTACATTCCGCCAGTGTGGTAGTGCCAGCCGGTGCGTTGACCAGCAGCTGCCCCGGCAGGGCACAGAAGGTCACGCTGTGGGCCGGGCCGTCCGCCCGCACCAGCACAAAGGCCGGCTCCTCTTTCTGCACCACCAGCAGCATACGCCACACGCTTTGGGCACCCGGCTCGATTTGCAGCTGGCTCTGGTTGGCGGCGGCCTGCCGCAATTCCTGCTGGGTCTGCCGCTGCCGGGCCAAAAAGCCCACCACAAGGATCAGCGGCAGCAAAAGCAGCAGGGTCAGCCACAGGCTGCACCAAAAAAATCCGGCGCGTGAACGCATAAAACCCACCTCACTGTGAGAAACTTCCCTTATAGTCTGGGCGGCACTGCCCGGCGCTATACAAAAAGGAGGTCTGTTTTATGCTGCACGAACCGTTTGGCCCCCATGGAGCCGAGGAAGAAACCGAGGAACTTTGGACTGACCTGAGCGAGGTGCCCGAAACTGCCTACGAGCAGGACCCGAAGCGCCGCATCAACAGCGATACGGATATGCCGTTTGACCCGTCGCTGCTGCCCACCGACCCCAGCCTGGGCGAAGGCCCGCTGTAACCCACGCAAAAAGCCCCCGGCAAGAGGCTGCGGCCTCTCTGCCGGGGACTTGCTGTTTTTATTGGTGCAAAGCGGTTATTCCGGGATGACAAAGGCCACGCCCACCGCGCCGGGGCCGATGTGGGTGCCGATGGTGGGGCCGATCTGCCCCACGCGCCCGCCGGTCAGGTGCAGGTTTTGGTGCAGATAGTGGTGCACCGGGGCGGTAAGCTGCTTATCGTCGCTGTACACCAGCGTGTAGCCGTAGGCCGGGTCCACGCCGCCCTGCTTGTCCAACTGGCGGTACATGGCTACCAGCGCACCGGGACGGCCGCGGCCTTTGTCTACCAGATGGATCGCACCGTCGAACAGCGCCAGCACCGGTTTGATGCCCAGTGCACCGCCCACGATAGCCACGGCGGCAGGCAGGCGGCCACCCTTTTGCAGGTGCTTCAGGCTGTCCACGATGGCAACGACCCGCACCCGCTTTTTAAAGGTCTCCAGCTCGGCCGCAATGCGGGAGGCGGAAAGCCCCTGCTCCCGCAGGCGGATGGCCTCACGCACGATGATGGCCTCGCCCTGGGTAGCGGTCTCGGAGTCGATGATGTAGACTTTGGCGTCGGTCTCGGCGGCGGCCAGGCTGGCGCACTGGTAGGTGCCGGAAAGCTTTTGCGCGACAGTGATGACAATGACCTCATCCCCTGCATCGGCAGCTTCCTCAAACAGCTCGATAAACGAAGCCGGGCTGGGCTGGCTGGTGCGGGGCAGCTTGCTGTCCTCGGCCAGGCGGGTGAAGAACTCGTCCTTGGTCATGCTGCCGTCATCCACGGTGGCGGTGCCATCGGCAAAGGTGATGCCCATGGGCACAACGGTCACGCCGGGGGTCTCCAGGTCGCGGGCGGTCAAATCGGCCGCCGAGTCAGTGACGATACGGATCATAGTCGGATTCCTTTCTCATACTTCCCTATACGGAAAAACTCTTTTCTTCAATGCCCAGCAGATCGGCGGCGGCATCGGGGTCTAACTGCTGCACCGATTCCAGCTTGCGGGTGATGGCGCGGCTGCGCGGGCCGATCAGCTCCTCCAGGTCGGAGCCGGTCTGGTTCAGGTGGCGCTGCATCTGCTGTAAGCCGACGCCGAACTTCTCAAATTCTGTCTTGACAGCGCCCAAAATCGTCCACACCTCGCCGGAACGCTTTTGGATCGCCAGCGTGCGGAAGCCCATCTGCAAAGCGTTCAGCAGTGCCGCCATGGTGGACGGGCCTGCTACCGTGATTTGATAATCCCGCTGCAAAACTTCCGTGATTCCGCTGGAAACCACCTCGGCATACAGCCCCTCAAAGGGCAGAAACAGGATGCCGAAGCTGGTGGTGTAGGGCACCTCGATGTACTTATCGTGAATGTCCTTGGCCTCCTGCCGCAGCACCGACTGCAGTGCCTTGCGCATGGCGGCCGCCGCGGCAGCGTCGCCGCGCTCCAAAGCCGCCTGCAGGTGGGCGTAGGTGTCACCGGGGAACTTGGCGTCGATGGGCAGCCAAATGTTGCCGTTCTGCCCCGGCATCTTGATGGCAAACTCTACGCGGTTGGCGCTGCCGGGCACAGTGGCCACGTTCTCGGCATACTGACCGGGGGCCAAAATCTGTTCCAGGATCGCGCCCAGCTGTACCTCGCCCAAAATGCCGCGGGTCTTTACGCCGGAAAGCACCTGCTTCAGGCTGCCCACATCGGCGGCGAGGTTCTGCATCTCGCCCAGGCCCTTGTAGACCTGCTCCAGCTGGGTGCTGACGGCGCGGAAAGACTCGTTGATGCGCTTTTGCAGGGTGTCCTGCAATTTTTCCTCGACCGTGCCGCGGATCTCGTCCAGCTTTTGGTTGTTGTCGGCCCGGATGGTGTTCAGCCCTTGCACCAGCGCCCCGCGCACGCCGTCCAAGCGGGCAGCGTTGGAGTCCTCAAGGTTCTTCAGGCGGGTCTCCATCATCGTAAGCTGGGCAATCAGCGCATCGTTGGCGGCCTTCTGGCGGGCAGCCCCGGCGCGGTCGATGGACTCCAGCCGGGCGGTGCTGGCGGCGGCGTTCTGGCGCTGGTTCTCGGCCAACACGGCGGAAAAATCCCGCAGCGTGGCGGTGGTGGTGCGGGCGCTCTCGCCCTGCATCGCCCGCAGCTGTTCAGCCAGCAGGTCGGTCTCGCCCTGCAATACCGGGGTCATCGCGTTGACAACGTCATCGGCGGTAGGCCCCTGGGGCTTCTGCGGGCGGCTGCTGCGCACCAGTAAGATGGCCAGCAGAACATCACCTACCAGCGCCAGCACCAGAACAAAATAAAGCAAGATTTCCATGTTGTGTTCCTTTTTTAGGCGGAACGATGGGTATTATACCACAACACTCAGCCATTACCAAGTACAAGTGTTCAAATTTCGACTGTTTTTAAGACAAAATTAACATTTTCTGTCGATTATCTCAACGAATCAGCAGCAGTGCCGTGGCCAGCACACCCATGGCGGCGGCCAAAACCTCGGTCTCCCAGCTTTTGCGCTCCACCACCGGGGAAGCCGGATTGTACCACACCAGCACGGTCTTGCCCTGCTGGCCGTCGTGGTGGAACCAGAAGGAGTCGTTGGTGTGGCGCTCCATCCGCTGGCCGTTTGCGGTAAATACTACCCGGTAGCAGTATCCGCCCGCACCCACGCGGGGATTGATGAGGGCATCGCGGCGGGACGGCTGTGCGGGGGTATCGCTCTGGCTGGACTTGCAGCAATCCAAAATCTGGGCGGGCAGCAACGTGCCGCCGCGCACGATGCGGTATTTCTCCCAAAGCATCAAAAGCACCAGCACCCACAGCAGGATACCCAGCACACGGTAAAAAAGCAGTAAGGCAAAAGGCATAAAAGTCTCCTTATAAAAACGATTGGTTAATAGCAAGGCTGCAGGGGCGTACAGTGTGCTCCCGCGAGCCGATATTTGCCATCGGCCCCTGCAAGAGTTGAACTTACCTATTATAATACCGCCCTTTTGCTTTGGGTGCAAGGGCAAAGATAATTTAAAAGATAATTTAATGCGCTAAAGTGTTGACTTATTTGGGCAGATTTGCTAAAATATAAATAATGATGCACATCTGTGCAAAACAAAATGAACAAATAAAGGAGGCGCCTATGCGCCCTGACATGAACCAACAAAACGAACGCTGCACCGATTTGTATGAAGCCATCCTCCGGCTGGAAAACCTGGACGAGTGCATCCGCTTTTTTGACGACCTGTGCGCTGTGACCGAGCTGCGCACTATGGAGCAGCGCTATGCCGTGGCAGGCTGCCTGCTGCAGGGCAAGGTCTACAGCGAGATCCGCCGCGAAACCGGTGCGTCCAGCGCCACCGTCAGCCGCGTGAACCGTATGCTGAACTACGGCACCGGCAGCGTGGCCGCCAGCGTCAAGCACGATCTGGAGCAGAAGAGCCAAGAGGACGAGAACAAATAAGGACAACACCCAAGGAAAGGAGTTTTCCATGTCTGTTTCTATCACTGATTTCGGCAAACTGACTACCGGCCAGCCGGTGCAGCTGGTCACCCTGAAAAACGATAAGATCGAGGTGCAGCTGTTGACCTATGCGGCCATCATCCACCGCATCATTGTGCCGGACCGCAAGGGCAGCCCCACCGACGTGGTGCTGGGCTACCCCACCGCCCGGGATTACGAACTGAACACCGACAGCATGGGCGCTGCCGTGGGCCGCTTTGCCAACCGCATTGGCGGCGCGCAGTTTCCCCTGTATGAGGAGATCGTCCATGTAACGCCCAACAGCGCGGGCAACTGCCTGCACAGTGGTCTGCACGGCTTCAACCACGCCCTGTTCACTGCCGAGGTCACCCGCGGTGAGACCGACAGCGTGACGATGACTGCCCACAGTCCTGCCGGCACCGACGGATTCCCCGGCAACTTTGATTTGGAGATCCAATACAGCCTGGTGAAAGAGGGCCTGATGATCCGTTACAGCGCCACCACCGATGCCCCCACTGTCTGCAACATGACCAACCACAGCTACTTTAACCTCAACGGCCACGGCAGCGGCTCGGCCCTGGGCCACCGCATCAGCGTGGACGCCGACGCCTATCTGGAAGCTGACGAGAACAGCGTGCCCACCGGCCGTAAACTGCCGGTCAAGGGCACCCCGATGGACTTTACCGAGGAAAAGACCCCCGGCCGGGACATCAACGCCGACTACCCTGCTCTGGTGCAGGCCAAAGGCTACGACCAGTGCTACATCATCCGGGACAACGGCCTGCGCCACGCCGCCTGGGCTACCGGCCCCGAGACCGGCATTCGCATGGAGGTGCTGACCACCCTGCCCGGCATGCACTTGTACACCGCCAACTATCTTGCACCCCAGACAGCCTGCAAGGATGATGCCCGCTACGAAGCCCGCGATGCCGTCTGCTTCGAGACCGAGGATTTCCCCGACGCCCCGAACCATCCCGATTTCCCCGATACGACCCTGCTGCCGGATGCCCCGTACAGCTCCACCACGATCTATCGGTTCGACATCGCACCTATGTAAAACTTAACGCAATAACGTAAAAGACCACCGCGCCTGCGGTGGCCTTTTTCTGTGTACAAAAAGAAATGTTATACAGTACGTATTTATACAAATTGTATTTGCAAACGATTAGTATAATCAGGCCTGCTCCAGACGATACAACCTGCCACTGAAGGGCGGCAGAGTCAGCTTCAGCTCGCCGTCGGTCTTGCGGGCACAGCTGCGCTTGGGGGCGGCGGTGCTGCCGCCGAAGGTCTCCCAATCGGTGTCCAGCAGCAGGGTCAGTTTGCCGGCAACAGGCAGCGTGAGAGTGTAATCCTCCAGCTCCGTATCGCCGAAGTTGAATGCCGCCAGCACAGCCGCCTCGCTCCCCTGCCGGAGAATGGCGCAGGCATCCAGCTCGGGGTGGGAGCAATCCAGCCATTGGAAGGCGGAGGGGTCGTACTCCCGCCGCCAGAAGGCATCCTCTGCGCAGTAGGCCCTGTTCAACGCCTGGCGGAAGCGGCGGAAATCGTTATGGTTGGGGTAATCCAGCACCATCCAATCCTGCTCGCGGCTCTCGTCAAACTCCCGCAGCTGGGCGAATTCATTGCCCATAAAGTCCAGCTTTTTGCCGGGGTGGATGGCCATGTACAGGTACAGCGCCCGCGCCTGGGGGAACTTGCCCTCGTAGTCGCCGTACATTTTCTGTACGATGGTGGCCTTGCCGTGGACGTTCTCGTCGTGGCTGAAGGGCAAAATGTAATGCTCGTTCCAGGCGTACATCATCGAGAAGGTCAGCTTGCCCAGATTCTCTTTGCGCTCCTCGGAAGTCTTTTTAAAGTAGTCCAGGGTGTCGTTCATCCAGCCCAGGTCCCACTTGTAGTCAAAGCCCAGGCCGCCGTACTCCACGGGAGCGGTGACTTTGGGATAGTTGGTGGAGTCTTCGGCAATCAGCAGGGCGGTGGGGTGGCGTTGCTGCAGGCCCTGGTTCATGCCCTTCAAAAATTCCAGCGTCGAACCGTTGACGCCGCGGTTGGGGTCCCCCTGCCAGTAGATCAGGCGGGAGACTGCGTCCATGCGCAGGCCGTCAGCGTGGAACACCTGCAGCCAGTAGTCGGCGCAGGACTGGATAAAGCAGCGGATCTCGCCGCGGGAGTGCATGAAGTTGCAGCTGCCCCACTCGCTTTGGCCCACGGCTGCGGCGGGGTACTCGTACAGCGGGGTACCGTCAAATTCTTTCAAGCCGTAGCTGTCGATCGCAAAGTGTACCGGCACAAAGTCCAAAATGACGCCGATGCCCTCTTTATGGCAGGCGTTGACGAACTCGGCCAGCTGCTGCGGGGTGCCGTAGCGGCTGGTGGGGGCGTAAAAGCCGGTGATCTGGTAGCCCCAGCTGCCGTCAAAGGGATGCTCGGCCAGAGGCATCAGCTCGATGTGGGTAAAGCCGTTCTCCTTGCAGTAGGCAGGCAGCAACTCGGCCAGCTCGGCGTAGGTGTACCAGCTGCCGTCCTCTTTCTGCCGCCAGCTGCCGGCGTGGACTTCGTAGATGTTCAGCGGCTTATCGAAGCATTTCGTGCGGCCGGCCATCCACTTGTCATCGGTGAAGCCGGTGGGGCGGTCGGCAATGATGCTGCGGCCGTCGGGGCGCAGGGTCATGGCGGTGCCGTAAGGGTCGCAGTGGGCCACGGTCTGACCGTTGGCACCGCGCACCCAATACTGGTAGACCATGCCCGCATTGGCACCGGGGACATCGCACTCCCAAACGGCGGACTGGGTGCGGTGCATGTCATAGGTGCCGACCTCGGTCTCCACCGCAATGTGCTGGGCGGACGGTGCCCAGACCGCAAAATGGGTGCCCCCAAAGTAGGTGTGGGCGCCAAAGAACTCGTAAGCATCAAAGGCGTGCCCGGTGTAAAAATCCTGCATATTCATAGGGAAAACCTCGATTTTGATAGACGCAGAGGAATGTCGAAAAGCCTCCCTCTGCGAGACAGACTCTCCCGATACGGGGAAGGAGGCATGAAGTGCCAGAGGGGGCCGAAGGAAGTTGTTCTTATAAAAAAATTGTACCACACCCGGGGGCGTGGTACAAGCACATAATTGAACACGATGTTCAATCTTTACTTTTAAATTTTCAGCAGGGTGCGGGCGATGTTGAAGTAGACCAGCAGCGTAGTGGTATCCACGATGGTGGTGATAAGCGGCGACGCCATAACGGCAGGGTCGACCTTCAACTTCTCGGCAATGACGGGCAGCAGGCCGCCGATGAGCTGGGACAGGATGACGGTGCAGATCAGCGTCAGGCAGACGACAGCGGCCACCGGGGCGGCGATGCGGTCGAACACGATCAGCTTGGCAAAGTTGCACAGTGCCAGTGTGCCGCCGCAAAGCATGGCGATGCGGAACTCTCGCCACAAAATCTTGGGCAGGTCGTGGGGCTCGATGTCGCCGACGGCCATACCACGGATAATGGTGGAGGTGCTCTGGCTGCCCGCATTACCGCCGGCATCGGTCAGCATGGGGATGTAGGCGGTCAGCACGGTCACGGCGGCGAGGGCGTCCTCGTACCCGCGGATGACCAGGCTGGAGAAGGTGGAGGAGATCATCAGGAAGAGCAGCCACGGGGCACGGCTCTTGTACAGATCCCACATGGATTGTTTAAAGTAAGGCTTGTCGGACGGGCCGATAGCGTTCATCTTGGCGATATCTTCGCTGGCCTCGTCCTGCATGATGGAGATAGCGTCATCGATGGTGACGATACCGACCAAGCGCTTCTCGTTATCCACAACGGGGATGGCCAGGTAGCCGTACTTCTCGAACAGCTGGGAGACATCCTCCTGGTCGGTGGTGGTGCTGACGCTGACCACGTTGGCGTCCATCATGTCGCGGATCTTCTCGTTGGCGGGGTCTTTGGCCAGGATCAGTGCCCGCAGCGAGACAACGCCGATGAGGGTACGGTCACGGTCGGTGACGTAGCAGTTGTTGATGGTCTCCTTGTCCACGCCGTTTTTGCGGATGGATTCCATGGCTTCGGACACGGTCATGTCCGGGCGCAGCTCCATCAGCTCGGTGGTCATCACGCCGCCGGCGGAATCCTCGGGGTACTTGAGCAATTCGTTGATCATGCGGCGGGTCGCAGGGTCGGCCTGGGCCAGGATACGCTTGACCACGTTGGCAGGCATCTCCTCGACAAGATCCGTCGCATCGTCAACGAACAGGTCATCCACAACGGCCTTCAACTCTTTATCGGTCAGACCGTCGATGAGGTTCTGCTGGCTTTCGGGCGTCAGCTCGGCAAAAATTTCAGCTGCCAGGTCCTTGGGACACAGGCGGAACAGCACCGGCATCTTCTCCGGCGGCAGGTCCTCGAACACGGCGGCCAGGTCAGGGGCGGGCAGGGTGGACATAACGTCCCGCAGGCTCTGGTACTTTTTGGCATCATCCAGGTTGGCCAGCATGGCGCGCAGGGTTGCGATCGTGGTATCAGACATAAAAAGCTGCCTCCTTTTCAGGCGGCAGCCGTACACATTTTAGCTTTATGGGCAAAGCATAGCAACGCAAAGCCAGACCCCATGCTACACCCGCACGCGGTCAGACTTACCCAAAGTGAAAAATATGATGGCTGCCTTATTGGAAATACATCGGTTCACAGGACTGGGACTGGGGGTATCCATTGAGACAACCACCTCACTTGTGTATGATTTTTTGGTGAAGTGCGACACTTCACACCTGTAATTAGGATACCATTTTAACCCCTGTTAGTCAACGGTAAATTTCGCTATTTTGCAAAAAAATATGTGCCTGCAGAAATTGCAGGCACATGGGGAATTGTTGCAGAGAATGTAAGGGCGAGCAGTGCTCGCCTGTGGGGTTTGCGTTGCTGCACAGTCTGCAGGCGACCAATGGCCGCCCCTACAGAGCGTGGCGTTTACGGCCGCAGGGGCGGATTCTGTATCCGCCCGAAAACTTTATGCCAGCAGTTCCTTCACGGTGGCAGCCAGCTTTTCATCCTTGCAGGCGGGGAAGAAATACTCGGCAAAGTGCTCGCCGGAGAGGGCACCCTTGACCAGGTCGCGGGGCAGGTCTTTCAGGATGTCGTTCAGGTCGCGGAAGGCGATGGCGCGCACGCCGTCCAGGATCTTCTTGTTGCGCTGCTCAGGCTCCACGCGCTCCTTGGGGTAGCCCTGGCCGTGGCCGAAGCCGAACAGCTTCTCGAAGGTGTATTCCAGGTTCAGCTCACCGCCCCAGCCGAAGCCCTTGGCAAAGGGCAGGGCCACGGCGTTGCCGTCGTTGACGTGGGCAAAGGTGTAGGCGTCCACGGGGTCCTCGACATGGCCGCAGACCACGCCGGGAAAGCTGTTCAGTGCCAGCATGGCACCCTCGCCGGTACCGCAGCCGGTGATGACGTAGTCGGCTGCGCCGGAATTCAGCAGCACAGCGGCCAGGATGCCGTTCTGCACGTAGGTCAGCTGGGCAGCGTCATCGGCGGCGTACATGCCGTAGTTGACGACCTCGTGGCCCATCGGTTCCACGACCTTGCGCAGGGTGGATTCCACCAGGGCGCTCTTGGCGGCCTGGCTGTTTTCCATGATCAATGCGATTTTCATTTTACAGTTCCTTTCTTGCAAAGGGCAAAGCTTACAAAATCATTATAACAAGGGCCACGCAGGAACGCAAGGCACTCCCCTGCCCCGTTTACATCACCAGCTGGCGGAAGTAGTGGGTGTTAATGCTCTTGTCATCCTCGGCCATCTTGGCAATGCAGGCGTCCAGCGTGTGGGCTACATCGTCCAGGCTGCGCCAGTTGGGGGCGTCGGGCTTGACCTCACGTTCCAGCCAGGGCGCGATCTCGGTGTGGGAGGCGGCACCCTCGATGAGGTAGGCACCCTGCCGGGCGGGCTGGGTGTCGGGCTGGTAGTTGTCAGCGGTGCCGAAGGTGGTCAGCACAAACTGACCCTTGCGGTTGCGGCCGCCCACCAGCAGGCGCACGCCCACGGGCTGGGTGGTCACGGCGGGGGCTTTCTCGCACAGGATCTTGACGACCTTTTCCAGCGTGAGGTAACGCACGTCGTACTGGTCCAGCGCGTTGATGATCTGCACGGCGGCCAGGGTGTCGCCCGCAAAGCCCACCAGCACATTGCGGTTCACCTTGCGGACCTTAGGCAGTTCGTCGCTGATGATGTGGGGCTTATCGCCGGTGATGGGCTCCTCGACATAGCGGCCATCGCTGACCATGGCGCAGAAGGCATCGCCGCAGACGGCTAAAATTGCACTCATATTGGTACTTCCTTTTATTATAAAGATTCTACTGCCTATTGTAACAAAAAAAGGGGCGCACCGCAAGGTACGCCCGGGGATAAGCAGGTTTATTTGCTGATCTTGATGAGGTCTGCGCCGAGTTCGACGGTGCCGGAAGCAACGACCTCGACACCGGCAAAGTCGTCGGTGTTGGTGATGACGGTGATGACCACAGCGGGGTGGCCGGCAGCGGCAATCTTGGTAAGATCCATCTCCAGCAGCAGGTCGCCCTTCTTGATCTTATCGCCCACCTTGACCTTGGGGCTGAAGCCGTCGCCCTTCATCTCGACGGTATCCACGCCGACGTGGATCAGCACCTCGACATCGCCGATGCCCTGGATGCCCAGTGCGTGGCCACTGTCCGGGGCCTGGGTGATCTCGCCGTCGATGGGGGCGTAAACCTTGCCCTCGGTGGGGTCAATGCCGCAGCACTGGCCCAGGATGCCCTGTGCAAAAACCTCATCGGGGATCTGCTCCATCGGCACCACGGCACCCTTGGCATCGGCAGCCAGCACCAGCGGGAAAGCCGGGGCGGCGGGGGCAGCGGGTTCAGCAGACTTTTTCAGAAAATCAAAAAATCCCATCTCAGATATTCTCCTTTACAATGTCCCGCAAAGTGGGGAACGGTTTGTTTAAAGTATACCGCAATTGGATGCGAAAAGCAACGGGAATTTGCGGCTGTTTAAATGGTTTCCCTCAAGGGGAGCCTTTTTGTATCTGCCTTGTCACAACAACACCTTCACCGCGCGGATGGCCTGCCAGGTGATGGCGGCCATTTCCTCCGGCGGGGGCTGGCAGCCGGCATCCTGCCAGGCTACGATGCTGCCAAAGCAGCCGTTTACCGCAAAGGCCAGCAGATATTGCTGGCGCTGGGTGCCGCCGCCGTTGGCCTGCAGCTGCCCTAAGCAGCGGCGGGCGATCAGCTCCTTGGCGTTGCGGGTAAAGTCCGACTCCCAGTTTTTGCCGTAGAAGGCATGGCAGACTTCGGGGTTGTCGTTCATGTAGCTGAAAAGCGCGGTAAGCGCGGGGGGAACATCCTCCCGGCTGATGTTGGGGATCAGGTTATCCATCAGGCTTTCCAGCCGCGCCAATTGGACAGACTCCATCTGTTCCATCAGGGCGTAAATATCGGCATAGTGGAAATAAAAGGTGCCGCGGCTGATCCCGGCAAGCTCGGTCAGTTCCCGCACCGTGATCTCCCGCAGGCTTTTTTGCTGCAGCAGATGGATCAGGGCTTCGTACAGTCGTTGCTTGGTTTGGCGCACACTTCGGTTGGCATCTCCCTTAGCGTTCATTGCGCACACCACCTTCCGGCGTATTTGTATAGTTAAAGAATAGTCGTTTTGGGGCGATTTGTCAAGGATTTTTACGACTTTTTGCACGAAATGCGCCGTAAAAGTTGGAAAAATATTGTGCGGAATGTGCTTTGCACCCCGCGTCCCATGTGCTACAATAGACCAGAGGTGATTTTTATGACGCTTGACCGGCCCCATGCCCGGCAGGCATTTGCCGAATATACATCCCATTACAATGCCGCCGACCCGAAAGTGAAGCTGAAGATCGACCACACCTACCGCGTGGCCGCCCTGTGTGAGCGCATCGCCAACAGCCTTTCCCTGCCCCCGCAGGATGTCGATTTGGCCTGGCTGTGCGGCCTTTTGCACGATGTGGGCCGGTTCGAGCAGCTGCGCCGCTACAGCACATTTATCGACGCTAAGTCCATCGACCACGCCCTGATGAGCGTGACCGTGCTGTTTGAGGAGGGCCGCCTGCGGGACTACATCGCCGGCACCGACGAGGACGCGCTGCTGCGCACGGCCATCCGCCTGCACAACGCCTACCGCCTGCCGGAGGAGATGGACGACCGCACCCGGATGTTCTGCCAGATCTTGCGGGACGCGGACAAAATCGACATCCTGCGGGTGAACGTGGAAACGCCGATGGAGCAAATTTATAACGTCAGCACCGAAGCGCTGCGGCAAAGCCCGGTCTCCCCTGCCGTGCTGGACGCCTTTTACGAGCACCACTGCGTACTGCGCACCCTGAACCACTACCCTGCCGATAACGCCGTGGGGCATGCTTCGTTTGTATTTGAGCTGTGCTACCCCGAAAGCCTGCGCGCCGTAGCCGAGCAAGGCTGGCTGTGGAAGCTGCTGGATTTCAAGACCGAGAACCCGGACACCGCGAAGGCTTTTGCCGGGATGAAAGCCGAGATGCAGCGGTGGCTGGAAGAACATGCTAAATAGGGGCGGCAATGCTCGCCCCTGCGTGCGCTGCAAAGGAAAGTGCAGTTTTTCGACAAGCTGGGCTCCCTCTGTCGGGAAAGTAGTTGCAGGGTTTCCTTATATACCTGATTACTTGAATAGTAGTTTTTAGTGCAAAGGCTCGCACACAATAAAGTACGTATATACGTATAAAATACAAATAGCGTTGTTAATAAACTATATGTTTTAAAATATAACAAAAGGTTTATTGGAAATATATTATACATAAGTACGTACTATTTTGTAAATAACCGGAAGTAAAAGTACTAACTGGTATTCAAGTTATTTATATATAAAGAGTACTTTGCGACCACCCTTGTAACCGCACTTTCGGTAAAACAAAACCCCCATGCCGGCACGGACATGGGGGCTTGCTTTTTTATTAAGGCAATACCGCATAATTCTAAGTGCCGATACGGCGAGCGAGGTACGGCAGCTGCTAAGCCAAAAGCGCAGATAA
>ENA-ORLY01001189-ORLY01001189.1-human-gut-metagenome-genome-assembly--contig:-NODE-1189-length-32525-cov-9.273884_pt1 | contig 32525 bp, 26 predicted proteins | sample MGYA00243071_ERZ508832 | MGnify/ENA primary metagenome ERZ508832 (study PRJEB26277, sample SAMN04329777) | human gut metagenome | biome: human-associated habitat | host: Homo sapiens | place: USA... | reverse complement strand
AGGAGTAGGAGTAGGAGTAGGAGTAGGAGTAGGAGTAGGAGTAGGAGTAGGAGTAGGAGTAGGAGTAGGAGTAGGAGTGTCGGTAATCGCCCCGTTTTTTCTGTTTCGGCTTGGTTTCCGATTCCCGCTCTTGCGACCTCTTTTTTGGCGCTCGATCGTGGGCTTGGCCCTGTTTGTCCTGTATCTTTCTGTTTTTTTGTTTTTTATCCCGAGGCTCTTTCCGAACCGGCGAATAAAAAGACGGTGTATCTATATGGCAAACCGCTTCGTTATTATCGGTATCGCGGCTCGATTATGTACGGTCAGGACACGTTCTTCGCCGTGAACCTCGATGTCTGTTCTTACATACCTGAAAGGGGATGCGCCAAATTTCTCAATTTGACACATCCCCTTCGGGAATGAATCCTTCCTGAAATTAGTATCCCAGGGTTTTCGCAGCCGCGTAGGAAATTTTCAGGGCATTCGCGCGGCGAAGTTCCTGCTTGATCTCCGTGATACGGCCCATAGTCGTATATCGGTCGGCCTTCAGACAGATCGTCATCAAGGCACGCTCCGACTCATTGAGCTTGTCACGCTCGGCAGCTACGAACTGGCCGATATCCTGAGCGGTTTTGAAGGCATCGTTGAGCTGAATACGGGGTGCAGGACCGTACTGTTCCCGCCAAACGCCGATCGGCTCTCCGATGTGGATGTAACTTACGAGTGATTTCTTCTCCAGTTTCTGCACCTCGGTTGCTTCTGGAACTTGGTATTTTACATGTAATTCCTGATCGCGCATGGTCGTAGATACCATGAAGAAGAACAGGATCATGAAGATCACGTCCGGCAGCGAGGCGGTAGAGATCGGGGGCAAACTTTTGTTGCCTTTCTTTTTAATTACTGCCATACTACTTTTTTCCTCCTAAATCTCTGGGTTCTGCTTCCGAGATACTCATGGGAACGGCTTTGGCTACGATACCGCGCTCCGCTTCTCCGAGATCCGAGAATTTCATTTGGAATTTATTCTTCGAAACTTCGTCACGGATTTCGTTGATCGCACGCGTCAGCTCGTTCTGTACCATGATGTAGATCTGATATTGGGTATCTTTGGTCGTTTGCAGCGAGAGTACGCCTTTTCCGACCGGATAGCTCCATTTGCTGCCGTCGGGGAGCTCGAACTCCTCGACCTCTTTTTCGGGCAGGTTGGGATCGTCCATCACATTGAGGAGGAAGTCCTTCGCCCGGTCCTTCAACTGGTGGATATCGACGTACTCCTGTTCGCCGGCCCTGCCCACGAAGATATCGCCGCGGCCGTTCACCAGAACGGGCAGAAGGTTACGTATCTTCACCTTCATATCCTCGACCTTTTGATCCTCGGGGGGCATCGGCGGCAGGTTACGGGCGATACCCGTATCGACGTTCATCGTCGTAGCCACCAGGAAGAATATGAGCAGCAAGAAAGCGATGTCGGCCATTGAACCGGCATTGATCTCCTGTACTTTTCTTTTATCTATAGGCATCGTTCAAACTCTATTTGAAAGCTTTGTATATCTCTGTGAAAATAGCTGTCAGAACAGCGGCACCCAGAGCTACGTAGGTTACCAGAATGCTGGCTTCCGTGATAACGGTTTCAGGATGCGGGAAGAAGCCTCCGTTCGCGACGTCCGGAATTTCGATCGTATGTCCGCGGGCGATCAGGTAGGCTGCCGCGACGATGACGATGATCAGAAGTGTCGAAAGCAGCGTTCCTTTGATGCCTTTGGAACTGTTGACCATACCCCAAACGGCCGTGAACAGTGCTGTTGCAATACCGACTGCGATCAGGATATAACTCCAGATGAGGTTCAGGTTGATCGCCTCGTTGCTGCCGCCGGCCACCATTGCATATACGGTCAGAATCACCGTAATCAGCAGGATGACGCCCAGCAATATGTTTAATATTTTTTTCATAATAGGGAATAAAGTCTTTATAAGTGCGAATTATTTCTTGTAAGCCGTCAGGATATCCATCAGGGTGATGGACGAATCCTCCATATCGTTTACGAGCGAGTCGATCTTGGAAACGATATAGTTGTAGAACAACTGAAGAATAACCGCAGCGATAAGACCCAGCAGGGTGGTCAGCAGGGCGACCTTGATACCGCCGGCAACCAGCGTCGGAGAGATATCGCCCGCAGCCTGGATGGCGTCGAACGCCTCGATCATACCCACGACGGTACCCATAAATCCGAGCATCGGGCTAAGTGCGATGAACAGACCGATCCAGCTCAAGCCCGACTCCATGCGGCCGGTCTGTACCGAACCGTAGGAAACGACGGCTTTCTCGACACTGTCCAAACCCTGGTTGTAACGATCCAGACCCTGATAGAAGATCGATGCGACCGGACCGCGCTTGTTGCGGCAAACTTCCTTGGCAGCTTCGATACCGCCCTTTTTCAGCGCTTCTTCGACCTGTGCGATCAGTTTCTTGGAGTTGATGGTGGAAAGGCTCAGGTAAAGCATACGCTCGATGGCAATGGCAAGACCGAATACCAAGCAGAGGAGCACCGGAAGCATCCACTCCCAACCGCCTTCGAGGAACTTCTGCATCAGCACCTGGTGCATCGGCTTAGCTTCGGCAAGCTGAGTGTCCGAAGCCGGAACTTCGTCCACTACGGTTTCTTCAACGACTGCGGTCTCCTCGGTTGCAGGCGTAGTCGTCTCCTGGGCGAAAGCGTTAACAGTACCAAGCGAGAAGATGGCGACTGCTACAATCAAAAAAAGTTTTTTCATGGTTGTTTAATTAAAATTTTGATTAGTTGATCGTTTTTTCGTTTGCGTTTTTTATTTCAAAAAATGTAATTTTTTTTTGTCCTGTCTGGCTTATCGCGGTTCAAATTCGTTTTATTTTAGCTTTTTTCGACAATCCGGCTGTCTGGTCGGAAAAATGCCCCGGTTTCTCTTTTCGGCAGTAATATTCTCTGCAATGAATTGAGCGGTAATGTTTTATCCTTTTTCGGACAGTCTGCGTGCCTCTCTCCGAGACCCTGTCGATGCGATTTTTAGCTCCGAAATATACAAAATTATTTTCGTACGCACAATGTTTTAGTCGGTAAATTCTCCTTTGAGGGGCGTGCGGAGCAGGTCGAGCGTTTGCTCGCGGGGCAGTTCGAGTCCGAGGACGTACATCAATTTTGTGACGGCCGCTTCGGTGGTCATGTCGTGGCCGCAGAGCACGCCGATCCGCTGCAGGCGGAGTCCCGTTTCGTAGAGTTCCATCATGACCCGACCGCCCCGGCACTGCGTGACGTTGAGGACGATCAGTCCCCGGTCGATCGCCTCTTCGAGCACGCGGATGAACCATTCGCTGGTCGGGGCGTTTCCTGCGCCGAAGGTTTCGAGCACGACGCCCCGGAGCCCTTCGGCCGAGAGCATCGCGCGCAGGGTCCGTTCCTCGATGCCGGGGAAGAGCTTGACGACGGCGATACCTCCGCTCAGGCGGGCGGCGATGTGCAGGGGTTCGTCGTAGCGCTCCGGCTGGAGAATGTATTCGGTGTGGTAGGTGATATTGACGCCCACGTCGGCCAGGGCCGGATAGTTGTACGACCAGAAGGCGCTCAAGTCTTCCGAACTGCGTTTGGTCGTGCGGTTGGCGCGGAACAGACAGTTCTGGAAATAGAGCGACACTTCGGGAACGGCGGGGCGGCCGTCGATGCGGGCCGAAGCGATTTCGATGGCCGTCATCAGGTTTTCGCGCCCGTCGGTGCGCAGCACGCCGATCGGAATCTGGCTGCCGGTGAAGACGACGGGTTTGGCCAGGTTTTCGAGCAGGAAGCTCAGGGCCGAAGCGGTGTAGGACATCGTGTCGGTGCCGTGCAGCACGACGAACCCGTCGTAGCGGGCGTAGTTGTCGCGGATGATCGCCGCCAGGTCGAGCCAGTTGCGGGGGCTGACGTTCGATGAGTCGATCACGGGGTCCATCGTGAATACCTCGATGCCGATGTTCAGGCTTTGGAGGGTCGGGAACTCCTCGAAGATGCCGCTGAAGTCGAACGGTACGAGGGCGCCGGTCGTCGGGTCGGGCTTCATGCCGATCGTGCCGCCGGTATAGATAATCAGGATCGAAGGTTTCATATCGATTCGGTAGGGCTTGAATGGTCGTTTGTCGTCTGTCGCGCCGCGTCGAAGCCGAACATCCGCCGGGCGTTGCGGGTCGTGGCTGCCGCTACCTCTTCGGGTGTCGTGCCTTTCAGCGCTGCGATTTTGTTGCAAATATAAGGAATATATCCGGATTCGTTTCGCTGGCCGCGATAGGGAACCGGCGTCAGGTAGGGACAGTCGGTTTCGAGCACCAGGTCGTCGAGCTCCATTTCGCGTACGGTATCGGCCAGCCGGCTCTTTTTGAAGGTCACCACACCGCCGATGCCGAACAGGAAGTCGCCGCACTCCTTCAACTGCCGGTAGGTGTCGGCGTCTTCGGCGAAGGCGTGGAAAACACCCCGCAGGCGCAGCCCTTTTTCGCGGGCGGCCTTCGTTTCCGTTTCGACAGTGCGGCACATATCTTTCCAGGCCGCCCGCGTATGGATGGCGACGGGAAGGTCATAGGTCGCGGCCAGGCGGCACTGTTTCGTGAATGCCTCGAGCTGTTCGGCCTTGAAGCGGTCGTCCCAGTAGTAGTCGAGTCCGATTTCGCCCACGGCGCAGAATCGTCCGACGCCTTCGGGTGGCGAGCAGAGGTAGCGTTCGACCAACGCCAGCTCTTCCCGCCAACGGGGATTGTCGTTGATGGAGGTCGGGTGCAGCCCCATCATCGGGGTGCAGTGGTCCGGATAGCGGCGCACGGTGTCGAAGAGGCGCCCGTGGCTCTCGGAGTCGATCGCCGGCAGCAGCAGCCGCTCCACCCCGGCTTCGCGGGCGCGGCGGATCGCCTCGTCGCGGTCGGCGTCGAACTCTTCGGCGTAGATATGCGAGTGGGTGTCGATCAGATAATTCAATGTTTCGGAAATTTTGTCTTAAAATATTTTGTTTATAGAGTTGGTGTCTCGTTGTTCTGATTCGGTGGGTATATTATTTAATTCGGATTTTTTTGCTTTTATTTCATCAATAATGTTGTTTATTTCCTGAATTGAATCTACATCTTTACTCAACAAGTAGTGAGTTGTACTTGATGTACTGCCATATCCGTTTCCGCTGCTTCCAGATACTTTTACATATGCTTGCTCGAATTTCCAACCCAATGCGGACATAATGTTAAGTGCTTCCACCCGGGAATAGAAGATTTCAGCTTTTTCATTTTCGTTTTCGAGTCTGATATCTTTCTTTTTATTGCGTTCTTGCCCGTAATCGAGGTATATTCGAGTTTTTTTCTGACTTACGATTTGTTCAATAATTTCACAGAAAATTTTGTTTTGTGCAAAAGTGAAACTGATTGGGCTGATAGTAAATAAAAGAAATAAGATGACGAATTGTTTCATAGGATTGGGATAGTGTATTTTGTATTTATTTTTTATTAGCGTAGTTTCATATATCGGTTCCCCGGAAGCTGCCGGACGGCTCCGGCCATTTCGAGTCCCAGCAGCAGGGCCGAAAGTTCGCCGAATCCGAGCCCCGAGAGTTCGCAAAGCTCTTCTGCGGATATCGGGTCGTCGGTGCGGAAGCAGCCCAGCAGCCCCTCTTCGTCGCGCGTGAGTGCTGCGGGAGCCGCTGTCGGCCGGTCGATCAGATCGCCGGGGCGGTTCTGGTCCCACATCATTTCCCGCACGATATCTTCGCCCGTGCATACCATTTGGGCACGCTGGGTCCGAATCAGCAGATTGGCTCCGGCCGAGGCGAAGTCCGTCGCGCGTCCAGGGACGGCCATCAGCGTGCGGTTGTAGCCGTCCGCCAGCCGTGCCGTATCCATCGACCCGCCTTCGACGGGCGATTCTACGACGACCGTACCGCCGCTTATGCCTGCCAGCAGACGGTTGCGGGAGTGGTAAAAGTTGCCGTTCTGCCTGGTTTGGGAGTGCAGCTCCGAAACGACGGCTCCGCCGTGTTCGATCATATCCCGGGCGACGGCCGTGTGCTGTGCGGGCGTGATGCCGGGAAGGGCCGAGGCGATGATGCCGACGGTCGGCATGCCGAAAGCGAGCGCCGCACGGTGACAGGCCGTATCGATGCCGAAGGCTAGGCCGCTCACGATCACCGTATCCGCCACCCGGTCTGCCAGTTCGCCGATCAGCCGGTCGGCCATCTGTTGCCCGTACGGAGTCATCCGACGCGTGCCGACCATCGTAAGCGTCGTCTTGCCGAGCGCTTCCGGGGAACCCAGAACATACAGCACATGCGGGTAGTCGGCGGTTTCGCGCAGCAGGGCCGGGTATTGTGCGTCGGTGGAGGCGATGATCTCGATCCCGTGTTTGCGGCAATGTTTGACTTCGCGCTCTGCGTCTGCGAACGCTTTCTTTTGGAGGATCGCCCGCGCGAGTTCCGGTCGGAGTCGGGCTTTTTCGATGAGTTCGTCGGCCGAAGCGGAGAAAACCGCCTCTGCCGAACCGAATACGTCGAGCAGATGGACCGCCCCTTTCGGGCCTATTCCCGGCGTGAGGGTAAGGGCTATGTCTGGAATTTCGCGCTTCATTTTCCGTATCCGGCAATCCCCGAATGAGTTCGGCTCCGCCTCTTTTGGGCGAAACCGTAGGTTCCGGACCCGCTTCGGGGCTTCGGTTAGCGGTTGTAAAGATAGGTTTTTGCCGATAAAAATGCAAAGTTGCCCGGAAGTTTTGCAGAAAAGAGAAATCTTCGTATATTTGCAAACCCGATCCAGGGAATCAGGGTCTGATGGCCGAGTGGCTAGGCAAAGGTCTGCAAAACCTTGTACAGCGGTTCGAATCCGCTTCAGACCTCACTAAAACCGCGTTGCAGATATCTGCAACGCGGTTTTCTTTTTATTTTGTCATACATTTGTAATACGACTCTACTTACTATTGTTTTTTTGCGACCGTCTTAATTCTTTGAGCGGGTTCTGATCATATGCTTGTTTGAGTTTATACAGATCCGTATTGGGTTCAATGATTGCTTGTCGATAACTCACGTAATACCCCAACAGCGTATCAACGTAAATGTTTCCAGTATGATATGTTTTACTAAAATCGTTTTTGTGAATAATATTCAAAGCCATTTCCCATTCTTCGGATGATACATTATCTCTGCAAGTACAAAATGCTTTCCACCAAGAATGAGTTGAAGCATTGCATATCGAATCATTTCCTAAAATCTCAATAGCCGTTTTCTTTCCACCATTTTCCAACCCAAGCCATTCAAAGAAATAACGATAAATAATCATGGTTTCGGGCATTTCAAGGAGCTCGTGGAATTCTTCGATATTTTCGCCAAAGGCTTTCATGAAGAAAGATGTACCTTTACCTATTTTACCTTTTGTACTATTAAGCACCGCTTGAATAGCCCGGATATACTTACGATTCCAGTATTTGCCAATATAGTCCCGATTATGAGAATAATCTTCCACCATGTCTTCAGCCTGGCGGATTGGGTGATATTTCATGGGGAACGAATATATGCTCACATTCAATTTATCGCATAACTCGACATTGATTTTTAGCCGATGATATAGATCATCCGGGTGGTCATCAAAGTTATACAGCAAATAGTTGGAAAAGTCTTTCAGTCCAACCTTACTGCTCATTTCGATCGCACGAGTATACTGTGCTTCTGTTCTTATATTATCAAAAGCGATCCTTAACGGACGTATAGCAATTCGGCTTAACTGTTTAACTTTTTCTTCGGTAAATAGACGAGCATCTACACCTTGATTGAAATCGACATAACGATGGCGAGGAGTAGGTTTGAAATGTTTCTCATAAAGATCCTTTATTTCATCATATGCAGCAAGCAAGTGCTCTTTTGTAGTCGTAAGGAGCTTATTAATCTTATATTTTTCAAAAATGATCTTATATACCTCAAATGACTCTTCACCTCTTAATTTCTGGTAAAATTCCATAATTAAGGATTGGGCTTTCCTAATATTGGCCCGCTCATTGATTGCAGGAGTAGTGCGCAAATGAGAAATGGATAATGCAAGTAGGTCTGGTTGAATAAATTTAGCATCTTTGCCGAATCCACAGGCTACAATATCATCAATAATTGTATTGAACTCCGAAGAGGCCAATATATTATTATCCATTAACATTAGGTCTTTTTGATCACCGTTTTGCTTTCGTGTTTCTTCGATTCTTTCTCGAAGTGAAATATAGGAATTATAAACAGGCTCTAATTTAGGGACAGCACAAAATGGGCATTTTCTTATACATCCACGTGTAGTATATCCATAGTACGCATTATTCATTGGATATTTATATTCAATTTCATCGAGAATGGAATAATCCAAAGGCAAATTATCGATGATAAGTTGATTCCCTTTATCCAATTGTCCGGGTTTATTCAGAATCCCTTCGAAAGGTTTAATCCCGGTTGTTTCATAAACCTCTTTTGCTTGAATCGTAGCTAATACACCACCAACCATCATGTTTTTTGTGTCTTTAACCAACTTTTTTGCGAAATTGATGGTGTCGATAGTGATATTCCAATAGAACGTAAACAAGGTTGTTACGAAGACGCGATCCCATTCAGGCTCGGCCTCCCAACTTTTCTTCCAATAATAATCTTTAAATTGATTGATTTTATCCGTAAGAAGGAGCTCCATACTTGTAGAGCTAATGGGTATCTGTACTAAAAAATCCCGTCGCTTTGTACGGATATAATCAACAAATAAATCTTTATAAAGATTCCAGTTGATACTTTCGTCTATTTTAAAGAATTCATCGATACATTTATTGGCAATACGTTCTATTACAAACTGTTTTAAATCTCCTTTATAAAAAACGACTTCATGACCTAACTGTTTATGATAGGTCGATAATTTCATAAGTCCGATGGGAGGATACTTATTCGAGTAATTGGGCTCAATAAGTAATATTTTTAATTTTTTCCGAGGTCTTGCCATTATTCTTCTATAAGCTCTCTTATGGCCTTTCTTTGTAACTCTTTAATCAATTTAACCTGCGAGGTAGGACAATTATTTTGATATGACATACATACCTTGCGAATTAACGACGCTTGATCTTGGGTATAGTAATTATTCAGTATTTCAAAACAATCTGTTTCTTGTTCAACTTTCGGCATAGGAGGCGGTGATGGTAATTCTGGGGCTGGTATGTACGGAACTTTCCCAATATGCTTTTTTCCTTGTATATCTTTGATCCGTTGCTTATATGACTCTAACACTTTCTGCGCTACCGGATTGGTTGCATTCTTGGACTTGGCAATGCTCTCAAGTTTTTTATTTGCCTCTTTTAATTGTTTTTTTGCATTGCTGAAGTCTTCCGATGAGGACGTTTGTATTGTTTTATATGCGTCAACATAACGTTCAACGGCTTTCTTGGTATCATTCGCCAAATGATATAACTTAACCAAGCCATCGAAGAAATCTCGAATTTGACACTTTAAGCATTCTGCTTCTGGAGTAGGAGCCAGTCCGTCGCGAGCACTATTCAGTTTGATTTTCTGATTCGCAATATGAATTTCCCCATAAAAATATTTATTACCACGAGTTTCATTGCGAGGGAAATAGGTTGTCAACATATCGGCCTCTCCAACTTGAATATTATGTTTCCGGAGTCTGAACTGACTGTTTGTATCTGATACGGGAATCGCTTTGGTAAAATCCGTCAAAGCATACCAGCCCCATGCTAACAACCCGTATTTTTCATCTTTCAATGAAAAATATTCCAATCCATTAATAAGATCATTTGTCCCGACGATGCGTAACCCATACCGTTTTTCTATTTCCGTACCATTAATTGAAATCGGGAAATGACCAACATTTTTCTGCAATGCTTCGTATTCTCCCGATACACTGGTCATAATTAGTTGATTCCTAAATTGAGCGGAATAGTCAACAGGTGCAACTTCTCTTAAATAATCAGCAATGATGTTTTTGTTTAGCAATGATGGGTATTGTAAATCAACATCATACAACGTAACTATAAAATAATGTTCTTCTTTATTCTCGTCGTATAAATTACGAGATGATGCAGAATCAATTACGTCAGTGGCATCGCGTTTGTCATTCTCGTCGTTAAGAATAGCTTTAATTCCATCGATGTCGAAAACGATTTCTGAAGCAAATTCCTCTCCTTGATAAGTTGTTTTGAATGACAACTTTTTACAGAAATAGCCCCCAACCAATCGGCCTATACCGAATTGGCCAGCGGATGATTCTCCGTCCTTGTCAGAATCCGCTATATCCAGCAGAACGGATTCAACACGTTCTACTGGTATACCGATGCCATTATCTCTAATTTCTATAGATCTCTTGGTCGAATCAATAGTGATAGAAATTCTACCGTCTGTTATTGTTTCTAAGATGCCTACATTAACTGCATCGTTAATTGCATCACGTGCGTTTTGAACGTATTCGCGATAAATCAGTTTCTCATCTCCGTACATTTGGAACATGAGCATATTTATCAATCCTTTACCAATACGCGCTTTATGTGTTTTCGGCTCTGACATAGTTTACAACTTTATCCGTTGGGGAATTGTTTGTAGGTCGGTTTAGGAAACTTAATATTTACAATCGATCGCAAAGCCGGATTAGAAATAATATACTCTCCGGGAGATAACCTCGTCATCATATTTTGGTACACCTTGGGTACATATTTGTAATCGGCTTTCGATATCTCGATAGCATTGGTTCGACCATAAGCATGAGTGGAACAATTGCCTTTGACACGATCGTGTATGGCACTTCGGAATTGCTCCACTGAAAATAAGATAATACCTAAAGACCGACCTCGTTCTGTGATCTCCAATAACTGACGTAAGATTGGCGAATTTTTCGGAATGTCATTCGAGGCATATTTGTTCAATTCATCAACAAACAAAATCACCTTATCAGGGATATTATCTCGATCAGCGCCTAACTTCATTTCATATATTGCACGGGCCACACTGCCGAAGACGAAACTTTGAGAGTTTTCATCTAATCGTGCAATATCAATGACCATGACTTGATTTGCAGTCAGATTATGCTGTATTTCACTCGTTAGATCCACTTCTCCGACATTATCATGTATTACTTTTGAGAAAATATCATTCTTGATAGCCTTACTAACACACCTTTTGAATTTTCGCCAACTGGTTACTTGGATTTCGTTTTTCACTCCACCATTAGCGGCAGTTTTAGTGTATTCATCTAACTTATCCTGAAAATCTTTCCAATTATTTACACCCGCAAAACAGCCTTCGCCATTAATAACATAATTTACACAACTTTCCAAAGTCCCTGTGCTGTCATCCTCGTTGGCCAACAACAAATCCAATTTATCTTGAGATTTGTCGTAAGTGAATTTATACGTAAAAGCTTTATGGTTTTCCTTCTGCCTTTCAACATCTTGAGGATGCGCATACGATGGCGCATTTTGCATCAGAGTGTCCTTTGTGTAAGGATAGTAATAGCGAACATTTTTAAAAGGTTCTGTTGACAAGCCTAAATCTGCATATATATCTTTTTTTGGTAACTCCGCATTTGCTTCATCAATTGCCATAAGATCTCGGCCTTTAACATTGAAAAATACAAATGCAGTGCTACTGCCGTCTATATCTTTGAATTTGTGTTGAATTGCATTAAGAAGAAACATCGAGTAAGATGTTTTTGCAGCTAATCCAGAAATGCCGGATATATTCAAATGCGCCCCATCCGGCCCAATTAAGAAATGAGAATTAAGCTCTACCTTGACTTTTTTAGCCGCATTACCTTTATACATCTCCAGATAACCACATACCAAAGGATTCTTTACGTCGTTTAATCCCAAAGCCGTTCGAATATCTTCTTCGTCACAAAGAGATACTTGTTTTCCGTCAAGCACTGGCGTATAAATATCATCGGTATTGCAAACGACTTTTGCTTTTACGTAATTCATTCCCAATCGATTCATATGCCCAATAAAATCGGCTGTATCGCCGAAATTACTTGATATAAAATTAGTGAAATGGCTCGCAGCATCCGTTACATGCGTAATTTCTTCGATAACTCCGTAGGTAATAGACTTACCGTCGGTAGAATTTACATGCTCAACTTTTACAATATCGAACGGGCTTAAAATTTGTCCTTTATCCGTCCAAAAATAAAAATTATCAATTGTAGACGGCATCTTTTCAGTTGCCGATACCTTCCCAATAACTTGCAACATATTTAAAATAAGTTTAATATTATATTAGAATCTATGTATCTCGACTTACAAAATGATTCTGTTAAAAAAATCGGATATAGATGATTCGCCCAGCGCGTATCGACGCCATAACAAACCGGATAAGCTTCTCGAATTAAGTTTGCACTTATCATATCGATCAAATCCGTTTCCAGTTTATCATTTTCACCCATCAAGACCATCTCGCATTTTACGACATCCGAAAAATGTGTTTCTCGAAAATCATGGTTACGTAATCGTACATACCAAACAGCAAAATATGATTTCCCTCCTTTGTGGGCCGATTCATACCGATAAACTTTTGTTCGTTCATAAGGCTTTAGGTTGGCAATGGTCTTTGACAATCGATTCCCTTCAAAATCAGGTAATAACTCCGGGTCAAAAAGTTTAGAAACGCCAACAACATGTTGATAGTTGCTTCTTAAATTGTCCCATTGAGTTCTATTCAAATTGGAGAAACTGGGATTATATTCTAACGAACCATCTTTAATCAGCCATGATTCATTATGCAATTTGCCATCTTTGCATAATCTTTCAACCATTAACTGTTCTTCATCGGTCATTTCATTCTGAATACATGCAATTCCCCGATGTTTATAATTATCTCGACCTTGTTCTTGGGGATTTATATTGGTTCTGTATAACAGCAATTTATCGACACCTAATTGCAAATCTTTTAGCTTTGATATCTTATCAATTACCTTAGAATTAATAGTTTCACAAAATGACCGGCAAAAATTTTCTCCCCCATCGTCATCGTCGTAATCATCAGGCATTGCCATAACGATCTTGCTATTGAGTTTCCAGCATTTAAAAGTATCACGATTCTTTCTCTCACAACACCCGACAATAATTTGACCCGCGATAATTGGGAATATCTTTTTACCAATGCCGATATCATCTATTTTGAAAGTATGCCGTGATCCATCCAAAAAGTATCGAAAAATGGGAGGAGGAACCTTGGATGACTTGAATAGATATGCGACGGATACAGTTTTCACCCGCGAATGATCTGTTTCCGCAAATGTACTTTTAGTAGCATTCGCGATAGCTTTATCGTCATAATTGTAGGCAATAGTGTCGTTATCAACCGAATCAAGACTTATCTTTTTCGTCTTAAAACATTGATATTTCCCATTTCCTGCCTGTTCGATATAGTCGAGGATCATTCCCATACTTCAACTCATATGTTTGTCTGCATAATCTATTCTATAACTCAATAGTTACACAAAAGTAAATAATTTACACCAATTATTCGCCTTTCTAATAGCAAAATACACCTTGAATATAGTTTAATCTGCATTTATCCTTTGGAGTTGTTGTTTGCAATATTCTGCTGCTTGCTCATTTAATCGAACTTGTTCATCGTATAAAGCTTTTTGCCGCACAACATTTTCAAAGGCTTCAATCTGTTTTCTAATTAGTTGGATTTTGCCGTTATCGCGGTGGAGTTCGAAGATCTCTTCCAATTCAGCGATGCGTTCGGGCGAGGCTTCGCCTTTCATTTTGATGTAGCGGTACTTCAGGTCGTTGTCGATGTGGTCGTAATTCGGTTTGGCAGTCTGGCATAACAGCACGCAAAGTACCGCGATCGTTACCATCATGCCGATCATCGACCAGAATACGCCTTGCGATTCGATGGCGAGTGATATTCGATGTTGAGTTATTCTCGGCAGCAGTTCGGCGGGGATTTCGATTGCGTCTACCGACGATTGCAGGTTATCCATACCTGCTTGCATTTTGACATGATTTTGTTCGATGCGCTCCAATCGTCCGGCAAGCCGGGTCATTATCGTCCGATGCCGTTCTTGTTCGGAGCCGATGATTTGTTCTATTCGTTGCGGCAGCTCCATATCAATCGGTTGTGTTGCGGGTACAAGTGCGGCAATTTCGTTTTTGAGGGTCTTTACCATCGTCTCCTTGAAATCCTCGTACATTTCATAGGACATCAGATTGTTCTCTTTCATAATAAGTTGAATGTTAAAGTTTATAATCTCATCTTGTGTTTGGCCATGCGTTCGCGCAAACGGCGTTTCCGTTCCGTTGCGGCAACTGCCATCGCTTCGGCGGCGGCATTGAGCAGAGCCGTAATGCGGGCGATATGCTCTTCGGGGCTTTCGCCGGGTTTGCGTTGCAACTGGGCGGCGGACAATCCGACAGGCGAGCTACTCGGCGGCAGCGGAAGGTCGCCGATATTACCTCCGAAATGGATTGCCTGTCCATCTGTATCGACCTTTCCGTTCCCCGCTCCGAACAGACCGGCAAAAGCCGAACGATAGGTTCCTATGGCAGCATTAAAATCCTTTGCGACCGTGATCCGTCGCTGGCTTTGTTGCTGCGTGTGCGCAAAATGCCGATCCAGTTTCGAGAAACTGAATTGCCGGTCGATTTTCGAGCCGGAAAACTCGAAGCCGTTTTTGCCGAACAGCACGCCCTGCTTGCGGTCGCTATTCCCGCAATATTTGTAGCGCACGGTAATCTCCTGCTCTTTCAGGAGCCTCTCCAGATCGCTCCAATTTCTGGATCGAGACAATGCCCCTTTGATCGCATCGTATATTTCATATCGGGTCTTGTCCGGCTCGCGCAGCTGTTCGCGACGTGCCTCGTTCTTTCCCGGTGCAAGATGCAACCCGTATTTCTCGGTCAGTTCCCGACAGACTTTCGCATTGCGGATTTTGATATTCTTGTCCGAAATGGCCTGTCCGTTGTTCCCGACCCGGTTGTAGACCAGATGGCAGTGCGGGTGCGGTTGGTCGAGGTGGCGTACCAATAGGTACTGTGTTTCGGTAATACCCATATTCTGCATATACTCTTTGGCGATCTGCGTCATCAGCGCATCGCTCATGCGCGGTGTATCTTTCGGTGAAAACGAAAGAGAGATATGCCCGACCGTATTTTTCAGCCGAGGGTTGAGCAAGGTCTGGTCTTTGAAATCCTGTACCATATCCCGAACATCGGGCGGAGTAATACCCTCGACAGCTAATATTCGCGACTGTTCTTTCATCACATAGCCGACCGTCCCTGCGAATGACGATCCGGCGATGATTTTACCGATCATCGCGCAGCTGTTTTAACAGGGATTCGATGCCCGCCACGATGGTTATATGACGGGATACGACGCTTGCAAATCCTTTTGCATGGGCGAGGCGGGTAAGTTGATTCAGGTTACGGGAAATACCTTTGAGCTGGGCCATGAAGTCCAGATGTTCGCGGCGCAGGCGTTCGCGTACCATTCCCGTCCGAAGCAGTTGTCGGACGATCTCGGCCGGACGTTGGCCCGATGTGCGGGCCAATGTCCGAAGACGTAAATAATGCTCCGTATCGAGCCGTGTGCTGACGATATATTGGCGAACGCGGCCTTTGCTCAATTCAGGCCGCCCGCCCTTATTTTGTGTTTGTTTCATCGGTTTGTTCGTTGAAGTTAGACCAACGGGATGTTCGGCGCAAGTCGGTTTTCGTTTACGAAAACACAAACTTGCCTCACTACATTTTCACGCCTCGTTTGCGTATGGGAGCAATATGCGGCCGATGCCGTTTTGCCAGCAGATACTCGTTCAAATCCTTATACGCCCGATAGAAATACGATTGGTCGATGACGGTACTGTGCGGGCATAGCCGCTTCAATTCGGCGGTCGCTCGTCGCCCGGTTTCGTCGTTGTCGAAGAAAGCATGAATCGTCGAATGCCGTTCGAGAAACGGAATCGCTTTCGAGAGATTGACGACCGAGTTCAGCACTACTGCGTCGATGTGTAGTGGATCGTTCCGCTCCATCGAAAGGTAGGAGAGAAAATCCATAAAACCCTCGAATGCGACGGCAGTATCGGAACCGTTGTTGATCGTCGTAATCTGTTTGGGCGACGCACAGCCCTTGAACCGCTCCGAACGCAGTTCCCAGCCGCCGGCATCGTTGCGGAATCCGACAGCGAAATACGTGCGTCCGCCAACGGCATAATGCACCTCCCGGCAGTGGGCCGATGCGATTTCCGGGCCGATTCCGCGTGATAACAGATAGCCGACCAGTGCCGGATGCCGAAGCGGCATATCGGAGAGAATACGGAGCGCGGGGGCGGTCGGCAAGGCCGATGTTGATGCAAGAGCGGAAATAGCGGTTCTTCCACCGCTACCGAGCAATCGAACAGCCCGTGTGAAGTCGCACTGTTCCAATCGCATCACGAGGTCGATAATCGAACCGCCTACGCCTAACCCGAAGTCATACCACAGGTTCTGCATATAGTCCACCTTGAAACTCGGCGTATGCTCCCCGCGCAGCGGTGAAAGATAAAGGCCATAGCGCGGGTTTTGTTGCTTCGGCTCGATTCCCCGTTGTGCGAGGTAATCCCGAATGGATATCTGTTTTATCTGCTGAATATCTATCATAGCTGCAAAAGTTTGTGGTTTTGTTGTAAAATCGGATAACCGACAATAAAAGAGAAGGTTATGTCTACAACACGAGCACAACGCCATTTCCTGTGCGTTCGACAACGACCGCCGAATACGTTGCGGTGTTGTTGCAGGCTTGTTGTGCAGGTGTTGCCGTTGATTCTGAATGGATTATTATTTGATTACTAATAAAAACCACATTACAACAACAGTTTTTCGACCAACTCCCGCGATACCTCGTAATAGCGCCCCTTTCTTTTCATCGGAAAGAGATCGCCCTCCGTGCCGACGTGGTAGAAGGTGTATTCGCTGTTCTTGTCCGAGCGTAATCCCCAGCCGTCCTTGAAAATGCTGCGAATTTGCGTCAGGTCGGCCTTCAAGCCGGCGTCGCGTACCACATCCATCATATCTTTGGGGCAGCATGATACCCGATTTTCACCGCGACGATCCATCACCTCGACGCAGTAGGCGGCGATTTCAGCCTCGACTTTGTTGGTGTTGTACTTCTTGATCTTGCGCAATGCGGGCGTTTCGAGCGAGGCAGGAGCGAACCACATGCGCGACTCCTGCCGTGTGGAGAGTTTACGGCAGAGCAGAAAGTGAAGAAAATGGGGGATTTCACCCTCCATCTTCGCCCGCAAGTGAATGTCGTCGTGCGGAATCGGTGCAATCCTCCGCACCCAGAAACGTACCTCCTCCTGCGGGATGATGATCGGATTGCGCTCGTTGTTGGAGCAGAGGACGAATTTGGCGAAAAACTCGATTTCGCGACGGTCTTTGCCTTTCGCTTCGACCTTGTAATCGCTTGCCGTCGAAAGGTTCTTGATCTTCTCCGTATCCTCGATTTTGTTCAACAACAGCTCATCGACCAATACCAGCAGCCGATTCGTCCAGTCGGCGTTGAACTGCGAACGAAAGTCGTCGTTGGTATTGAATGTGGCATTCTTGCCGAAGATCATCTTCAGAAAACGCAGAAAAGTCGTCTTGCCCGTATTGCGTTCGCTCGATACCAGCAGCAGAATCGGTAACATTTGCGTCGGACGCAAATAGAGCAGTTGCAGGTAATCCATCCCCAGTTCGATCTGCTCGCCGAAGATATGCGAGAGAAATGCCCTGATATTGGGAAATGCACCTTCGGCGGGTCGGTGCGCAAGCGGCTCGTAAAGGTTCAGATGCGTTCCGTGTACCCTTCGGTAGTCAACATGGTTGGGAATAATGCAAAACCCGTCGTACTTTTCGATTTCGGGCAGGTTGTTCTTGCCGTAATCCTGTCGCAGCGCTTCATAACTCCACGGGATACGTTCCTCGATGGTATCGCCGCCGATAAGCGGACGCTGCACGACCTTAATCAAGGTCGTAGCCACACGCATATATTTCTCCTTCGTCTCCATCGGCTTATCGGTTTTTAATAGGAACGATTCGATTCAAGGCCGCTTCGACATCGCTGTCGCGGAACAGGACACGCCCTCCGATTTTGTGGGCGCAGATCTTGCCGCGATTCACCCAGTCGGTGAGCGTGACGAGCGAAATACGCAGACGGCGGGCGGTTTCCCGTCGCGTAAGGTACCTCGTGTCGGTTTTCGGATGTGCGGGACGGAGCTGTCGTAACTCGTCGCGCAGCGACTCCCGGATCATTTCCGAGAGTTGGTCGGCAGTTATGCCGTTCAGATAGATTTCCTTTGCCATATCGTAGTTTTTTGAATTGGATGCAGCAAAGGAAACACTCGATCAAAACTTTATAAAACAGATAATTGTATTACACCACGACGCCATTCGATGCCATCGGGAGGACATGCGTAGAGCACTTGCTACTCGATGTGTCTTTGCTCGGTAAAAATCCGACCGGACTGCTTTGTTTTGCCTGTCGTGTCCTCGCTGTGTAACGCGATTATTCAGATACGAAAAAAGAGGATAGCGGTTGCGCCATCCTCTTCTCGTAAGAGTAATTTTATTTGTTTTATCCGAATCGCTCCAGCATCGAACGCACTGCATCGGCCGAATAACAATCGTCGCCATGTGACGTAATCGGAACGGCGCAATCCTTCAGCCATCCGTTTGCAATCCATCTGTCGAGTGTCGGACGGGCAATTCCCAAAGCCTTCGCCAGATCCTTTTTACAGAATAATCGGCTGCCCGTATGCGTCGTAATGAAGACATCCTCTTTGTGTACTCCCAGCCAATAATCGAAACGGCGAATGATTTTGTCGGCGTTCTTCAGCGTCGGTTCATACTCCTCGTATGCCCATATGCGAACACTCGCCGGATCGAGATTCGCAAACTCAGCCCGCGAACGCAACTCCTTGACCAATGTGTCGAAACATGGCATTTCGGAGGCCTTGATCTCTATTTTGCGACGGCGGGGCATATTTCGTGTAATATTTAAGTTTGCTTTTTATTTTATCAATTAAAATATGTTGATGTATAGCGATATACGTTGAAAGCGTTTAAAAAAGCGTTTAAAAAAGCGTTTAAAAAAGCGTTTAAAAAAGCGTTTAAAAAAGCGTTTAAAAAAGCGTTTAAACGATAAGCCAATCCGAGTTCGGTCCGTGGGACTTATTCTTTATCTTTCCGAGTTTTCTTAACTTGGTAAGCAGGTTGGTAATCTTGGCCTTTTTTTGTTTGTCGTCGAGTAAATCCGGCAACAATCGCCATAGCAGTTTGTCGATCTCATTACGCGACAACGATTTGTGGTCGCGCAAGGCCGTCAGCAGAAACTCCTCGCAACTTTTGTTCCCGAGCCCCTTATGCTCCGAATATTCGATCTTCTGACCGACTTTCTGGGCAATATGCTTTGCAATGAATATTTTCGGTTTTCGTCCTTCGATCAGATGTTTGCTTCTCAAGCGGGCGATCTCTTCATCGGATAGCGGTTTGCCCAGCTGAACACGGTTCAGCAGTTCGATGTCGAGCAGGCTCAAATCCGCGTTTCCCGCCAGAATGTTGGCGTAGTTCATGTCGAGAATCTTGCCCGTTATGGTCACCTCGACCCGCTGGTCGGACAGATTGTAGTCCGGCAGGGGAAACAGTCGTTGTCTTTGGTAATTGTACATCTTGCGGATACCGCTGCCGATCGTATCGACCATTTTCAGTCCGACCATAGCCGCTACCAGAAATTGATTCCTGTATCGCTCCTCGGGAGCGTCGCTGACGAGTACCCGTTCGATATTGCCGGGGATGAACGAACCTTTGTTCGAGAAGACCAGCTTATCGTCGTATTCCACCACGTTGATCTGACCGCCGAGCGTATAATCCTGATGGGCGATGGCGTTGTTCAATGCCTCGCGGATGACATACGGTTCATACGTATCGATCTCTTCGGGAAACAGCGTCTTGTATTCGGGATTGATATAACGGTATTTCAGATTGCGGATCTTGTCGTATATTCGGTCTACGGCCAGAATGAACGGGCAGGAGGCAATCATATAGTCACGCTCGATATTGTCTTGCCCGCGCAGAATCCATTTGATTTTGGCAACCGCCGGAGAGATCAGATGTTCGCTCTCCTCTCTGCCGAGCAATACGATGGCCGTATGGGTAATCTTTCCACGAATCGTAATCTTCGCCTTGTTCAGAAAGGTTACGTTGTTCCACGACGCAATCTCGTCGGCCTTGTCCTTGTGAGCGTTCGTGTATAGCTCCCTCGCCTTGACAATAGCCGTCGGATCCAAGTCCTCCAAAGAGGCATCCTCGATTATCTCTGCGCTCCAGTCCTTCAACTTGACTTGATTTCTTATTCTCTCGATTTTGTCGAGGCTCAACCCTTGCAAGGATTCTCCGTCACGACCGTAATAATGATCCTGATAGGCGATCGGAATACCCTGCGGGGCGGGCGGTATCTCGAACATTACAACTCTTTTGCCGTTCGTGTACCGCAACTCGTGTATTTCGACGAACGTATGCCGGCCCGTAGTCTGATCGGCAATCTTTTTCTTCATTGCATCGAGCGCCGGACGGCTATTCTTGTATTGGCTTCCGACAACCTCGTGCGTATCGTTCTCCACGCCGAAAACCAGCCACGCGCAAGGTCTGCCCTTCAAATTGGCTTCGTTGCTCAATGCCGAAAAGTATTGCCCCAAATCCCGGTCGTCAAAATTTCGCTCCGCCCTCTTGAACTCTACAACTTCCGTTTCCGCGGGCAGATTCAGCAACGAATCGAGTATATTCGTTAGTTTTTCAACCGTCATATGTTTTTAATTTTCTGTAAAGTTACGATTTATTCGTAAATAATCGGAGCTAAAAACGCTTCTCGCAGAGGCTCGTTCGTGATTTTGTTACCGCCGTAAATTTTACAGCGGTAACATTTCGAACTACCTGCCGCTGAAATAGGGATGATTCATCAACTCCATTGCGGTCTGCTCTTCCGTAATTTTGATGTATTTCATGAACTCTTTTTCGGTCTTGTGGCCCGTGATCTTCATAATGGCAATGGTCGGGATGCCCGCCAGATACATATTCGTCGCTCCACTGCGGCGTGCCGTGTGGGTCTTTACCAAGTCGCATTTCTCGACCAAATGCGTCTTCTTCTCTCCATTTTCGATGTATGACACTTCGATTTTTTCCGTAATGCCCGCCTCACGCGCAACCTCCTTGATAAACCTGTTCACCTTCTGTTCGTAGGATTTCGGCAGCCGATTCTCGTATTTATCCAATATCGCCTGCAATTCGGGCCGGACAGGAATAACGACATGATTGCCCGTCTTCTGCTGTTTGAGGTCGATGACCCGCTGCCCGCTCTCCAGTGTGCGGATATTACCCTCGTTGATAGTCGAATAGTCGCTGAACCGCTGTGCCGTATAACAGCCGACCAAAAAGACATCGCGGGCAATATCTTTATGTTTGTCGCCCGACAGATCGAGGTCGGCAATGGCACGGATTTCCGATTCGGTCAAATAGATATTTTCGACATCGGCAGTCAGCACGCGGAACTTGCGGCTTTCGATCATCCCGTTGTCATGCAGCCCCTCTTCGCGTGCCGCCCGCATGATGATCTTCAGCTCCTTGACGTGGCGGCCGATGGTATTGATCGAATAATCCTTCGCCGTGAACCACGCTACGAAATCGTCGTAGAATTTCAGATCTATATCGCCGAAATCGAATCGCTTCCGCTTTGCCTTGCAGAACTCGTCGAACTGAATGATGAAACCTTTGTAGTTCTTGATCGTCGATGCTCCATAACGAAGCTTATGGATGTTGAGCCGTGTCCCGTTCTCCATTTCACGCGTATAGCGAGCGATATAGTCGGTCAGCGATTCCCGACTGCGTAGGCCGCGACCACCGGAGGTGCTGCGTGGGTGGTGAAAACTGTAAACGATCTTCTCCAGCCTCGTTTTGGTCATCGCGTGTTCGGGATCTTTCGCCATTTCGCCGAGGATAAAACTGCGCAGTTCCGACAGGTTCTTCACCAACTCGCGCCCCTGCTGTTCGGTGAAATCATCCGTAAAGGCATAGCGGCTTTTGACCGACTGTCGTTTACTGTCCCACGCGTCAGTCAAAACCAGATATTGACTGTCGACATAGAATTGATTTCCTCGTCCGACAGTAAACAATATTTGAACCTTGACCAGTTTGTTTTTCTGCGTCGAGCGGATGCGATAACAAAAGGTTGCCATAATCGTCGATATTATCTGCTGCAAATGTAGCTATTTTTGTAATACATTTGTCATACATCGACGAAATTTTCTAAAATTCACAGACCTCTCAATTAACAAACTACATGCTTAATATTCTGAAATACAAAGTAAACAGAATAAATACAAGTTAAAATAGATTAAGTTTTATGGCGTCCGCTTCAGACCTCACTGTAAAATCGCAAATGTTTTGATTATCAAACGTTTGCGATTTTTCTTTATCCGTTTTTGTCAGCATTTTGTCAGCAGAGCGTAAAAAGCGTCTTCACAACGAGATAAATACGCTTCGCATCCGTTTTCGTCCGGGCGGTTCGAGTCCGTCCGTCGTTTCATCCTGCGACCGACCGTCGCCGCTGCGGTTCGGGTTCATCCTCGGCAAAGGTAATGAACGATTTCCGAAATGCATGGGGACAAAGTATCTTGATCTCTTTTCCCGCCGGGTCTACCTTTACAGCCAAAGGAAAACGATGGCAGTCTTCGGTTTGAAATATTATTCGGACTTGCATAGCAAGTTCAAAGGTACCCTTTGGCGTGTGGAGCTTTCGGAGCGTGATTATGCCGGCCCGTCGGAGGAGCTGTTCTTCGACGGAAGTAGGCCATTGCAGATCACATGGGAGAAACGTGGCGACGAGTTTTACGTTCCGGTCAAGGCTTCGGAGGCGACGATCAATATCCTCTGCCGGGAGAATTTCCATTACCTGGCTCTGTTCACCTCCGACCCTCGCTATTTCCGCGTCTCGATTTTCCGCAATCGTCAGCTCTATTGGCGGGGTTATGTTACCGCGGACCTTTATTCCGAAAATTTCACGGCTCCGCCTTATACAGTAACGATCAAAGCAGTCGACGGCTTCAATCTCTTGTCGAGTATTCCGTTCCGCGACCTCGTGCATATCGGCATTACGGGGAAACGGTCTCTTTGGGAACTCCTCTCGACTTGCATCGACCTGCTGGAGTTGGATCTCGACACGGCGGACTGGATGGATCTGTACGCCGAGGGTATGGACGAGAAGTTCTCCCCGCTGCGTCAAACCTATATCGACCTCGCACGGCTCTACTACGTCTACGCGGAGCCTACCTATCGCGATATCCTCGAACTGTGCCTGCGTCCTTTCGCGGGACAGATCTTCCAGTCGAACGGCGCTCTGCATATCCGCCGCGCCGTGTCGCTCTACCGAACGGAACGGCCGATGAGCTTCTACCGCGTGGGTACGGAGTATCCCGTCGGTCGGATCGTCACGGGCGGCGGCCTGCATTTAGCGATCCATTCCGGCGGACAGGTCGTCACCGCCTCGTCGCGGGAGCGTGTGGACGGGATGTGGGACGGCGATCTGCATGTACTGGGCGAGTCGACATTGGATATCGTCCCGGCGCTTCGCAAGGTCGAGGTCACCGTCAAGAACAAGGCCCTGAACAACCTCGTCGATCATTTGGGCTTCTACGATAAAGATGCGTGGACGGATCCGCACGGCTTTATCGCGCAGCAGAGCGAGACGGAGTTGTCGTTCGTCGGGGACGACGACCATCAAGGAACGGAGATCACGACGCAAGGCGTTCCGGTCGAGCAGTGCAATTACCCGCTGACGCTGGAATTCGGGCTTCAGGTCTATCATTCCGAATGGAACTTCGGTTTTAGACCCGATCCGGACAAGCCCTATCCTGTCGCGGTGCATTACGGGGTGCGCATCATTGGCGAGAAAACGACATGGAGTCTGGCCGCTACGGGCGTCTGGGTGCAGGGCGCGACGGAGATCGTCAGCGAAGTCAAGACCGGCAACGAGGAGAACATCAAGATCGAGATGCAGGGAATCCCCTGCGACGGAGAGTGGCAGTTCTTCTTCCGGCAAACGATGATCGGGCGGATCTCGACTTATCCCGACCGATACGGCAATTATAGCGGTCGCTCTTCGGGTTACCGTGAGAGCGCCGCTTTCCGTAATATGACCCTTACGATGGCTGCGGACGACAGCTATGACAAGGGATTGCGCTGCGAATCTCTCGTCGATCCGGCCAATAACGTCGATCTGACGGTAACGCTTCCCGTGAGCGATATCCCCGCCATTCCGAACGACCGGCTGCTCTACGCGCTCTATTACCTCGATGCCGGCGGCAATCCTACCCGCATCTGGCATACGAAAGGCAAGAGCGATTACGATACGCTGGTCGGTCATCTCGTGCAGGGTGCGTTGAGGTATAAGCAGCTTCCGAGCCGGAGGATCACGGGCGAAATCTTCACGGGACGGCATGTCGACCTGAATACGGTCGTTCGGGACGACAAATACCTCAAGGCGGGTTATTCCATCAACTCGATCGAACTGAATGCCCTCGACGATTCGTACGACAGCGAGCTTATCGAAATGCCGGGACTGATCCGTACGGAAACTCCACCGGCGGACGACGACTGCCTCGCGATCTGGGAATCGCCGTTCCCTATCGGTAAAGTCATCCGTTGTCTGAATCTGCTCCTGTTGCATGCTGGGGATAAACGAACGGTCTACGCCTTCGACGCCGCGACCAAACGCACACGGGAGATCTACCGCCGCGGCCGGGCCTTCGAAATCTATCCGGCGGACGAGGGGCTCGTTGCGGTGGACGGAGAAACGATTTATTACCTCGACTATCGGGGAACCGTGCGTCAGATGTACACGCCACAGAGCGAATACCGAGACTTTGCGACTTACATGGACGGGTATTTCCATATCCTGAAAGAGTACCGGCAGTATATCGGCCCTCGCGATGGCAATGCCGGAGGACGCAGCGCCCGTGCATCGGATGCCGATCCGAATTACATCGCCTACCACTATCTTAACCGCCCGGAGTATAAATACGAGACGGAGGAGGAGAATACCTACCGCCGCGGGCCGGGCATTTCGGGCACGTCGCTGTCGGGCGAGATCCGGGGGATGCTGCGCACGGCGAATACCATCATCATCAATACCTCGCAGTATGCTTACCTGCACGATAAGCGCTTCGATAAGTCCTGCATGATGCAGCGCTTCGAGGCGGGAGCTGAGATCAAGACCGTTTCTGACAATTATCTCGGCCAGAACCTCGACGACGAGTTTTTGTTCTACCGCAGAGATTCGATTACCGAAAAGACCTTGCTGGAGCGCTCGGGCCGAGCGGCGGATCATGCCGACCATACGATGGGCGAAACGGTGCATTGTTGCAACGGCGACATCTTCCTACGGAATTTCCGCGACGATACGACGACGGGCATACGGAACGAAGCGGGTGCGGGGCAGATAATCATGGGGTTGTTCTTCATCTATGGCGATCTCTACATCGTGCGCGAACGGGCTATTTACAAATACACTGCGCAATAACACGAAACCGAAATGGAAACACTCTCTATCATTCTGAACTTTCTGCTCGCCAGCGGTCTTGCGGGCACGATCCTCTTTTTCAACTCGAAAAAGCGCAAGGAAAACGCTGCTGCCGACTCCGCCGAGTTGGAAAACACGGAAAAGGTCGTGGCGATACAATCCGAGCAGATCACGCGACTGGACGGGCGCGTGGAGAAATTAGAAGAGAAAGTCGACAAACTCGAAATCATCATCGAGCACAAAGACGTGGAGATCGACCGGAGCCGCATCGTCATCCGACAGGCGTACAGGTGCGCAACGCCGCCCGAACATTGCCCTGTTCTGCTCAAAAGAGCCGAGTTGGAACATAGAGACAGGAATCGCAATGAAGATGCCCAAAATCCGAACCTTTAATAAATATGAGCCGAGGCCTGAGTAATTGCAACCGACGCCGCGTAGCGAGAGCAGAGGCTGCTTGCAGGCTATGCCGAGCCGCAAGGAGGAAACGATTGCAGCGATGACATTACCAGAACAGACAACCGATATTATGAATGAGAAAACTTTGCCGAGAGGGATGCGCAATCGTAATCCGGGCAATATCCGCCGGTCGAGCACGAAATATCTGGGCGAGGTCACGCCTTCGCGCGATCCGGCCTTCAAGCAGTTCCGGACGACGGCATGGGGCTACCGCGCGATGTTCGTGCTGCTGGACTCCTATCGCCGCAAAGGCTACCGAACTCTCCGGCAGATGATCTCGCGCTATGCCCCGCCCATCGAGAACCATACCGATAACTATATCCGTTGCGTGGCCGAATGGTCGGGCCTCGGCGCCGACGAACCGTTGGATACGCAGGCAGGCGAGATAATGATTCCCGTCGTTGCCGCCATATCGCGTATGGAGAATGGGCGGCCGGCGGTGTTGCCGGACGTCGAGGCGGGCTGGACGCTGTACCTACAACACAAACCCTAAACAGCCATGTCCCGGAGAATCGCCGATTTACTTATAAAGATCGGGGCCGACTCGTATGAGTTCCAGCAGAAGGCGCAGCAGGTCGAGAAAGGCCTCGGCTCGCTCGAAAAGAAGCTGACCGCAGTCGGCAAGTCGCTCTCGTTGAAGGTCACGGCTCCCCTTGCGGCGTTGGGCGGGGTGTCGCTGCATCTGGCCGATGTGCAGGCTAAAGCCGAGGCGAAGGTGCAGCAGGCGCTCAAGACGACCAATCAGGCTGTCGGCTACAACATCCGACAGTTGGCCGACTACGCCTCCGAATTGCAGGGTAAGACGCTCTTCGGCGACGAGACGATCCTCGACAAATCCACCGCCCGCCTGTTGGCTTTCACCAATATTACGGGCGAGAACTTCAAGCGCACGCAGGCACTCGCGTTGGACCTCGCCACGGCGTTAGAGATGGATTTAGGTTCGGCGTCGCTGCAATTGGGCAAGGCGTTGAGCGATCCCGCGACGAAGCTCTCGTCGCTGTCGCGTGCCGGCATTACTTTCTCCAAGGAGCAGACGGAGGTGATCAAGCAACTCGCCGAGACGGGCAACGCGGCCAAAGCGCAGGCGATGATTCTCGACGAACTGGAAAAGAAGTTCGGGGGTCAGGCCGAAGCCGCCGCCCGAACGGGACTCGGAGCCGTACAGCAGCTCAAAAACGCGTGGGGCGACTTCCTCGAACAGATCGGAGCGACGATCATGCCTTTTGCGACGAAGGTCGCAGGGGGACTCTCGACGGTAGTGGCTATGCTGCAATCGATGTCGCCCGAAATGCGCAAAGTGATCATCGTCGTGGCGGGGCTGGTGGCGGCGGTGGGACCGCTGTCGCTCGGAATAGGCGCCGTCATTAAGGTGCTTCCGATGCTGGCGGCAGGATTTACGGCATTGCTGTCGCCCGTCGGATTGATTATGGCGGCGGTCCTCGCGTTAGGTGCGGCATTCGCCTACGCCCGCATCCAAAAGCAGAAGATGATCGACGAGATGGCCGAGACCGAATCGCTCGACGAGCTCGAACGCAAGTTGCAGGAAAATATCGCCGAGCAGAAAGAGATCATCGCCACGACGACCAAGACGCGGATGGTTCCGAACTTCGGCGGTTTGGTCGCCGGATTCACGCTTCAGAAAGTTCCCGACGAGTCGAAGATGAGACCGCTGCGCAAGGAGTACGACCTGCTGACAGCGGCGATCGAAAAGAAACGCGAGACGGAGAAGAAAGCCGCCGAAGCACAGTCCGAACTGGACAAGGTAACGGACGAAGCACGCAAGCGGACCGAAGAGCTGATGAAATCCATCGCCGGAGCCGATACGCAGACGGAGCGGAGTACGGGCATCATCGGCAAGTTGCAGGCGCAGATCGAAACCCTCGAAAAAAAGAAACTCTTGCCCGAATCGACCGTCGAAGATATCGCCGCGGCGAACGCCGAGATCGGGAAACTGCAAAAGGAGTTGGAGCGAATCAAGAATATCAAGCCCGAAGACCTGCAACCCGTCGTCAAGAAGGACGGCGTTCTACCAAAAGACTTCGAGTTGGAATTCCCCGCTCCGAAGCTCAAAATCGGCGACCTGAAGCCTGTTGCATCGCAATATGCCCAGCAGATGCAGGCGATCTTTGCGTCGGTACGCGAGGGACTGTACGGCTGGGCGGAAGGTAACAGCGCATACTTGCAGGAGAACATCGCCGACACGGTTTCGATGGTCGATAACTATACGACGGCACTGACGGCGAAAGGCTGGTCGTTCTCGGCGGCATTGGAATATGTGCACGCCACGATTTCGGAGGTGATGACTCGGTTCGACCAGCAGGTATCGAAGTTTATGGCCGACAGCATCGTCGCGGCAGCCGAGGCTATCGGGCAGATCATCGCCGGCGATTTGGGATTCGGAGGACTGATGAAGGCGATCCTGACGCAGTTCGCCAACTTTCTTAAACAAATCGGTACGCAACTCATCGAATTCGGCGTAATGATCATCACCTTCAAGTCGGCGTTGAAATCCGTCCTCGTTAATCCGTGGGCAGCGATCGCCATCGGAGCTGCGATGGTCGCGGCGGCAGCCGTGATGACGGCGCTCATCAACAAGAATGCGGAGAAGAGCGTTCCGGCACTGGCCAACGGCGGTCTGGCATACGGTCCGACCTATGCGATGGTCGGCGACAATCCCAATGCCGGCACGGATCCCGAAGTCATCGCCCCGCTGTCGAAGTTGCAGGCCATGCTCCCGGCGGGAGGCGCGACGCAGAACTTGCAAATAACTCTCGGCGGGCAGTTGACGGCCAAAGGCCGGGATTTGGTATATGTTCTCGGAAAGGAGAACTTTAAGTCAGAGGTGATGGGAGGGTGATTTATTTTCGATGCAGGAGTGATTCTTCGTTAGAAATTGCCGAAGAATTCTTCCATTCGAGACTTTGAGGTATGTACCCTCTTTCGTGCTGATTTAGATGGTCTTGCAACGACGCATCAATTTTTTTCGCTAACCTCGGTTTCCGCTCCCTTTTTCAGCTCTGCGACCTTTCCTTTCAGTCGATAGCGGGTGAACTTTCCGTGCTGAATGCTGTATAAGTATTTATTTCGGAAACGACTGAAAGTATCGCGTGCTACGCCGTATTCACGGCAAATTGCCGCTACACTTCGGCCGCGGTTCATCATGCTTACTATTCGGGTTCGGTCTTCGATAAGTTGTTGTAACTTCGTATAGCTTCCTTTGCGTCGTCCGAGCACTATTCCTTGTTCTCGTCTTAACGCCAGTGCCTCGCGCGTGCGCATAGATATAAGGTTTCGTTCGATCTCGGCCACCAATCCGAATGCGAAGCAGAGTACCTTGCTGTTGATCGTATCGTCAAATGAGTAACAATCTTTCGTGCTGTATAGATGCACGCCCTTTTCAAGCAGTCCGCCTACGATGGTCATGATGTCGGTGAGCGTGCGACTCAAACGCGATAACTCAGTGACAATGAGTGTATCTCCTCTACGCATGCGCCTAATAAGGGTGCTCAACTTCCGTTCACAGCCTTTCTTTTTGCCACTTATTACTTCTGTGACCCATTTGTCGACCGTGAGATTTCGGGTTTGTGCGAATTTAATGATTTCATTTTGTTGGTTGGCCAGGGTCTGTCGCCCCGTGCTTACTCTTAAATAAGCTGCTATCATTGTCGGATATATTTTAAAATGGAAGAATTTTCCCTTTATCCGGCAAAAAAAAGACCTTTATGGTAAATCGAATGAATGATAAATCGTTCGTTTTCGCATACAAAAATAGCCAAATTGTTTTATTGAAACAAATTTTTGATACAAAAAATTGTCTTTCAATAGGTTTACCCCCCCCCCTCATTTTGTAATAATTTGGAAATAAGTCAGATACCGAAATGAATGATTAAACGAACAATTAATACGACATTTTTATTTGTATGTCATTTACAATTAGATTGTTGCATGTTGTCATGAATGCTATTCCCCGTGATTTGCCTGTCATAGGGAGGCAGTCTTCGGCTTCGGATTTCCGCCAGACTGCCGCTGGACAGGGCCGGTAAACGGATCCGTATGAATTGTTGGTGTAGAATGAGATGAAATATGTCGATCTCGGATCCCATATCCGATCTGGATACCCAGACCGAGCGAACCGTAAAGTATGTCGCTTCTCGGATCAGGCGGGTGCGTCGGGAGCGGAATATGACGGTCCAGAATCTGGCTTGGCATTGCGGGATGGAGCGCTCTAACATGAGCCGGATCGAAGCTGGAAGAACGAATCCGACGGTGCGGACGCTTTGTGCGATCAGTTTCGCATTGCGTGTGCCGATTCGGACTTTTTTTCCGGAAAGTGCGACGGCAATCTTCGATACGCTTGCCGATCCGCATGAGCCTGAATCCCATGTGGATGGCTGAAATGGTGATAAATGATGGAAAGGTACGTTTTCCGAAGTTGAATAAATTGTGCTTATGAATAAAAATTACACGAAAATTTTGTGTTTTTCCGCCCTTCTGGTCGGGTTTTGCTTTCCGCAGGTCGTTTCTGCGGGAAATGACGGTCGTGCCAGAAACCGGGAGCGGATGGCCGACAGGCGTTTTCTGCGGCAAAAATTCGACAGAGCGATGGCCTTGTATGACGAGGCGGCCGAGAGCGCAGTTTCCGTATCTCTTGCAGTTGAGTTGCATGCTAAAGCGGGTCGCCTGAATTTCATGTTACGGCATTACGATGCTGCGGCAATGCATTTCGAGTATGCCGAACGGCTGGATGCAGGACAGTTGACCGACGGCGATATTTGCGATTGGGTGGATGCGCTCCGGTTTGGCGGAGCGTCGCGCTGCGCCGAGGAGGTCTGTTTGCGTTATGCTTATCGAGATGCCGGAAGTCGAAGTCAGCGTTTTCTTAATATGGCCGGGGCATTCGGCATTGTGATGCCCGATGACGAAACGTGTACTGTGGCGGCAGCTACTGTTACGTCCGGTGCCGAATATTGGGTCGGGAAAGGCCCGGACGGGACGCTTTTCGCCGAGAGTGACAATGCTTTCAACGATCCTCGCAAACGGTTTTATTACGATACATACTATCGGAGTGTTCAGGCTTCGGATCGGCGGAGCGGAACTTTGCCTGCTGGCGGAGAACTGCGCAACGGTCCGCTTGCATTCTCTGCTGACGGCAACTTTGTCGTAGGTACAGAGATCGTGGATCAGAAATCGAAAAAGATTTTGCTTGAAAACGGCCGTATACAACCGTTTGCTACCAAGTTATTGATGAGCCGTCGCATGTCGAACGGCCGCTGGTCTTCCCCGCTGCCGGTTTTCGGACAGGACGAGAACGGATCCTGTTGTCATCCTTTCTTGGCTTTGGATGACCGGGTACTCCTTTTCGCCTCGGATGCTCCGGGGGGCTATGGCGGCTATGATATATATATGGCATTCTGGGATGACCACACGCAAATGTGGGGCACTCCTGTTAATGTTGGTCCCGAAATCAATACCGAGGGCGATGAGATATTTCCGACTTGTGCCGACGGACGCATCTGTTTTGCTTCGAACGGTCAGGTCGGTTATGGCGGTTATGATTTGTATGCTTGCGAATGCGACCCTGAAAGCGGAATGCCGGTTCCGGGGACGCTCCGGCAATTCCCAGCTCCGTTCAACTCCGTGTACAATGATTTTTGTTTATTCGCAGTTGATGCCCATTGGGGGTATTTCATCTCCGACCGCAATCTGGAAACGGGCGATGTTATGTATGTGTACCGCATTCAGGATCCGGGCGACACCTCCGGCGAAAGACCCTTCTTCGGCATGTCGGAACAGAATGCGTTATTGGGCGGACAGGCTTTGCTTGCCGGAGTGCAGGAACCATCCTCCGTACGACGTACGGAACGCGTACCGTTCCCGGCTTATGCGCCTCGTCGGCAGGTGTTGAGCGTTTTCTTCGATTTCGACAGTGCCGTGTTGTCGGATGAGTCCGTGGAGGCCTTGAGGTATTTTGTTTCGGGTACGCGCGATTATTCGATCTCCAATTTCCGGATCTTGGGCTATGCCGACGAAATGGGAACGGAGGAGTATAATTACAATCTCTCCGCCCGGCGGGGCGAGGCCGTTGCCGAGTATCTGCGCGACGCTTTCTCCGTTCCCGCAGAGGTGACCGCTTGCGGACGGATTGTTCTCTCGGAAGAGCGACCGTCCGGGATCCCGGTCGTTTCATCTTATCCTTATGAGTATCCGGTTGATTCCGCGACGTGGATCTCTCCGATGGAGGATTTCTCGGAACGGATACGGCGGAACCAACCGGCTCGCCGCGCGGACATTTACATCAATTATTGATCGATCAAAATCAAGTATATGAGAAAAAACTTTATCTATGGCATTCTGACTGTGCTTGTCGCAGTGATCGCTTTCCCGTCGAAAGCGCAATACATGCCGGTCGTATTCGACAAACAGTACGGAGAGGGCGGTACGATTGCCGCTGTGGCCCAAAAGGATGGCGGCGAGATAATCATGGCAGCCTCGGATCGGAACCAGTTTCG
>ENA-ORLY01001182-ORLY01001182.1-human-gut-metagenome-genome-assembly--contig:-NODE-1182-length-32585-cov-10.387043_pt1 | contig 32585 bp, 22 predicted proteins | sample MGYA00243071_ERZ508832 | MGnify/ENA primary metagenome ERZ508832 (study PRJEB26277, sample SAMN04329777) | human gut metagenome | biome: human-associated habitat | host: Homo sapiens | place: USA... | reverse complement strand
ATACCTCGGATGGTAGGCTTGCCGGCCTGACCGCTTAGCCACTCGTCATAAGATTTTCCCTTGCCGTCCGTTTCGATGACGGACAGCCGATTCTCTCTGCAAAGTTCATCCGATACCTGTCGGATTCCGTGGTAGTAGGTGTCAAAGTTGTTGCGGAACATTTTTCCGTCCGCATAGGATACCGAATTGACGACTATATGATTGTGCAGGTGGCCTTTGTCCAAATGGGTGCTGACCGTACACTCAAACCGATCCGCAAGAAACCGCTGTGCAAATTCACAGCCAATCTCGTGTACTTGGTCGGGCGTGGCTTCACCGGGGCTGAAACTTTGTATGATGTGGTAGGCCAAAACTCCCTTATCCGTGGGTTGCTCCCACAATCGTTTGGTTAATTCCATGCTCATACAGGCTGTCTCCGGGTCACAATGAAAGCCTGTCACATACAGTTGATGCTCTGTCTTATCTTGGTCCTGCGTATAGGATAAGAGCCGCCTTAAATCATCATCAGCAAATTTTTCAGTTTTGTTTGGATTGCTGGTATAATCCAGACATCGTTGCAGATGATGCTTTACTGCTTTGATTTTTGTATAAGCTATTGGACCCCACCTCCCTTAATGTACCTCCATATTTGCTCCATGATTTGTTTTGCAGTCAGCAAGTCGGTATTACTTACTTTTCCGCTGGCGTTGGCAATGTGGGCAAGCTGGTTTAGATTGTTGCCAAGGGCTGCAATTTGGCGTGACATTTTTATGTAGTCGGCTGTCGGACGCTCCAGAAGTGGAGCGTCCATCAACACTTTGCGCAGCACTTGCTCTTGATTTAGCCCTGTGCTTTTACTTAAATACCGCAGTCGTTCCTGCTCGTCTTGATTGAGCCGTAGGAGTTTTTTATAGGTTCTTGCTTTCATAATTCACCATCCGATGCAGGGGTTTTAGGGGTATTCCCCTAACAAGTGGGCGATGTGATATCACATTGCCGTGCTTGCTCGTACTGTGCCATAGGCACAGTACGCCGCCTGCTGAAAATCACCACGGCAGTTGCCGCCTCTTTCGGGTCGCATAACGTTCGACACGACGAGCCAGCCGAAACATATTAACCCGGTCACGCAGGCTGTACTCGGTAGCCGTGACCTGTACACCGCGCTGCATGAGCCGCTTGAAAAAGGAGTACAAGTGGCGCTCCTTGCCGCTGATCTGCCGCATACGGCAGATGTAAACGCGGTCAACTTTTCCACCCTTAATCTGCTGCATCATATCGCGGTAGCCGGGGCGCAGCAGCCAGCCGCCGCGCTTGTCAATGCTTCCACCGACAATATCACAGCCGTCATGCAGAGCCTGCATTGAGCAAACTTTATAGCTGTTCATTGTGCCATCGTAGTCGCCGGGAATTCGCGCGTACACCCACGCGCGGGGTCTTTTCTGTTCGTCCATTGTTCACCGTTCCTCATAAAAACTTAGTTGTTCGCCCTCCTGCAGAAAGCGTTCGTCTATCTCACGAAAAGTGCGCCGCCAACTAAAACGTTCGGTGGGTTTATTCGGCACGTCCTGTAATTCAAGCAAAAGCTGCCAGAGTTCGGGGTGGTATCTGTAGAGATGCCGCAGTTCGCTGATTGATGCGTTCGGGCAAAACCAACAACCCCCGCGTTTAGTGAAGTCATACAGCGGGGACAGCAGCTCCTCAGCTGCGCACATAGACCTCGCTTCGGGTTCGGCCACATGGTACTTGTCCAGCAAAGAAATCTGACCGGGCTTTAATCGTGCCAGTCGCTTGGGTTCATCTGCGGCGATGCCGATGTACTGCACCGTGTCCGGGGGCAATGCCTTCTGATATGCCTTGATCGGCGGCAGCTTGCAATCCCGCTGAATTGTACAGCGCCCACTCAGAGGGAATCCCGAAAGCATCCCCTTGGTTTTTCCTCGTGTGACAACATGGTAAAAGCAGGATAGATAGGTCTTTTCGGAGCGCAAAACCCGTGTCGGGATGCCGCGCTGTTCAAAATACGGGATTGCCGTTTCGTGGATAAATCGGTTGTGTTCGGGCAGCTCGCCGGATATTTCCTCGCTGAACATGACCTCGCAATACACAAGTTCGTCCAGCGGTTCACCATGCTGCAAGGCCAGCAACGCGGTGGCGATACTGTCTTTTCCGAAACTGCAACTTAAAATGTGTTTTGCCATCTTCTCTCCTATAAAAATAGGGAGGGCCACGCGGTCCTCCCTGTAAAAAAGTATATTTCATTTTCCGATTATTCCTTAGTCCTCGGTGTCCTCGTCATCATCGTCACGGGGCGCAATATCTTTGCGGCGGGCGCTCTTGTAGACCAGAACGGCCAGCCCTGCAAGAGAGATTCCCGCAATCGCCAGCAGCAGTCCCAACGAAGAATTGTCGCCGGTCTTAGGAATCGTCAGCAGCGGCGTGGGTGTTGCAGTGGGTGCAGCGGGCACGGGTGTCGGCGCTGGGGTCGTGTTCGGCGTGGGCTGCGGAGTATGGTCCGGGGTCGGCGTGTTGTCGGGGGTAGGTGTCGGTGTGTCCTCGCGGGCATCTTTCATTACCACGGTCTGCATCTCGCCGGTGGGCAGAACGGTAAAGTCGATACTTTCTGCAACCTTGTAGCCGTTGGGTGCGGTGATTTCCGTCAGTGTATAATCTCCTGCTGGCATCTTTTCCACATAATGTGGTCCGTTTGTGGAAATCCAACGGTCAATCTCGGTGCCGTCCTTGTCCTTGATAACCAGTTCTGCGCCGGGAAGTTCTTCGTTGGTGGTGATGTCTACCTTGGAAATTTTTACCTTGATGGTATCATCAAACATTTCAAAGGTCTGCACCTCACCGTTGGGCAGCACCTCAAACTCCATGCGCTCCGCTATGGCATAACCGTCCGGGGCAGTCACCTCGGTCAAGGTATACTTGCCAGCGGGCAGCTTCTCCATGTAGTGCGGTGCATCGGTAGAAATCCAGCGGTCAATTTCGCTGCCTTTTTCATCGGTAATGATAAGTTCCGCGCCGGGAAGTTCTTCCTTGGTGGTAAGGTCTTTCTTGGAAATCTGCACCTTGGTAATATCATCCTGCATAATAACGGTGGCATCGTCCAGCAGTTTCCAGTCATCCCACTTCCAGAACAAAATGTTCTTGGTGGTCAGATAGTAAACTTCGCACTCCTCCAGAGGATTGCCGTCCTCATCGGATTTTTGAATTAGGCGGAACGTAATATTATCGGCCAGTGCGTACCCATCAGCGGCGCGGATCTCCGTCAGTGTGTAAGATTCACCGAAATGCAGCCCGGTCACGCGATGCGGCTCATCGGTGGACACCCATGTGGTTACGGTATTGCCGTCCATGTCCTTGATAGCAAGGGTGGCGCCGGGCAGTTCCTCATCGTTGGTAAGGTCACGTTTGCTTACCCACATTTCCGTAGGCTTGTTGGCACAGGTGTTATCCAGCACCATAATAGCTTGTCCATCATAGGTGAAAGTGACTTCCATCGGCTCCTCGTTGACGTAATAGCCGAGAGGGGCGCGGAGTTCCTTGACGATGTAATTACCGCTGTTGGTGGTGGCGTCCTTGCGGATGCTGCTGCCGTAATACTCGCCGCGAATAGGAATATCGCGGTCAAAATAGGTGTAGCCGTCTGCGCCAGTTTCGGGGCTGGTGGCGACCAGTTCGCCCGCTGCAAACAGCAGTTTTCCGTCCACACTGTAAATATCGTCGGCAGCGTACAGGTTGAATACCGCACCCGCAAGGTATTTGCCGGTTTCGCGGTCAACTTTGTAAACACCTACTTTGGCCTTTTCGCGGTCATTGTAGAATTTTAAGGTCTGCTGCTCGGTGAAATCTGCGTTGGCATCCTTGCTGCGCACGACCTCAAAACTCTGGGAAGATGCAGCGCCGTCAACCTTGGCAATGCTCGTGGCCATAACCACATCGTTCAGTTCGTTATCCCATGCAAAGGTGACATCATAGCTTTCAGTGGTGCCGATATAGCCGTAAGGCGGCTTGGTTTCCTCAATGTGGTAGCTGCCCAGCGGCAGGGTCACACTGACTTCGCCAATCGTGCCGTCATGGATTACGGACAGGAAATCGTAGGTGGCCTTGGTGCGGGCAGGGGCAAAGGCGGCAATGTCTGCGCTGCCGTCGCCGGTGGTGACTACGGCGACTACATCGCCCTTGGCATACCAGAGCGTGCGGTTGCCATAATTGTCGGTCTGCCGATCCTGCGTATAAATATCCTCGGCGGCGGTGATGGTGTATTCCGCACCGGCCAGCGGGCGGGTTTCATACACAAAATTGCCGTCCTCGGCCTCTCCGGTCATCCACGGGTCAAGTGCGCCAACTTCTGTTTTCCAGCCAGCTAAGACCTCGCCTGTTTTGCGGATCGTCAATTTGCCCAGCGTCTCATGGTTAGAGTAGTTTTCACCAATCACAAGGGTATCCATGCCGTTCTCGTTTTTGTTGCCGGTGGCTGCATAAATGCGGTCTGTGGTGATTTCAAAATCTACATAGTAGCTGCCATCGGCATCATCGGCAAGGACCCCGTTTTCGTACCCGGCAGAATCCAGCCATTCGTTGTAGAATCCGTTCGGGCCGGTGACTTCCACAATGCGATATTTACCCAGCGGCAATTTTTCAGGCAGCGTCAAGATGCCCTCGCTGTTGGTGTGGAAAGTGTCTACATCTTTTGTCAGATGGCCGTTGACAGTATCGGTCATTGTGACGAGTTTCGGGTTGCTGTTGCTGTCATAACGGTAATGCCCCTGCTCGTCCAGCCAGTAGATTTGGAAAGCGGTGTCGGGCAGCAGTACCGGTTTGCCGGTTTCCTCGTCAACTTTGGTGATGCGGAGATAAACTTCGATTTCCTCGTCCAGTACGGTGAATTTCTGATAACTGTCAGAGCCTGTCATTACGCTGTCCTTGGGGGTAGCCATAGCGCCCCACGGGTTGTTATCCTGTTCGGGGTCAACGGTGACAATAAAAGGCTCAGCTTGGAACAGGTCGTGCGGCACAGTTGTTTCGACAACGAGATATGTTCCATAGGGTAAACCCTGCACACGAATATTCCCGGTGTCATTGCTGAAGATTTCGGCAAGCTGGTATTCGTTGGCGCTGCCGGTGAGCTGCCAGCCATCGCCCTTGCCGTTCTTGTTTTCTCCTGCGGCAGTCAGCGCTTTGTTGTACGCGGCAATTTCGTCAGCGTTGACCTCATAGGTCTTTGCGATGGCCTGCGTTTCCGCAGAAAAATCCCACTTCGGATGCTCGTTATCGTAGGTCTTATCAATGTAGGCATCCAAAATGCTTTGCAGGGTGTAGCTGCCGCTGCGGGTCTGCTCAAACTGCTTCAGTTTGGACAGGTCGGACACAAGGAAGAATGTAAAGCCCGCGCCCTCCAGTTCCAGTCCATTGCTTTGGCCGCTGGAGGATACGATTTTGCTGATTTCTACATTGCCTTTTGCCACTTGGTCTTGGCTCTCGGCCAGCGCATTGTCAGCATGGATGTGGTAATTGGCGCTGTAACTGGTCTTGTCGATCTGTTCACCGGCTGCCTGTCGGTTGTCGGCAAAGGTGGTCTTTTCTACATACCAACCCTCATCAGAATAGGCGGGTGTGATGTAGTAGTTATGCTCATCGACAAGATAGCCGTCTGCAAAGGACAGGTAATAGGCATCGTAAGTCCAAGAGCCATCCAACGCTTTACCTTTAGAGACTGTAGAAAACTGGTTCTTGTACACCCAATCCGTGTACTGCCCGCTGCCGTTCTTGGCAAGCGCGGCGGTCTGCCCGGTGGCTGCCTTGGTGCGGCTGTCCACGGTGGGATAGGTGCCGGAAACAGCAAGAGCGCCGTCACGCAGCGGGATAACCACGCCGGTGGAGCGCTCTACGACATAATATTTGCCGAGGTACAAATTACTGAAGCACAGCCAGCCATTCTCAATTTTAGCGCTGGCTACAAGGTGGTCTTTTTTCAGAACGGGTAAATAATCAGACACCCACTGCCCGCTGTTGTCGCGGATTGTGGTGTGCCAGATGGGATTGCCGTCTGCATCCACGATTTTGGAGTAGTCCACCACGCCGGTCACGCCATCGGGGTGCGTAATATCTTCGGCGGCGTAGAGGTCATACACCGCGCCGTCCAGCGTGGCATCGCCGTGGGCTTGCCCGCTGGCAAGAGCTGTGCCGTGGGTGGTGCTGCCGTCCACATACCGCACGGCATCAAGGTCAACCTTGGAGATGCTGATTTCGCCCAAGGTGCGGTCATTTTTCATAACGCCGTCTGAGGGCGTGATTGTGTAGCTGTCCTCATTAGCCGCCTTGCCGCTGTTGTCGGTGTTATAAGTACGGCGGGGATCCTTGGCAGTGTCGTAAATGGTAACGGTGGTTTCTACGCCTGTACTGGTGACAAGTTTGGTGCCGCCTTTGTCGGTAGCGGCAATATCGGCATTATAGTCAGCGTTGTCCAGCCAGATTACAGAATTGTCGCTGTCCTCGGTGATTTCGATATAGTAACCGCGCTTGCCCAGCGGAGTGTTGGCCATGCCGGGATGATTGATGTCTGTCCAATCGCCAAAATAGCCTTTGGGCGCTTTGCTTTCCACGATGATAAACTTGCCCGTATTACGCTGGGTGTAGTAAAGGGTATGCCGCATGGAATCCGTGGTCGCATAAGCTGCACTGTTGATGACCGCATAAGTGCCATCGCCTTGGCGCTGCACACTGTAAGTGTTGTAACCGCCGGTGGGCTGGTATTTGCCGGTCACAGTATCCCACTGGAAAATCTCATATTGCGCGTCGGCAGCAATCTGATTGCCGGTTTCGCTGTCGGTTTTCTTGATGTTGACCTGCAAACTCCACTCGTCATTTTTCATGACATAGTCATTGTTGGTGTTCGCGGGTACCGAAATCGTTTGGCTGCTGCCGTTCGTGCCCCAGTACTTGCCGAATCCATACGGTACTGTGATTTCCTCATAGCGGAACTGGATGCTTCCCAGCTGCGCTTTAGCCGCTGCTATAGCATTGTTGACAGCGTTCTGGGCCTCACCCTGCAATTCCGCAATGGCGGCGTCGCGGGCACTGTTGGCGGCCGCATCAGCAGCCTCCTGCGTGGTGAAAGGACCAACCTGTCCATTGCGAGTGCCCGATGTTTTGGTAACGGCATAGTGCAGGCTCCAGCTTGCACTGGCATCGCCACCGTTCTTCTGGTAGTTGTCATCGGCGGTATGACCGCTGGTGGTCACAGTTTGCTTTCCGGCAGGGCTGATAGACCAGTTGCCGCCCTCGATGCTGCCGGATTTGGTTGTAGGTTCGATTTCAATCGTTGCACCGTCCACTTTTTCCAGTGTGGCAGTCTGAATCTTGTCGGTGCGCACACCGTAGGAAAAATCGAAACTGCCGCTGGCGGTCTGGGCGGGTGCCTCCCAACTGGCGTAGTATTCCTGCACAACAGGTTCCGGCTCAGGTTCCTCCTCACCGATCTCAGGTCCGATCAGGGCAACGGTCTGCCATCCTGCGCGACCGGGATTATAGATGTAGGTGTAGTAACCGCGGGCAGAGGCGTAGGTTTCCACGCCGTTCAGCAGCTCATCGGCAGAGGCAAGATAAATTTCCGCGGTGGTGCTTTCGGGGAAGTTTTCGATGATATACATCTGTACATCGTCATAAATTGATGCACAGAAATCCAAAAGAGAGATTTCTTCACCCTCGTCAGCGGAAAAAACAGCGGGCAGATCGTCCGCATCGCCCAAAGAAAGCTGGTTCAAGCCGCCCCAGATGCGAATCTGGTTGCCGTAGTGGTCACCGGGGATGCACTGGTCTGCGTTGACCGTGGAAGTGTTCACATAGGTGTATGTCGGGCATCCTGCAGGCTGACCGTTGGCACCGTGGGTGCAGCAGTAGGCGGGTTCGCCGTTGAACCAGATCAGCCAAGTGCCGTTGACCTTGGCAACCTTGGTGATCTTGCCACTTGTCACCGCAGGGGTGGGGCGCTCGGCAAAGGCGGCAATTTCGCTGTCGGGGAAAGGATATTCAGCAGTCGCATTGCGGTCGATGGTCACCTGTAAGGTTTTGGTCAGGGCACTGCCATCGGGTGCGGTGTAAACCAACTGCGCGGTAAAATTCGCATCTGCCTGCACATATACACCCAGCACCGCAGCGGAGGTTTCGCTGTATTCGTTGTGCAGCAGGCTTTCGCCGTTTTCAACGGGTGCGCCGTAGTAGTCCAGCAGGGTCACACCGTCCGGCAGAACCAGATCAAGGGCACTGCCGTCGGCGGGATACTCCACCTGCGCCAGAATGGGAACAATGGCATAGTCTGCGCCGTCCAACAGGGGCGCGGCCATGGTAAGACCGTCATTGTCCAGTGCAGCGGCGGTCAGATAGCTGTCGCTGGTTTCTTCCAGTTGGCTTTCGGGCCACTCGGAAATACCGATTTTAGTTTCACCGGTGGCAACCGGCAGACCCTCGCTGCCGATATAGGAGCCGATGGGTGCATCGGGCAAGTCAGTGTACAGTTCCGCGCCGACAACAGCAGCAGAGATTTCTTCTTCAGCGGGCTGCTCTTCTGCCGTTTCCGGGGTGGCTTCGGTTACATCCTCGCCGGGGTCGGGGCTGCTCTCGTCGGTCTGGCCGTTGTCTGTTTCAGACGGCTCGGTCTGCTGCTCCATCTGCACGGTTTCCTCGGTGGGCTGCGGTGTGGGTTCCTCCGCAAACGCTGCACCGGGCAGCATGGAGCAGAGCATTACCGCCGCCGCAAACAGCGCAGTAACGCGATGCTTCAATTTATAATGTGTTTCTTTCATTGTGAAATCCTTTCAAAACAGAGATTTTTTCACGAAAAAAAGCGCCTGCAAAATGCAGACGCTGCGGTTATCTTTCGGGGGTATCCTGAGCGGGCTGGGCTTTGGCTTTTTCAAATTTTCGCACTTGGTTTACAAAACCGTCCAATAGGCAGGTATGCGCTTGTAGGTCAGCGTAGTAACAGGAACGGTCAAATCCACGGCGATCCATATCTTTGGTCGTGCGAATGGAATCTGCCCATTCTCTATTTGTGCGAGAAATACGACCATCTCCATCACGGGTTTGAATGGCCGCTGCCAACACATATTTTGTGCGCTCCAAACCATATTCCGCCACTACCTGCTCAACAGCGCCAGCGCCCAGCCGCATACCATCAAAGCGCTGTGCAAGCGCTGCGTCAATCTCGTCACGACACCTTTCATTCAAGTGGCAAGACGCATGGTACTGCTGCAATTCGCCGTGTTCGCGGGCATAAGTGACGGACTGTCGATATACTTTGGGTGGGTTCTGCTGCTGCTCCTTTTTCAGCAAGTCATCTGCACGGTCTTCCACGCACTGAGCCACAATGCTCATATAATCGGTTTCCAGCTTGGAAAAATCCTTATACACATCCGCCAGCGGCGCGGGAGATTTCAGCAGCGCCCGCACCTGTGCAGGGGTGAGGTTCATTTCTTCCGTTGCAAGAATAATGTCCTCACGGACGCTGTACTCGTAGGCGTGGTGTAGAATTTCTTCTGGCGGCTGTGCGGTCAGCCATAGGCAATAGGCGCTCTGCTCCACCCGCATTTTTTCGCAGAGCTGCTCCTGCGGGGTCATTCTTTTACCTCGCACACCAAAGAATTGGTTTCCAACACATGACGCCAAAAATCGACCTGCCTGTCATAAGACATATTTTCATAGCAGACATCAATCAGCGTTGCATACAGCTTTTCCTCATCTTCAGGGGAAATGGAAAGAGAAATATTGTTTTGCGAACAATAACACAGGTAATCAACAAGGTCGCCCATAGTATCTGCACCGCTGTTCTCCAACAATTCTTCCCACTCGTGCGGAAAATCGAGATCTTCCAGCACAATATCCACCGTGTCGTCACACATAGGAATGCTTACGGTTACTTCCTCTCCCGGATGCGGGCTGAAACAGTCCAAAATAGGTAAACAGCCAGCGTGTCCGGCTGCATCTGCCAATGTGTTGGCTAACAGACTCATCATTTCATCGTGCGTCATAAAATCCTCCGAAGCAGATAAGATTCCACAAAAATTACGACTGCATACTGAATAAATCACTTCGTGTATGCAAATCATTCAACATCTCTCCATTCCAAGGAGTTGTTTTCAAGCATATCTTCCCAAAATACCATCTTGCCGTCCATGTCCATATTTTCATAGCAGATTTTGAGCAACGCAGTAAAAAGAACATCATTGGCACTTGAATTTTCGGATTTGTTTTTGTTCAGATAATCGGCAACGTCTCCGATCGTTTCAGCACCAATTTTTTTCAGTAACGGTTCGCACTCCTCCGGCCAGATTTCGCTGCCCACCGGCATGATGCGCATAACAGCGTCAATAGGATACTCTATGCGAGTTTTATCCTCCTCGCACTGTGAGAAACCGTCTATAACGCTAATACAGCCCTCATACCTTGCCTTTGTAAGCAGGGTCAACGCTAATTCTTCAATAAGTTCGTCATAAATCATGTTTTCCTCCAATAGAAAAAGCGCCCACAAAAGTGAGCGCCAGATAAAATATTCGGTTATGAGAACATCGGCAAACTGCCGTTTACTGCATCTGTTTTCAGAATGGTGATCCAGTTGCTTTTGCCGTAGAGAAACCGCACGATATGCACCGTTTGCGTGGCATCGTCCACCGTATAGAACGCAAGGTAATTCATAACGATGGTGAAGCGGATTCCCCACAAGGAAAGCAGTTTGTCGGAAACGACTTCAAATTTGTGCGGGAATTCTGCCAGTGCTCCGATTTTTTCGTCGGCTACATCCAACAGCTTGTCGGCGGCAGTTGGATTTTTCAGTACAAGGTCGATATAGTCGTAGGCGTTCGCCATATCGCGCTCGGCGGCTTGGGTGACATGAATGTTGTATTTCATCTGCGCTCCCTGCGGTGGCGCAAATCAGCCATAACATCGGCAAAGGGGCGCGTGTTCCCGGCTTCCACGTCGGCAAGGCCCTCTTGCAGCTTGCTGTACAGTTCAATGCGGCCCGCCATTTCCTCGTAGGTTTCCATGCTCATAACGGCAAGGTCGCCCTTACCGTTTTTGGTAATAAAGACCGGCTCGTTGTAGGCATGGCAGTAAGAGGAAATGTCATTGTAGTTGTTCCTTAAATCTGCGCTGGAACGAATGTTCGGCATAGATAGCACCTCTCTTTCATACAGAAATTATATCATAATTTGTGTATGAAAACAAGTAGGAGTTTTAGTTGAAGGTAACAGTCCAGTAGGTATACTGCCCCTCGGCGGTCTGGCAGAACCAGCAGCCAACACCCATGCTGGTAAAGCTGGCATTGGTGATGTTGGCGTAGTGGGCAGGACTGTTCTGCCAATAGCTGCATACGCTGCTGGCCGAGCCGATAGGACCTGCCGCGCAGATTTCGCTGCGGGTAGTCATGCCGCTGTGGTCGAACGCACCGCCCGCGACAAAACTTTCGCAGCGGGCATCTGCCGCCGCGCTCAGCCCGCCGTCCATTGCCAGCGGGGAAAGTCCCGCCGCCGCACGGATGGCGTTGATGTTCTCCTGCACGGCCCAGTATGCGCTGTCGCTGCTATCGATGCTCCACCATTGCTCCGTACCGGCTGCAAGGTCGAACGGTACCGCACCATAACTCATACTAATCTGTGCCGGAGTGGCGGTTACGGTTTCCTCCACCGGGGCTTGCGTGGGTTCTGCGGTGGGGACTGCCGTAGGCTCTGCTGTCGGCGCGGGCGTGGGGGCCTGTGTCGGTTCGGGTGTCGGCTCAGGGGTTGCTGTCTGCGCAGGTTCGGCAGTTGCAGCAGCTTCCACCGGCTGCGCAGTTTCTTCGGTGGCCGGTGAGATTTCCACCAGTGCAGCCGGTTCAGCCGCAAGAGTTTCATCCGCTGCCGCTGCACACCCGGACAGCGCCAATACTATGCCCAATGCAACAATAGATTTTTTCATAAAAACTACTCCTTTCATCCTTGGGGTGGTCGCGTATACGATTGGTCCTTCTGCCTTTAATCATAAAATTTATCGTTCCTCCTGTCCACGCTGTCGATTGTCGGTCTGACACTGTTGTTCCGGCTCGGTGTCTGTCACAATGTCTTTGTCGTTCATGTTCAGCAGTCCCTCCAGCACCGCAAGACGCTTGCTCTTTTCAGTCAGTTCTGTTGCCTGTGAAAATGGCCGCTTGACTTCTTCCTCGGCGCTGGCAAGCTGCTGTTCCAACTGGATTTGCATATTGCGGGTCTTTTCAATGCTCGGTTCAATACCATTTGCCAAATTGGAAAGGCGTGTCAGATTGCCTAGCACATCAGCTCCCAGCTGAGTGCTATATGTACCAGAGCCAGCCAATCTTGCATGGTACTCGTTGCCAAAAGGTAGATGTTGGATTTGCAGTTCCATACCCTTGAAATACCCGATAGGTACGGGCTTTTCGCTATTCAGTGCCAAGCCCAGCAGACCTAACAGGGCTTTCCCCGCAGGTTCTTTTTCGTAGTAAACTTTCTTTTCCAACTGGATACAGAAAACATCTTTGCCGTCCGCATCCACTACGGAGTGTTCCTTTACGGTGGCGGCGTCTACTGTGGCATTTTCAATCTGTTCTTTGCATTTTCGGATTTCAGCCGGGAAGCCGATGGCAATTTTATTTTCCAGTTCATAACGCTGGCTGTCATGGGCAGCTTTCAGTGTTTTAAGACGGGTCAACTGCACGTCCAAGTCCATCTTTTGCAACGGGAATCATAAGCTGCGGGTCACGCGGCTTTACACTTGGCGGTTTGGCGGCCATAATATGCTGGATTTTTTCTGGTGTCAGTACGCTTTCCTTGCTGGCTTCTTTGAGCTTTTGCGCCTGTGACAGCGATGGTGTGCAACCCTCGGATTCCATGTAAGAGAGGAAGTCCTCTTGTTCTTCGGGGGTAAGGTAGCTAAGTTCTACGGCGGGAGTGGCTTTTAGCTTGCCATCATCCACCATTTTCATGAGTTCAGGGGTGAGTTTGTTCAGATGGATAAAGCGCTGGACTTGCCGCCCGCTTTCGCCGCTTGCTTGACCGACTAAATCGGCGCTTTCAAAATTCCCGACAACTTGTCGGGAATTTCCTTTTGACGGTCTACCAGCTTTTCTACGAATAGCTTCCAACTTCATTTCATAGGCTTTCGCCTTTTCGCTCGGCAAAATATGCTCTCGTTGGCAGTTACTGTCCACCATCAGAATAATAGCAGTATCATCGTCCATATCCCGCACTATGCAGGGCATGGTCGCCCCTACACACGCAACAGGGAAAAACGTGCCCCTCTCCGCCCGTGCCCGCTTGCGGCAGGATAAACCTCCGCGGGCGCATATAGAATGCGCCCCTAGAGATTCCGTTTCCGACAAACAGGGACACCCACAAAAAAACGCAGCCACGCTATTTTGCTGTAAAATAGCGTGGCTGCGTCTTTTGTTTTGGCTTTGCGTATGATTCCCGGCTCTGAAACCCCGCGTGTTACAGGACCTTGCGCATCTCCTGCACAAGGTCGGCGATCACGATGGGCTTGGACAGGAAACCGTTCATGCCGCATTCCAGGGCGTTGCGGCGGTCCTCGTCAAAGGCATTCGCCGTCATGGCAAGAATGGGGATGCCTGCCAGGGCGGGGTTTTCCAGCTCGCGGATGCGGCGGGTGGCGGTGTAGCCGTCCATGATCGGCATCTGCACGTCCATCAGCACCAGATCGTACTGCCCCGGCGCGGCGGTGCAGACCTTTTCCACGGCGATGGCGCCGTTCTCGGCGGTATCGACCTCAAAGCCGTAGGCGTTCAGAATCTCCACGGCGATCTCGCGGTTCAGCTCGTTATCCTCGGCAAGCAGGATGTGCTTGCCCGCAAAGTCGGTGGGTTCCTTGGGCAATACGCCCTGCTGCTCCTCCGGCTTCTGCCCGATGGCGGTCATCAGGGAGTCGCGCAGGTCCGACAGGAACATTGGCTTGGGGCAGAACGCCGTGACACCGGCGGCCTTTGCCTCGGCCTCAATGTCGGACCAGTCATAGGCGGTCAGGATAATAATAGGCGTATCATCGTGCAAGCTGCGAATCTGGCGGGTGACCTCGATGCCGTTCATATCCGGCAGGCGCCAGTCGATGATATAGGCCTTGTAGGTATCGCCCATCTCGATGGACTGCCGTGCGCGCAGCACGGCCTCCTTGCCGGAAAGCGTCCAATCGGCGCGCATACCCACCGTGACCAGCATCTTGGTCACGCTGTCGCAGGTATTGAAATCGTCGTCCACCACCAGCGCCTTCAGACCCTCCAGCGTGGGGATCTTTTCCGCCTTGCGGTGCTCTGCCTGTATGCGCAGCGGCACACGGACGATAAATTCAGAGCCCTTGCCCGGCGCGGTCTGCACCTCGATGGTGCCGCCCATCATATCTACGATGTTTTTGCTGATAGCCATGCCCAGCCCGGTGCCCTGTATCTTGCTTACCGTGGAGGTGCGCTCGCGCTCAAAGGGCTCAAAGATTTTTTGGGCAAACTCCGGGCTCATGCCGATGCCGCTGTCCTTGACGCGGAACTCATACTGCCCGCAGCCGCTGACCTGGCCGGCAAGCTGGCGCACCCGCAGCGACACCGTGCCGCCCGCGGGGGTGAACTTGATGGCGTTGGACAAAAGGTTCATCAAAATCTGATTCAGCCGGGTCTTGTCGCAATAGACGTCCTCATCGGTAATATCTATCGCGTCCATGTACAGGTCCAGCTGCTTTGCGTATATCTGCCCGCTGACGATGGTCTTTATGTCGTGCAGTACGTCGGAAAGGTTGACCTCGGTCTCGTCCAGCTGGATCTTTCCGCTTTCGATGCGGCTCATATCCAGAATATCATTGATGAGCGAAAGCAGGTGGTTGCCGGAGGCAAGTATCTTGGTAAGGTATTCCTTCACGCGGTCCCTGTCGTCCAGATGGCTGACCGCCAGCGTGGTAAAGCCGATGATGGCATTCATCGGGGTGCGGATGTCGTGGGACATATTGGAAAGGAAGGTGCTCTTGGCGCGGTTGGCGTTTTCGGCGGCGGCCACGGCATCCGAGAGCGCCTGGTTCGCCTGCCTGTCGGCGGTGCGGTCAGACAGAACCAGAATGTGCTTGGTTTGGCCCTCGACCTCGCTGCCCATGGCAACCACATGGAACCAGTGATGCTCCCCGGTTTTCTGATGGACAAACTCCGTGTCCCATTCGCGCTGGTCGCCGCAGGCAAGCCCTTCCAGATAATTTTTGGTGCGGCCGGGGAAATCCGCCGGGTACAGCAGGGCCAGCGTGCCGATATTCTTGCGCACGCTCTTCATCGTCAGGCCCAGCAGCCGTTCTATGTTCGGGCTGACATAATCCGCCCGGTGCTTTTGGGCATCCAGCAGCAGGAAAACGTCGTCCACGTTCTGGGACAGCTTCTCGAACAGCACATCCCGGTACAAAATCGCGGTGTTCTGGCGGCGCAGCTTGGTGCGGCCCCGGTGCATGACCATCAGAAGGACCATTGCCGCAATCGACAGGACAACGAGGGCTACGATCTGCATCGTGCGCTGCCAAAGCTGGTTCATGGCGGCATTGACGGAATCCCGCGGGACAAGCCCCACCAGGATCCAGTTCTGGATGCCGGTGCTTTCGTAGACCATATAGTATCTTGTGCCGTCCAGCGTCACCTCGCGGTTTCCGGTGATGCCCTGCGCAAAGTCGTCCGTAAGCTCCTGTATCTGCGCCTCGGTAAGGTCGGAATACTCTTGCAGTATCGCTACAAAATTGTAAATGGATTCCGAGCCTTCTGAGATATTTTCGATCACGACCTGCCCGTCCGGGTAGATGACAAAAGAGCTGGCCGTTCCGCCGAAAGCCGAATCGTCCACGGCCTTCATCACAACATTGTTGTAGTGGCTGATGGCAATGGCATCGTAGGCAAAGCCGCGGTAGATGCCCTTGGTTTCGGGGCAGATGAACACCAGCATCGGGTCCTGCCCGGGCAGGGCCGTGTTCAACACAACGTCCTTCTGGTCGGAAAGCTGCTCGTCCAGATTGCTCTGCAGGCCTAGGTAGCCCGTTTTCCCGCTGGGGGTCATGTAGTTGCCGTCGTAAGAAAGAAAGTAGAATTCGGCAAAGCCAAGCTGCTGCTGCGCTGACTCCAGATACGCCTGCGTGCTGGCATCATCGGGGTCACTGCTCAGAAAGCCGTTCCACACATGCAGGTAGGAGGTGTTCTTCTTGACGATCATGCTCAGCATATTGTTGGATTTGTGCAGGAGTTCCTCCAGATGCTCGGTGCTTTCCGCATAGATGGTTTTTGACACAAACGAAAGGTACTGCGCGCTAAGGCAGACAAGCAGCGCAATCGACAGCAGGCAGGCCGCCGCAGCATGCCAATTTCGCCGCGAATGCCGCTTTATTTTTATTTTATGCTTAGTTTCTTCCACAGCGCATTACCCCCCCCGAATGTAATATAGCTTTCCGGCGCGGCCAGCGTCACGCTGCCGCCGGAAAGTGCCTCGCTCCAGGCGTCTTTAACCGTAGCCTCCCCGCGCTCAAACGCGCGGCTTTCGTCCTGCAGCAGCGGCGCCATCTGCTTTTCGGTTGCCAGGCAGGTCACGGTGACGGTGTCGTCATCCTGCAGCGGCTGGCCGCCGCGGGTGATGCCGGTCAGCGTATAGCTGCCGCCGTTCTCCTGCACCTGCACGGCAATGCCGCTGACCACCGGCAGGGAACCGCGGTTGAACGGGGTAAAGCCGCCCTCGCAGCCTTCCACAAAGGCGCGCACGGTGTCCTTCAGCTCGGCGCCCGTCATGGTGCGCCGGTACGACAGAAGCCCGTTGGGCATGATCATGGCGCGCGCCGTTGTCTGGGTATAGTCTGCCTGCAGCACGCTGCCGGTAAAGCTGCTGGCGGGTGCTATCAGCACGTCGGTGCCGTACAGCCCGCGCAGCGTGTTTGCCATGACCGAGAAGGACGCATTGCCGCCGTTTTTGTGGAACACGTTGGAATAGGCGGTTTTACTGGTCAGCACAATGTCGCTTGTGTCGGGCGTTTCCTCTGTCAGAAGGCGGGCGTTGAACGCACGGTAGGCCTGCCCGGCGTCATATTCGCCCGCGATCATCTTGGAAACCACATCCTGGGAGATGGCAAAGAAATCGTTGGAGGCGATGCGGATGAACATGTGGTTTTCTTCCACCACCGGGCGCACGTCCCTCATGGTGTCGGTCAGGCGGTAGCTGACATTCTGGCTGTAGCTCAAAAGATCCTGCCCGTCCGCGAGGATCTGCTCCTGCGCCCCCTCCGACAGCATGACGTGCAGGACATGCATTGCCTTGTCGCGCCGGGCGGCGTCCTGCTCCAGGTCGCGGTTCAGCGCCACCTGGAAGTAGGGGGTAGTCATCAGCCATTTTTCGCCGTTCTGGTTGAAGAACGGCAAAAAGGTCGCGTCGATGCCCTGCTCCCGGAACATCTGTACGCCGGCGGAGCTGCCAAAGTACATGGCAAGCTCCCCCTTGCCGAACATCCCGGTCACGGCGTCGTAATTCAGCTCTAAGTCCGCCGCCGTAAGACCGGTGTCCTGAATGAACTGCTCCATACGCGCAAAGACGCCCGGCCAGACGGTATCATCCAGCCCGACACGGGCGGTGCTGGCGGGGTCGCTGTAGGCGGTGCGCCATTTGCGCCCTGCCGTGGTCTTAAGCTCGGCGGCGGAAAGCCCCTGCAGCGTTTCCATGCAGGTGTAGTCGTACAGATAATCGGCGGTAAAGCCGCGGATGCCCGCTTCGTCAAAGGCTTTGCAGGCAGCGGCAAAGCTGGCATAATCGGTGGGCAGCGGGATACCGTATTCCTCAAAAAGGCCGCGGTTGACCACAAAGCCGTGGGCGTCTGCGCATACGGGCAGCCAGTTTACACTGCCGTCCTCATTTTTAAAGCTGTTGAGGTAGGTATTGTAGACAGCGCCTGCCTCGTTGGTGGTGGAAAGGTCCATCAGGCTGTCCTTCAGGGGGGCCGCATCGTGCAGGGAGAAGCGGCAGCAGGTTATAATGTCCGGCAGACCGCCGTTTTCCTGCAAGAATTTGTAAAAGTCCAGATCGTTGTTGCCCACGATAAACTCAATGCTTACGTCCGGCAGCCGCGCCTGCACGTAGGGGGCGTACTTTTCGTAGAGGCTGTTGGACCACAAATAGACCTGAATGGTGTCGGCGTCCTCCTGTGCCTGCACCGCCTCGGTGCTTTTTCCGGCGCAGCCGATCAGCAGGAACAGACCCAGCACCGTGGCTGCAAGCAGGGAGGAAATTCTGTGCAGTGGTTTCTTTTTCATCCGGTTTTTCTCCTTATTTTTTTGACGGTCTGCTATATAGGCTGTGACGCAGGAAAAAACGCCTTCAGGACATGGCGGACCCATGCCTGAAAGCGCTGTCTGACCGTATTAAATAATATCCGCGGGCAGCAGAAAACAGCAGAGCGTCATAGATGCCCTGCTTTGTGCCGCCGGTGTAGCGATGTGTTTTCACCCTCGTCAACTCCTGCCCCCAAAAGGACGCGAAGCTACCGGCGGCAGTAAAACAACAATTTCTTGTTGGCAACTGGCTGACCCGATGGGCCCCTATAGCTTTGCGCCGCCGGTTTGCACCGGGTTTGCCTGTGGACTTGTAGAGAAATAGTATACCACATAAGATGGTTTTTGACAAGGCGAAAGCGGAAATAAATCCGCTTGCACGCACAACAGGCAAAAACGCACCCCTTGGCCGCCCCTACAAAAAAACGTAGGGGCGGATTCCATATCCGCCCGTGCCCGCTTGCGGTAGGATAAACCTCCGCGGGCGCATATAGAATGCGCCCCTACGGATCTCGCTTTCAACAAAGGGAGACAACTCCACGCGGGGCACCGCCTCTGCGAGGGGACTCCGCCCGCCACAAAAAATGTAGGGGCGGATTCCATATCCGCCCGTGCCCGCTTGCGGTAAGATAAACCTCCGCGGGCGCATATAGAATGCGCCCCTACGGATCTCGTTTTCAACATCGGCCTTGCCGGTTCTGGGCGATACAACAAAAAAAGAGTCTGTGACATCTAAGATGTCACAGACTCTTGGTGCGCGGTACAGGACTCGAACCTGTGACCTCCTGCACGTCAAGCAGATGCTCTACCAGCTGAGCTAACCGCGCTTATTGCGCCGCCTCTTGGCGACGCATATTATTATAGCAGAACGACTTCCAAATTGCAAGCCCTTTTTGCAAAAAAAATCAAATTTTTTCTGCGTCGCGCAAATCGCCCCGGCAGCGCCAGACCGCCAGCAGGATAAACACAAAGCATACGACCCAGGTCGTCGGCTCACAAAAGCAGACCGCGCGGTAGCCCCGGACCGGCACGAGCCATACGGCAAAGATCACCTTGCCCACAAGCTCCAGCCCGCTGGCCAGCAGCGGCTCTACCGTGTGCCGGATGCCCTGCAGCATATTGCGCAGAATGACCAGCACGGCCATCGGCGGGATGACCGGTGCGCTGATTTTCAGGTACAGCAGCGCGTTGGAGATAATGACCTCGTCCGTGCTGCCCGTGATGCCGCGGATGGCGGCCACGCCCAGCAGGAAGGTGAACGCCATCACAAACACCCACCACACAAAATAGATTGCAAGCGCGGCCTTGACGCTCTGCCAAATGCGGCTGCGGCGGCCCGCACCCAGATTCTGGCTGCTGAACGTCGCCACGCCGATGCCCAGCGCACCGCCCGGGATAAAGTACAGCTCCGCCAGGCGGCGCGCGGCGGTCTGCGCCGTGATGTAGACGCTGCCCAGCGCATTGATGCTGCTTTGCAGCGCCACGCTGCCCAGATTGTAGATGGCGCTCATCAGCCCCATGCTCAGGCCCGCCCAGAACATACTGGTCACGGCGCGGCGCGTGGCAGCCCGGAGCTGCCGGGGCGTAAAGCGCAGCTCCGGGTAGCCGCGCAGGATGTACACAACGCCCAGCACGGCGCTGATGCCCTGCGCCAGCACTGTGGCAATGGCCGCGCCGCGCACGCCCAGCCCCAGCGGCCCCATGAACGCGGCGTCCAGCCCGACGTTCAGCACGCTGCTGAACAGCAGGAACAGCAGCGGCGTCACGCTGTTGCCGACGGCGCGCAGCAGCGCAGCCTCCATATTATAAAGCATCGTCAGCGGGATGCCCAGCAGAATGACGGTCAGGTAGGCGGACGCGCCGCCCCATGCCTGTGCCGGGACCTGCAAAACGGTCAGCAGCGCGTCGCGGCCCAGCAGGGAGCACCCCGTCAGCACCAGCGACACCGCCGCCGACAGCGTGACCATCCAGCCCACGGCGCGGCGTATCCCGCTTTCATCGCCCGCGCCAAAATAGCGACTGACCGTCAGCGCCAGGCCGTTGTTCATGCCGAAGGCAAAGTTCATGATAAGCCCGTACAGCGCCGCCGTCGCGCCGATCTCCGCCAGCGCGGCGGAGCCCAGCAGGTGCCCGGCCAGCGCAGTGTCGGTCAGGTTGTACAGCTGCTGCAAAAGGTTGGAGCAGAACAGCGGCATCGAAAATTGCAGTACCAGGCGGAACGGGTCGCCCTGGGTCATATCCAGCACACGGCTTTTGTGCGCGGTGGCCATAATGTAACATCTCCTTTATTGGTTGCAGGGTCTATTATACGGGACGGCATGGGGCGTGTCAATCGGATTGTTCCGGCACGGGACCCGGACAAAACCGCCGGGAACGCGGAAAGGGGCGTGTGGAATTTTCCCAAACAATCAAATTCTTTTGCGGATGGAAAGCCGGGCCCGGGTGTCGTATAATGCAGACAAAAAGCAAATGCTGCAACACTGTTATTTTGCAAAGAAGGAGAGAGCTTATGCAAACCTGTACACTGGCAGTCGACATCGGCGCGTCCAGCGGGCGGCACATCGCAGGCATCGTGCAGAACGGAAAAATCACCCTGCAGGAGGTCTACCGCTTCGAAAACGGTGTCCACCGCGAGAACGGCCACCTCTGCTGGGACATCGACACCCTCGCGAAAGAGGTCGTCAACGGCCTGAAGGCTGCACACGACGCAGGCTTTGCCCCCGCGACCATCGGCATCGACACCTGGGCCGTCGATTTTGTGCTGCTGGATGCGGACAATAAGCGCATCGGCGACGCTGTCGCCTACCGCGACGAGCGCACCGAGGGCATCCGCGAGGCGCTGGAAAAGGAATACGGCCTGACCTTTGCCGACCACTACGCCCGCACCGGCATCCAGTACCAGCCGTTCAACACGGTCTACCAGCTGATGGCGCTCAAAAAGGAACACCCGGAACAGCTGGCCGCCGCCAAAACGTTCCTGATGGTGCCCGATTACCTGAACTACCTGCTCTGCGGCGTGCCCGCCAATGAGTACACGAACGCCAGCACTACGGCGCTGGTGGGCGCGGACAGCAGGGACTGGGACGATGCACTGATCGAAAAGCTGGGTCTGCCGCGCGGCATCTTCCAGCCCATCAAGACCGCCGGGACCGTGCTGGGGCATCTGACGCCGGAAATTCAGAAGGCCGTCGGCTTTGACGCCGAGGTCATTCTGCCCGCGACCCACGACACCGGCTCGGCGTTCCTCGCCGTGCCCGCGCGGGATGAGTACGCCGCTTACCTGTCCAGCGGCACATGGAGCCTGCTGGGCGTGGAAAACGCAGCGGCCATCACCGGCCCGGATAGCTGCGCCGCCAACTTTACGAACGAGGGCGGCTATGAATACCGCTACCGTTACCTGAAAAACATCATGGGCCTGTGGATGATCCAGTCCGTCCGCCGTGAGCTTGGCGAAAAGACCGGCACCTGCCCGAGCTTCCCGGAGCTGATCGCCGCCGCGAAGGAGGCCGCTGACTTCCCCAGCTGCGTTGACCCCGATGACAACCGCTTCTTAGCGCCTGCCTCCATGATCGAAGAAGTCAGGGCCGCCTGCGCCGACACGCACCAGCCCGTGCCCGCCGCCACCGGCGAGGTCATGCAGTGCGTCTACAACTCCCTGACGCAGGACTACCGCCGCGCCGTGGAGACCTTGCAAAGCCTGACCGGCAAGACCTACACAAGCCTGAACATCGTCGGCGGCGGCAGCCAGGACGGCTACCTGAACCAGCAGACCGCCAACGCCACCGGCCTGACCGTGTTTGCAGGCCCCACCGAGGGCACAGCGCTGGGCAACCTGATGGTGCAGTTCATCCACAGCGGCGATTTTGCCGACCTGGCCGAGGCCCGCGCCGCCATCCGGCGCAGCTTTGAAATTAAAGAGTATCAGCCGGAGTAAACGACCCGGCGGGGTGGGGGCACCCCGCCCTACATCCAACCGTAGGGCGGCATGCCCTCATGCCGCCGCCAGCCTGCCGTTCACCCCGGTTTGTAGGGGAGGGTCTTGACCCTCCCGTGCCCGCGCCCGACACCGTATACTTCCCGGGAGGGATAAATCCCTCCCCTACACGCACATCACAACAAATCCATATACAGGAGGTCCCACCATGTTAGTCGAAACCAAAGCCCGCGTTGGCGTGTTCGCCATTGCGCTGGGCGCTTACCTGCCGCAGTTCCCCACGCTGGTCCCCGAGTTTGAGGGCCAGTACGCCGCCTTCAAAAAGACGCTGCCCGACACCGTCGAGGTCATCGACGGCGGCATCGTCACCACCAAGGAGCAGTCCATGGCCGCGGGCGATAAGTTCCGCGCCGCCGACGTTGACCTTGTCATTCTGCAGCTGCTGACCTACGCTACCTCTTACAATATGCTGCCCGCCGTGCGCGACCTCGACGTGCCCGTCGTCCTCGTCAACGTGCAGAAGAAGAAGGCCCCCGACTACGCCAACACCGACACCCCCACCTGGCTGGGTGAGCTGTACGCCTGCGGCGCTGTCGGCGAAATGGTCGCTGATCTGGAGCGCGCCGGTAAGCGCCACGCCGTCATCACCGGCGTTGTCGAGGGCGGTGACCCCGCCGTGCAGGCCGAAATCAACGACTGGTGCAAGGCCGCGCAGGTGCGCCGCCGCTTCCGTGATACGAACCTTGCGCAGATCGGCCGCCCGTACCCCGGCATGATGGATCTGTACATCGACGAGACGAACCTGTACAACCGTATGTGGCTCTACACCAAGCAGTTTGACTGGGAGAAGATGTGGGCCATCGCCGACAACATCACCGACGAGGACGCCATCCGCGCCAAGGCGCAGGACATTCTGGACACCTTCGATATTGAGGGCGGCGGCACGGTGGAGAAGGTCTGGGATATGGCCCGCTACGTTGTCGCATTTGAGCAGTGGGTCAGGGACGAGAAGATCGCTTTCGTCGCCAGCCACTACGACGGTTTCGCCAAGGGCGTGGCCGGTAAGCTGGACTCGATGCTGATCCCCGCGTTCTCGATGCTCATCAAGCAGGGCACGGCCTGCGCCGTCGAGGGCGACATCAAGGTCGCGATGGCCATGTCCATCCTCAAGACCATTGCGGGCTGCGGCCAGCTGAGCGAGATGTACTCCATCGACTTCAATGAGGACATCTGCATCATCGGCCACTCCGGCTCCGGCGACGCCGACATCTCCACGGCCAGAAAGCCGACCATGAAGATCGTGCCCGTGTTCCACGGCAAGACCGGCGGCGGCTACCTGACCCAGTTCTACCCGCCGGTGGGCGATGTGACCTATCTGGCCATCACGCAGGACAAGGACGGCCACTTCAAGTTTGTCGTGGCCGAGGGCGTCAACGAGCCCGGCCCGATCTTCACCTTCGGTGACACGAACATGCGCACCCGCTTCAGCTGCGGTGCCCGCGAGTTCGTCAACCGCTGGAGCGAGGCCGGCCCCACCCACCACATGGCCGCCGCCATCGGCCACCACATCGACACGATTTTGAAGGTTGCCGAGATCTTCAACGTGCCGGTGGATGTGATCACGCGCTGATTTCGGGATGCCTTCCCCCTTGGGGGAAGGTGGCCGAGGCCCCGCCCGAGGCCGGATGAGGGGCGGCCTTGCGGCAATTGCCCGGTAACGGGCTGCTGTCGGCAGCTTTGCCCTCATCAGTCAGTGGTCGGGGCCGCTGACAGTTTCCCCCGGAGGGGGAAGTCAACACAACGATATAAAGGAGCAGAAATTATGTCTACGATTTATGAAATTCCCTGCGTCAAGGGCTTTATCCGTATGTGCAACGATGGCTGGCTGCAGGGCTGGCACGAGCGCAACGGCGGCAACCTGACCTACCGCATGACCGGGGAGGACGTCGCCGCCTGCCGTCCCTACTTCGACGCCGAGCCGCGCGAGTGGGTCAACATGGGCGTGCAGGCCGATAATCTGGCCGGTGAGTACTTCATCACCACCGGCTCCGGCAAGTTCTTCCGCAACGTCGAGCCTGACCCGATCCACAGCATCGGCATTGTGGAGATCAACGACAAGGGCGACAGCTGGCGCATCGTCTGGGGTCTGGCCGACGGCGCACGCCCGACGTCCGAGTTCCCCAGCCATTTCATGAACCACAGCGTCCGCAAGGCCGCTACCAACGGCGCGAACCGCGTTATTTATCACTGCCACGCCACCAACGTCATTGCGCTGACCTACATCCTGCCGCTGACGGACCGTGACTTCTCCCGCGCCCTGTGGCAGAGCGCTACCGAGTGTCCCGTCGTTTTCCCCGAGGGCGTTGGCGTCTGCCCCTGGATGGTCCCGGGCGGCGCGGACATTGCCATGGCAACCTCCGAGAAGATGAAAACCTATCAGGCCGCTATCTGGGCACAGCACGGCCTGTTTGCCTCCGGCCCTGACTTTGACATCACCTTCGGCCTCGCCCACACGATTGAAAAGAGTGCCGAGATCTACGTCAAGGTCCTGTCCATGGGCGGCGGCCTGATCCGCCAGACCATCACCGACGATGACCTGCGCGCCATCGCCCACGACTTCGGTGTCACCCTCAACGAGAACTTCCTCGACTAACATTACGGGCAAAACGCCCCTGACCGAACGGTCAGGGGCGTTTTGCTGTACAAAAAGGCTTCCCCATCGGGGGAAGCTGTCACCGAAGGTGACTGATGAGGGCCGAACCCTCTGTGGCAACCCGTTTGCGGGCAACCGCGGCAAGCTCTCCCCTCATCCGGCCCTGCGGGGCCACCTTCTCCCCCAGGGGGAGAAGGCTTCAGGGCTTCTTCTTTGGAACATGAACCTCCGGGATGGCGACGTTTTCATAGTTGATGGACTTGTGCTTCTCCGGGGTCTCGGGGGCGTCGCTGTGGGCGACCTGGCCGGTGTAGACCTCGGGCAGGGCAACATCGTCACTCTGGACACGGTAGCGCTGCTTTTTCAGCGCCTCGCGCAGCTTGCGGAACATCAGAAGGACCTCCCAATTAGATAAAGTTGATAAAGAAGGTGATGACCAGACTGTTGAGGAAGTCCGCAAACAGACTGCCTACCAGCGGGATCAGCAGATACGCCTTGACCGACGGGGCATACTTTTCGCACAGGGCCTGCATGTTGGCCATGGCGTTGGGCGTCGCGCCCATGCCAAAGCCGCAGACGCCCGCCGCAATGACCGCAGCGTCATAGTCGCGGCCCATGATGTTGAAAATCACAAAGTAGGTGAACAGGAAAATCAGCAGCGTCTGGCCCGCCAGCAGGATGATGAGCGGCAGCGCCAGCGCGGCCAGCTGCCACAGCTTCAGCGTGATCATGGCAATGCCCAGGAACAGCGACAGGCTGATGCCGCCGATGTCGTTGATCTCGCCCATGTGGGTCGTGAATTTGTGGGTGAATTCGCCGATGTTGCGCATACACGCCGCAGCGATCATCGCGCCGATATAAATGGGGAACGTCAGCCCGGTCATGGCCAGCGCCTTGGAGATGAACGTGCCGATGCCGATGGCGATAATCAGCTGGAACACAGCAGCCGGGTACATGCTGGTGTGGCGCTCGTGCTTGATTTCTTCCTCCACCAGCAGGCTGTCGTCCTCGGACACAACGGTGTCCAGCAGCTTGCGGCGCTCAATGAGCAGACGGCCCGTCGGGCCGCCCATGACGCTGCCCGCGATCAGGCCGTAGGTGGCCGCCGCCGTGCAGAGCGTGGTCGCGCCCGCAACGCCGAAGTCCTCGAGCACGGGGCCGAACGCGCCCGCTGTGCCGTGGCCGCCGACCATCGGGATGGAACCGGTGCACAGACCGATCATCGGCGAGATGCCCAGCAGATCCGCCAGCCCGACGGCGAGGAAGTTCTGGCACAAAATCAGCGCAACGACCAGCCCCAAGAAGATGATCAGCGATTTGCCGCCGCTTTTCAGCACCTTGAGGTTGGCCTGAAAGCCTACCGAGGTGAAGAAGAACACCATGCAGACTTCCTTTAAAATGTCGTCAAATTCAAACTCGGCAATGCCGGCCACATAGCACAGACAGGTGAAAACGGCAAACAGCACGCCGCCGATGACCGGCGCGGGAATGCAGAATTTTTCCAGAAAGCCGATGCGTGCCTTCAAAAAGCGGCCCAGCATCAGCACACAGACCGCCGCAAACAGCGTCTGGTACATATCCAGTGAGATGATCATGCGGCGGCCTCCTGTTCAGGGGACGCGCCCGTCTCCGGCCCTGCGGGGGTGATGCCCTGCGCGGTGTAGTACGCAGCGGCCCCGGTGTGGTAGGGGATAACGCTCTGCGCGGCGGCCACGGCGGGGTCGGTCACCAACGGCACCGGCACGGCGGCGGCCACGGCGTCCACGCTGTCAAAATACCGGGCAGTCAGCCTTTGGACGGTCTCGTCGGACAGCGCGTTCGACGCCAGCAGAAGCGCCTGCACGCTGACGGTCCAGACGTCCTCACCCTGACCGGCGTAGGTCCCGGCGGGGATAACGCAGGCGCGGTAGGCCGGGTAGGCCGCCAGCAGCCGCGCACCGACACCCCCGTCGACGGAGAGCAGACGGATGGCGCAGGTCTCGGCCAGCTGCTCCAGCGCGTCGGCGTGCAGACCGGCGGTGACGAACATCGCGTCGATCGTGCCGTCGGCCAGCTGGGCGGCAGCGTCGGTGTAGTTCAGGTTTACAGTGTGTACCAGGCGGTTGTTCAGGCCGCAGGCGGCCAAAACCTGCCCGGCGTTCTGCTCGGTGCCGGATTCCTCCTCGCCGACGCTGAGCGTGCAGCCCTGCAGTTCCTCCAGCGTCGTAATGCCGGAGTCGGCCCGGACAACGACCTGCACGGCCTCCTCATACAGGGCGGCCACGGCGCTGAAGCTGCGCTCGGTGCTCTCGTGGGCAAAGATGCCGCTGCCGTCGTAGGCATCCTGCGCCATGTCGGACTGGGCAACGGCCAGCTGTAAATAGCCGCCCGCCAGCAGCCGCAGGTTGGCAGCGGACCCGGCGGTCTGTTTGACCTCGATGGTGCTGTTCTGGGCGGCCATGGCGGTACCAAACGCATTGTACACGCCGCCTGCAGCCGCAGCCCCCAGCCGCAGCCGCGACGCCGCGCAGCCCGCCAGCAGGACCGCGGCGGACAGGACGGCAATGATACGGAACAGATGTTTTTTCAATCGTACACCTCTCTGAAATTCTTTAGGCTCCCCTTGAGGGGAGCTCCGCCCGCAGGCGGTGAGGGGTGGGCCGCAGCAGCCCTTTTATAGGTCGGCTGCCAGCCACCCTTCCGGCCCTGCGGGGCCACCTCCCCTCAAGGGGAGGCAGGGATGGCGGCAATTATTTCCCCACCACATCCCAATGCTTATCGTTCCTGTTCAGCACCTCGCAGCCGGTCTCGGTCACCAGGACGAGGTCCTCCACGCGGACGCCGAACTCGCCGGGCAGGTAGACACCCGGCTCAATCGAAAAGATCATGCCGGGTCTGGCTGCGGCGGTGTTCGCACTGCTGACGTCGCCCTTCTCGTGGTCGGTCTGGCCGATGAAATGCCCCAGACGGTGGTTGAAATACGCGCCGTAGCCCGCTTCCGTAATCAGGTCGCGCGCGGCGGCGTCCAGCTCACACAGGCGCACGCCGGGCTTGATGAGCGCCTCGGCAGCCTCATTCGCGCGGCGCACCAGATCGTGCACGGCGGCCTGCTTTTCAGTGGGCTGGCCGCAGAACCAGGTGCGGGTCATGTCGCTGCAATAGCGGCCCTTCACGCAGCCCATGTCAAACAGCACGCAGTCGCCCTCTTTTAACACGGTGTCGTCCGGCTCATGGTGCGGGTCGGCGGCGTTGGCACCAAAGGAGACGATCGTCGTAAAGCTCGGCCCCTCGCAGCCGTGGGCACGGAACTGCGCATCGATAAACTCGGCGACCTCGCGTTCGGTCATGCCGGCCTTTATATAGTGCTTCGCGGCCTCGTTTACCGCGTCGTTGATGCGGGACGCCTCGCGCATGAGGGTCTGCTCCTCGGCGTCCTTGCAGGCGCGGCAGTCGTCCACGCAGTCGCTGGACAGCACGACCTGCATACCGGGGTGGATCTCCATCAGCGGGATCAGAAACTTAGCGGGCCACTCCTTGTCAATGCCCAGCGGCCTGCCCGCGTCCACGACCTCGGCGATCTGCGCCACGGGCTTGTCCGTGTCGGTGTGCCAGACGGTCCTGCACGGCGGCTCGGGCACATTGAACAGTCTGTTCAAAAACAGCACCGGCTCGCCCTCGGTGGGCAGGTAGAGCGCCAGCAGACGCTCATAGGGCTCCACAGCGACGCCGGTCAGATACCACACGCCCTTGGGGTCGCAGACGATCATCTGCGTCAGTCCCTGCGCGCGCAGGGCAGCACGGACACGGTCCATGCGTTCGGTTTTCAACATACAAATGCCTTCTTTCCCATTATTCAGTTTTCCGCGGGCTTCATTGCACTCTTGCGGTACTGCTGGGGGCTTTGGCCCACCATGGCGGTAAAGCGGGTCGAGAAGTTGCTCTCATCCCCAAAACCGACCTGGTGCGCGATCTCGCAGACGGAGAAATCCGTCAGCACCAGCAGCTCCTTGGCGCGTGTGATCCGCGTGGACAGCAAAAAATTGTAGGGCGTCGTGCCCATGTACTGGCGGAACAGCCGCAGGAACCAGCTCTTGCTCACCGGCGTCTGGGCCAGCAGGCTGTCCAGCGACAGCGGCTCGGCATAGTGCTGGCGGATGTACTCGGCGGCCTGTTCGATCAAGGTGCGATTGGAGCGGCTCTCGTCCCCGGCCAGCAGCTGGCGGGCCATCAGGGCCAGCATCCGGTGCAGGGCCAGGCAGATCTCGATCTGTGCGGCAGCGCCGTGCTCCCACTCGGCGGCCAGTGACTCAAACAGCGGCTGCATCTCCAGCCGACTGACCGTAACGGGGGACAGCCGCCCCTGCGGCTGCAGTACCTCGGCCAGATTGGCGACGCCCGCGCCGTCCAGATGCGCCCAGTAGTGGTGCCAGTGGTCCTGCCCGGGGGCAGTGCAGTAGCTTTGCGGGGTGCGGCAGTTCAACAGCAGGGCGCTGCCGGCGGGCAGCTCCACGCGCTGGTCGTTCTGCTCGATCAGACCGGAGCCGGACAGCGTATAAAACAGCAGATAGCTTTCCTTATCGGTGCGGGCTGTGGCAAAATGGGCGCGGCCATAAAAGTTGCCGGCCTCGGTGCAGTAAAACGGCTGTGCCAGCGCCGCTGCGCCGGGGGTGGCGCGCAGCCAGATGCTGCGTTCCTCCACGTCCATATTATAGGTCAGCATAGTGGCGGTCCCTCCCTTACTTATATGAACATGATAGAAACAAACCGCGCGTTTGTCAATAAAAAATAGAAAAAGCCTTCCCTATAAAAGAAAAGCGGGCAGGGGAGCGGCGGCACGCCCCGCGGCGTGCGCAAGAACAGGAAACCGTTCAGCCGGATGAGGGAAAAATACCGCGGGCGACCCCGCCCGCCTTGACAGCGCCGCCCTTTTGTCCTATACTGATACACAGGTTAAACCCGGGTTTAAGTCATAGGAGGAAAACACATGGCCTATACAGTGGGGGAGATGGCGCGGCGGCTGGGCGTGCCCGCATCGACAATCCGCTATTACGATAAGGAAGGGCTGCTGCCCTTCGTCGGGCGCTCGTCCGGCGGCATCCGCGTTTTTACGGAGAAGGACTTCGAGTGGCTGCGCATCATCGAGTGCCTGAAAAAAACCGGCATGTCCCTCAAGGACATCCGCGAATACATCGAGCTGGCCATGCAGGGCGATGAGACCATTGCCCGGCGGCTGGAGCTGTTCCGCAAGCAGCGCACCGTGCTCGAGACCCGCATGGCTGAATTGCAGCAGACGATGGACACCCTGGACTACAAGTGCTGGTTCTATGAGACCGCCGCCGCCCGTGGCAGCACCGAGGGCATCAGCGACCTGCCCGATGAGGCTCTGCCCGAGGCCCTGCGCCCCGTGCGGGAGCGTCTGCGCGCCGCCGCGGAGGCGGAGACAGAAGAAGTATGACCCCAAAACGCCGCCCCCGCAAAAAGGTGCGGCGCTTTTTTGTGCCACAGGTGTGCCGACTATAACAACCCACCACGCAAAAATCCTGCCGTCACCGCTATATCTGGTGCTGCAGCGTACAATCTGCCACCAGACAAAACGGAAAAACTCAAAAAATCCTGCCGCGAAGTGTTAAACACAGCACAATTCCCGTAAAGATGCAAAAAATACGGAAAATATCTGCGTGAAACTTTCCATTGACACCCCGCGCGCCCTGTGGCAGAATGACGGTAAGAACCTGATTGTGTAAAGGAGAGATCCCTATGACCCCTGAACTTCGCTGGCTGAGTGACCCCACCGTCTTTGCTGTGAACCGGCTGGACGCACACTCTGACCATCTCTGCTGCCGCACCTTGGACGAGGCCGAAAGCGGCCTGACATCGCTGCGCCAGTCACTGGACGGCGCATGGCGCTTTGCGTGGAGCGCCAACCCTGCCGCCCGCCCGGCGGATTTCTGGCAGCCGGACGCCGACCTGTCCGGCTTCGGCACCATCCGCGTGCCCGGGCACATCGAGCTGCAGGGCTACGGTCAGCTGCAGTACACCAACACCCTCTACCCGTGGGATGGCCGCAGCTGCCTGCGCCCGCCGCAGGTCGATTGGAACGATGACCCCGTGGGCAGCTATGTCAAAGAGTTTGATCTGGACGAGTCCCTGCGCGGCCAGCGCGTCTGCGTCAGCTTTCAGGGCGTGGAGCAGGCCATGTACCTGTGGTGCAACGGCCAGTTCGTCGGCTATGCCGAGGACAGCTTCACCCCGTCTGAATTTGACCTGACACCGTATATTCAGGACGAGAACAACCGCCTCTGCGTCGAGGTCTACAAGCGCAGCAGCGCCGCCTGGATCGAGGATCAGGACTTCTTCCGCTTCTCGGGTATCTTCCGCTCGGTCTATCTGTACGCAAAGCCCAGGGTCCACATCAACGACATCTGGCTCAAGGCCGACCTTGCCGCCGACAACACCACCGGCCTGCTGACGCCCCTCGTCAAGCTGGACGGCGAGACCGACGGCGCGTCGGCTGCCCTCGTCGTGACCGACCCCGAGGGCTACGCCGTCTACGAGGGCCCCGCCGCGGGCGATACGATTGAGATCGAGGGCATCCAGCCGTGGAGCCATGCAGCGCCGGTGCTCTACCACGCCGTACTGACCCTGCGCGATGCCGACGGCGTTTTGCAGGAAGTTGTGCCCTACGACATCGGCTTCCGCCGCTTTGAGATGATAAACGGCGTCATGTGCCTGAACGGGGAACGTGTCGTGTTCAACGGTGTCAACCGCCACGAGTGGAACGCCGACAGGGGCCGCGCCATCGGCGCCGACGACATGCACGCCGCCATGGCCGTGTTCAAAAAGAACAACATCAACGCCGTGCGCACCTGCCACTACCCCGACCAGAGCCTGTGGTACGACCTGTGTGACCGGAACGGCATCTACATGATCGACGAGACGAACCTCGAAAGCCACGGCAGCTGGCAGAAGCTCGGCGCGGTGGAGCCGAGCTGGAACGTGCCCGGCAGCCTGCCCGAGTGGAAGGACTGCGTCGTGGACCGCGCCCGCAGCATGTTTGAACGCGACAAGAACCACGCCGCCGTCCTGATCTGGTCCTGCGGCAATGAGAGCTACGCGGGCGAGGATATTCTCGCCATGTCGCAGTTCTTCCACGACCACGACCCGGGACGCCTCGTGCATTATGAGGGTGTGTTCCACTGCCGCGCGTTCGACGCCATCAGCGACATGGAAAGCCGGATGTACGCCAAGCCGTGGGAAATTCGCGAGTATCTCGAATCCCACCCGAAGAAGCCCTTCATTCTCTGCGAGTATATGCACGATATGGGCAACTCGCTGGGCGGCATGGAGAGCTATGTGCGCTTGGCCGACGAGTTCGACCAGTACCAGGGCGGCTTCATCTGGGACTACATGGACCAGGCGCTCCGGCACACCGACGCGCTTGGCCGCAGCGTGCTGGGCTACGGCGGCGACTTTGCGGACCGCAACACCGATTACAACTTCAGCGGCAACGGCATTGTCTACGCCGACGGTGCCGAGAAGCCCGCCATGCAGGACGTGCGCTACTGGTACGACACCCCCGCCCGCCGCGCCGCCCACCCCCTCCCCCCCCACCCCCCCCCGCACAACACCCCCACCCACCCCCCCCCCCACCCCCCCCCCCCCCCCCCCGCGCCCCCCCCCCCCCCCCCCCCCCCGCACCCCCCAACGCCAGACGCCCAATC
>ENA-ORLY01001177-ORLY01001177.1-human-gut-metagenome-genome-assembly--contig:-NODE-1177-length-32630-cov-8.553927_pt1 | contig 32630 bp, 32 predicted proteins | sample MGYA00243071_ERZ508832 | MGnify/ENA primary metagenome ERZ508832 (study PRJEB26277, sample SAMN04329777) | human gut metagenome | biome: human-associated habitat | host: Homo sapiens | place: USA... | reverse complement strand
AATGATACTTCCTTACAGCCACAGTCCGAGCGTTAAGAGCGTCGCAGGCAATGGGTAGGGCTGCATGAGAACCATGCGGGGGTGCAATTCCCATGAGGTTATGCTAATAACCGTCCGATTAAAGCTCTCTTTCTACTTTTGAAACTATTGTACTCTATTGAAAGGGGGACATTTTAATGAATATTACTGATGTGCCTATCTGGGAGAAGTACACGCTCACCATTGAGGAAGCGTCAAAATATTTCCGTATCGGGGAAAACAAGCTGCGTAAATTAGCGGAAGAAAACCCGGCTGCCGGGTGGGTGATTATGAACGGCAACCGTATTCAAATCAAGCGAAAACAGTTTGAAAAATTCATTGACACTTTGGAAGTTATATAGTGAAATCGAGCCTTGAATGTGGTATAATAGATACAAGCATATCAAGGCTCTTTCCGTCATGGAAAGGAGCATGACGAACAATGTCGGAGAAAAGACGAGATAACAGGAACCGCATTTTACGCACAGGAGAGAGCCAGAGAAAAGACGGAAGATATGCTTACAAATATATAGATACCTTTGGGAACCCGCAATTTGTTTACGCTTGGAAGTTAGTACCTACCGACAAGACCCCGGCGGGAAAACGTGAAGATATTTCGCTTCGGGAAAAGGAAAAAGAGATACAGAAAGACCTTGACGACGGGATTGACACGTTGGGAAAGAAAATGACTGTCTGCCAACTCTACGCAAAGCAGATAAGGCACCGGGCAAATGTACGGCATGGCACAAAACAGGGGCGCAAGCAGCTTATGAGGATTTTGGAAGAAGATAGTCTTGGAGCTTGCAGCATTGAGAGCGTGAAGCTGTCCGACGCGAAAGAATGGGCTTTACGCATGAAAGATAAGGGCTATTCATTCAAGACAATCAACAATCACAAGCGTTCTCTGAAAGCTGCCTTTTACACAGCCATACAGGACGATTGCATTAGGAAAAATCCCTTTGACTTCCAGTTGAACACCGTTTTAGAAGATAACACCGAACCAAAGGTACCTCTATCCCCAACACAGGAAGCGTCTTTCCTGTCCTTTGTGCAGAGTGATAAAGTCTATCAGAAGTATTACGACGAGATTATCATACTGTTAGGAACAGGGCTTCGCATTTCTGAACTCTGCGGACTGACTGAAAGCGATATTGACTTTGAGCATAAGCTAATCAACGTAGACCACCAGCTTTTGAAAGTATCGGGAGTTGGGTATCATGTTGAAACGCCAAAGACAAAAAGCGGTATCAGACAAATTCCAATGAGTACCAAAGTCTATGAAGCGTTCAAGCGTGTGCTGAATGACAGGGGACGGGCAGACAATTTTATTGTCGGCGGTTACAGCAGATTTTTATTCCTTAACCGGAACGGGCTACCGAAAGTAGCAGTCAACTTTGAAACCATGTTCCGGGGGCTTGTGAAGAAGTACAACAAAAGCCATGAGGAAGCCTTACCGAAAGTGACAACGCCCCATACCCTACGCCATACGTTCTGTACCAATTTAGCAAACGCCGGAATGAACCCGAAAGCATTGCAGTATATCATGGGACATTCCAACATCAACATGACGCTGAACTATTACGCCCATGCTACCTCTGATAGTGCAATGGCAGAAATGGAACGGCTGATTGCTTAGTAGTAGATAGAGGGTTTACTACTTGATTTACTACTTTTGGACGCGAAAACATGAGGGGAAATGAGAATATATAAGAGCTTCTTCCGATTTGAAAAATGCCGGAAAGCCTGTAAATACAGGCTATACCGGCTTATGAGAACTTATAAAGAGATAGTCAAAAACTATATTTTGATTTCCCACAAAATATGATATAATTCATATATTACTATGGATGTGAGGGACAACTGTTTTGAAAGAAATAGATACGAAACAGAAGTTTATTCTTCAACAATGCGATGACTACGTTCAAAGCGCAAATATTATTGTCTCCAGCAACCATCCGATGCGCGGCATAGAGTGCGTAAGCGTCCGGATCATCCGGATGCTTTTTGACTTTTCCGAGGATCATGCCCTCCGTTTTGCCCGCGGGCGACAGTTCCAGAAACTCGCGCATTTCTTTCTCCGTCAGAAAGCCGGACGTGCCATGTGTGCCGTCCGGGAGAATGTCAAACCCGCGCGGGTCATGCGTGTACTTGTAGCCGGAGAACCAGATGTAGCCCTTCTTCGTGATGAGGCAGATGATGAGGATAATCACCAGCGTCGTCACAATTCCGAAGCTGGTGAATACCGCTCCCCAGTTCTTGAAGGGGTTCAGCACCCCGATGCTTTTGATTTCTTCCTCGCTACTCTGTTTCATTTCATGCAGCGGCATGAATATCTTTCTGCGCTTTTGCAGCGGCGGGCATTAGTCCCCCGTTACTGTCAGGAGAACATTGCATATCTCAATTTAGAAATATGCAATATCTTTTTGGGTTGCACAGTGACCATTAAACAGTACGCTGCGCCAACGCGGAAAAAGATTGCCGAAAGTAGCTGAAACCCTTGAAAACACTGGAGAAATCATTGTTATCTTAAAGGGTGCAGCTTGCCATCAAGCTGCACCCAAATAGATGCCGCTGCGAAAAGCCCAGAAGTTTCAACGGCTTCCGGGCTTTTTTGCGCCCATTTTTTCAAGCGTGACAAAAAGATGCCAACTGCCGTGTCAGGCAAATTCGATGGACCTGTACCTTTACCCGCGGCGTTTTGAGCCGCTTTTCCGAGAATTTTTCGGGAAAGCGGCTCTTTTTTACTCTCGGCAAAACGTAGAATTTGAGCAGGTTTTTTTGTTGGTGTTGCTGGATGGACATTCCGAGTGTATGTGCCATTGTGTTGACACGGGCAAAGCCCAAAATACACTAGGAGGATTCAAGATGACAATTGAAAATGCAAGAGCGCTGCAGGAACAGTTGGCGAACAAGGTCATCGCGCAACTGCGGAAGAACGGGAACAACGAGCTTGTCGATGACTGAATCCAAAGCATCGCCGTCGTCGGCAAGGCGTAGGGCATTCCAGGCGACGAAACGGCGCGCAGGCAAGAACGCGCACAGCAGGAGCAAACGCGGCACGTTGGCGACGCTGGACCGCGAGAGGCCATGGGTACACGGCACCATGCTCCTGACATGTTCACGAGGGTCATGCAGTTTGTGTGGGATATGTTCGAAACAGCACTTAACCTCGGCGATGATGCAGACCGTTACAGACTGTTTGATACTGTGCACGCGCTGGCGGCAGTCTACCTGCCACCTGACTGGCTTGGCTCGAAGCCCATTGCGAGCTAATCATAGCAAACCATCCGCTGCCAGTGCAGCGGGTGGTCGTTTATCTACCGGCTCTCAGCAGAGCATCGGTTTTTAATGGCACGCCCATCATATCCTCGTGGGCTTCGCGAGTGTCCCGACAGAGCGGCGACAGAAACGTCAGCGCGTTCTGAATACGGCTCAGATCGGCTGCGGTGAGCACATTCTCGTGCAGATGACGCAGCACCCGGCGATATGAGCAGATGGTGCGAATATTATAAAGCAGCGCAAAGAAAAGCGCGGTCGTAGTAACTGCTTTTTCACTACCATGTCTGAAGAATTTCAATATCTTTGGGGTCATTGCGGAAAAGAATCGCAAAGATTGCATCGAGCATACCTCTATAGATTTGACAACGGTATCCTCTAGCATCGCGTTTGAATACGTTGTGCTCGCTCGCATAGTTTAGAGCCGGGCATGTTCCACAATACGGTTGGTACACACAATCGGTACACTCTGGCAATGATTCCAATACAGAAGCAGCACATACGGTTTTGCAAACAGGCGACGACATCATTCCATCATAAGAGTTTTTATAAACATTGCCAAGCTTAAATGCCGAATCGCCCATTTCAGCAATCATGCGGCCCTCGTCACAGGTATAAACATCTCCGTTAAAATAGTAGGCTGCTTGTCCAATTGCAGCTCCGCATGGTGAGCGCAGTTCCATATAGTTTTGTGCTTGACCACTTAAAATCTTAGAGAGGAATATTCCAGCATGACCTTCAGAAAAAGGTTTTCCCTGCTTGTTGAGCTCCAAAATGTAGGATAGGCATTCTCGATAGAACTGTACAAACTCGGACGCACTATAGCCGATTTCATTCCAATTAGGAATCGCCGTTCCTAGTTTTGTCAAAGGACGGATGAAGACACTTTGAAAACCGAGCCCTCGATATGTGTCAATAATCTGCTTCGATTTTGAAAGACTTTGCCGTGTTGTCGTTTGAATCGCTCCAATTGGAAGGTTTCTTGCCTGAATTTTCTTAATAGCTGCAACGACATTTTCGAAGGAGCCGACGCCAAGCCTATCTGAGCGATTAGCATTGTGCAATTCTGAATTACCATCAAGGGATGTGGAAATCCGCACATCATATTGCTCAAAGAAGTCGAGCATCTCGTCAGACAACAGCGTCAGATTCGTAACAACCGAATACTGGATTGAATGGGCTTGCTTATTCTTCTCAGCGTATTCAACAATATGCCTAATCACCGGATAATTCAGCAGCGGTTCGCCGCCCTGAAACTCAAAGTTCAGAGAATGCTCTGGTGATTGCAGTGCAGTCATAACAGCTTTTTCAGCCGTTTCAAACGACATTTTTTCAACGTGGACATGCTCATGATCCCGTGCCTGGCAATAAACACAGTTTAGATTGCAGGCGTTTGTTAATACGAAAATATGCAGACTGGTAGACGAGAGCAGATACCCCTTTGCCTTTCGATAGCCCGCCTTGGTCGAGATGATCAGCTCGTCGCGGTACGGCAGCAGATCCTTCTTCAGGATCCTGCCGAACGTCCGCTCGGCCTCGCCGTAGGGCGGGCCGTAATTATCTGCAAGGTCAAAATAGGTAATGCCGTGTTCAAATGCTGTCAGGAGCATCTGCTCCTGCTCAGCCGGGTCATTGAGTGAGCCAAAGTTGTGCCACAGGCCGAGGCTCAGCAGCGGGAGCATCAGCCCGCTCCTGCCGCACCGGCGGTACTGCATCTGATCATATCGGTCGTTTCTGGCCTGAAATTCCATAAATATTCTCCTTTTTTACCCCAGAAGCACCGGCTCCCGGCTCAGCGGGGCGAGCGGTATGCAGCCGTCCGCCGTAACTTCAAATACATCTGCACAGCAAAACTGCTGGCCGGACGGCAGCGCCGCGGTGGGCGCAAATGCAAGGATCATCCCCTCCGACAGCGGCCACTGTGCTGATGCATCCAACAGACAGGGCCGCTCCTGCCGCGCACAGCCGATGGCGAACAGGAACCGGCTTTCATCCGCACAGCAGCCACGCGCGCGAAGCACGGCGTTTGCCGCGTCCGCCGCCGCTTGCAGACAGGCGCCCGGACGGATCGCCCGTGCCGCCGCGCGCTGCACCTCACAGGCCGCGGCCCAGAGTGCATCCATCGGAGCCGGAAATTGACTGCCAAGGCAGAACACGCGGGCGGCCATGCTGTAGCGCGCGTCATCCCAGACGCAGCAGGCGCGAAGACCGACGCAGTCGCCCGCCTCCAGCGTTTCCCGCCCGTTCGTCTCTGGCGGCCCGCCGCCGGGGAATATATGCAGCGTCAGACTGCTGGAGATCCCGTCATCCGCACCAAAGCAGCCGAGCCGGTAGGCACAGCGGCGCAGCTCGATGCGTGCCTCACGCAGCGTCAGACCTGGCTCCAGGATGCCCTGCGCCGCCGCGAACAGCCGCGCCGTCTGCACGGACGCACGGCGCATTGCCTCGCGCTCTGCCGGAAGCGCCGTTGCCCCGCACCGATCTGCATCCATCGTCACATCGACGAGCTCGCAGCCAAGCGTCTGCGTCCAGAACGTGCACAGCGACGTGCGCATATATGCGCCGTGAACGGTTCCGACGCGCCTGCCGCCGGACAGTAGCCGCTCCATCGTCTGCCGGCAGAAGCCGTTCGCGCGATAATAGCGGTACGGTTCTTCGTGCAGGACGCAGCGATAGCCTGCGTCCTGCTCCGTATCCGGCAGCGCATTGCCGGTCGCGAGCCAGACCGCTCCGTCTGCCGGTAAAGCCGATCACACGACTCTCGCAGGAAATGCGCCGGTCGGAAAACGGCGATCTTTCCGTCCGCCTGCCGGACGAGGGGCGCGGCGAAATTCAGGAGATCTACCACCGCTTCAACAAGATGAACGCCAGCATTGCGCATCTGATCGAGGAAAACTACGTCAGTGAGATCCGCAAGCAGAGCTTTGAGCTGAAGCTGCTCAGCACGCAGATCAACGAGCATTTTCTCTATAATGCGCTCGACGCCATCCGCTGGATGGCGCAGCGGGAGCACGCGCCGGTCACCGGCCAGTCAATCTGCTCACTGGCTTCGTTTTACCGCATCGGCCTCGCCTACGGCTCCGACACCATTACCGTGCAGGAGCTGCACGAGATGACCGGCAGCTATCTGCTGATCGAGCAGCTCCTCAATCCGGATATGCTGTACGAAGTCTCCATCGCGCCGGAGCTGTTCGGTCTGCGCGTTCCAAAATATCTGTTCGTCCCGCTTCTGGACAACGCCATCGCGCACGGGATCAAGGCTCTGCCCGGCGGCGGCGTGTGTGTGAGTCTGGAGCGCTGCGTACCCGGATATGGAGGGCAGCGACTGCTTCGCCCTGCGGAATCTGACGACGCAGCTTCAAATTTACTTCAAGATCACAAACGGCCTGCATATCCGCACGAAGGAAGGCGTGGGAACCGCAGTCTGTTTTGAAATACCGCTGAACTGGGAGGGAGGAGATCCGGCGTGCTGAAAATGCTTGTCGCGGACGACGACCGGCTGCTGCGCGAGAGCATCAGCCAGCTCATCGACTGGAAAAAGCACGGGATCGAGGTCTGCGCGCTCGCAAGAAGCGGCGATGAGGTTCTGTCGCTTCTGCGGAAATTCTGCCCGGATATTCTCCTGACAGACATCGAAATGCCCAGCCCAAACGGGATCGCGCTGCTGCGTGTGGTCAGCGAAGCAAAGCTTCCGTGCAAGGTCATCTTTTTGAGCGCGTACAGCAAATTTTCCTATGCGCAGGACGCCGTCCGCTACGGCGCGTTCGGCTATCTGCTCAAGCCGGTAAACGAGGAGCATCTGATCCAGACTGTTACAGCCTGCCGGGAAGAGATCCTCGCATCCAACAAGGAACGGCTGGCGCTGCGCCAATGTGAGCGCTTTCAGGCGGACTCGCTGGAAAACGACCTGAAGGCGCTTCTGCTGGCAGAAAAGAGCGTGCAGGCAGACCTTCCGGGCGCCTGCCTGCGGCTGTTCGGCACGCAGGCGCTGTGCGCCGCAGCGCTTCTTGTCCGTCAGAGCGCGTTGGACTGCCCCACGCCGGAGCCGCCCGCCGGACTGCAATGCTATAAGGTCGCCATTGCGCAGGAGCTGCTGTTTCTGTTCCTGCTTCCATCCGGACAGGAGGCAGCGCTTGACGCGTATCTGACGCGCTACGCGCAGATCCTGCGCCGCGAGGTACCGGAGGCCGTATGCGCCCGCAGTCTGGTATATGCCTGCACGGAAAGCTGGCGGCTGTATCCGGAATGCTCGCTTTCGCGGCTGCTGCCGGTGTTTTCAGACGGCGCGCTTCCCGCGGATTATCAGGCGCTGCACCGCTACGCGCAGCAGTAGCCGCAGGAGACGGACGGCAGCGCGGCGCTTCTGGAACGGCTGGATCACGACAGCTCGCAGATCACACCGGTCCTGCGCAGCCTGTTTCTGTCCTTTGCCCGAAGCGGCGTGTTCTACGATCTGCACGGCTCCAAGCTTCTTTGTATCTCCTTCCTTGATTCCTTCGGCCGCACGGGGAACCCGTTCTCCTGCTCTGCGGACGAGTGGGAAAGCGATTTTATGCTGTCGTTCAAAAAGGCAATCCTGACCAGTCAGAATCTGGAATCGCTTTACGATGTGATGCTCCGCATTCTGCACCGCCTGTTCGACCGCGCAGACGGTCCCGCCCAGCCGAAGTCAAAGCTCGTGGCAGACACGCTCCGATACATTCAGGAAAACTATCCCTCCGCCTGTCTGACGGAGGCAGCAAACCGGGCCTTTGTCTCGCCCTCCTATCTCAGCAAGCTCTTCGCTTCGGAGATGCAGGTGTCCTTTTCCCGCTATCTCATGTGCTACCGGATCGGGATCGCGAAAAAGCTGCTGCAGGGCAACGGCAGCAAGCTCTATGAGACCGCGCTGTCTGTCGGCTATTCCGATGTCGCGCATCTGTCAAAGGCCTTCAAAACCATTGAGGGCATTTTGCCCGGCCAATATAAGGCCCAGCTCAGCCGCTGATCCGCCGCTGACAGCTCATTTTCCATCTTTCCTATAATATGACTCGGAGCTGCAGTGACGTTTTCCGTTCGCCGCAGCCCCGAGTCTTCTGTTTTCCGCAAAAGTCCATCCCATAGTAAGATCACATAAAATGTCGGGGCTGTCTCATGAAGAGACGGCCCCGTCGTTTTTACTGCCTCCGCGGGAGGTCGAGTGCAGCCTTTGTTGTTTGAACAATGTGCCCGGCAGTCAGCCCGAAGCGCTCTTGCAGATAGCCCTGCGGCCCGACCTCTCCGAAGCAGTCCTCCACGGCGACGACACCAAAACGGAGCGGCATACCGCAGACGGCTGCCTGCACAGCGCTGGTCAGGCCGCCGATCCGGTTATGGTTTTCCGCTGTCACAACAATGCCGGTCTTTTTCGCCCAGCTGCGGATGAGCGCTTCGTCGAGCGGCTTTACCGTGACAGGATCAATGACAGCAGCACTGATCCCCGCCCGCTCCAGCTCCTCGGCCGCTTGCAGCGCCTCATGCACCATAATGCCGCTTGCGACGATCACTGCATCGCTGCCCGTGCGGAGCACTGCGCCTTTGCCGATCTGGAAGTCATAGTCCGCCGGATAGACGGGATAGGACTCCTTACGGCCGACGCGCAGATATTTCACGCCCCGGACCGACTGGAACTGCCGCAGGAACGAGACAATCATGGAAACATCCGTAACGTCAACGACAATGGCATCCGGAATGGTACGGTAAAGCGCCATATCCTCAAACGGCATATGCGTGCCGCCGTTGAACGCGGCTGTGACGCCGGGGTCCTTGCCGATCACCGTGACGGAGTTTTTGGCGTAACCGCCGGAAAGGAAGATCTGGTCAAAGCAGCGGCGGGACGCAAACGGGCCAAAGGTATGCGCGATCGGATGCATACCGACAGCGGATAAGCCGCAGGCAATGCCGATCATGTTGGCTTCGGCAATGCCGCAGTCGATGGCCCGCTCCGTCTTGCCCGGAAGCTTTGCTGTGCCGATGCAGCTCATCAGATCAGCATCGAGATAGACCGCGCGCGGGTCATCCGCAAGGATCTGGCTGATCGTCTCGCCCAGCACGTTTTTATACAGGCGGGTATCCTTTTCTCCGGTGTAGATGATGTTCATCAGTCGATCCCTCCCTGCCCCAGCGCGGCGTATTTTCTCTGAAGCTCGTCGAGCCAGCGGTCAAAGGCTTCCGGGGCGGGCGTCATGCTGTGGTTGCCGGCGGTATTCTCCACTTCCTCTATGCCCTTTCCCTTGACCGTATTCAGAATGATCGCGAGCGGCCGCCCCAATGGCCTGCGTGTGAGCGCGTTTTCCAGCTGTTCAACATCGTTTCCGTCGATGGAGACGGCCTCAAAGCCGAACGCCCGGAATTTCTCTTCAAAGTCAAAGGGCTTCAGAATGTCCTCTGTGTATCCGTCGAGCTGCTTTTTGTTGTTATCGATGAGCCATGTCAGATTTGTGAGCTGCTTTGCCGCGGTGAACATGGCTGCCTCCCAAACCTGCCCTTCGTTCGCCTCGCCGTCACCGACGATGAGGAAGGTGCGGCTGTCAAGCCCTTTGAGCTTATCGCCGAGTGCCATACCAACGGCCAGCGACGTTCCCTGACCGAGCGAGCCGGTCGTCATATCGACGCCGGGCGTCTTATTGCGGTCGCAGTGGCTGGGCAGACGGGTGCCGGGCTGGTTGAGTGTTTTCAGCTCGTCATACGGGAAAAAGCCCTTGAGCGCCAGCGCCGCATAAACAGCGGGGCCGGCATGGCCCTTGGAGCAGACCAGCTTGTCACGCGCTTCCCGTGTTGAATTTTCGGCATCGACGCGCATCACGCTGCCGTACAGGACGGCCAGCGCATCCGCGACGCTGAGACTTCCGCCGATATGGCCGAACCCTCTGGCCTTCAGCTGTTCCAGAATGCCAATGCGGATCTGCAGTGCAAACCGCTGAAGCTCTAATTTCAGTTCCTGTGTCATACCTGTGCCTGCCTCCTCAGATCCTCGCCACGCCGGTCCTTCTCGCGGCCTCCGCAACGGCCTTGGCGACGGCGGGGCCGACGCGGTGGTCGAAGGCCTTGGGGATGATATAGTCCTCCGAGAGCTCGTCCTCGGAGATGAGCTCTGCCAGCGCGTGCGCGGCGGCGACCTTCATCTCCTCGTTGATATCGCCTGCGCGCACGTCGAACGCGCCGCGGAAGATGCCGGGGAAGGCCAGAACATTGTTGATCTGGTTCGGGTAATCGCTCCGGCCGGTCGAGATGACCTTCGCGCCGCCCGCCTTTGCATCCTCCGGAAAGATCTCCGGCATCGGGTTCGCGCAGGCGAAGACGATGGCGTCCCTGTTCATGGTCTTGACCATCTCGGTGGTAACGGTCCCGGGCGCGGAGACGCCGATGAACACGTCCGCGCCGACGAGTATGTCGGCAAGGCTCCCAGCCCTGCGCTCGAGATTCGTGACCTCGGCCATTTCCTCCTTGATCCAGTTGAGACCCTCACGCCCCTTGTAGATCGCGCCCTTGCGATCGCACATCGTGACGTTCCAGAAGCCCGCGGACAGGAGCAGCTTCACGATCGCGATGGCTGCCGCGCCGGCGCCGGAGGTGACGATCTTCACGTCCTCCTTCTTCTTCCCAACGACCTTCAGTGCGTTGGTCAGGCCGGCCAGCGTAATGACGGCGGTGCCGTGCTGGTCGTCGTGGAAGATGGGGATGTCGCAGCGTTCCTTGAGCTTGCGTTCGATCTCAAAGCATCTGGGCGCGGAAATATCCTCAAGGTTGATGCCGCCGAACGAGCCGGAGATGAGCGCGACGGTATTGACGAATTCGTCTACATCGTGCGTCTTGACGCACAGCGGGAAGGCATCCACATCGCCGAAGGCCTTGAAGAGCACGCATTTGCCCTCCATGACCGGCATGCCGGCCTCCGGGCCGATATCGCCGAGACCGAGGACGGCCGAGCCGTCGGTAATGACGGCGCAGAGGTTCCAGCGGCGGGTCAGCTCGTAGCTTTTCTCAAGATCCTTCTGGATCTCCAGGCACGGCTGGGCGACGCCCGGCGTGTAGGCGAGCGACAGATCGTCCTTCGTCTCGACCGGCACACGCGCCGTGACCTCGATTTTTCCCTTCCATTCGCCATGCAGACGAAGAGATTCTTTTGCGTAATCCATGTTTATTCACCTGTTTTCTGCTGCATCGACCACCGGCAGCGTCGCGCCACCGAACGGCATGGCAATGACGGTTGCATCCGGGCCGTATTTTTGAAATGCCTCATCCAGCGCCTTCTGTGCGCTGGGCTGCGGGTTCAGGAAGATGCTGCGCACAAATGCATCCGGCATTTCACTGACCAGATCGATCTGCGCGTTTTCCAGTACCATGGCGATTGCCGCGGCCTTGTGCCCGCCAAGCTCGAACTGTCGGCCGATGCGTTCGATCATGGAATGTGCGGTCGGCGCAGAGGTGAGCCACTGCTCGAATTTACTGCTGCCAAGGCCTTCGCTGCACGCACCGATCAAAATGATTGTGCCGCCCTTCCTGACTGCATGCTTTGCGTTGTCCAGCGCTTTTTGCGTCTGATAGAGGTTTGCGTCTTTGGGAGCGCCGCCCTGTGAGACGATCACGATATCCGCGGGTGCAGGGATCGGTTTGCGGTACATCCGGTCAAGATACCGACAGCCTGCACGGTGTGCTTCCAGAGTGTCGCCGGCAACGGCATACACAATATGCTTGTGTTCATCCAATACGACGTTTACGATATAATCAATGCCGCAGATCCGACCGGCTTCTTCCAGATCCTGACGCAAGGGGTTGGTATCAAGGTTCCCGGCACATGCAGCGGGGGAGACCATCAGACTGTGATTAGCCTGAATGGCTGCCGGTGTAGAAACACCGGGCATGATGGCCTTTGCGCCGCCGGAATAACCGGCAAAATAGTGAAATTCAATGTTTCCGGTACAGATGCGGAAATCTGCTTCGGCAACAACGCGGGTAATGTCGACTGGCGTGCCGTTTTTTGTTGTCCCCATGTGTACGCAGTCTGTAGGATCGGAGTCGACACAACAAACGGTATCATAGACCGCGCTTCCGGCCAAATGCCGCTTTTCTTCCTCTGTATGGTGCCGATGGGAGCCGAGCGCAAAGACAACGGTCACATCTTCCCTGCGGCAGCCGGCCGCGATCAGTTCATCGAGCACGGCGGGCAGGATCTCATAACTCGGGACTGGCCGGGAAATATCGCTTGCAATAATGGCGATTTTCTGCCCGGGCTTTGCGAGAGCCCGCAACCGCGGCGCGCCGATCGGATGCGCAAGCGCGTCCTGAACCGCGTCGGGGCCGGTCCGCTCGTGCGGCATAGGATTGGATTTCAGAACGCCGATGAGGTTTTTTTCGGGCAGCTCTACGGTCTGTACGCCGACTCCGTAGCCAAATTCCAGCTTCATGGGCCGCACCTCAGAGCGCTGCCGCCGCGTGCCGGAGCGCCTTGACAACAGGAAGCTCTTCTCCGGTCAGGAAGCGGATGAGCGCGCCGCCGCCGGTGCAGACATAGCCGAGCTTGTCCTTCACCTGATATTTGGCTGCTGCCGTCACGCTGTCGCCGCCGCCGACTACGGTATAGCCCGCGGTATTGCCGAGCGCCTCAAACACGGTCTTTGTGCCAAGCTCTGTCTCCGGCTGCTCGAAAATGCCCATGGGGCCGTTGACGAATACGGTCTTCGCGGCCAGAATGATCGATTCATACTGCCGGGCCGTCTCGCTGCCGATGTCCACCGCGCAAATTTCTGTCGGGACAGCGCCGATCCGGCACTCTCTCCGCACGCCGTTTCCGACATAACCGAGGTCAGTCGGGAGGACGATTTTGTCCGCATATCTGGCGTAGATCGTCTTGGCTTTTTCGATAAACTCGCCGTAATTGCTCTTGTAGATGAAATCCAGACTTCCCTGACCGATGACTTCGCCCTTTGCAGCCAGCAGGATATTGCCGACAAGGCCGCCTGTGAGGACGGTATCGGCTGCGCCGCCGGAGAGCACCGTCTCCATCATCAGAAACGCGTCGGAGATCTTCGAGCCGCCCAGCACGAACACGCACGGCTTGGCCGGAGAGGCCATGAGCTCGGAGATCACGCAGTACTCTTTTTCAAACAGGCGGCCCATGGTCGAGGGAAGCACCTGCTCAAACCCGCACAGGCTCGGCTGATCGCGGTGCGCGGCAGCAAACGCGTCGCACACATACAGATCGGCCAGCGGCGCAAGCTTTTCGACCAGCAGCGTTTTCGCCTGCTGTTCATGGGTCAGGTGCAGCCTGGTCTCAAAGAGCGTCTGCTCCTCAGAGACATAGCGGACATTGTCCAGAAGAAGAATTTCGCCGTCTTTCAGCTCCCGGATCATCTGGCGGGCCGTCGGGCCGCAGACGTCGTCGATCCACCGGACCGGACGGTCAAGCAGCTGCGCAAGCACCTTCGCGTGCGGACGGGTGCAGTAGAAATTCTTATATTCGATGTCGCTGCCCTGATGGGCCAGAACCACAAGCTTTGCGCCCTTGTCTGACAGCTCGCGGAGCGTGGGCACGCAGGCCTCAATGCGGGCTGTGCTTTTCAGCGTGTCTGTCTGCCGGTCGACCGGCTGGTTCATATCCACGCGGCACAAAACGGTCTTGCCTGCAACGTCGAACTCATCGAGCGTATGGATTCCAAATCGCATGGCCGGTACCTCTCAGCCGAGCGTCTTGAATTTGCCGATGCCCAGATATTTGTTGGTCATGGCCGTGCCCTCTTCGCGCGTCAGCTGCATCCCGGTCGCGGCGCGGATGGCGTCCATCGTCTCCGGAATAGTGACGGATTCCTGCGGAATGTTGATGGCATACATGATGTCGTTGCCGGATTCGACGATGGAATCCTCCCACAAGCCGATCTCGTACATATCGCCGCGGCGGTTGCCGAGGTCACGCGCATATTTGAAGAAGGAGGCGTTGCCCTTGAACCCCTCGTCGATCGAGACGACGCGGATACGCGGATGCTTCTGGAAAGCGGCCAGCGCCATTTCCTTCGTGATCTTCTTCCCGTCCTTCGCCGTGGCAAGCACGGTGATGATGTGGCCGTGGGTAACGGGCGTATGCACCAGAATGCCTGTCGCGTTGACGTGCGGCATGATGGTCATGAGGTCGACAGCCTGATGCGTCGGGGCCTTTTCCATCTCGAGGGCATTGGTCAGACCGCGGTGATAGTCGCCGGGGTCAGCCACACGGCGGATGATCGTGATGGCGACCTTCTCAATACCGATCTCGCGGTCGAGGCAGTCGACCGTGCGGATCAGGCCGGTCGTGTTGCAGGAGGTCAGCTTCAGGTAGTTCTGGCCGACGCCCTTTTCGTAGTTGGCATAGCCATGGAAGAACACGTCCGCGACGGAGTTCTTCTCGCCGCCCTGGAAGATGGCCTTGACGCCGTATTTATCATAGTAGTTTTCTTTATTCTTTGCGCCGACGCCGCCGGGTGCGGAGTCGAGCATGATATCGACCTTCTGGCACAGCTCGTCAAACATGCCGGCAACAGGGATATCTTTTGCATCGAACGCGGCTTTATCCGCGCCGTCGACCAGATAGAGATCATATTTGACGCCGTTTGCGCCGATCATATCGCGCTCGCGCAGCGCCTGCAGCGAAAGCGTCGGGGCCAGATCCGCGATCCCGACAAGCTCCATATCCTCCTGCAGCGCAACGCCGTCTGCCAGTCTCTGACCGATGGTGCCGTAACCGGCTACGCCAACTCTGATTTTTTTCATTCCAATTCCTCCCGATGAAAAGTGCTGGTTGTGTTCTTATAACGCCAGGGCGGCCTCGACCTTGACCGGCACGCCGCCAAGCTCACAGGATTTTCTGGCCGCAAGACCGATCAGGACCGGCTGCAAGCCATCCATCGCGCCTACCGGGGGCTGCTTCCCGTTCAGGCAGGCATCGACAAATTCGCGTTCCTCTTTGATATACGCCTCGTTGTAGCGCTCCAGAAAGAAATACAGCGGCTTCTCTCTGGTAACGGCGGAGGCGGTGTAATAGGTCGTGTTGTTCGGCGTCTCGTTTTCCGCGCTGATCATGCCCTTTGAACCGAAAACCTCCACGCGCTGGTCGTAGCCGTAAACCGCCTGACGGCTGTTGTCGATCACGCCGAGCGCTCCGTTTGCAAAGCGCAGCGTAATGATGCACGTATCTACGTCTCCGGCCTCTGCGATCTCCGGATTGACCAGGCAGGCGCCGACGGCGGAGACCTCCGTGACCTCACTGCCGGAGAGGTACCGCATCATATCAAAATCGTGGATCGTCATATCGAGGAAGATGCCGCCGGAAACCTTGACATAGGAGATCGGAGGCGCTTCCGGGTCGCGGGAGGTAACCTTGATGATCTGCACCTCGCCGACGCCGCCGTCTGCAACGACCTCATGTATATGCTTGAAATTGCGGTCAAACCGGCGGTTGAAGCCGACCTGATACAGGACACCCGCCTCCTTGACGGTCTTGAGCACCTCGCGGATCTTGTCCAGATCGTGATCGATGGGCTTCTCACAGAAAATATGCTTTCCGGCCCGTGCAGCCTCCATCGAAATGACGGAATGGGTATCGGTGGATGAGCAGATGAAGACAGCGTCGATCGTCGGATCGTTCAGGATCTCATGATAATCCGCATAGCAGGCCGGGATCTGCAGCGCCTCGGCAACCTCTCTGGCCGCCGGAAGATTCATGTCGGAAACAGCGACGACATCGGCGTCCTTGACGGAGGAAACGAGATTGTTCGCATGAAGACGACCGATACGACCGGTGCCGATAACGCCAATTCTGAGTTTTTTCATAAATAAGCCTCCAAAGTCAATATTTTCTGGCAGTTTTCAGATGTTTGAGATGATCTTCGTATGCGGCAAGGTTTGCCGGGTTTTCCGACTGCTCCGTGTCGCCGACGCGCCACCACGCGCCATAGCCGTCCGTCATGCTTTTCGGCAGGACCTTGATGTCAAATAGGACGGGGACGTCCCGCACCGTCTTCGCCTCGCGCAGCGCCTGCTGAAGCTCCTGCATGGTGCGCACCGTATAGGCGCGGCAGCCGTAAGCGCGGGCGACCGCCGCATAGTCGACCGGCATAAAGCTGCCGTCGAGCTTGCCGGAGCGCTCACTGCGGAAGCGCAGCTCCGTGCAGAACGTCTCATTGCCGTGTCCGACCTGCAGATTGTTGATGCAGCCGAAGCTGGCATTGTCAAACAGGCAGATGTTGATCTTTTTATGCTCCTGCACAGCGGTCAGCAATTCGCTGTGCAGCATATTGAAGCTGCCGTCGCCGCACATGGCGTATACCTCGTGCGCATCGCCGACAGCGAGCTTCACGCCGAACGCGCCTGCGACCTCATACCCCATTGTGGAATAGCCGTATTCCATGTTGTAGGTGTCGCGCGCCCTTGCCCGCCACATTCTCTGCAAATCGCCGGGGAGCGATCCCGCCGCGCCGATCACAACATCCTCCGGCTCCATGGCCTCGTTGATCGCGGCCACAACGCTTGTCTGGGTCAGCGACGCATCCAGATCAGAAGCGAACCGGGCGATGCTGCCGTTGTTCGCGTCCCGGATCTCCGGCGTGTACCCGTCTGACCAGACTGTCCGGCTCAGACGCTCCAGCTCCGTGGCCCAGTCCGCCTTTGCGCGCACGATCTCATCGATATACGGCGCACGGTATCCCGCAAGCGCCTGCTGCAGTACGGGCAGCGCCTGCTTCGCGTCGGCGATCACGGCGACCGCGTCCAGCTTATAGGCCTGGAATTCCGAAACGTTCAGATTTACAAATTGTGCGTCCTCGCGGAACAGCCACTTGGAGCTGGTGGTAAAATCCGTATATCGCGTTCCGACGCCAATGACGACGTCCGCCTCGCGCGCAATCGCATTTGCCGCCGAGCAGCCGGTCACGCCAAGGCCGCCGAGGTTCAGCGGATGGTCCCAGACAATGGCGCTGCGTCCGGCCTGCGTCTCGGCGAAGGGAATCCCCGTCGTCTCGCAGAAGGTCTGCAATTCGTCATGCGCCTCCGAATAGCGCACACCGCCTCCGCAGATGACCAGCGGCTTTTTCGCGCCGCGGATCACCTTGGCCGCCCGCTCGATGGCGGCAGCGGTCGCAGGCCGGCGCTCAAGCGTCCAGACGCGGGTCTGGAAGAATCTTTCGGGATAGTCGTATGCCTCGCCCTGCACATCCTGCGGCAGCGCGACGCAGACCGCGCCGGTGTCCGCCGGGTCTGTCAGCACGCGCATGGCGTTGAGCATCGCGCTCATCAGCTGCGCCGGACGGACGATGCGGTCCCAGTAGCGGCAGACGGGACGGAAGGCGTCGTTTGTGGACAGGGAAAGGTCGTGCGGCTGCTCGATCTGCTGCAAAACGGGGTCCGGCTGGCGGCAGGCATAGACGTCGCCCGGCAGAAGCAGCACGGGAATGTTATTAGCCGTCGCCGTAGCGGCTGCGGTGACCATATTTGCCGCGCCGGGACCGACGGAAGAGGTCACGGCAAAGATCTGCTTGCGCTTCATCTGCTTGGCAAACGCAACGGCTGCCTGCGCCATGCCCTGTTCATTCTTGCCCTGCAGAACCTCCAGACGTTTTGCCTGCTCGGTCAGGGCCTGTCCGAGTCCGACCACGTTGCCGTGGCCCGGGATCATATATACGCCGCGGAGAAACGGGTGCGTCTCCGCGTCGACCGCAAGCATCTGGTTCTCCATGAACCGAACCAGCGCCTGCGCCATTGTCAGACGAATTGTCTTCATATCGCTTTCCCCTTTCTGCGCGCGTTACGGCTGCTGCGGCTGATAGATCTTTTCGTTGGCATCCTCGGCCCAGAGCCATTCATGCTCCGCATCGTCGATGCGTGTTTTATCCCACGGATCGCCTTCCAGATGCCGGATGCCCCAGGCGTAGCACATCGCGTAGCCGGGCGCGGCCGTCTGCGAGTGGAAGCCGTGCCGGATCACAGCCATGCCGTTGTGTCCGGAGCGGTAGATCTCGCCGTCGGCAAACCCTGCGCCAAAGCCCTGCGGCCGGTCGAACCGATAGAAATAAACCTCCGGCTGCGGGTGATGGTGCGGCGGATAGGACGACCATTTTCCCGGATAATTCAGCACCTCGCCCAGAACCATATTGGAAAACGGCGCGTTGTCGAGATCGAAATACGTCTTGATCTCACGCTGCATGGTTCCCAGCAGCTCGCCGTGGCTGCCCTTATGCTCGACCTGCACAGTCTCCGGCGTATAGAGCACCGGGGCATACGCGCGCGGGTTTCTGGTTTTCTGGATATAGAATTCCGAATGCGTCTCGGCGCAGATGCGGATATCCGTCCCGCGCGGGGCAAGCAGGCAGTAGCCCTCGGCGCGGAAGCAGTCGGTGCGGGAAATATGCGCGCTCTGCCCGCCATAGTACAGCTGCGCGGCGCCTTCCCAGAGCAGCACGGCGCATTCCTTTTCCTGCTCGGAGATCGAATATTGCTCACCGGGCTCCAGAATGAGAAGGCCGACGTCCATCTGCGTGCCGAGATCGTCTGCGGCGGCATCGATATAGCTGTTGTAGCCGTGCTTCGGCTGATAGTTCAGATACATACGCCCGCCTCCTCAAAGACCGGTCTTTTCGTGGATAAATGTGCGGGCCTTCATCGCATATTCCAGCGGATCCGCCTTTGCAGGGTCCTGCTCCGCTTCTACCAGAAGCCAGCCCTGATAGCCGGACGCAGCGAGCACGCGGAAAACCTCGTCAAACTGTACGCCGCCGTCTCCGGGAACCGTAAACGCGCCGTTCCGGACGGCCTGAAGGAAGCTCCAGCCCTCGTCGCGCGCCTGCTTGACGACAGGCAGGCGCATATCCTTGAGGTGGACATGGCCGACGCGGTCCGCATACTTTTTGAGCACGGCCATGGGATCCTCCCCCGCAAAGGTGAAATGACCCGTATCGTAGCACAGCCAGACGCGTCCGGGCATCGTGTGCTCCATCAGATATTCCGTTTCCGCCGCAGTCTGTACGACGGTTCCCATGTGATGGTGGTAGCAGAGCCGGAACCCGCGGGATACGGCCAGCGCGCCGAGCCGGTCAAGGCCCTCGCACAGGCGCGTCCATTCCCCTTCGTTCATGACATACTTTCTGTCCCGCAGAACCGGGACGTCCATCTGCCCCTGAATCGAATAGCTCTGCTCGGACACGTTGATCCGGTTCGCGCCGACCGCTGCGAGGAAATCGAGCTGCGCGGAAAACTCAGCCTCGACCTGCGCATACGGCTGTGTGAGCAGGAAGGAGCTGAACCAGCGGCTGGCGACGCGCATACCGCGCAGATCCAGCGCCTTTTTCAGCGCCTGCGGATCAGACGGGAATTTATTACCGATTTCGCAGCCGGTAAAGCCAGCCAGAGCCATTTCGCTGATGGTCTGCTGGAAGGTGTTTTCTGCGCCAAGCTCCGGCATGTCATCGTTGCACCAGCCAATAGGTGCAATGCCAAGAAAAACATTTTTTTTATCAAACATTGTAGGATACCTCACATCAAGTGTTTCTGTTCAGACCGTTACCCAGACATTTTTACGGCGGCTGCTTTCCATGCAGGCACGGATAAATCGCATGCTCTCCACGCCGGCAGCGGCGGTAGGATAGTTGGCAGGCAGCTCCGGGTGCCGGATATGATTTATAAACCGCAGATACAGATTACTCATGGCAATGTTCCACGGCTCATATTCGCTCCCAGCCTCATAGCGGCCGTAGGCTTCCGTGTCCTCCGGCTGAGGTGTCAGAATCGTGCAGCGGTTGTGTGCGTCAAACAGAGTAAGCGTTGTTGGCTCAGCCAGCCCCCATTCACAACTGCCAGCGGAGGCGTAGACGCGTATGCGCAGATCGTTGTCGTGGCCGAAGGCAAACTGACTGACCCAGTATGCACCTGTGGTGCCGTCAGAATAGCGGGTCAGCACCACGTCGTCGTCATCGAGTATGCGCCCGGGGACGACGGTATTCATCATTGCCAGCACGTGCGTCAATTTCAGACCTGTTAGCGTGGAGACGGCATTTTCAACATGACTTCCGATATCGCCTAGGCAGTTTGTGCCGCCGGATTGCTTAGGATCCATCCGCCACTGCCCCTGCTTGCCGCCGTCGGAGTGCTCATCGGCCAGCCAGGACTGTGGATACTCGGCCATAATCTTGCGGATCCTGCCGAGCTCGCCGGAGGCGAGCATCGCGCGCATGCGCTGGAACATATGGTGGCCGGTATAGGTGTAAGTGACCATGAAGGGGAGCTGGCGTTCTTCAGCCAGCTGTGCCAGCTCCTCAGCCTGCGCCAGCTCAATTGTGAGAGGTTTGTCGCAGGCAACGGCAATACCGGCTTCCAGAAAGCATTTGCAGATTGCATAATGGGAGCTGTTTGGCGTAACGACGACCACAAAGCGGATGCCATCGGGGCGGCGGGCCTCAACGCGGGCCATTTCTGCATAGCTTGTGTAGCAGCGGTCCGGCGCGACACCAAGCTGCATAGCCATCTGATGGTTTTTGTCCTCGTGCCGGGAGAAGCAGCCGGCGGTAAGCCTTGCTGCGCCGGACAGCTTCAGAGCCTTGCGGTGTGCGCTGCCGATGTTGCCGTCGGGGCCGCCGCCGACCATGCCGTATTGCATAAGCTCCATAAAGCGCCTCCTCTCAGCCCTTGACCGCGCCTGCGGTAATGCCGGACTGGACATATTGCTGCAGGAATCCATACAGAACAATGATCGGGACCATTGCCAGCGTGACGGATGCCGTAAAGAAATCCCACTCGGTTCCGCTCTGGAAGCCGATGAAGTTCTGAATGCGGCGGGTCAGCGTCATCAGCGGCATCTGGTCTATCGCGATCAGCGCAACAAGCAGGTCGTTCCACGTCCACACCGCGGCCAGCACGGCCATGGTCACAAGGATCGGCTTGGTGAGCGGAAGAATCACGTGGAAGAACACCTGGAACTGGTTGCAGCCGTCAATGGTGGCAGCCTCGTCCAGCTGCTCGGAGATGGAATCGCAATAGCCGCTGTAAACGAACGTCATCATGGGGATATACATGGCGCAGTAGACGAACAGCAGGCCGGGAAGGTTATTGTTGATGCCAAGCTTGCCGAGAATCTGAGACAGAGGGACCATGATGACCGCGAACGGAACCATTTGGCCAATGGCCATGTAGCTTTTTGTGATCTTGGAGATTTTGCTCCTGGTTCTTTGGATTTTATAGCCGGCGAGTGAACAGACGATGAGCGTCAGGAGTACAGAGCCGACCGTCAGGAACAGTGTGTTGCCGAATGTGCGCAGATAGTTGATCTTCTCCATGGCTCCGGCATAGTTGCGCAGTGTAAACTGCTTCGGCAGAGAAATGAAGGAGATCAGAATCTCATTCAGAGATTTGAACGAGTTCATGACAAGGAAGTAAACCGGAAGCAGGAACAGAATGCAGCAAAGAATGAGGACAATAACCTTGATGGTTTCTGCTGCTTTTCTTGACTTTTTCACAGGGTTGCCTCCTTTTCTTTTGTGAGCATCTGCTGGGCGATGATAAAGATTCCAATGATAACCATCAGGACTACCGACATTGCGCAGGCGGAGCCATACTGATAGTTGACAAAGGCCTCTTTATAGATTCGGTAGGACAAAAGCGCAGTTGCGGAGCCGGGGCCGCCGTTGTTGACGTAGGCGAGGTCGAACTGCTTAAATGCGTTGGAAATGCTGAGAAACAGGTTGACGCTGATTGTGCTCATCAGCATGGGGATCACGATGTGAAACGTCCGCTGTACAACGGAACAGCCGTCCAGCGCGCTTGCCTCCATCACATCTGTGGGGATTGCCTGCAGACCGGCAATATAAAGCAGCAGCAGGAAACCGAGCTCCTTCCAGACGGATTCTATAATCAGCGCAAGCAGGGCCATGCTGTAATCGCCGAACCAGCTGACGCTGGCCAACTTTGTCAGACCCAACAGATTTGCCAGCTCCGGCCAGACATTCGTGAACATGAAGCGCCAGAGATAGCCGACGATCAAACCACTTACAATGTATGGTAAAAAGAACAAATTGCGGGACACGGACTTGATGAATTTGTTCTGAATAGACTCAATCAGAATCGCAAGAAGCAGCGCAATCACATTGGCTGCCAGGACAACAGCAATTACATATTTGATGGTGACAACAAATGAAGTCCAGAAATCAGCACTGTTGAAAATAGTGATAAAGTTCTGCAGACCGACAAAGGATGACTGACCCTTGATGACATTGTATTTCTTCAGCGACATGACAAATGTGCCGCCGAACAGCGGATATGTCACAAAGATCGTGTAGATGATCATTGCTGGAAGGACAAATGCCAGAAAGCCGCCATATTTCCCCAAGAGGCGTCTGCGATGTGACTGTAGCATATGGGAACCTCCTTGTATTTCCTGGTTTTGAATCTGCGTGCAGTGCCTGGGCACTGCACGCAGATTTTACATGCCTTGGTTTACTTAGTTTGCTGCGTAGGATGCCCACTTTGCATCGGCAATCTGGACAAGCTGGTCAAACGATGTCGTGCCCATGACAAAGTTCTGAATGTCGCTGGCAAAGTCGTCGTTAAAGCCAGTCGGGGACAGCCAGTTGAGCCATGCTGTCGTCTTGGAGTTGGAGACATATGCCATTGCGTCGGTGTATGCATTGCCGACAATTGCAGAATCCATTTCAACATCGGTGACAGGAATGCGGCTCTGCTTTGCAATTTCAGCCGCGCCGGTGTCAGCGTCTGCATAGAAGTTCAGCAGTGCGCGGCAGGCCTCGGGACTCTTGGAGTTGGTCGTGATGGGAATTGCAATTTCAACTTCATAGGTGATCCGCACATCATCCGGATTTTCAGAGACGGGGTAGCCGAAGAAGCCGAGGTTCATATCCGGGTTCATGCCAAGAACGTCGCCGGTGGACCAGGAGCCGTTGTGATACATGGCTGCCTTGCCGGTGGCAAAGGAGGTGATCATGCTGGAATAGTCAGCGTCGAGCGGGGAGGCAACGTTGTAATCTACAAGGGACATCTGGAGCATTTCGCCGATCTTGTCAATGTTGGGGACGTCAGCGAAGCTGGTTTCACCGGCATTCATTTTGTTTGCAAAGTCAACGGCATCGTCGCCAAGCGCTGCGCCGATGAGGCTGTTCCACATCTGATAGTAGACCCAGCCGGCGCTTCCGCCGCCGCCAACAGCGATCGGGGTATAGCCGGCAGCAGCCAGCGTCTCACAGACGGTGCGGAACTCGCTCACGGTAGTCGGAACAGACAGGCCGAGCTCCTCAAAGATGTCCATGTTGTAGAAGAAGCCAGTGTAGCAGACGGAGTACGGGAAGGCATAGACCTTGCCATCATAGCTGACGGAGTCGAGAATATTCTGCGGGATGTTCTTGACCCAATCCTCGTTACTGAGGTCCGTCAGCCAGCCACCCTCTGCCCATTCGGAAACACCGACATAGGGCTCGGCGTAGAACATGTCGGGCAGCGCGTTCTGCGCGGCCTTCGTGATGAGAAGGTCAGTCAGGGAGTTTTCCTGCATGTAGGTCATCTTGTAGTCGGGATACAGGGAGTTAAAGAGATCCTGAACCTGAACGTATTCATTCCAGTGTGCATCGCCCCAGGCGTAGAGCGTGAACTCGCCGCTTTCGGAGCTTGTTGTGGTTTCGGAGGAGGTGCTTTCGGAGGTGGACTGTGTCTGCGCCGCATCAGCAGCAGGCTGCGTGGCGGGCTGGTCGGTTGTCTTGGAACTGCAGCCAGCGAACAGGCAGGTAAACAGCGCGATGGTCAAGACGATTGCAATCAGTTTTTTCACGATAATTCTCCTTCATTTGTTTTATTTGCAATAAGCAGTCGCTTACATTGCACAGGGTTGGTAAGATGAGATGCAGTGCTTATTCAACCGTACAAACGATTGTATCTGCGCCAGCAGCCGGAATGAGGGAACCGTTTTCAATGACGGCATTTTCCGCATGGATGGCCCTGCAGCCGTGCAGATGGATGGTGTTGACCTGCGTTCCGTTCAGCTTCAGCGTAATAGTGTTGACGGTTCTCACGGCGCTGAGGACAAGACCCGTTGTTTCGTGTATTTTTACGATGCTGCAGGAGGCTGTCTGACCGTCTGCAAGCTCATACAGATCAAGCGTCAGGCTGCTGGTATAGTCGTAAATGACGTCGGCTGCGGCTTCATTTCTTGCAAGCAGCGTACCCGGACGGACAAGAAGCGGGAGGCCAAAATAATCGTACGACTCGGTGTACCACTTGCCGCCCTCATAGGTTCTGCCCGATTGGAGATCGGTCCAACGCCCCGCAGGTACATAGAATGTGACCTCGCCGCAATCGTTGAAGATCGGCGCCACCAGCAGCGCGCTGCCGAGCATGTACTGCCGGTCAAGATATGCGCAGGTCGGGTCGTGCGGGAACTCCAGCATCATTGCGCGCATTTCCGGGATACCCTTTGTGTGGACAACAGCGGCCTCGCTGTAGAGATACGGCATGAGGGAGCATTTGAGTCTGGTGAAATGGCGCAGCACGTCGCAGCTTTCCTCGTCAAAGCACCACGGCATCCGCAGGGATTTATGACCATGCAGACGGCTGTGCGTGCACAGAAGGCCGAACGCGGACCAGCGCTTGTACAGGTCGGGCGTTGCGGTATCTTCAAAGCCGGTGATATCATGGCACCAGTAGCCATAGCCGGACTGGCAGAAGGACAGGCCGCCGCGCAGGCTCTCCGCCATGGAGAGATAGGACGCCTGATTGTCGCCGCCCCAGTTGATGGGGAACATCTGCGTGCCGACAGTTGCCGAGCGGGCAAAAACGCAGGCCTCCTGCGCACCCTTCTTTTCTACAAGCAGCTCATAGATGGCTTTGTTGTAGAGATAGGTATAGTAGTTGTGCATCTGGCGCGGGTTGGAGCCGTCGTAGTAGACGATATCAGTCGGCAGACGCTCGCCGAAGTCGGTTTTGATGCAGTCAACACCCATGTCCAGAATTTCACCCAGACGGCTGGTGTACCATTTGGCAGCAGCCGGATTGGTGAAGTCGACATATGCTGTGCCGCACATCCACATGTCTGTCTGCCAGACATCGCCGTTTTTATTCTTGATGAAGTATCCGCCCTCCATGCCCTCGGCAAACAGCCGGGAGATCTGGCTGACGTAGGGGTTAATCCAGACGCAGACCTTTATGCCGCGTTTGTGAATTTCGTCGATCATATGGCGCGCATCGCCGAAGCGGTCACTCCAGATGAAGTTGCAGTCGTGGAAATCATCCATCCAGCGGGCATCAAAGTGGTAGACACTGAGCGGAATCCCGTATTCATGCATCTTGTCGATGGCGGCCAGCGCCGTCTTTTCTGTGGAATCCGGAATCCAGCTCGTTGAGAGCCAGAGACCGAAGGTCCAGACGGGCGGGACCGGGGATCTGCCGATGAGTGCGGTATAGCGGCTGAGCACATCCTTGGCGTCCTCGCCGCCGACCACAATGTAGGACAGCTTCTCGTCCTCCACGCTGAACTGCACGTGGCGGACGCTTTCCATGCCGACGTCAAATCTCACATAATCCGGGGTGTTGACCAGAACGCCGTAGCCCAGGTTCGAAAGATAGAACGGAACGCATTTATAGCCCTGGTCGCAGTTCGAGCCGCCGTCGCGGTTCCAGATATCCAGCACCTGCCCGTTGCGGATCAGCGGCGTAAAGCGCTCGCCGAGTCCGTAGATCGCTTCCCCGATGCCGAGCTGCAGGCGCTCGCGCAGATAAACGGTGTGCATATAGGGCTTTTTTGGGGTGCGGTGGTTGACGTCGTCGACCTTGTCCGCCTCATAGTCGGCATCGGCAATATAGGCCGTGCTGCCGTTTTCGCTTCCGGTCAGGTGCCGGCCGTCAAAATAGAAGTCATAGGCAAACTGCTTCGATTTCCGGATCACGAGCCGCATCCGGCCGTTTTCCATCACAAGGCTCTCCGCCGTATCGGTGATCTGCGGCTCTGCTTTCGCGTAATGGAGCGTAAAGGCAGGCTCCTTTACGGTCGTGCCGCGGAAATGCACCACATCGACCGCAATCATATCCGGCGCGGGGCAGGAAAACGTATATTCCAGCGCTGTGCCGGCCGTGTAGTCGTCCGCTTCCTCTACGCAATGGCAAAGGACGAATGCCTTGATCCGGTCCTGCTCGATCCTGTATTCCCACATCTGGTGGGTATTGTGGATCGAAAGGCCGGAACGGTGCATCCAAAGTCCGTCTGTAAATCTCATATGGCGACTCCTCCGTTCATTGATTGGTTGTATCCTTCCGTATTCCGTCAGCCGTTGCTGATGCGGATCACGCCCTTGATATAGCCGTCCGGCTTGTGCTTCAGCTCGTAATACGCCTTGTTGATCTCATCGAAGCCGTAAACGTTCGTCATCAGATCCTTCGTGTTCAAGAAGCCCTTCTGAATGAGCGTCAGCGCGTTCTGGATCAAACCCGCACAGCGCCAGTCGCGGCGCTCGTGTGCATTTGCGATATGGATCGCCTTCCAGTTCCACAGCGCCATGTTGATGCTGCGCATACCGCCCTGATGATAGCCCGCGATGGAAAGATGGCCGTGAACGGCGGTCATGTCGCCCGCCAGCTGCAGCGCCGCCTCGTTGCCGGTGACCTCTGCGACGACCGGGATCCCGCGGTCGAAAATGCCGTCGTCCCACACATCAACAATGTACTCGGGCGGAACGGCATCGGTCGTCAGCAGCTCGTCCGCGCCGAAGCGCTTCGCGTTCGCAAGCCCCTCGGGCCGGACATCGATCGCGATGATCTTGCCCGCGCCCTTTGCGCGCATCAGCTGCAAAAAGCCGAGGCCCATATAGCCGGTCCCGATGATTGCAAACGTCTGGCCCAGCTCCAGCGGGGTCTGTCCGACGCCGCTCATCAGCATGGCCAGCGGCTCACCGACGCTTTCCTCGTCGCTCAGCGCATCCGGGACCTTGACGAGTTCATTTTCGTTTCCGATGGTATATTCCGCAAAGCACTGGTGCAGCATACCGGTCACGCGGTCGCCGACCTTGAGCTTGGTCACACGCTCGCCGACCTTATCCACAATGCCGACGCCCTCATGGCCCATGATCCGGCCGGGCTCCTCGCAGTTGAGCCACGGCAGGTATTCACTTGCGCACGTTCCGCAGACAAGCAGCTTCAGGCGGACCTCATGCTCGCCCGGCTCCGGCATCGGGACCCAGACCTGACTCATCACGCCGGGCTTTTCCATTGCATATGCTCTGATTTTCGTTTCCAACTTGATTTCCTCCTCGTAATGACTTAGAACTCCTGCGGATGTACAAGAACCTTGATGGATTCCGCCGACATCTGCATCCGGATCGCGTCTTCGACCTGACGAAGGCCGTAGGTATGTGTGATCAGGGGGCTGATCTGAAGCCTGCCGCTGTTGAGCAGGTCGACGGCCCGCTGGAACGTATCGGGATTGATCATCGAGCCCATAACGGTCAGCTCTTTTTTGTAAACCGGGAAGAGCGGCAGCTCCGCCTTCGCCGTCACGCCGGGAACGCTGAACAGCAGCACCGACGCGCCGGAGTCGGCAATTTCAAACGCCTGCTCGGCAGCGGCCGTTTTCCCGACACACTCGATCACGCAGTCCGCGCCGTCGGCGTGCAACAGCTCGCGCACACGTTCTGTAAGCGCCTCCTGCGCCGGATCGACGGCGCTGTCCGCGCCGACCCGAAGCGCGATCTCGCGCCGCAGCGCCGAAGGCTCGCTCACGAGCACATGAGCCGCGCCGCTCAGCTTTGCCAGCTGCACCATCAGCAGCCCGACCGTTCCGCCGCCGATCACAGCGACAGTCTGTCCGGCCCGGATGTGGAGACGGTCGATCCCGTGCAGCACGCAGGAAAGCGGTTCCACCATGGCGGCGGCGTCAAAGCTGACAGACTCGTCTATCCGGAAGCACTGCGTCTCCGGTGCCAGACAGACCTCCGCGAAGCCGCCGTTTGTATTGACGCCCAGCGCGTAGAGGCTTTCGCAGTTCTGCTTCTTTCCCATCCGGCACGCGCGGCATTTTCCGCAGTACATATTGGGGTCCAGCGCAACATGGTCGCCCGGCTTCACTGACCGGACAGACGCGCCGACGCGCTCTACGATTCCGGAAAATTCATGGCCGAGAACCACCGGCGGCGTCACCGGTGCGGAGCCCTGTTCGCCGTGGTAGATGTGCACATCCGTTCCGCATACGCCGCAGGCCATATTCCGGACCAGCACGCCGTCATCCGGAAGCTCAGGAAGCTGCAGCTCCCGCAATTCAAACGCGGGCTTCTGTCCTGCGCCAAGAAAAAAGCTGCCCTTCATGCGATCTCCTTTCCCGAATAAAACGTATCATTTCTATGCGCGTAACCGCTTGTTAAAAATTGAAAGTGATTATAACTTTTCGCTTGAATCATTTACGCTCATTGTAGCGAATCCGGGTGAGCTTGTCAAGATTCGATGGGAGATATCAGGATTACCGGCTGTTTTTTGTGAAATTTGTGAAAAGCGAAGGATTAATATTTGTTTTATTCGTCGAAGCCAGTATGAGTGTTTTAAAATTGTTGTCAAAAATAATCAAAAAAAATCATTTTCCCCATTGACCTTTCCGGAACATATGATAGAATAGAATAAAATGTTAATGAAATCACATTGGAGGGGCCTTATCATGATTTTATCCCAGCGCCAGCAGCGTATTCAGGAGATCCTTCAAGGCTGCAAATCCATGCGCGTGCAGGCACTTATTGACCAGCTGGATGCCTCCCCGGCCACTGTCCGCCGGGAGCTCGCCGTTCTGGAAAGCAACGGCGTTCTGTTCCGTACACGCGGGGAGATCCACTTGGCGGAGCCTGGAAAAGAGGTTTTGCCATACAGCACGCGCAGCACGTTCCATGCCCGCGCGAAGAAGAGCATCGCACAGTACGCGGCAGAGCTTATAACCGACCACAAAAATCTTGCGCTGGATTCCGGCAGTACAACAGCAATGCTGGCACAGGTCCTTTCCGACCGCAGTCTGAACATCGTCACAAACTCCATTGACGTATCCTGCATTCTGGCAAAAAGCGACAATCAGGTCATTTGCAGCGGCGGTCTGCTGCAGGGCAAGCATATGTGCTTCGTCGGCCCGGAGGCGCAGATGTTTTTTTCCAAGATCGAGGTCGACATTGCCTTTATGGGTGCGTCCGGCGTTCGCCTCGGCGCAGGCTTTACAACCTCGTCGCCGCTGCAGTATGACACCAAGCGCGCCATTATGAGCGCTGCGAAAAAGCGTTATGTGCTGATGGACAGCTCCAAGCTGCATTCCTCCCATCTGTACGCCTTCGCCGATTTCTCCGAGATCAACGCGCTGATCACCAACGTCCCGCGAAATGCCCCCGAGGCCGAGGAGATGCTTCATGCGCTGGAGTCTGCCGGGGTCACCATCATCCGCGTCCCCTGACGCGGATGCACGCAGGCGCTGATCATTGCCGCAGCCCCGGGTTATCCGGTTCCGGTCTTATCGTAATTTTGCTTGTAAAATACGCATAATTTCGCTATACTGCATACAAAAAACAGGCGGGTCCCGTTCATACGGGATCCGCCTGCTTCATGGTTGTTGGAGCGCTGCGCGCTAATTTCTGTAAAAATAAAAATCGCATTTATCGCTGCCGCGTCCGATCGTGCCGTGCCGCTCGAAGGCGATGCCGCACATATCCCCATAGACGCGGTCATCGCTCAGGCAGAAGGTGGCCGTCAGCTCCCTGCAGCCCAGCAGTTCGCAATATTTCATATAGGGGAAGGGCACTGCAGAACATCGACCCTGTAACGCCTGCTGTCGGCTTCAATTTCTGCGAATTTGAAGCCCGCATCGCCGTTGAACATGGCGCCAATCATCTTATGGAAAATCTGAAAGAAAAGAGGCCGGACGAACGGAAGCTTCGTCACAGAATGCAGACGCTTCCGATCCGGCTCTACGCCGATTCTTACGGATTCTTCTATCAGCGCGATGGCTTCTTCGCGCGAGATGTATTGGATCATCTGTAAATAAATAGCCGCTCGCGGGAAGATCATCCGCTCGGTATGTATCTTTTCCTTTTTGGAAAGCCCCTTATATTGGCCGCACAGCTCATTGCAGAGCGCCGCCGCGTCGCTGACCAGAGCATCCGTCCGCTCCTCTCCGAGCCTCTTTCTCAGCTCTCCCAGAAGATAGGAGAACCCGCCGAGCTTTTCATAATATCGTTTATCGACCATACTTCCATGTCCCTCAGTGCCCATTTGCGCCTATGTATTGAATCATCGTTCGGGTGATGCCTTCAGCAAGCCCGGACTGCGTTGACCCGCGCAGTTCCCCTCGGTTGATAGACATTTTTCAAATATCCCGCTTGCCGCTCTTTCTTCGTGCTGATTATAGCATATTCTGACGAAAAAAACACAAGCGAACTGTCATATTCCCGGGCAGCGCCCTGTTCGGAGCTGCAGCCTTCAGATATGATGACGGCATCAGCTGGCAGGAGCGGTCGCAATTACAAATAATGGTTCAAGTAGGCCAGGTTCGGCATGATGACACATTCCGGGCTGTATTCTCCGATCGGAGAAGAGCGGACCGGCCGGCGGACGAGCTGTCTCTGTCCGTCCATCTGCCTGCAAGCCGCCAGCTCCTCCTCTTCACCGTAACCGTCAAACCTCCCCGCGTATAAAAGGCCGCCATCTCAAAGCAAGCTGCTGCTCACTGGGATGGCGGCCTTTTATACGCGGCTACGTTTTACGCTTACTGTGCAATGTGTCTCACCGTAGATTTTATGCTTTAAACAAATTCGGACTTGCCACTGCCGTAAATCCCGCCGAACCAGTAATAACCACGCCGTTTGCACCGCCGCTGCAATGGACGATCAGCAGATTACCGTCTGCGTCTGTGCCTCCAGCGATGCCGACGTGGGAATCATCCGGATAAAAGGCCAGATCGCCGGGTTGGGCTTCGCCCCAAGGAATATCCGTGCAGTAGCTGTGCTGCATGGCCGCGCCGCCGCGTCAGCAAGTTTTTCCCGGTGACAGTGGCGCTGGTGTTTGGAAGCAATATGCTGGTGAAGCTGTCTCCGACGCTGACCCTGTCCCGCGGCTCGGCCAAGACAACATCCGCCATTGAAGAACGAATCAGTCGTTCGCCCTACAAGGAGATGGACATTTTTAGAAAATCCGTGCTTCTAGGCTCCATGGGCTGCGGCTTTACATACGGCGATGCCTATGAGAATGCCAGTGGGCAATTGACGCTGACGTATAAAATGCCCCTTGAGCTGTAGAGACGCCTCAGATAACGCATTTGCTGCCGTGAATGTAAAATCAAACTGCTATGAGATTATGAAGACACCGTATAAAGAGAAGGCGCAGAATCCCTGTTGGTTCAAGGGGCGTTTACACGTTGCACTTTCTCCGCTCGTTGCAGCAAGCGATTTCCGCTGCTTGCGAAAATTGCACTGCACTTCTCTTCAACGCTAATCCTTATTCCCAGAGAATCATGCATTGGAGAGACACTGCTTCATACAAACATTACAAAGCGTGGCGTTCTTATTTGAGGACTCTCCTGATAGCGTCAGCGAATGGCTATAGTCGAGGCGCTATTGAGAAAAAGCAAAGGGATGAAGGAAAAATAGGTAGGCAGACTACCCGTGACTATATACTTACAGTTAACAGACTCAATTTCTTGACACGAAAGGTAAGCGGCTAACCATATTGTAAAACAAAATGGGCTGCAGCAAGATGCGGCTATTTTCTCAAGACAAGATGGTTTGCTTCGTAATTTTTTACAGCGGCCAATGGCGCAGGTTTGTTTTTGATAACAGAACTGCGCCATTGGCCGTTTTTTACCAGCCTCGCGCCCCTCCGCTTTTGAAATTTTGGTTTTCTCAAAATTTCAAAAGAATGGAGGAATCCGTATGGGATTCAACTGTGCAGCAGAGAAAGCAAAATTTGATCGTGAATGGGCAAAACTGCGAAAAGAATACGCCAACGCAGGAATGAGCGAAAAAAGCATTCAAAAAATATATGAGTATGACTGGCACTGCTTCTGCCGGAATCGTGCGTATGAACGCAGGGCAACGAAAATGCCGTCAATAGAAATTGATGGTCCAGACGATGATCGGCGTTCTGCCTTATTTAGAAAAAGCGGGGTCATGTCTACCACCTTTGATGAAACTGGTTTTCAAAACCGCTATGCATGGATTGATACCTTGGAGAATGAGCGTTTAATCCGTGCGGTTATGAAACTGAATGACAAAGATCTCGAACTGCTTACCTATGTCACACTTGAGGGACATGGTCAAGAAGAGCTTGCGCGAAGATGGGGGTGTACCCAGGCAGCAGTT
>ENA-ORLY01001157-ORLY01001157.1-human-gut-metagenome-genome-assembly--contig:-NODE-1157-length-32969-cov-25.830019_pt1 | contig 32969 bp, 27 predicted proteins | sample MGYA00243071_ERZ508832 | MGnify/ENA primary metagenome ERZ508832 (study PRJEB26277, sample SAMN04329777) | human gut metagenome | biome: human-associated habitat | host: Homo sapiens | place: USA... | reverse complement strand
CTTTGACATGATTGTAGCTGGAAGAAGGGATTATGCCTTGATGACAGAGGCACTTTTAGTTAAACCTGTTTAAAAATCAGAAAAGTCCAATTTCTTAAAATACCCTGTATCCCCAGTAAACACTGGGGATGGAGTTGTATTGTCATAGGGGTTGGATGCTTACTTTTAAAAATCAAAAGAAAAAGAAAATGTCAAATCAAACATCAGATAATAATAAAAGAATAGCGAAAAATACAGGAATGCTGTATGTGAGAATGTTGTTCATGATGGTTATAAGCTTATATACCTCACGTATAACTTTAAATGCATTAGGAGTAGTCGATTATGGCATTTATAATGTAATCGGAGGTGTTGTTGCGACAATGGCTTTTGTCAAAACAACACTTAGTTCAGCAGCTCAACGTTTTATTACTTTTGAACTTGGAAGAAATAATATGGAATCATTAAAGAAAGTTTTTTCAAATATACTTTCAATTCATTTAATCTTTGGTGGGATAGTTCTGTTAGTAGGTGAAACATTGGGTGTATGGTTTTTGAATACTCAAATGAATATACCTTCTGATAGAATGATGGCTGCAAACGTGGTACTACAATGTTCTTTAGGAATTTTTATTCTAACCTTGATGAATGTGCCTTATAACGGTTTGATTATAGCACATGAGCGTATGAATGCTTTTGCCTATATAAGTATATTGGAAGTCGTTTTGAAATTATTGATAGTCTATGCTTTATTGATAGTATCAGTTGATAAATTAATATTGTATTCATTCTTGTGGTTGTGTACATTTATACTAATACAATTTGTCTATTTTCAATATTCATTTAAAAATTTTAGCGAGAGTCGCATAAGACCACAATATGATAGGCGGTTATGTAAAAAAATGCTTGGATTTTCAGGGTATAACCTTTGTGAAGTATTTGCTAATATGCTGGCTGATCAAGGTCTAAATATCTTATTGAATCTTCATTTTGGACCAGCCATAAATGCTGCTCGTGGAATTGCTGTTCAAGTTAATGGTGCTATAAATGGTTTTACAACTAATTTTATAACAGCAGTAAATCCTCAAATAACAAAGAGCTATGCTTCTGGAGATAGTGCGAGAATGTGGACTTTGGTTAATTACGGAAATCGTTTGGCATTCTTTTTATTATTATTTTTAGCAACTCCCGTATTCTTTAAAATAGATTATATCTTGGAAGTTTGGCTGAAAACGCCCCCTGTGTATTGTGCTATATTTATTCAAATGATGATTTTAATTAACTTGAATATTATGCCAAAGAGAACTTTTTATACTGCAGTTAGTGCAACTGGTGATATTAAACGTTATCAAATATCTTTTGGTTTATTTAGACTGCTGGTCTTTCCCGCTTGCTGGATAGTATTAAATTATATTTCTTCCAATCCGAATTCTGTGTATGTTGTTTTACTGGCTTTTGAAATTATAGGTACAGCTGTATCTATGAAAATTGTAAAGGATAAAATGCCAGACTTTAGCATTTTAAATTATATAAAAGTAGTGTTATGGCCTTGTACTTATGTGTTTTGTATAGTTTTTTGTGTTCAATTCTTTTTTTCAAAAATATTTTCTGATAATTTGGGGAGTTTAATATTATATGCATTTTTAGCTTGTATAATTAATGCTATTATCATTTATGTTATAGGATTGAACAAAAAAGAAAAAAATATAATTCATGAATTAATTAAAAGAAAGGTGAAGAAATGAAAATTGCATTTTGGTTAAATAATAGCGGCATCAAAAATGTTGATTGTTCTCATATAACTGAAGGAAATCCGGGAATTGGAGGTACGGAATTTTCAGCTATACTAATAGCCGAAAGTCTGCATTTAGTTGGAGAAGAAACGATACTCCTTTGCAATGAATCTGGTAATTTCTCTAAGAAACAGCAATTTCATGTGTGTTATGATATAGCTGAAGCTTGCAGATTTGTTGAAAGAAACAATTATGATTTTTTCATCTTAGATAGCAGAGATATTACTGAGAGAATATTAATAACTTTTCCGAATATTAAGTTTATAGCTTGGGCAAATTGTTTTATCGAATCATGGATGAACGAAGTTTTCCCAAAATATTCAAATTTGGTTAAATTTGTTAATGTTGGCAGACAGCAATATAAACTTTGTGCTAATTTGCCAATTGCCTCAAAGGCAACTTATATATATAATGCTGTTCCTTTTACTATTCTAAGTGAAGTAAGACCTAAAACTTTTTCGCAGAGAGGTTTTAATGTGGTTTATATAGGTAGTTTACATTATGCAAAAGGATTCCATCTTTTGGCAAGAGCTTGGCCTAAAATTCTTGAAAAAGTACCAGAGGCAAAATTATATGTAATAGGTTCCGGTAAACTGTATTCGAGAAACAGCAAACTTGGTAAGTGGGGGATAGCCCAAGAATCGTATGAGGATGAGTTTATGAAGTATTTGGCACCAAACGGAAAATTAATGCCATCTGTTCGTTTTCTTGGTGTCTTAGGCAAGGAAAAATATAAAGTTTTATCAGAATGTCGAGTCGGAGTGCCAAATCCGTCTGGAATTTCTGAAACGTTTGGTTATACTGCTGTTGAAATGCAAGTTATGGGATGTCGGGTTACAACAATAGAATGTCCTGCTTATGTCGATACTGTGTATAATAAGAAGAATTTGTATTCAAATCCAGATGATATAGCAAGTTATGTTGCTAGATTATTGTTAGATGAAAAATTAGATGATAATGTTAATATACAGAATTTCATAAAACAATTTTCTGTTGATAAAATTGTTAGTGAATGGAAGTCATTGCTGATAGGAGTCTTAAAAGATTCTACGGTGAGATTAATCTTAGAAAAGAGATCCTTTATAGGATATGTTTACTATTTCAATGATATTGCTAAGTATTATAAGCATAAGTTGAAAAAGATTATTGTTAAGATATTGAGAATAGAATGAAAAAATGTTGTTTTATAATACCATATTTTGGAAAGTTACCAAATTATTTTCCTTTGTTTTTAAAAACTTGTCAATATAATACTAATTTTGATTGGCTTGTTTTTACGGATGATGGAACAGATTATGATTATCCTCAAAATGTACAAAGAGTAGAAATGACATTTTCTGAGTTGAAACAAAAAATTCAAAGCAAATTTGATTTCCCAATAAGCCTTTCTACTCCATATAAGTTGTGTGATTATAAGCCAGCCTATGGATATATATTTGAAGAATATCTAGATGGTTATAAATCTTGGGGGCATTGTGATGTTGATACTCTTATGGGACATTTGGATGATTTTATCACTAATCAAGATTTGGAATTGTATGATAAAATGTTCTGCTTAGGACACATGGTTATTTATCGCAATACTGTAGAAAATAACAGATTGTTTATGGCAAAGTTTAATGGACGTTTTCTCTATAAGGAGTCCTTTTCTACTGACAAAATTACGGTATTTGATGAAGAAGGAATTTCTAAAGGCGTTAATATAAATCGTCTGTTTTTAGAACATGGAAAAAGAGTTTATGAGGTTGATCATTCATTGAATATTAATAGTAATAGATTCTTTTTTAGAAGGACTGTATATAAAGGTAATGTAGAGATGGTAAATCGCAATGGATTTGAGGCAGAGCCTTATAGAAAAGCTGTTTATTTGTGGGAAAATGGTTTTATTTGTAGATATTATTTTTATGATGGAAAATTGATAAAAAGTAATCATCCATATATTCATTTACAAAGTAGATGCATGTCTTTTAATAAAGATATATTATGCTTTCCTGTAGTAAAGATTATGCCTAATTCTTTTTCCTTTTTAGAATTTAAGGAGGTAACGGTTGAAAACTTTTCTAAAATTCGTAAATTTGACCGAAATTATGTCTCCTATTCACGCTTATTTACGGAGTTTGTTGATAATGTAAAAAGAAATATATTTAAATAATGGATAAGAAAATTCTTTTTTCTGCTTTCGTGATTTTTTTTACGATTTTCTTTAAATTTGATTTCTTAAATCCTACCTTTGTTGGTTGGTTATCAAATGGTCTTATATTGTCGTTTTTGCTGGTTAATTTTCCAATTTTCAAAGGAATATTTTCTGGAGAATATAAATGTATAAATATACTGGGGATAATCTGGCTATCAATAATATTGTATTCTGGTTACGAAAATCAAAATCTTAATTATGATGATGAAACGTGGGATGGGATTGTCTTGGAATCGATGTCTTCCATGCGTTTTGATCATGTAATTTATTATTCTTTGAAATTCTTTTTATGCATATTATATTATCAGTATTTAAATACGATAAAAAAAGGCTCGATTTTTCTTGATTATTTCTTTAGATTGATGCTTATTTATGCTGCTATTTCCGATATAAATGCGTTATTTTATAATAGCGTTGATGGTTCGGGCTATTTGATAGGTAATAAATTTTATGTGTGTTATGTCAATCTGTTTGTTGTAACATTATATTATTTTCGGAATCCTCTGTTGGAAGGAAAATCTAAAAGAAAATTGAAAGCACTTCTTTTTGTAAGTTTCTTAATTGCTATTCGTACCCAATGCTCTACTGTTGTTCTTGGTTCATTACTGATGTATTTTTTGGCAATTCGTCTGAATGGACATTTCCGATTACGATTGTATGATTGGAAAACTTATTTGTTGGGATTGGGAATATTTGATTTTCTGTTCTTTTCCTTCACAATGTCTTTCATAGACAATCCTATAATGAAATTTATTATTGTTGATTTGTTAGGAGAAGATATGACTTTAACAGGACGTTTGGATATTTATGCTGCATTAGGAGGCTTATTGTTGGAATGTCCTTTATATGGATTTGGTGTAGGAAACGCTCATATGATGACAATGATGTCTGGTATTGGTCCTAATGCTCAAAATGGTTTTTTTAATTATATGTTAGAGGTTGGTTTATTAGGTATAATTGTATTTTTGTTCTTTTTGCTTCTATTGATGAAAAAGGCGACCAAACATAATGGTACATATGCTGTTATATGTTTCATTTATGTGATGCTAGTTCTTTCATCAATTGAGGTAACTTTTACAACATATTTCTTTGCAATGACTTTATTGTTGTTAATTAATAATGAAAAATCAGTAAAAAGTAGTATATGCAAAATATAAAAGACGTCTATAAGTGTTATGGTTGTGGAGTATGTGCAGCAGCCTGTGGACGAAATATTATAGTGATAGAGTTAAATGAGTCTGGATTTTATGAGCCTCGTATTACTGATGAGTGCAAATGTTCGCATTGTGGAATCTGTACAGAAGTATGTGCCTATTTGCATAATGAGCTTTCTTTGAAAGATTGTACTATTAATAGCTATGCAGCTTGGAGTAAAGATCATTTAATAAGAAGAAAATGTTCTTCAGGAGGTGCAGGTTTTGAGATAGGAAAGTATCTTATAGGACAAGGTTATAAAGTTTGTGGTGTGCGTTATGATGCCGAGAAGAACAGGGCTGAGCATTATATAGCTTCTACTGTGGATGAACTTGTCCAAAGTGCAGGTAGCAAATACATCCAGAGTTATACTGTGGATGGATTTAAAGCCATCAATCGAAAAGAAAAGTATCTAGTTACAGGTACGCCTTGCCAGATAGATTCTTTCCGTCGTTATATTCAAAGATTTCATTGTGAGGATAATTTCGTGTTATTGGATTTCTTCTGCCATGGTGTTCCTTCTATGTTGTTATGGAAAAAGTACACTGAATGGGCAGAAAAAAAAGTAGGAAAAATTACTTATGCATCATGGCGTAACAAGTGGACTGGATGGCATGATTCATGGGCTATGGGTATCGATGGCAAAGAGCATGGGGTGAAGATAGATTGGCATGATTCTTATGATATGTTAATAAGGGGAAAAAAAAGTTATATAGACTCTAGACGCTCGCAGGGCGACATGTTTTATTCGTTGTTTCTTGGAGACTGTTGTTTAGGCAAACAGTGTTTTGAAAAATGCAAATATAAGTATGATTGTTCGTCTGCAGATATTCGTATTGGTGACTTATGGGGAAATACTTATAAAGATAATGAAGATGGTGTTAGTTGTGCTATTGCTTTTACGGAAAAGGGAGATGAGGTTCTAAAACATATTAACTGTGAATTAGTTTCTCATCCTTTCTCTCTTGTGGCTGAAGGTCAGATGAAAGATTCTCCGAAATATCAAAGTTATTTTGAGCATATTATGGATTTGTTGAAAAATGATAAGAAAACAATAGATGATGCCTGTCATTATAAGATCAAGTTTTTAACAAGACAAAGAAGAATTGCCAAAGTTAAACGACTTTTTTTTAAATATTTAAAATTTGTATGAAAAGTGTTGGTATTATTACTGTGCATAGATTGCCCAATTGGGGATCAGCTATGCAGGGGTATGCTCTGCAGCATGTTATTGCAAATCTAGGCTATAATTGTGAATGTATAGACTATATTTACCCCAATGAATGGCATATAAAAAGAGGGTCATGGATTCCTGGCAAGGTTACTTTGAAAAGTCGTATATTAAGATTTTTTGGATTAAAACCTCCGACATTAAACGAATTGATAGATCAATTTGTTTGTAATGAAGTTAGAACATCCCGCAGATATTCCTCTTTTAAAGCATTGCATACGATTCCTCCTATATATGATATTTATGTTTCTGGAAGTGACCAGATATGGAATTGGAAAACGATGTGTGCTGATCCTTCCTATATGCTGGATTTTGCTCCTGAAGATAAGAAACGAATAGCATATTCTTCTTCCTTTTCCGTTGATAATATACCCGAAAAATATGAAGAACTTTATAAAAAGAATCTTTCCAGATATTCAGCCATCTCTGTAAGGGAGAAGAATGGAAGTGTTCTTGTAAGGAAACTTTTGGGTAGGGAGGCTCCGGTTGTGCTTGATCCAACCTTGCTATTGCCAAAAGAGACATGGAATAAATTAAGCGAAAAGGCACATTGGAAGAAAAGAATGCCTTCAAAATTCATCCTGTGCTATTTGTTGGATTATACGTATAATCCAAGACCGGCAATGGCAGCGTTGCTTTACAACCTTCAAAAGGAGTATAATTATCCTGTTGTCCTATTGGGACGTGATTTTAAAGAATTTGATGGCAATGTGTGGCACATGAAAAAATCGCAGGGTATCGGAGTATATGAGTTTTTATGGTTCGTTAAAAATGCTGCAGTTTTTGTTACGTCTTCCTTTCATGGAACAGCTTTTGCTGTAAATATGGGAACCCCTTTTATATCTATGATAGAAAAACGTGACCAGTCAGATGATCGTATATGCTCTTTTTTAAAGTCAGTAAAGTTAGAAAATCATATCGTAACGATCACAGATGATAAGTATGACAATCTATTTGAAAGAGCTTCATTTGATGAGCATGCAGTTACAGAAATTTTGAATAAGAAAAGGCAAGCTTCGCTTACTTTTTTAAAAAATGCATTAGATTTAGAGATATGATAATCCTTTCGATAATTATTCCGGTTTATAACGTAGAGAAGTATGTTCGGAAGACGCTAGAAAGTATTTTTGAGTCGACTTTGCCGAAAAGCGAGTTGGAAGTCATTGTAGTGAATGATGGCACAAAAGACAATTCTATGTCAATAATAAATGAGTTTGCTGCTAAGTTTGACAATCTTAAAATTATCAATCAAGAGAACCAAGGCTTATCTGTTGCTCGCAATACTGGTTTGAAAGCAGCACGAGGCAAATATGTTTGGTTCGTTGATTCTGATGATTGGGTAGAATATGACTCGTTGCCTTTTTTATTGAAACACCTTGAACATTCTGATAAGGATGTTTTGATGTTCAAAATTCGTGAGTATGACGAAGAAGGAAGAATTCTGCTTGAGCGTTTCTTTCATGATAATCAGAATGAAGAACAGGTTTCAGGAACAGATGTAGTACTTTATCAAAAAAAATATGGTGTTGATATTACGCCTATGCAGCAATTTGTAATCAGCAGAGATTTTCTTTTATCTAACAAACTGTTTTTTGTTCCAGGCATATATCATGAGGACAAGGAATTTGCTCCAAGAATGCTAATTAATGCAAAGAAGGTTGCTATTATTCCAAAGGTGATTTATTGTTATCTTCGAAGAAGTAATGGAAGTATAACAACTGACGAAACGCTTTTCAAAAAACGTTGTCATTCAAAAATTGAAATCTATAAACGATACATAACATTTGGAGAAAAATTGAATCAAAATAAAGATAAGGAGGCTTTATCTTATTGTCAATATGGTATGGCTTCTTATATTTGGAATCCTTTAAGTTATGATTCCATACGAACTGATGGTTATAAAATGGGATTAACAGAATTGATACCATTGTTTAAACGAGATGTTAGAAACAATCTTTTTTATGATAGAAAAGTTTTGCATTTGGTTAGACAACTGTTATTTCTTATTTCTCCTTTATTGTTGAAGAAACTTCATAAAAATCTCTAATTTTATATTTTCATGAAAATTCTATATTATAGCACTCCGTTCTTTGCTGATTGCGACTTCCCTTTAGTGAAGGCTTTGCAAGAGGAAGGGCATGATGTGACGTATCTCATAGCATTAGCACCTTATAGTTTGAAGAGTACGCTCTTTAATATTAAGGAGCAAGTGCAAGAGAATGCAATAATACCTGCGACATATTATCCTGAGCTCAAGGTTTATGAGAATTATATGGATATGAGCAAGGTGTATATTGTCAATAGAACTATCATGCAAGATTCTTCCTTGCAGTCCTTGAAGATGACATTGAAGGTGGTTCAGTTTATTAAAAAGGGACAGTTTGATGTGATTCATACAGACAGTATGTTGGGTATGTGGAATTTGATGCTTTATAAACTATTTGGGAAGAAAATGGTGCTGACGGTTCACGATCCATTTCCACATACTGGTGAGATTACCGCTCGCAAAAAGTTCAACTACAAAATGGCAATGAAGATGGTTCGCCATTTTGTACTGTTGAACGACAAGCAGAAAGAGCAATTTTGCAAGTTATATCATCTCCGCCCCGAGCAAATTTTGATAAATCGACTAGGAGTTTATGACAACATTAGTACGTTTGTTCGTCCACAAAAATCAAAAACATCTCACAATGTACTCTTTTTTGGTCGTATATCCCCTTACAAAGGTATAGAATTTTTGTGTCAGGCTATGAAAAAGGTAAAGGAACAAGTACCTGATGCAACCTTGACTATTGCTGGTGGAGGTGAGATGTATTTCGACATAGCCCTCTATCAAAAGCAAGATTGGGTAGAGGTTATTAATCGTTATGTTGGAATGGAGGAACTTGCAGGATTATTGCAGAATTGCGCCTTGTCTGTTTGTCCTTATACAGATGCCACACAAAGCGGTGTCATTATGACAAGTTATAGCCTCTGTAAACCTGTTGTCGCTACGAATGTTGGAGGCTTAGGCGAAATGGTAGAGGATGGTAAAACAGGTGCGCTGGTTCCTCCAAAGAATGTGGCTGCACTTTCTGATGCTATCATCGCTTTACTCAAAGATGAAGCAAAACGTGAGAAAATGGCAGATAATATCCGAAACGATTACTTTGTGGGAGATAAGTCTTGGAAAGTTATTGCAGAGAAATATATAGAGTTTTATAAAAAGATATTATGAGCTCATTAATTACAACATATGCCTTACCTATTATTCAAAGTATTCTTGCTAGTAGAATAGATGGGACATTGGAAGATTGGGTGAAGGATTCTGCCGATACAAGTCAATGTGCTTTTAATCAAATATTGATGGAATCCTTTATTTCTGCTGTCAAGAGAATTAAAGGCGATTCGCCAAAGATAGTAAAGGAACATATTGACGAACTGTTTGATGAATGTCGAGATCTTGTTATTGCTGATATTCGTCAGATGGAATCTCCGCAAATCCCTTCTTATATAGGAAACGACCTTTATAATGCTTTTGTTGAGGAATTAAATAAAAGAGCTGATGCTGTTCCTTCAATTAATCACGAGTTATTGGAAGAAATCGCAAAACGTTCTGATAATTTAATGAAAATCATACAGAATTTCGGAAAAGAAGTATCTTCCCTTAAGACTAATGCCGATGAGATATTGCAAATATCAAGAGGGTTAATGAGCAAGTCAGGACTTTCTGCCTGCAAAATAGTTCCTTATGTAGGTAATGAGGAATTAAAAATGCCAGAACTACTTTCTAACAGAACACCTTTGATAGATGCTCTATTTAAAATTCTGATAAAAGAGAAAGCTATAGTCTTATATGCAGGTGTTCTTGAAGGTAAAACTGTTGCATCTCGCCTTTTAGTGAAAAGATTAATTAATGAATATGTTGTAATTGAGATTGATCTGGCATATCATAATGAACTTAATATCGAATATGCTTTGCAATCTTATGATGTGTCATCCAACTATCTTTTTTTGATAGACGGGGTAAAATTTGAAACCGACTGTTATGAGAATTTTATTGAAATCATAATGCGTTTCAAAAGTGACAAATGGTTGTTTGTTATCAATACTTATGATAAAATTTCTGATTATCTGTTTGATGAAAGATTGGAAATAGATGAATATAAAATACCTTCTCTTAGTCAAGATGATGTAAATAATATGCTTCCTGACGAATTGGATAAAGGATTAGGTACATTGATCTTTGGTTTATTTCAAGGACAACCATTGCTTACAAATGTCGTGTGTGCATATCTGAAACAACGTAATTGGAAACTGTCAGATAGTGATATTGCTAATCTTTTTACCTTTACAGGTGGTGCTTCACTACAAAAGCGCATAAGATTTGTATTGCAACGAACTGTTGGTGATAAAAATGCGTATAATTTATTGAATCGCCTCTTAGTATTAGATAAATATTTTACGGAAAGAGACTGTTTGGAATTGGCTGGAATAAACCCGGTTTTGCGCAATCCTGTCAAATTGTTAGAGCAGTTAGAAGGAACTTGGATTGTGAAGAATGAAGGCTTATTTCAGGTTTCAACTCTTCTACGTAAGTCGATTAAACCAGATTTACTCCTTCAAGAGGCTAAAGATTGCTATAGTTTGGAAGCTGACAAATTGTTGCAAAAGGAAGAACTTGCGCCAATGGATGTATTGAGCATTATGAACTACCTTGTCAAAGCTGAAGATTATGATAGGGCTGGTACATTTTATATCACAGCGTTGGTTAAACTTCAAGAACAGAATTTGTTGGAGCATGATAGCTCTTCCTTAATACAGGCTTTATGGTTAGATGTTCCTCTTCCTGATGGTATGAGTAATATGCAGAAATTGGCTGTAAGATGTTGTCAGCTATCTGTCAACTCAAATTTGAAGCCTAAAATAGCTGAAAATATTATTTCAGACATAGAAGAACTGCTGTATGCTGGTGATATTGAGAAAAAATTGAGATCTGTTGCATTTCAGGTAATAATCGCATATTGTTCATTGCATGGAATGAAAAAGAAGTCAATTGCTTATCAAAGAAAACTGTTGAAATCTAATGAAAATGAAACTTGGGACATAATCAATGCAAAACAAGCAGCTTTGGTAGAAATGGATAATATAAAAACCAAGAGTGAATTATACAATTGGTTCCAATTGTATGCAGATTTAGGTTTCCCTCAATATGATATGTTTTCGGAGGGTGCGATTGTTATTATCAATAGGTTGTGTAATGATGTGGAAGAGGAAGCTAGGCCAAGTTTATTAAAAGATATTCTAAATGAATCTCTTGTACAAAAAGCTGGTATATTTTCTGTTGCATGTATAGCTAACCTCATTGATATTTATTATCGGAAAGGGCAATTGCAAAGTGCAAAAGAACTTTATGAAAACAATCGTGAATTATTATCATTGGATTTTGGTGCACTCTTAATAAACTATAGTTTTGGTCTAGGATTATATAATCAAGGTCAAAAAGATGAAGCTTTACCTTATATAGAAAAGGCTGCTCGAAATATATACATAGATTTAGCATGTATGGTTGCAGTAAATGCTCGATGTCGCTATGCACAGTTAATGGGAGATAAAGGAGAGACTCAGATAGCTGTTGACACAATTGGAGAAATTGTCAATCATCCGTGTTTTAATGAAGCATTTGGTGTGTGGGAAAAGGATGCTATCCGGGGAACCTTTGCTTATGCTCTTTGGCAAAATAAGGAATATCAAGAAGCGATATCTGTATTGTTACTTGTGGAGCATCATTTGTGGGAAACAAGAAATAACCAAGACGACAACTACAAAAATACCTCGCTTAGATTTTCTATTCTGGTGATGTTTATTCATTGTCAAAGTATAGGTAAGAATGTAGGAGAGGAATTTGCCGTCCCTGATTATTGTTTGTTTGTTAACATCTTACCGAATTTAATACAAGGATATAAGCCTGTAAGAAACTTTACCGTAGAAGAGTTTATCTACGAACTTTCTGAAAGATATAAGGATGAGAATACATCTTTAGTAATATTGGATCATTTGTTGGATTTTCAAAAACAAGATGCAGAACATTTTGGACATTTCTTGTCGGTTATGGTACAGGCTGTTCCTCTTTGTCTGGAAAGAAATCGAAAAGACATTATCGAATATATAGTCTTGACCTCTCTGGCCGCTTCTAATTCAGGAGCTTCTAAACAAGGAGATTTTGAAGGTTTGGTATTTTTAGGTAGTCTTCATTTTATTGTAGCTTATCGCGCAAAATGTCTTATTAATGGTAAGTCTTTTGATGACGAATGGTTGTTTGGTTTAATTGATAAAGCCAAGTGCTATTTGGATGATATGAAAGAGATTGAGGCTATGCAACGTGAAATGTTGAATGCTACACCTTGTTATAAAGAAATAGCTAATCCTTTGAGAAAGGAAATCGTGGCATTGTTCAACTATCAACGAGTTGAATTTCCACAGCATCTCTCTTTGTTATGGGCAGTTATGCTTTCTATGCAGAAGTTGGGTAATATGCCATCAGCAAAGAAATTCTTGAAGGTTTTTTCTTTGGATTATGTTAGGTTTTTAGTGAATAGGTTTCCTGAAAAATTTAGTTTGGCTAACCATGAAATAGATTCTTTCTTTGGCAGAATAGCTAATAGAGATGGGATAGATTATACCAAAGGTATTATTCAAGGTTTATATTTTAAATCTAAAGAAAACTTTTATATGTCAAAAGAATTAAATGATATTGTTAATGAATAGAATTTATGAAATATACAAAGAAAGAATTTATTAAGCAAATGGCCATAGAACAGCAGTTCTATGATCATTCTTTGAGAGCTCGAATATTACGATATGACAGCTACTTTTTGAGTAGATATTTCTATCATCTACGTATGATTGAGTGGTATGAACTTGCCCCCCCCCTCAACACATATTTTGTGGCATAAAATCATGGTGGGATGGCATAAATTTAGATTGCGTAAATATGGGCGCATGATGGGATTGCAGATTCCTCCTCATGCCGTAGATTTCGGAATAAAGTTATATCATTGGGGATGGATGATAGTGAATACTAAAGCCAAGATAGGTAAGAATCTTACCATATATCCAGGAGTTACAGTTGGAGCATCAAAAAGTGGTGTTCCTACGATTGGTGATAATGTGTTTTTGGGGCTTGGCAGCAAAGTTTTTGGAGGCGTTTCTATTGGAAATAATGTGATAGTGGCTCCAAATGCCGTAGTGGTTAAGAATGTCCCTGACAATAGTATCGTGGCAGGTGTACCTGCTAAAGTAATAAAAATAATGTGAATATGAAAATAGTAGAGTTTATTCACTCTTTATGCCCTGGTGGGGCAGAGCGATTTGTTACAGATTTAAGCAATGAATTGAGTAAAGAAAATGAAGTTTATTTGTTAACCTTAACAACATCATCTCATAATAAGCAAAACTTTTATAAGGCAGAGTTGTCTGATAGGGTGAAGCTGATAGACTTAGGTTATAATGGTAGATCTAAAATTCTTTATCTTTACAAAGTTTATAAAGAGATAAAGAGATTGCGACCAGATGTAGTGCATGTGCATTGTTTACTCAATTTTATTCTGTTTGCAGTTTTCTTTTATCGCAAAACTAAATATGTTCAGACTTTGCATAATAAGGCTGAAATCGGAATACCCAAGTATTTGAGAAAAGTTGCTAAGTATCTGTTTTCAAATAATATAATACATCTTGTAACAATCTCTAAATCAAATAAAGAATCATACGAGAATTTCTTTAATCTCCATAATGATACTTTGATTTATAATGGTCGTATGTTGCCAATAAAAACTTCAAGGTTTGATGAGGTGACGGAGGAAATACAAGAATATAAAAAGCATTCTGATGATATTGTTTTGCTTTGTGTTGCAAGATGCAATCCGCAAAAGAATCTTAACGTATTGATACAATCTGTCAATGAATTGACAACGGAGGGGTATCATTTGCAGCTTTTGATAATAGGTCCAGGTTATGATGAAACTTCTTTGGGCAAGATTTGGAAAGATATGGCAGGAAAAAATATTCATTTCCTCGGAACTCGAAATAATATAGCAGACTACTATTTGCAGAGCGATGCCTTTTGTTTGTCTTCATTATTTGAAGGTATGCCAATAACCCTAATAGAAGCAATGGCATGTAAATGTATTCCGGTGAGTACTCCTGTGAGTGGTATTGTTGATATAATTATTGATGGGGAAAATGGTTTTGTGGCTTCTGATTTTTCTGTTGAAAAATACAAGTTGCTTATACGCCGTTTCTTGAGAGAGCGTAACCAAATTTCGGAAGATAATTTATATCGTACTTTTGAAAGTAGATTCTCTATACAAAAGTGTGCTCATGATTATAATTCTCTTTTTGTGCAATTAATAAAGTAATACATTAGACAATGAAAGAATTAATTATTGATCCTCGTTTTAGTTACTATTATGCTTCTTTCTATCTATATGGTTTGAATCAGGTTTATGGTAACTGTAAGTTTAAGAAGAAATGCTTTATAGACCTCCCGTTTGAAGAATTGGCGCATTCCAATGATAGGTTGCTCTGTTATATGGTAAAAGACAATTCTGGGAGGGCAAGAAAAATAGTCATAGATTATCGGGATCAAACTTCCATTATAGATAGCTTTTATGATTGGGCGGATGTATATGCCAAAATCAATGTGAATGAAACGGAAACCATAGTGCCTGATAAGTCTAAGTTACGTCTGATTGCTCCAGGATTTGGCATCAGATATTATAACCTTAGCCAAACATTATGGAATGCACTCTCTAATCTGTTGGTAATCAAGAAAGGTCATTTTGGTATTAACGTAAATGCTAAGGATTTTTTACGTGACTATCTGTTGACTTGGTATCGACGAAGACCTTACAAGGAATATCATCTGAATTCTATAAAGGAACGTGATAATTATGTGTTTTTTGTAAGTACCTTGTGGCGACATCAAAATTGTATAGAGCATACCAATCCTCTTCGTGCATTGTTTATGAGAACTTGTAAGAAACTGGGGATAGATTTTGAAGGTGGTTTTTATATTAGTCAGTCTGGTAACAGTTCGGCAACTGATGGGTATAAAGACTTGTTGTTGGCTCAACGTGTAGAATTGAAAGATTATATTGTAAAGACACGGCAATCTATGTTTGTGTACAATGTGCCTAGTTGTTTGAACTGTCATGGTTGGAAATTAGGCGAGTTCTTGGCTATGGGGAAGAGTATAATTTCTGCACCTTTGTATAATGAGCTTCCTGGTGATGGTAAACAAATAATGCTATCTGTTGATTCTGAAGAAGAATTGGAAGATGCTATAGTATTATTGACTAAAGATACAGAGAAAAGAAAAATATTTGAAGCAAATGCTTTAACATATTACAAAAAATATGTTTCTCCAGAAGCGGTTATCCAATATCTGGATAAACAATAAAAAATATTAAATGAATATAGATTTGTTTTTATGGCAAGTAAAACTGGTATGCTTGCGTTTTTTTTCATGAACTTGCGTGCAAGATTGAGTGGCGTTAAAATGGGGGCAGAATCAGATACCTTGTGAATTTAGGATAGCTGCTGAACCTTATTTGATATCTGTAGGCAATCGTTGTCAAATTACAAAAGATGTGAAATTTTTTACTCATGGAGGTTCCAATGTTGTAAGAGACTTAGATCCATCATTTGATTGCTTCGGAAAAATCAAAATAGGAAACAATGTTTATATAGGAAATAATTCTCTGGTAATGCCTGGTGTGACGGTGGGCGACAATGTTTTAATTGCTGCTGGAAGTGTTGTTACTAACTCGGTTCCAAGTAATTGCGTAGTTGGTGGAAATCCTGCAAGAATTATATGTTCCCGAAGGGAATATTATGAGAGAAATAAAAAACACAATGCTGAGTCTTGTGGACTTTCATTTAAGGCTAAATGCAAACTTTTGGAAAAATTACCTGAGAAAAAATTTATATCGAAAAGTTTTATGACTGGTAATCATGAATAAATGTATTGCTGTTTTTGTAAAAAATCTCACCAGCGGTGGAGCTGAGAAACAAGCAGTCTTGTTGGCTAAGGCACTCGCTGGTGATTATGAGGTACACTTTATCATCTTAAATGGAGATAAATTGCACCAAAAGTATTTGGACTTGTTGAGAGAGGACAAACGAGTGAATGTGGTGATGTTCCGTGGAGGACATTTAAGCAGATTTACTCAGTTTGTTAAGTATCTTAAGGTAAATCACATTTCTGCAGTATTCTCATATTTAACGGCTGCTAATGCTTACGCTAGTATGGCATCATTCTTTCATAAGATGAATGTCTATACGGGTTTGCGTAATGCTGAGCTTCCGCCTCTAAAACTTTTAGCGGATAGGGTGATGACTAACTTGATTGCAACAAAAGCAATAGCTAACTGCTATTCTGGTAAAACGAACTTTTCCGCCCATGGTTTTAGAAAAGACAAGATTGAAGTGATTCCGAATTGTTTTGAAAATATCCAGCCTTATCAAGTGAAGGTTTCAAATGAGGTAAAACATATCATAACAGTAGGAAGATTCGTAGCTCAAAAGGATTATGAGACAGCTATTAAGACCATTGTCGAGGTCAAAAAGAAATATACTAATATACATTTTGATCTTGTGGGATATGGCGAGTTAGAAACTCAAATTAGAAGTTGGGTTAAGAAATATGGTATTGAAGATGTGACTACTATCTATATTAATCCTCATAACATCCCGGAATTACTTAATGAGGCAGATGTTTACCTTTCAACTTCCTTGTTCGAGGGAACAAGTAATTCTATCATGGAAGGTATGAATGCCAATATGCCTATTGTCTGCACGAATGTAGGTGACAATGGCTATTTGGTTGAAAATGATAAAAATGGTTTTTTGACCTCAATAGGAGATTATAAGAATCTTGCGGATAGAATCTTGGTTCTGTTGAATGATGGACATTTGTGCAAAGCTATGGGGAAATATAGCAAAGAACATTTGCAGAATGATTATTCGACAGAGATTTTTCGAAAAAAATATATTAATGTTTTGAAGAAAGTAATATCATGAAATATTCATTGAAAAGGATCTTTCGAGTACTGTGTTTACGTATAGCTACTCATGTTCCAATGGATGCCCATACTAGGCTTAAATTTGTCAAATATGGGGGGGTATGTATTGAAGATACTAAGCATAGTAGCATTGGTGATGGTGTTATATTAGATAGCCTTTACCCAGAGAATATCATTATACATAATCATGTGCATATCACCATGCGCTGTGTGATATTGACTCATTATTTGGATACCAAGAAGCCTGGTATTGCTTTCAAGAAGGGTATCGTTGAGTTGTGTGACAATTGTTTTATTGGCGCTAATACTGTGATATGTAATGCTGTTCGGATTGGAGAAAATGCCATAGTTGGTGCTGGTAGTGTAGTAACCAAGGATATTCCTGACAATGAAATTTGGGGAGGAAATCCTGCAAGGTTTATTAAAAAAAGAACTTAAATTTGTTTATGAAGATAGTAGTGACAGGAACTCGTGGTATTCCTAATATCATGGGTGGAGTAGAAACACATTGTGAGGAATTATTTCCTCGCATTGTGTCTCGTGGCTTTGATGTGACGTTGATCCGCAGGTCGAATTATGTGCATGACGACTTGAAGGAGTGGAATGGTGTGAAACTGGTTACTTTGCCTTCGCCTAAGAAGAAGAGTTTCGAGGCCATTATTCATACTTTCCGTGCCATCAATGAGGCGAAGAAGTTGGGCGCTGATGTATTGCATATCCATGCCATTGGTCCTGCCTTGCTGGTGCCATATGCCAAATTGCTGGGCATGAAGGTGGTGTTTACGCATCATGGTCCTGACTATGACAGGGACAAGTGGGGATTTGCTGCCAAGACAATTCTGAAGATGGGTGAGCGTATGGGCTGCATGTTTGCCGATGATGTCATCGTGATCTCGAATGTCATCAAGAACCTCATTGCCCGTAAATATGGAAGAACCAAGAATGTTCATCTGATATATAATGGTGTCTCTGAGCCGGAAATCTGCGACTATCCTGAATATTTCAAGGAATTGGGGATAGAGAAGGGCAAGTATATCCTGGGTATGTGCAGATTTGTGCCTGAGAAGAACCTGCATCATCTGGTGGAAGCGTATAGACAGTTGATCGTTAAGAATGAAAAGTTAATAGAGCAGGGCTACAAGTTGGTGCTGGCTGGTGATACGGATTTCGAGGATGAGTATTCGTTGGGATTGAAGCAGATGGCAAAGGAGAATGGTGTGGTGCTTACTGGCTTTATCAAGGGCAGAAAGCTTCATTCGCTGTTAACGAATTGCCGTTGCTATTGTCTTCCATCTTCGCACGAAGGTTTGCCGATTGCCCTGTTGGAGGCGATGAGCTATGGGGTAAAGGTGGTAGTGAGTGATATACCTGCGAATCTGGAGGTTGGCTTGCCAAAGGATGATTACTTCCATTGTGGTAACGTGGATGAACTTTCTGAAAAGCTCGGAAAGATTATCGAGGCTCCATTGCAGCATGTGAATTACGACATGAGCAAATATGATTGGGACCAGATTGCTGATGAAGTAGGAGGAGTGTATCAAGGGTTGAAGAAATGATGGTTGTATCAAAGCAACATCAGATTTTCTTTGATTTTCTAAGATTCTGCATTGGCTCTGCTAAGGATATACCTTCTTCCTTGAAGGAAGCGGATTGGGAGGAGCTGTATGCTATTGCCCAGAAGCAATGTTTGGTGAGTATTCTCTTTGATGGTATCAAGAAACTACCTGCGGAACATGTAGGGATGAAGAAGGAGATACTGCTCCAATGGATGGCGGAAAGTCAGATGTTGGAGAAGGCGAATGTTCGGTTGAACGATGCTGCCATCCAGGTTTCTGAGTGGTTCCGGAAAAAGGGATTCAGAACCTGTATCCTGAAAGGGCTGGGAAATGCATTGATGTATCCGAATCCTTATTCCCGGACTCCTGGTGATATTGATGTCTGGGTGGAAGGTGGAGATAAACGGGTTATCTCCTTTGTCCGCTCTATCTCGCCACATGAAAAGGCATGCTATCACCACATTGAGTTCCCATCGTATAAGGGTATGGAGGTGGAAGTGCATTATCGGCCTAGCTTCCTATTGTGCTTCTGGCATAACAGAAAGCTTCAGAAATATTATGAGAGGGTGAAGGAGGAGCAGTTCTCGCATCGGGTGATGTTGGGGGAGCAAGGTGAGATTGCGATTCCGACGGTGGAATTCAATCTCATCTTCCAGTTAACTCATATCTATGCTCATCTGATGAATGAGGGGATTGGGTTAAGGCAGCTTCTTGATTACTACTATGTTCTTTGCGACTTTTATAAAGTCTATCAAAAATCTTCGAAAATCACCCCGACCCTCTCACCCTCAGGGGAGAGGGAGGAAACCGCCCTACTCGGTGCTCGGAACCGCTACGCTCTAAGGATGGCGGACCATCAAAGGTCTCGCCAGATAGTGCGGGATGGGACCGCCGGGATGCTATTGGGGATATGACTTCTGCAACTGCTTCTACTGACTCTTCTGCAACTGCTGCTCGCTCTTCTTCTACTGCTATTGATAGGGTGCAGGAGGAATTAAAGGAGTTGGGATTGTGGAAGTTTGCCGGGGGTATCATGTATATCACGCAGGAGGTGTTCGGCATGCCTGCCTCTCGGCTTATTGTTCCTCCGAATGAGAAGTATGGTAGGTTTGTACTGAATGAGGTGCTGGAAGCCGGGAACTTCGGAAAGCATGATGAAAGGAATCACTTTGGTAGGTCACAGCTTGGACATAATCTCCAAAGGGTGTATCGGGATATAAGACTCGTGAGGTATTTTCCTGCTGAGGCTCTATGCGAGCCTTTGTTTAGGATATGGCACTCCTTCTGGAGGGTATGGCATAAAAGCTTTCTTCAAAATAAATATTTTTTCTAAGCAATGTATTGAAACGAAGACAGTTTTGGTAAAAACAAGATTTTAATGAATATTTTTAATCATTCACATGATACGATGTTGAAAAAATAGGTGAAGGAGTGTGTTTAGCAATCATTCATCCCAAAATTAATACGAAATATTTTTTTTACTGATAGGTGTAACTGCTTGTATTATAGAGGGGGCACTTTATTGGTATAAAACAAAACAAAGATATGGATAAATTAACTAAAATAGAATCCCTTTCTCAAGAAAAATTGCAGGAAGTTTGGGTTGAAATTCTTAAAAAAGATAAGTTCTCAGGAATTTCTGTAAAGGTGAACTGTATAACAGCAAATTCGGACAGTATATTAGTTCCTATAAAATGCTTGTATATTACATTTCCTTTTCAACTAAGTGGCAATATAGATGTTGCATATATAGCCCAAGAAATCACTAAGCAAAGAAATGTAGAAAATGCTAATTTGATAACAATCGTTTCGCAATGGCATATTTCTAATGGATTTCAAAGGACTATTAGAGAAATCATTACTAATTTCGAAATAAGTTTCATAGGACGTGATGAACTGGCAAAGTTAGTGGATCAGCATTTTCCCGATTTATGGAAACATGAGGATGTAGAACTCTTGAACTACGAAAATGAGTTTAAGAAAAGTGTTTCTAATGACAGTCAACTTAGAAAATTAAAATTACCATCAGAAAAATGCCAAAGGCTGCTTGATATTTATATTAGTCCTCGAATAACTTCATACGAAGAAGATTCTAAAACCAAAACGTTTAAAAGAAAAAGAATTGAAATAAAGGAATTGCTCGAAAAGACGAATCCTGTAATAATATCTGGTCAGTCTGGTACGGGCAAGTCTTCTCTGTTTAAACATATTGGACAGTTATTAATTGATAAGAACTCCCAGATAGTTGAAAAGAAAAATTTACCAGTTGTATTGACTGCCATAGATATTTTGGAACATAACCGAAACATTAAGAATTTGTTGGAAGACAAACTTTCAGGTTTCTTTCCGAACACTAAATTCCAAGACTTATATCTCAAATATAGAATAACTATTTTTGTAGATAGTATAGATGAATTTGACTCGAAAGAGCAGGAACGCATATTACAACAACTTGCCAATCTTTACAACAACAAAGACATTCGCTTTTTTATCGGGACTCGTGAAGAGGACAAAATCAAAAGTTTAACTCCTTTGAGTGGTGTAACATCATATGAGATTCGAAAGTTTAATTTAGATCAGATTAAAAAATTTGTATCAGCTTTCTTCCGTGATGACAACAAGGCCAATAACTTGCTGGAAGCTTTGCGAGAGAATAAAATAATAGAGAAGTTGCCTATAACACCATTGACTTTATCATTAATATCATTGCTCTATGATGAAAATGATTATGAAGTACCTGCAACGATTACAGATGTCTATGACAATTTCAATGGGTTAATAATAGGAAAGGCTGTTGTTTCTCATAAAATAGAACTGATAGACGTTTCCTTTAAGGAAAGAATTCTATCCCTCTATGCTTTAAAGTTGCTCCAAACGGAAACTCATGCTCCGCTGACACGTGATGAATTTATCAATTATTTCAAGGATTATTATGCACATAAAACACCCCCTATAAAAGGTGCCATAGAGGATGCTTTGGAATATATGATACATAATACAGGTATCTTATATCTCAAGGATAACAAATGGGTTGCTTTTACACATGATTCTTATATGGAGTATTATGCCGCTGTGGAAATATTCAAATTTAATCGAGATTTAGAAGATAAACTTCGGGATAATTTTTATGATCCACATTGGCAAAATACAGCAATCTTTTATGCTGGTAAGGCTAAGGACATGCCTGTTTTCTTGGGAAAAATAAATGAAAAGCTATCATCTTGTGAGCAGTTGTGGCAATATCTTTCTGCAGTCCAAGGTGCTGGCTATATTTTGCAAGCTTTGTATCAAACAGACGACAATCTACGTTCTGAGACAATTGACAAAGCTTTAGACTTAACAATGGAAGTAAATGAAATGCTTAAGAAGATTGCTTCTGATGAGACGAGCATGTTTCGCAATTACAAAATGCCTATCTTGTTTTTGATTAACTTCATCCATTTCTATGATATGTTTAATTCTATAACATTGAAGTCACCCTTACGTATAGCTTTTGACAGGTTATTATATGATTTTAATAATCGAACTGCCCCGGAAAAAATATCCAATAAAGCAAACAATAACGTAAGAAAGGATGACTTAATACCAATAGAAGGTTATAAATTATTGCAATTGGCTTTTACTCTGGACTCAAAACGAATACAAGAGCAAGAACCTTTAGAAGAAGTAATATTTAATCCCACAATAGGCAAAATTCCATTATTAAACTTTTTGGCATTACTGAGTTTGGATTTCCTAAATAAGGAAAACTATTCGGAACTTCGCAATACCCTGAAGAAGAAGTATCACTCTATGAGTCCTATATGGAAGGACCTCATAGAATCTCCTATTTTTAAAACCCGTTTTTCTTTGCTTGACCAAGTTACTCCAAACCGAAAGGTTAAATTATTGGTTGAAGGCAAAACTGATGCTGTCATATTAGAACATGCTTATATGATACTCACAGATGGTTGTGTTCCTTATTGGAAAGTACAAATGGCAACAGAAAATGGTGAGACTGGTTCTGCGGAAGAAGTCAAAAAAGCCCTTTTAACTTCTTTACCTTATAGTAAGGATTATGAAGCTATAATCGGAATTGTTGATCATGATTCTGCGGGTTTAAATTGTTATGGCTATTTGAACAGAGATTATATAGAATTAAAATCTGGAATTGTCAAAAAGCATAAGAATGCAAATATCTATTGTTTGTGTATTCCTGTTCCTGGTGAAATGGATAAATATTTAAAGAAGGAACAAGCCCTAAATAAATTTGAAATAGAGCATTATTTTGGCTATGATTTCTTGAAGAGTCATGATATGATAAGGGAAACGGAGATAGAGGGAATCTATGAGATTAAAGATTCTAAGAAAGTGGGATTTGCAAAGGATATATGCAAAAATAATACTCCACAAACTTTTGCTTTCTTCAAGGATTTATTTGAGGTGATAGATGAGATATGCAACTATGAAAATGACTCATATATCATTTAATCCATTTTATACTAAACAACAAGAGAGTTCTTACAATATTTAATTTATGAACAAAGAGAGTAAAAGTAAATTCAATCTTTGGCTGTCTGAACATCCAGAGTCGTTTCATCCTAGTGCTGAGGCGCGGATGTTTGATTTTGTAAATTCCCTCTATGAAACGGAGGGGAATATATGTATTGATGAAATTTTCAGTGGATTTACCAAAAGCCATCCTGCTTACAGCAAGGAGGAGGCGATGAGATTGAGTGATAAGTGGGAGGAACAGATTCTGCTCATCATGAGATTCCTGGATTGGAAGAAACAAATAAAAAAATAATTTAGTAAGAAAGTAAACTATGTGTGGAATAGTTGGATATATAGGACAGAATGATGCTTATCCTGTTCTTATTGAGGGGTTGAAGAAACTGGAGTATCGTGGATATGACAGCGCTGGTGTGGCATTGATTAATAGTCAGGACCAGCTGAATGTGTATAAGACAAAGGGTAAGGTGAGCAACCTGGAGGCGATGGCTGCCGAGAAGGATTGCAGTGGTCATGTAGGTATCGCCCATACCCGTTGGGCTACCCATGGTGAGCCTTCTGCTACCAATGCGCATCCTCATGTGAGCATGAGCGGTGACTTGGCTTTGGTGCATAATGGCATCATCGAGAACTATCAGGTTTTGAAGGAACAGCTTATTGAGAAGGGCTATGAGTTTAAAAGTACTACTGATACCGAGGTGCTGGTGCAGTTGATTGATTTCTACTATCAGCAGAATGGCAAGGACTTGGTTTCTGCCGTTTGCCAGGCATTGAACGATGCCATCGGTGCGTATGCCATTGCTGTTGTCGAGAAGAATAATCCTAGCCATCTGGTAGCAGCACGCCAGTCTAGTCCGTTGGTTGTTGGCGTGGGTAAGGATAATCTGAACTTCTATATCGCCAGTGATGCGACTCCTATCGTGGAGCATACGGATAAGGTGGTGTATCTGGAAGATGGTCAGATTGCCGATATCAGAGTGGGCGAGGAGTTGAACATCATCAACCTGGAGCATTCGGCATGTCATTACGATATCAAGACTGTGGATCTGGATATCAGCAAACTGAGCAAGGGTGGTTTTGATCACTTTATGCTGAAGGAGATTTATGACCAGCCTAACTGTCTGAAGGATTGTATGAGTGGTCGCCTCTTTGCTGACAAGGAACATCCTGAGAACAACCGCATCGTTCTTTCTGCGCTTCGTGATTATCGTGACCGACTGGTTCAGGCGAAGCATATCATCATCGTGGCGTGTGGTACCAGTTGGCATGCCGGACTGATCGGTAAGCAGCTGATTGAGAAGATGTGCCGCAAGAGAGTGGAGGTGGCGTATGCCAGTGAGTTCAGATATGGTGACCCTGTGATTGAGTCTGAGGATGTGGTGATTGCAATCAGTCAGAGTGGTGAGACGGCGGATACCTTGGCTGCGATTAAGCTGGCAAAGGAGAAGGGTGCGCTGATTTTCGGTATCGTGAACGGCGTGGGTTCTTCCATCGCCCGTGAAACGGATACGGGTATCTATATCCATGTGGGTCCGGAGATTGGTGTGGCAAGTACAAAGGCATTCACCGGTCAGGTGACGGTTCTTACGCTTCTTGCTTTGGCTTTGGGGCATGAGTTGGGAACCCTAAACAATGCTGACTACTATCAGATGATAGAGGAACTTTCTGAGATTCCGCAGAAAATGGAGAAGGTATTGGAGCAGGCTCCGATAATCAAGGATATTTCCCGAATGTTTACTTATGCGCACAACTTCCTGTATCTGGGTCGTGGTGTGAACTATCCTGTGGCGATGGAGGGTGCCTTGAAGCTGAAGGAAATCAGTTATATCCATGCCGAGGGCTATCCTGCTGCCGAAATGAAGCATGGTCCTATCGCTCTGGTAGATCAGGATATGCCAATCGTTTTCCTTGCTACGCATCATCAGTTGTATGAAAAGATTATCTCGAACATGCAGGAGGTGAAGTCGAGAAACGGCCGCATCCTTGCCGTGGTGACTGAGGGTGACCAGCAGGTGAAGGAAATAGCAGATAATGTATTGGAGGTTCCAAGAACCCTGAATGCGCTGGTTCCGCTGCTGAGCGTGGTTCCGCTGCAGCTGCTTGCTTACTATGTGGCTGTGGATAAGGGACTGGATGTGGATATGCCGAGAAATCTGGCGAAGAGTGTGACGGTGGAATAAGAACAATTAAGAACAATTAAAAATCATAGATACAATGAATATTCTTTTATGTGGTGGTGCCGGTTATATCGGCACCCATACTATTATCGAGTTGGATAAGGCTGGTCACAGCGTGGTTGTAGTGGATAATTTCTCAAATTCTAAGCCTGAGGCTTTGAAGCGTGTGTCTGAACTGATTGGTAAGGATATCAAGTTTTATAAGGCTGATGTCTTGGATAAAGAGGCTATGGACAAGGTCTTTGATGAGAATCAGTTTGATGCAGTGATTCACTATGCTGGTTTGAAGTCTGTGGGTGAGTCGGTGGCAAAGCCTCTGGAGTATTACCACAACAACATGACGGGCACATTCATACTCCTGGATGTGATGCGCCGTCATAACTGCAAAAATATCATCTTCTCAAGTTCTGCTACCGTTTATGGTGATCCTGCTATCATTCCTATCACCGAGGAATGTCCTAAGGGTCATTGTACCAATCCATACGGTCAGACTAAGTCGATGTTGGAGGAGGTGTTGATGGATGTGCAGAAGGCAGATCAGGATTGGAATGTAGTTCTGTTGAGATATTTCAATCCTATCGGCGCGCATCAGAGTGGTAAGATTGGTGAGGATCCGAACGGCATTCCAAACAATCTAATGCCTTATATCACGCAGGTGGCTGTAGGTAAGCGTGAGGAACTGGGTGTATTCGGCAACGATTATGATACTCCTGATGGAACAGGTGTTCGTGATTACATCCACGTTTGCGATTTGGCTGCCGGTCATGTATGTGCCTTGAAGGCCATTGAGCGTAAATGTGGTTTGGCGATTTATAATCTGGGTACTGGTCATGGCTATTCAGTCCTGGATGTAGTGAAGGCATTTGAGAAGGCGAATGGTGTGGCCATCAAGTATGCCATCAAGCCAAGACGTCCTGGCGATATTGCCACCTGTTATTGCAATCCAGCCAAGGCAAAGTCCGAACTGGGTTGGGAAGCTAAGTATGGCATCGAGGAAATGTGCCGAGATAGCTGGAACTGGCAGAAGAATAATCCGAACGGGTATGAGGGATAAATGGTTGTCCCTTAAAGTGGCGACATTTTAAGGGGCTATCAAACAGAAACTTTGAGAGTATCAGGCATTCTGGTGAATTGTAATCTATGTTAAACATTCAATAAGTTATGCAAAAAAGTATTTGTAAGCGATTGCTATGACCTGCTACATTCCGGTCATGTGGAGTTTTTCCAGCAGGCATCACAGTATGGTGATAGATCCGGAGATGCTTGCCCGACTGGTTTTCTGCTTCGAGAACAATCCGGAGCGTCACGACGGTATCATCTCTGGTGCCCAGGATTCTATCGGTATCTGTGTTCCCGGCCTGGTGCGTCATTATTATGACAACAATTTCTGGCCGGAGAAGATTGAGAGTACGCAGGATGAGATGACTCTCCGTTTCCTGGAAAACCATCTGGTGATGATTCCGATGGAACCGAGAAGACCGGGAAGCAGGATCAACAGTTTCTACTTCTTCGTTCTGTCGCTGTTTGTGATAGGATGCGGACTGACCTGTCTGGAAACGAGTGCGAATCCTTATACTACGGTACTGGGACATCCTCACCTTTGTTGCCACATTGATTGTGGTGGTATGTAGCGGAACCTTATCTCTCATTGCGTTCTTCGCCCTGTATCTGGGAGAGAGCATCATGTTTCCGACTATCTTCTCGCTGGCATTGAGGGATGCGGGTACAAAGACCAAGCTTGCCTCTTCATTGCTTATCATGACGATAGTGGGTGGTGCGGTTGCTCCAGTAATCATGGGGTATATTGCGGATACTACGGGCAGTATGGCGATTGCCTTCCTTATACCGCTGGTATGTTATGGTGTGATTGGAGGGTATGCGTTTTCGAATCGCTCTGGCTCTTCTTTGGCAAAGAAATAATTTTTCCGAAAACCTACCCGTCCTTCCTTACCGTTAAGGAAGGCTCCACCTTTCTCACCAAGCCTCTCTTCCCTCAGGGACGAGAGGATGTAACCGCCTGGGGGAAGCTTGTGTGTTGTGTGTCATATAGCTGTAAGTTATGCTAAAAGATATAGCTATCTGTAAGTTCCTATATCTCTTTTTAAAAAGGTGAGTACCTTTATTACCAAGAACAATAAGTTTAATTCAAATATTCAAGATAGTATGGAATCAAAAAGTTTATGTATGTGGAATTTGGGTTCAATAATCTTGGAACAATCAAGTGAAATTCTACCAAAATATTATGCTCTTTTTCATTATGTAACAAGCGATGAGTGCACAATTGATGCTAACAAAAAACAGTTGTTCCAACAAATTGTGTCTTTGGAATTGTTTTTGAACTATTTCTATTCAATTTATATCGTTTCTTTGAGAGGAGCTTTACTTGCTATGAATGAGAAAGAACAGAAAGCTAATTTGAAATATGTTAATGCCTATATCATAGAGGGATATAAAGCTTTATGGGGATTTACAAAACACAATCAGAGTTTATGGGGACAATTCATCAAGTTATATTCTAAAGAAAAGAATACAGATACTTTCGATGAAATGTTAGACGAAATTACTCGTGCTCTAAAAGAGTATGGAGATAATGCCATAACAGATAAAGATGAAAGGTGCTTAGCCATGCATTACCAAATAGATAAAAATGGTAATCCGCAGGAATTATTGAAACTTGATGAAATAACTATAGAGAAAGAGAAAGAAAGGTATTATCAGTTTAGTCCTATATATCATAAAATGATAGATTGTTTGGTCGAATTGCTTAATTATTATTTGTTTAAGCCTTATCGTACAGAAATTCTTAAAATTCAACCTTTGCTTCCAGAATTAAATATAGTGGACCAGTTAGTCTGGCATGATAAAATCAATGAAATAAATTTTGCAATCACCAAGAACATAGAAGCACAGGCTAGTTCTTTTGAAAATTGCAAAGATATGTTACATAAGTATCCTCTTATGTTTAAGGAAATTAGCAGAAGATATAACGTTGATTTAAGCGATTGTAAAGAACAGCTTAGATCGTCCGAGGCAATGTTGGCTATTTCTTATTTTTCCATAGATTTGTGTAGTATCTTAAAGGTCTATTTTAATTCAACGATACCTTTGGAAAGAAATATAGCCTTATCCAGAATGAATATTATATGTCATTCTATCATTGATAGGGTTTATGGTTATAGAGATCGCAAAGGATCATATTGGGAGCAGTATATTACTAAGCCATACTTTAATATGGAACTTCCTGACACCGTGGTAAATATCAGAAATGTTATGGAGTCTTTGATTGCTTCTAATACCTATACTCAAGAAAAGCGGTCTTCCTTTGTTCATTTGAAAAAGGATAATTATATTCGGGCAATTAAATATTTATATTCTAATAGTCCATTGGTAGAGATTCAAAACTCGGAAGCAATAATTAAAATACTTCCAGAGATTCAGAAAGCTATAGTAGGCGTGGTGAAGCAGGTTGATTCAAATATAAAATGTAGTTATGCAAGAAAGAATTCATGGATAGATGAGGATTTGAAAAAGATAGCACCTTATAGAAATCAGCCTAGAGTAAAATCGGTTTACGAATCTCTTTTGCTATTAAAGAAAGGAGAAATAATGGAAGCAATTAAAATATTGAAGGATATTTAATAGAAGACTTTATAAAAAGACTACCATATAAGGTCCTCTATGCTTCATGATTTGTACACATGTAGGAGTACAAGGAAAAAGAAATAATGGAGTAGTAAGTATATAAAATTTAATTTGTCAGATATGATTGATAAAAATAAAATCAAAAGAGTTTTTGAATTATACGAATACATCTGCCTGGAAGAGAAAGAAGACTATATCGTATATGCTGTTGGTCGCAATCTTTATCCTGGAGTAGAAATAGTTTGTTTTGATGATGTAGATGATGCCAAAATAGAAAGTTTGGTGTCGTCCTTTAGGCTGCAAAATTATTCGGTACGGGTATGCAAAAAGGAACAGGTATCTAATATAGAGGATTATCTCTTTGATTGGTTCTTTCAGGTTGAGCAATCAAATAAAAAAATTAAAAATAGATATGCAGAATATACATCTGCTGTAATGCGGGCTTATGGTTTAGATGAAGCACAAATGTCTTCAACAGAGTATGAGTATGTAAAATGCCCATATTTAATTGAAAGAAACTATGGACATGTTGAATTCGATAATGGAGTATCCATTGTAAGTGCATTGAGACAAGAACTTATAACGGATGGTGCAAAACTAATTATAGTAGAAGCTCCTGCTGGTTATGGTAAAACTTCAACAGCAATGGAGTTATTGAACAGCTATTCTGATGTCACTTCTAAGGTACGTCCCTTTTATATGGAACTTTCTCTTGATCGCCAAGCTCCGACCTTCTATTACTTATTGATTTCTCAAATTAATAAAACTTTTAATGTTTTACTAGGGGATACAATAGTAATGCATAATATAAAGGAAGGCAGAATTCCCTTGATTATTGATGGTTTTGATGAGTTGTTGAATGAAGATTTGGATGCAGGAAATTCAAATTTTGATAGAAATAAAGGAAAAACTATGTTAGAGACTATAGCCGACTTATTAGAAGGTAATGCTAAAATTGTTCTTACAACTAGAAAAACTGCGATTTTGTCAGGACCGGAATTTTATGATTGGTATGAGAAAAAAACATCAGTTAAGCATGACATTAACATAGTTAGATATAAATTGGATCAACCAAGAATTGAAGATTGGCTGAATGAGAAAAAAATGCGCAATTTGCCTGCTCACATTCAAGAGTTATCTAATCCCGTTATTTTAGGTTATCTCCATTTTCTTAATGAAATAGAATTTGAAAAGGAAGCACAATCTGATTCCCTCGTTCAAAGTTATGTTAGTAAATTGTTGAACCGTGAAATAACAAGACAGCAATTACCTTTCTCTGATATTAAAGAGCAGCAATTGATTTATGAGCGTTTGGCCTCATCCTTTGCGTATGATAATATTACATCTGATTTGCGTAAAAATATTAAGGACAATATTTTGTTGATGTCGTCTGATATTCTTGATAAATATTCAACACCTAGTAAAGACACAGACAGCATTGCTAATAGTTTGACTAATCATGCTCTTTTAGATAGGAAGGGAGCTAATAACATAGGGTTTATCAATGATTTCGTTCTTGGACTCTTTATTGGGTATTCACTAATAGATACCGAGAATGATGAACTTCGTGGTTATTATTGCAATATGTCATATCAGTTTCTGGAAAAAGTTATAGTTTCGATATCTGCATGTGATGAAGAAAAAAGAGAGTATGCTTGTATGCAATTAGAGGATCAGTGTACTAAGATGACCCCAAACTTACAATTGCTCTCAGAGATTAAACTACTACATCAGCCTAAGTCTCATTTCAAAGAGACTTATATGGAAAATCTATTGTTAAGAAATACTGTTTTTGGGGCTCCTGCTCAATTTCAAAATTGTCACTTTGTTAATATTGAATTTGTAAAGGGCAATATTGATTTTGATATTTTTAGCAATTGTATGTTTATTGGATGTAAGTTTAATCAAGTAGAAATCTCTGGAGTAACAAATGGAATAGATTTCTTTGAATGTATTAAGGATGGATTACCTTTTGATCCAAATGCACAAGAAGAATTTATAGATGGCGAATCTTTAGAGCAAAAGGAATCTTTAGATTTAGAAATTCTAAGAAAATATATACCTAAAGGTGGAAAAGGAAGAAAAATGCAAATCATTTCACGTTTAAAAACAGAGTTTGATGATGGGAAAGCTTTTAAAAAGGTTTTCTGTTCTCTGGTTGCCAGTGGTTTAATTCTTACAAATGGAGACCAATCACATATTTCCGATGCAGGTTTAGAATATCTCACCAAACATTTTTAATATATGGACACTATAAGAACAAATATAGAGAATCGTATTATTCCGATTCTTGATAAGGCAGGAATGTATTATAGAATTTTTTCGCGTGTAAAGTCAACATCTTCAATCAATCGCAAACTATCCAAGAAAGCGATAGAGTATAGAGAAAAAGGAAAGAAAATGCAAGATATCATTGGTATTCGTATTATCTTCTATTTTCAAGAAGATGTTAATATTTTCTACGAAAAACTCAAATGCATGGAAGGATATGATAAGAATAATGAGTCAAATTCATTAGAAGAACTGAAAGAATTATCTGATATTATAGAAGGTTTAGATGGAAAAGATTCTAATCAAGGTATGTTGAAAAAGTTATTGCCTTTTCATGATAAAATATTCATGCCCGAACGCTTGAATATAGTTATGAATATGAACGAACAAGAGAAAAATGCCTTTCAGCTTTTATTACCTACTTTAGGAGATTATGTTGATTTGATAGATTCTACATATGAAATTCAATTAAGAACGGTTTTGTCGGAAGGCTGGCATGAAATAGAACATGATTTGCGCTATAAAACTAAAGACGAAACATGGTGGAATTTTTGTACGGAAGAGTCACGCATGTTAAATGGTATATATGCTGCACTTGAAACTAATGAAAGAGCGTTGTCGCAAATGATAGAAGAACTTACTTATAAAAACTATAAAAATCATTCATGGGATGCCATGATAAGATTCCATTTTTGCAAAAGAATGACAGAAGATAAGCTTTCTCCTGATATATGTTCTATACTTGATGATGATGATAGGGTTGCGAAGGATATATTGCATGTTACACGGGCTGAATTTACAGAGTGGTTATGGGCAATACCTCACAAAATCTCCTTGTCTACACAATTTGCATTGTTTCTTATTAATAGGAAAAAGTTAAACAATGGTACTATCTTAAGCATAGAACCTGAACCGATACGAATGATATTGGACAAGTTGGGGTAGTTTTATAAGATATGATCAGTAAACCACCGTAGCGGTGTAAGTAAAGTAGGTGAAAGCCGTATTGTGTGCCTAGATGGGTATTTCGATTGATATCCGTTCACTTATTTCGGTGATATTCTTTCAGTACATTAGTAATCCTCTGCATTGTTGGGGATGTCACAAATACTGCGTAAAATAATAATATATTAAGTATGTTATCCGTAGGTATAGCCCAATCAATGGGCTATACAGATGAGTTTACTACCTAGAGCTGTTTCTATACGAGCAATGGTTTGAGTCGTGAAGTTATGTCTGCCTGTTAGCCATTTCGAGATTTCTGAGTCTCGCTTGTTGAGCAAGCGGGCGAAATCCTTTTGGGGGGGTGTAATTTAAACTGTGTCAAGGCTTGTTCTTAACTTTCATTCCCACTCCCTGCTGGGGGCATGCCCCCAGC
>ENA-ORLY01001155-ORLY01001155.1-human-gut-metagenome-genome-assembly--contig:-NODE-1155-length-33020-cov-14.198646_pt1 | contig 33020 bp, 29 predicted proteins | sample MGYA00243071_ERZ508832 | MGnify/ENA primary metagenome ERZ508832 (study PRJEB26277, sample SAMN04329777) | human gut metagenome | biome: human-associated habitat | host: Homo sapiens | place: USA... | reverse complement strand
CAGGAGGGAAATGAGGTGGGAGGAGATTATTTTGTCTCGATCCATCGCAATTCCAGTCCTTATCCGAACCAGTACAGCGGAGTGGAGAGTCTGGTCTACAACCGCTATGGGGCGGCAGCCAGGATGGCGTACAACATCAATGCCGGACTGGAGCAGGTGGGATTCGTGAATCTGGGGGTGAACGAAAGACCGAATCTGGTGGTGCTGAACAGCACAAATATGCCGGCGGTACTGGTAGAAGTGGGATTTATCAATACGGACGCGGACAATGAACTCTTTGACAGCCGGTTTGATGAGATTGCCCGGGCAATTGCTGACGGCATTCTGGAGAGCATCTGATTTACGTTCAGCCCACGCTGCATTCATAAAAGCGTCTGCTACGCATCCGTCGCCATTTTCACGGCTCACCTTTTTACCTAAATCTTACAAATAAATTACCGGACTGTGATATTATGTGAATTTCCTTCATGTTAGTATGATTGCGTAATCAAGAGAAAGAAAAACAAACACATGGAGGACATTATTATGAGAGTAAGACACAGCAAATTATTAGCTCTGATCGGAGCAGGAATATTAGCAGTAACTACATTGGTTGCATGCGGTAACAGTGATGCAACCACAGCGCAGCTTTCCGTAGCAGAGAGCAGCGCAGCAGAAAGCACTGTAGCAGCAAGCAGTGAAGTAGCTTCTACTGAAACCACCGCAGGTCTGTCCGGCAGCATTTCCATGGTAGGAAGTACTTCTATGGAGAAGTTAGCCAATGCATTGAGCGAAGCTTTCATGGAAGAATATCCTGATGTAACCGTAACTGCTGAGTTCGTAGGATCCGGTGCAGGTATCGAAGCTGTTACCAACGGAACTGCCGATATCGGCAACTCTTCCAGAAGCTTAAAGGATGAGGAAAAGGCAGCAGGCGTTGCAGAGAACATAGTAGCAATTGACGGTATTGCTGTATGTGTAGATCCTGCTAACGAAGTAGCAGATCTGACCAAAGAGCAGCTGACGAACATCTACAATGGCACAGTTACCAACTGGAAAGAAGTCGGCGGCGCAGATGAGCCTATCATCGTGATCGGCCGTGAGGCAGGTTCCGGTACCAGAGGTGCTTTTGAAGAGCTGGTTGACCTGAAGGATGCCTGCAAATATGCAAACGAACTGGACAGCACCGGTGCTGTGATCGCTAAAGTAGCATCCACTCCCGGAGCTATCGGATACGCTTCCCTGGATGCACTGGATGATAGTGTTAAGGCACTTTCCCTGGAAGGCGTAGAGGCTACCGCAGAGAACATCAAGGCTGGTAACTACTTCTTAAGCAGACCCTTCGTAATGGCTACCAAAGGTGAGATCTCCGAGCAGAACGATCTGGTACAGGCATGGTTCGACTTTGTACTGGGTGACGAAGGACAGCAGATCGCTTCCGAAGTTGGTCTGATCACTGTAAAGTAAGTTTCGGAATCGAGAAAAGGAAAAAGCGATGAATAGTCAAACACACGCTTCCGTAATGGGAAACAGAAAAAACAAAGCGGTAGTGGAAACTGTGGCACAAATAGTCTTTACGATTTGTGCCTTCTTCGCTGTACTGGCGGTAGTTTCCATTACCTTATATATGATCATCAGTGGCACTCCGGCAATCTTAAAAGTGGGATTAAAAGAGATTCTGTTCAGTACAGAATGGATGCCGACGGCGGCAGAGCCGAAATTCGGTATTCTGTGGGTTATCCTGACTTCTATCGTTGGTACAACACTGGCAATTTTACTGGGTGTACCCATCGGCGTACTGACAGCGGTATTTCTGGCAGAGGTGGCACCTAAGCCCTTAGCTGCCATTGTAAAGCCTGCGGTAGAGCTGTTAGCCGGCATCCCTTCCGTTATCTATGGATTGTTGGGAATCTACTTATTGAATCCTCTCATGTATCAATTAGAAAGACTGATCTTCCGGGGATCCACGACACACCAGTTCACCGGAGGTGCGAACCTGTTGTCTGCCGTGATCGTACTGGCGATCATGATCCTGCCCACGGTGATCAATATCAGCGAGACTTCCATACGCGCCGTTCCCGCCGGAATAAAATCGTCCTCCCTGGCACTGGGTGCTTCCCATGTGCAGACCATTTTCCGGTCCATCCTTCCGGCAGCCAAATCCGGAATTGTGACCGCTATCGTTCTGGGAGTGGGACGAGCTATCGGAGAGGCTATGGCTATCACACTGGTATCCGGCAGCAGCGTGAATGTGCCCCTGCCCTTTAACTCCGTGCGATTCCTGACCACAGCCATTGTCAGCGAGATGGGATATTCTTCCGGACTGCACAGACAGGTGTTGTTTACCATCGGACTGGTGTTGTTTGTATTCATTATGGTCATTAATGTAGCGCTGAATAAAATACTGAAAAAGGGGGCGGACGACAATGAATAAGGACACCTTATATGTAAAAAGAAAACGCCCCACAGACATGCTGTTACTGGCAGCTATCTACATCTCCGCCACACTGGCGGTGGCACTTTTGCTGGGAATTATCCTATATGTCTTTGTGAAAGGCATTCACACCGTGAACTGGGCATTTTTAACGACTGTGACCAGTGCCAGAAAACAGACCACGGGTATTGCCGGTAACTTGTTAAATACTCTGTACATCATCGTGATCACTCTGCTGATCGCAACCCCCATTGGTGTGGGAAGCGCTATTTACCTGAACGAATATGCCAAACCCGGCAAGCTGGTCTCCCTCATTGAATTTACCACCGAGACCCTGTCCGGTATTCCTTCTATTATTTTCGGCCTATTCGGTATGATCTTCTTCGGAGAGACTTTGGGATTCGGTTATTCGCTACTCACCGGTTCTTTTACCCTGACCCTGATGGTGCTGCCGCTGATCACCAGAAATACGCAGGAAGCTCTGCGAACCGTGCCGGACAGCTATCGTACCGGTGCTCTGGGAATGGGATCCACAAAATGGCATATGATCCGTACCATCCTTCTGCCGTCCTCCATGCCGGGTATCGTCACCGGTATCATCCTGGCACTGGGACGTATCGTGGGAGAATCCGCTGCACTCTTATTTACCGCGGGAAGCGATTATAAGCTGCCGAAGTTCACCGGAGCTTTCGGGGACAATCTGGCGAAGCTGGCCCATAAGGCAATGGAGTCCGGCGGAACCCTGACGATCGAACTGTATCTGCAGATGCAGAAGGGACAATATGACAACGCATTTGGAATCGGATGTGTTCTCATTGTTATTGTATTGATCCTGAATCTGCTGACCAAGCTGGCAGCAAATAAATTGAGACGAGAGTAAGAGAAATCACAAAAAGGAGAGACCTTTATGGCTAACAGTAAAATAACCGTGGAAAGCTTAAATCTCCATTACGGAGAGAACCACGCACTGAAAAATGTAAATATGGAGATCGCAGATCATGCCATCACCGCATTTATCGGTCCCAGTGGCTGCGGCAAATCCACTTTCCTGCGCTGCCTGAACCGGATGAATGATCTGGTGGATGGCTGCAGAGTCGAAGGAAAAGTGATCCTGGACGGAGAGGACATTTACGATAAGCGGGTGGATACCACATTGCTTCGTAAAAAGGTGGGTATGGTATTCCAACAGCCAAATCCTTTTCCCATGTCTATCTATGACAATATTGCCTATGGTCCAAGACTGCATGGCATCAAGAATAAAAAGGAACTGGATGAGATCGTGGAGCGTTCCCTGCAGGGTGCCGCTATCTTCGAAGAAGTAAAGGACCGTCTGCATAAATCTGCACTGGGTCTGTCCGGCGGGCAGCAGCAGAGACTGTGTATTGCCAGGGCACTGGCAGTATCCCCGGAGGTGCTTCTGATGGATGAACCTACTTCCGCCCTGGACCCGATCTCTACATTAAAGATCGAGGAATTGATGGAGACCCTGAAGAAAAAGTACACTGTGGTCATCGTAACCCACAATATGCAGCAGGCAGCCCGAGTGTCAGATGATACCGCTTTTTTCCTGGTAGGAGAAGTGGTCGAGAAGAATGCAACCTCCGAGATCTTTGCAAGACCCCAGGATAAACGGACAGAAGACTACATCACCGGACGGTTTGGTTGATTTTGAATGAAAAGATAGGAGGAATGGGAGATGTCACCCAGAGTATTATTTGAGCAGGATCTTGAGACTTTGAAAAACAAAGTATCGGAGATGGGAGAACATGCGGAGATCAGTTATGATCATATGTTATATGGAATCCGGGAGAACAAAGAGGATATTTTAAAGACTCTGCTGGATACGGATCACAAAATGGTGGATATGCAGAGAAGCATTGAAGCTATGTGCTTAAGTCTGCTGACCAGACAACAGCCGGTGGCAAGAGATATGCGGCTGGTGAGTGCGGCATTAAAGGTTGTAACAGATATTGAGCGGATCGGTGATCATGTGGCAGATATGGTGGAGCTGTATCTGCGGATGGGGAATATGAATTCTGAGGGAAAACAGGAAAAGCTGCTTCTGAAAATGATGGAAGAGGCAAAGGATATGATCCATAATTCTGTGGAGGCTTTCGTGGAGGGAGATGAAGCGAATGCCCAAAAAGTTGTGGAGCATGACGATGTGGTGGACGACCTCTTTAACGATATGAAGAAAGAGATGATGCAGGCTATCCGGGAACAGAATCTGGATGCTGATCGTGTGGTGGATTATCTGATGATGGCAAAGTACCTGGAAAAGGTAGGCGACCATGCAGTAAATATTGCCCAGTGGGCGATCTTCCGTATGACCGGAGATATGGAAGGGGTAAAATTATACTAGAATTCGATGATCCCAGCAACAATGCAGAGCCTCAATTCGCAAAATCGCCTCTGCGAGGCTTTGCTTTTGCTCATTGAGGCGTGCTCGCCAAAGAACTATTGTCATATGCTCTTACAGATGCCAGCATCTGACGAGCATAGAGCAATAGTTCATGGCTCTGCATCGTTGCAATTTTACATAAATTTTACATTCGAAGATATTGCATTTTACATAAGCAAGATAAAGTGTAGATAGAAACCGAAAATGTAAAGTATGTTATGTAAAATGAGAGGATTAGAGTATGGACTTTTTTGATTTGCTGAAGATGGTAGGAGGACTTGCACTGTTTTTATACGGAATGAATCTATTGGGTGATGGATTGTCCCAGGCATCCGGCGGACGTCTGGAGCGTATCCTGGAGAAACTGACCAGCAACCCGATCAAGGCAGTCTTGATGGGTGCGGTGGTCACCGGCGTGATCCAGTCCTCCTCCGCTACCACTGTAATGGTAGTCGGATTTGTCAATTCCGGCATTATGAGCCTGAAACAGGCAGTGGGCATTATCATGGGCGCCAATATCGGTACCACGGTGACCTCCTGGATCTTAAGCCTTGCAGGCATTGAGAGTGATGCCTTCTGGATCCGTATGCTCAAACCCAGTTCTTTTTCGCCGATTCTGGCAATCGTGGGTGTGGGTATTTTACTGTTTTCCCATAAAGACAAATTAAAAAATGCGGCAACCATCCTGGCGGGCTTTGCAATTCTGATGTTTGGCATGGATTCCATGAGCGCAGCAGTTTCACCGCTGGCAGAGGTACCGGAGTTTACCAATCTGCTGATCGAGTTCCAAAATCCCGTATTCGGTGTGCTGGCAGGACTCATTCTCACAGCGGTGATCCAGTCTTCTTCCGCATCCGTAGGTATTTTGCAGGCACTGTGCATGACTGGAGCGGTAAGCTTTGGCGCAGCAGTTCCCATTATCATGGGACAGAATATCGGTACCTGTGTTACCGCCATGATCTCCGGTATCGGTGCTTCCCGCAATGCAAAACGTGCGGCTCTGATTCATCTGTATTTTAATATTATCGGAACGATCCTGTTCCTTGGAGTGTTCTATACGGTCAATGCCATTCATCCATTTGCTTTTCTGGGAGAAGTGGCAACACCTTTTGGAATCGCAGTAGTTCACAGCTGCTTCAATATCGCGGCTACGCTGGTATTGCTTCCCTTCTCCAATGGTCTGGTGAAGCTGGCCTGCCTGACGCTGCCGACCCATGAGGACGTGAAGGAAATGTCCGAGACAGACAAGACTTTAAGCTTACTGGATGTACGTTTCCTGGAGAAGCCTGCCTATGCCGTAGAGCAGAGCAGACTGGTGGCTTCTGTGATGGCGGATAAGTCCAGGGAAGCCATGGATCTGGCTATGGAGCTGCTGCATAATTTCGATGAGGCGAAAGCAGAGCAGGTGGCACAGATGGAGACGGATGTGGACCGCTTCGAGGATGAACTGGGAACCTATCTGGTGAAATTGAGTTCCAAACAGCTTTCCAATAAGGATAGTGAGACTTTAAATACGATTCTGCACTGCATCGGCGATTTTGAGAGAATTTCCGATCATGCCCGCAACATCAAGGAAGCGGCACAGGAGATGCATGACAAGCAGCTGGTATTCTCCGAGAAGGCGCAGGAGGAACTGAAGGTATTCGAGAGAGCGGTACACGATGTGCTGGATCTTACCATGACCAGTTTTAAGAACGGAGATCTGAATCTGGCAAGACAGGTGGAGCCGTTGGAGGAAGTCATCGATGGACTGAGCCTGGATGTGAAGCAGCGCCATGTACGCAGACTCCGTAAGGGAAAATGTACCATTGAACTGGGCTTCATCTTATCCGATGTCATTACGAACTTTGAGCGTGTCAGCGACCACTGCTCCAATATTGCAGTCTGTCTGGTACAGGTGAATGAGGATGAATTCGATACCCACGCTTACCTGGATGAACTGCGCCAGGAAGATAACAAGGACTTCCAGAGCAAAGTGCTGGCATGCCGTGAGAAATACCAGTTACCGCCCACAAAGCAGGAACGTCTTGCGGAAAAGAATGCAAAACTGCTTGCGGAGTGAGGATTTACCGAGGTATAGTTAAGAAGAGAAAGCACAGTCAGAGAGGAGTGCTGTGAGATGGCTTTGATCTATGTAGTAGAGGATGACAAAAATATTCAGGAGATCGAGACCTTTGCCCTGGCCAATGTGGGCTATGATGTAAAAGGTTTTGATTCCGCCATGGATTTCTATGAGGCGCTGAATGATACCACACCGGATCTGATTTTATTAGACATCATGCTGCCGGACGAGGATGGTCTGAGCATTGTGAAAAAGCTGCGTACCAGACAGGACACGGTGCTGGTGCCGGTGATCATGGTCACGGCGAAGACCACGGAGATCGACAAGGTCAAGGGACTGGATCTGGGGGCAGATGATTATATTACGAAGCCCTTCGGTGTCATGGAACTGATTTCCCGGGTAAAGGCAATGCTCAGGAGAAGTCAGAAGAGTCAGGAAAAAGATAAGGTGCTGAAGCTGGGGAACATTGTGCTGGACCGAGAGAAACATTCTGTCACGGTAGGCAAGGAGCCTGTGGAGTTGACCTACAAAGAATATGAGCTGTTAAAGCTTCTGATGACCAATGCGGGCATTGTGACCACCAGAGAACTGATCCTGGACCGCGTCTGGGGAATCGATTTTGAGGGAGAATCCCGGACGTTGGACATGCATATCAAGACGCTGCGGCAGAAACTGAAGGAAGAGGGCAGTCTGATCAAGACCGTGCGTAATGTGGGATACATTATGAACGGCGAGAAAGCGTAACAGAAGATGAAGAAAAAGATTAACAAAATGATGATCCTCATTGCCACGGTAACGATTTTGCTTACCATGGTACTGATCACAGTCGTGTATTATGATCTGTTCCGCAGACAGGTGCTGGAGGATCTGAAAAGCTATGGTTCCCTGTTAAAAAGCTGTTCTTCGGTAGAAGAGATCAAGGAAAACGGAGTGCCGGTGGAATCGGATCTGCGATTGACGCTGATCGGCAGTGACGGACAGGTATTGTATGATAATGAGGCAGATTCTGTGGCCATGGGGAATCACGCTTCCCGTCCGGAGATCCAGGAAGCCATGCGGGACGGCGAAGGTGAAGCAGTCCGGAATTCCGAGACCTTGTCCCAGTCCACCTTTTATTATGCCATCCGTCTGGAAGATGGCAGCATCCTGCGACTGTCCAAGGATGCCAGAAGCATTTACAGCATTTTCAGTCAGGCGCTGCCCATGATGGTGGGGATCTTTGTGGTGCTGCTGGTGCTGTGCATGGTGGCGGCCAGAGTGCTGACCACGAAGCTGGTGGCTCCCATTGAGAAGCTGGCACAGAATATCGGGGAATGTACAGAGATGCAGACCTATGAGGAACTGACACCGTTCATGACCATGATCCGCAAACAGCATGAGGACATTATGAAAAATGCCAGAATGCGTCAGGAATTCAGTGCAAATGTGTCCCATGAACTGAAGACCCCGTTGACATCCATTTCCGGCTATGCGGAGCTGATCGAGACCGGCATGGCTTCGGAGCAGGATACGGTGCGTTTTGCTCACGGGATTCATAACAGCGCAAATCGTCTACTTACATTGATCAATGATATTATTCGTTTGTCGGAGCTGGACGGAACGGAAGAGGAAGCGGATACGGAGCTTTTGAATCTTCATGAAATGGCGCAGAATTGTGTGGAAATGCTGAAAATGAGTGCAGAGAAACACAAGGTGACCATAGCGCTGAACGGCACGGAATGCTATGTGACGGCCAATCGCCAGATGATGGAAGAACTTTTATATAATCTGTGTGATAACGCAATCCGGTATAACAATCCGGGAGGAAGTGTGGATGTGCAGACCTATGCCAGAGAGGGGCATACCTATCTGGTGGTAAAAGACACCGGCATCGGCATCTCCAAGGAGCATCAGGAGAGGATCTTCGAGCGCTTCTACCGTGTGGACAAGAGCCGCTCCAAATCCACCGGCGGCACGGGACTGGGCCTTGCTATCGTAAAACATATCATCGCCAAGAGCCACGCTGAACTGGAACTGGAAAGTGAACCCGGAAAAGGAACGACGATACGGGTGATTTTCTGAGAACTTCGAGTTCAAATTTTCTAAGACTTCATTCGAGAGAGTGGAGTCTTTTTTACGCATGATATTCCGCCAGCAGCTGTTTCGCATAAGCAACACAGTCTCTGTGCAGAGCAAATTTTTTGCCATCGCACATGATGACTTTGCGGAAGCCCAGCTTCTCCATGTATCTGCCGTTAAGGATCGTCTTGACGGTGGGAGCGAAGAAGGTAGGGTGATTCTCTATCTGAGAGAACAAATTGATAGCGGTGGTGGCTACTTTTACGGTGCGGCCGTCCTTCAGGGTGACGATGACATTCCGGCCTTCTTCTTCGGCGTAGAGGATGTCCGGTTCGGTGACATAGACGGTATCTTCATCCTCTCGAAGCTCTATGAGAGGAACTGCCTTAGACATAATATCCAGAGCATGGTCAATACTCTGTCCCAGTTCCGCTACTTTGATGGGCTTGTCCAGAAAAATAACATTTTCCGGATAGGACTGTGCTCTGTAATTGATCTTGGAACAGCACAGCACGATGGGTGCGTTGACCCCCTGGGCAATCAGCGCATTTGCCACTTCTGTACCGGTGATGCCTTCCGTCAGACACATATCAATATAGAAGGCATCGTATTGCATGGGATTGGACAGCAGTGAGGTAGAATTACCGAAAGAATCGGTATAAATGATACCCGTAGACGCTGCTCTTTTGTCGGATTCCCGCTTTAACAGACGCTCCAGCTGCTTTCTGTCGGCTACATTATCATCACACACTGCTATATGCATATCGATACCTCCCGGACTTTATCTCATATAAAGATGCCAGGGTCAAAAGGTCTAAGCCCACATGAGCTTGCTCATAGGTGGGTGAAAGACCTTAGGACCCGCCCCGATATGAGCATAAAAGTGGGATGATAATCCCACGATATGCGAATATTGGGTAGGATTGTGGGAGTGCGTAGCACGGAACAATCCGTAGGCATCAAAGTCGGGGGCTTTTGACCCCGACATCATATAAAAGAAGTATAGCATATTTCCTATTTGAATAAAAGGGCAAAAAGCAGTACCTGTACCACCAGGATCGCCGGCATTCCGTACTTGAAATACCAGTGCTTCGTCTTATGACGGAAGTGCTGCATTCCCAGAATACATCCCAGACTGCCACCCAAAAGCGCCGTGAAAAAAAGAGAAGCCTCCGAGATGCGCCAGGCACCCCGGATGGCTCTTTTTTTATCGACACCCATGATCACATATCCTACAACATTGATGATCACCAGATACAGGATCACCACAGTAATTATAGTCTGTGCAGTTATCATAGACACCTCATTGTTTTAATTCTTAGTTACCAAGTTTCTTCTCGTTCTCCTGTAACTTCATGGCACGAACCTTCAGAGACAGACCGAACAGATTGATGAAGCCTTCTGCATCGTGATGATCGTACAGATCACCGGTGGTGAAGGAAGCCAGGTTCTCATTGTACAGAGAGTAAGGAGAAGTGGTTCCGGCCTTGATGATGTTGCCCTTGTAGAGCTTGAACTTTACTTCACCGGTCACATATTCCTGGGTTTTCTCGATGAATGCCTGCTCTGCCTCACGAAGAGGAGTGAACCATTTGCCTTCGTATACCAGACTGGCGAATTTTGCACCCATTTCCTTCTCGAATGCATAGGTATCGCGATCCAGGATCAGCTCTTCCAGCTGCTGGTGAGCCTCCATCAGGATGGTACCGCCGGGAGTCTCATAGACACCACGGGACTTCATGCCAACGACACGGTTCTCTACGATATCTACGATACCGATACCGTGCTTGCCGCCCAGCTTGTTCAGGGTACGGATGATATCGGAGACCTTCATCTTCTCACCGTTAACGGAAGTGGGAACACCCTTTTCAAAGGTCATGGTCACATATTCACCCTCATCGGGAGCCTTCTCGGGAGTCACACCAAGTACCAGCAGATGCTCGTAGTTAGGCTCGTTGCCGGGATCTTCCAGTTCCAGACCTTCGTGGCTGATGTGCCAGATGTTACGGTCACGGCTGTAGGAAGAATCGGTGGAGAAAGGAAGATGAATGCCATGAGCCTTGCAGTATTCGATCTCGGATTCACGGGAGTCCATGTTCCATTTGTCGCTTCTCCAGGGAGCAATGATCTTGATATCGGGAGCCAGAGCCTTGATGCCCAGCTCGAAACGGATCTGGTCGTTACCTTTACCGGTTGCACCGTGGCAGATGGCTACAGCGCCTTCTTTTCTGGCAATCTCTACCAGTTTCTTGGCGATCAGGGGTCTTGCCATGGAAGTACCTAACAGATACTTGTTCTCGTATACGGCATGAGCCTGTACACAGGGAACAATATAATCATCACAGAATTCATCGATAACGTCTTCAATATACAGCTTGGAAGCGCCGCAAGCCTTTGCTCTCTCTTCCAGACCGTCCAGCTCCTCTGCCTGTCCGCAGTTTACGCAGACGCAGATAACTTCATAGTCAAAATTCTCCTTCAGCCAGGGAATGATAGCGGTAGTATCCAGACCGCCGGAATAAGCCAAAACTACTTTTTCCTTCATGATAAAATCCTCCGTTTTATAGTGTGTATGATGCCAGGGGCAAAAGCCCTGAAAATGCGATGTGCAAAGCACGAAGCAATCTGTAAGTATCAGATGCCAGGATCGTGTGTTACGCTCTGACAATTACTATACAACATTATAATCGCAAAAGCAAGCAGAAAAGTTGCATAAATAAATCAAAAATATGAATAAAACAAATTAAAATATGCACATAAATGCATAGAATGAAAAATATACAGTATATTTATGCATAAAATATGCTATCTGATGCATAGTACGGTAACGACCATATAAGATGCGCCGGAATCGTCAAAAGTCAGTCGCTGATCTTTTCAATTCCGGAGATATCACTGTCGATCATCAGAGAGTAGTTCGTATAATAGACCACGAAGCCAGGCTTGGCACCGGCCGGCTTTTTGACCTGTTTTTTCTGGACATAGTCGATCTCCACCTTTTCCTGCTCCCTGCCCTTAGAATAGTAGGCAGCAAGCCGGCCGGCCTCTTCAAAAGTCCGGTCCGGCAGTTCCTTCCCTTCGGTCTTTACCACTACATGGGAGCCGGGAATACCTTTGGCATGGAACCACCAGTCATTTCCGTTGGCGAATTTGAAGGTCAGTTCATCGTTCTGGAAATTATTTTTTCCCACATAAATATGAAATCCGTCGCTGCTCAGATAATGGAAGGGCTTGCTGGTGATCTTTGCTTTTTTCGTGCCGCCCTTTCTGCGGATGTAGCCGCTCTGGGTCAGTTCCTCCTTGATCTCCACCAGATCTTCCTCTTTCAGGGCGATATCCAGGGCCGTGCTGATGGTCTCCAAGTGGTCGATCTCTTCTTTTACCTGAGTAGTCAGTTCGGACAATGCTTCATAAGTACGCTTTAGCTTTCCGTATTTGTCAAAATATTTCTTCGCATTTTCCGTAGCGGAAAGAGTAGGATCCAGGGGGATCGTCACCGGTTCGTTGGTATAGTAATTTACCGCCGTGAGAGATTTGTCACCGGGCTTTGCACTGTAACCGTAAGTATTCAACAGTTCTCCGTAGATCCGGTATTTTTCCCGCTTCTCCGTATCCTTCATCTGGGCCAGCTGCAGATCGTATTTTTTAATATCCCGTTCCAGAGCGGTCTGCACGATACGGCGCAGGTCAGAAGATTTCTGACGGATCCTGGTCAGGGTATTTTTCTCCGCATAAAAATGCTCCAACAGGGCGGACATGGAGGTGTAGGATTCCAGATGATCCGCTCCGGTGCTGTACATGGTCAGGGGAACCGCCGCGTATTCCACGGGGCGGGTGCCGGTGTAAGCGATGCAGGGGGAGAAAGTTTCTTCCTTGATAGAAGTGACCATTTTGGAGAAAACTTCATACAGGGCATGATGATTCTCTGCCGTCAATGCCGCGGTAGGGCGTTCCCCGTCGATGCCTGCCTCGTGGCACAGTTCCTGTGCCAGTACCGGGGAGATACCGGTGAAGCTTCCGTAGATTGCCTTGAAGACCGATTGAGGCTTGGCGGCAAGGGTTTCCCGGAAAGTAGTCTCGTCGCAGGTCAGGGCATCCAGTTTATCCTGGGTGTGGGCGATGAAGTAGGGCTTGCCGGGCAGGACTTCCCGGACACTGCTGACTGCGGCGGATACCCGCTTGATACTGTCGATGATGGTATTGTCATCGTTGCAGAAGATCAGGTTGCTGTGTTTGCCCATCAGCTCCATGACCAGCGTCTTGTGGCGCAGATCCCCCATTTCATCCAGATGCTCAATATCGATATGCACGATACGCTCCAGCCCCGGCTGGGAAATGTTCACGATACGGCCGTTCTGTAAGTGCTTGCGCAGCAGCATACAGAAGTTGGGGGCCGTCATGGGACTGGGTTTGTTGCTCTCCGTCAGATAGATCAGGGGCAGGGAAGCGCTGGCGGACAGAAGCAGTCTCTTTTGTCCGGTGGGCTGCTTGATGGTCAACAGCAGTTCGTCGTTTTCCGGCTGGGCGATCTTATATAATCGTCCGCCGATGAGTTCTTTTTTTAATTCTGATATTACACAGGCAATGGTAACGCCGTCAAAAGCCATAATTTCCTCATTTCTGCTCTTTGAATCCGGGAAAAACAGAACATAAAGAGCCACAAAATAGATATGCTGCAAACGAAAGCACAGCATAGTTATTGTAACAGATTTTTATAGGAAAGAAAAGTATGCGGAAAACAGAATGAATATTATTCCACCATAATGCATAAAACCATAAAAATAGTATGAATATATGCATAAATATACACAACAATCCGAGAAATGTGCATAAAAATGAAAAAAGTAGTAGACATTTAGACAAAAAGTGGTATCATGGTGTCAGGGTCAAAAGGTCGAAAAGCCGTTCATGCTTGCATGATAAGGCTTTTGAACTTGTGACCCGCTAAACATGAGGAAGTAGCGATTTGCGTAGCAAATCAGCGGATTCCGAATGTTTACAGAATTGCGTGAGCAGCTTGCTGCGAAGCAATTCGTTGACACAAGTATGGCGGCGACAGAAGCAATTCGTTGACACAAGTATCGCGGTGACAGAAATAAAAAACGATGACATAAACAAGAGAGGTAGAAAAATGATCAGAGTAGGAATCATCGGAGCAACCGGTTATGCCGGAGGAGAACTGGTAAGGATCCTGTTAAACCACAAGGATGCCAAAATCGTATGGTACGGTTCCCGAAGCTATATAGATAAGAAGTATTATCAGGTATACCAGAACATGTTCCAGCTGGTGGAGGATATCTGCAAGGATGACAATCTGGAAGAACTGGCGAAGCAGGTAGATGTGATCTTTACCGCAACCCCTCAGGGATTTCTGGCGGGCCTTTTGACAGAGGAGATTCTCTCTCAGGTGAAGATCGTGGATCTGTCTGCTGATTACCGGATCAAGGATGTGGCCACCTATGAAAAATGGTACGGCATCGAGCACAAATCTCCTCAGTTCATTGAGGAAGCAGTATACGGACTCTGCGAGATCAATCGTGACAAGATCACGGAGAAGACCAGATTGGTAGCCAACCCCGGCTGCTACACCACCTGTTCGATCCTGACGGCCTATCCCATGGTCAAGGAAGGCATGATTGATGTGAACACCCTGATCGTGGATGCCAAGTCCGGTACCTCCGGTGCAGGAAGAGGCGCCAAGGTGCCCAACCTGTTCTGCGAAGTGAACGAGAACATGAAAGCCTACGGCGTGGCAAGCCACAGACATACCCCCGAGATCGAGGAGCAGTTAGGCTATGCGGGCAACTGCCAGGTGACCATTAATTTTACCCCGCACCTCGTACCCATGAACAGAGGAATTCTGGCAACCGAGTATGCAACACTGAAGAGAAAACCGGACGGTACACTTCCTACCTATGAGGAAGTAAAAGCTGTCTATGATAAATATTATGCAAACGAGAAATTCGTCCGTGTGTTGGATAAGGGCAGCTGCCCCGAGACCAAGTGGGTGGAAGGCAGCAACTACGTGGACATCAATTTTGTCATTGATGAGCGTACCGGCCGTATCATTATGATGGGTGCACTGGATAACCTCGTAAAGGGTGCCGCAGGACAGGCGGTACAGAACATGAACCTGCTGTTCGGGCTTCCTGAGAGCGAAGGCCTGGAGCTGGTTCCCTGCTTCCCTTAAAGCAGCTACGGAAAGGATTAGAAAGGATAAAATACATACATGAACAAACAGTTTACGATCAAACCCATGACCATAGAAGATTATGACGGTCTGCATGCCCTCTGGATGACCATTCACGGTTTCGGTATCCGGAGCATCGATGATTCCAGAGAAGGTGTGGAACGTTTTATCAACCGGAATCCCGGCACCAGTGTGGTAGCCATCGGGGAGGATGGAGTCGTAGTGGGCGGCATCCTCTGCGGCCATGACGGACGACGAGGCTGTCTGTACCATGTATGTGTCAGAGAAGATTACCGAAGACTTGGCATTGGCAAAGCCATGGTCGTCCACTGCATGAATGCTCTGAAAGCGGAACATATCAACAAGGTCAGCCTGATTGCTTTTACCCAGAATGACATCGGAAACGCTTTCTGGAAATGCATTGGATGGACAAAGCGGGAAGACTTGAACTACTACGACTTTACTTTGAATGAAGAGAACATTACGGCGTTTAATAAATAGATGCCAGGATTGTGGAAGTGCGTAGCACGAAGCAATCCGTAGGCATCAAAGTCGGGGGCTTTTGACCCAGACATCATAAATAAAACGGAAGCGAAAGGAGATTATTCCAACATGAAACAGATCCAGGGCGGTGTGACCGCAGCAAAAGGCTTTGAGGCAGCAGGTGTGGAGGCTGCCATTAAATATCAGAATCGTAAGGATATGGCACTGATCGTAAGTAAGGCACCTTGTACCGTAGCTGGTACATTTACCTCCAATGTGGTAAAGGCGGCTCCTGTACTGTGGGATAAGCAGATCGTGGAACATTCTGCATTTGCACAGGCAGTGGTAGTCAATTCGGGAATCGCCAATGCCTGCACCGGCAAACAGGGGCTGGACTGCTGTGAAGCAGAAGCAAAATGTGCCGGAGAACTGTTGGGCGTGCCCACCGATGCCGTACTGGTTGCATCCACCGGTGTCATCGGTATGCAGATTCCCGTAGACAAGATCACCGCTGGCATCGAGAAACTGGTGGCAGCCAAGGCAGATACTCTGGAGGCTGGCTCCGATGCAGCCCATGCCATTATGACCACCGATACCATTTCCAAAGAGATCGCCATCGAGACACAGATCGGTGGCAAGACTGTGACTCTGGGCGGTATGTGCAAGGGTTCCGGTATGATCCATCCGAATATGTGCACGATGTTAGGTTTTGTAACCACAGATGTGAAAATTTCCAAGGAGATGCTGCAGAAGTGCGTCAGCGCAGATGTAGTGGATTCCTTCAACATGATCTCCGTGGATGGAGATACTTCCACCAATGATACACTGCTGGTGCTGGCCAACGGCATGGCTGGCAACGAGGAGATTACCGCAGAGGGCGAGGATTACGACAACTTCTGCAAGGCACTGCATGAGATCACCACATTCCTGGCAAAGAAAATGGCAGGAGATGGCGAAGGCGCCACAGCACTGTTCGAGACCAAAGTAATAAATGCAGTCAGCAAGGAAGATGCCAGAACTCTGGCAAAATCCGTGATCTGTTCTTCTCTGACCAAGGCAGCTATCTTCGGACATGATGCCAACTGGGGACGTATCCTCTGTGCACTGGGATATTCCGGAGCTAAATTCGATCCGGAAAATGTAGATCTGTATTTTGAGAGTAAGAGCGGTAAGATCCATATTTTCGGTAATGGCGTGGCATGTGATTACAGCGAGGAAGAGGCCACGAAGATCCTCTCCGATCCGGAAGTTACCGCACTGGTGGATATGCATATGGGTGAGGCAGAAGCTACCGCATGGGGCTGTGATTTAAGCTATGATTATGTGAAGATCAATGCGGACTATCGTTCCTAAAAAAGAACGACCGGAAAGATAAATGACAGGCGGATCACGGTATCTGCGGAAATGAGGATAAAAATGGAAAAAGATATGGAACAGGTAATGAAAAAAGCAGAGGTGCTGATCGAGGCGCTTCCTTACATACAGAAATTCAACCGTAAGATCATCGTGGTAAAATACGGCGGCAGCGCCATGAGCAATGAGGAACTGCAGAAAAACGTCATCAAGGACGTAACGCTGTTGAAACTGGTAGGTTTCAAGCCCATCATCGTTCACGGCGGCGGTAAGGAGATCAGCCGCTGGGTCGGCAAGGTCGGAAAAGAGGCAAAGTTCGTCAACGGTCTGCGTGTCACCGATGAGGAGACCATGGAGATCGCGGAAATGGTACTGAACAAGGTAAATAAGAGCCTTGTGACCATGGTGGAAGAGCTGGGCGTGAAAGCAGTAGGTGTCAGCGGTAAAGACGGCGGCCTGCTTCAGGTAGAGAAAAAATATTCCGACGGTCAGGACATCGGGTATGTGGGTGAGATCACCGGCGTGAATCCGGATATTCTCTTTGACATGCTGGAGAAGGATTACCTGCCCATCATCGCTCCCATTGGACTGGACAAGGATTATCACACCTACAATATCAATGCGGATGATGCGGCCTGCGCTATCGCAAAAGCAGTACATGCGGAGAAACTGGCATTTCTGACGGATATCGAGGGATTGTACAAGGACATCAATGACAAGTCCACATTTATTTCCAGATTGACAGCTTCCGAGGCAGAGGGACTGATCCACGACGGTTACATCGGCGGTGGTATGCTGCCGAAGCTGAACAACTGTACTTCTGCGATCCGCAACGGTGTAAACCGTGTGCATATTCTGGATGGACGTCTGGCACACTGCCTGTTGTTGGAGATCTTCACCAATCAGGGTATCGGAACTGCGATCGTATCCGATGAGGAGTGAAAAAAGTGTGCAGAATAAGCCTGGCAGCTTATTCCGCACCCGGCTATTTGTGCCGCAGGCGTCACAAAGTAGCCATTATCGCAAAACCAAATTAGAAATTTGGTTTGCGTTTCCTTGACGAAAAGAACGTCTGCGGAATGGAGAGGAAAAATGAGCGACACCATGAAAGAATATATTGCAGAGGCGGAAAAAGACCTGCTGCATACCTATAACCGGTATCAGATCGTTCTGGATAAGGGCGAAGGCGTACATCTGTATGACACCGATGGGAAAAAATATCTGGATTTCGTAGCGGGAATCGCTGTATTTGCCCTGGGCTATCAGAACAAGGCATACAACGATGCGCTGAAAGCACAGATCGACAAGGTGATCCACACCTCCAATTATTATTACAACGTGCCTGCCATCGAGGCGGCTCGTAAGATCAAAAAAGTATCCGGCATGGATCGTGTCTTTTTCACCAATTCCGGTGCGGAAGCAGTGGAAGGTGCCATTAAGGCTGCCAGAAAATATGCGTATCTGAAGGATGGCTGTACCGACCATGAGATCATTGCCATGAATCACTCCTTCCACGGCAGAACCATGGGAGCTTTGTCAGTAACGGGCAACCCCAAGTATCGTGAGGCGTTCCAGCCCATGATCGGACATATCAAATTTGCAGAACTGAATGATTTCCAGAGTGTGCTGGATCAGGTGACAGACAAGACCTGTGCCATCATTATGGAGACTGTACAGGGCGAGGGCGGACTGCGTCCCGCTAATGAAGAATTCTTAAAACAGGTTCGTGATCTGTGCGATGAGCGGGATATCCTGCTGATTCTGGATGAGATCCAGTGCGGCATGGGACGTACCGGTTACATGTATGCATGGCAGCGTTTCGGCGTGAAGCCGGACATCATGACTTCTGCCAAGGCACTGGGCTGCGGTGTACCGGTAGGTGCATTTATGATGACGGAGAAAGTAGCACAGCATTCTCTGACAGCGGGAGATCACGGAACCACCTACGGCGGTAACCCCTTAGCCTGCGCAGCAGTGGAAAAAGTGCTTGATTTATTCGAAGAGGACCATATAATAGAACATGTGAGAGAGGTGGCTCCCTATCTGGAACAGCGTCTGAACGAACTGGCAGACAAGTATGACTGTATCAAAGAACGCCGTGGTGTGGGACTGATGCAGGGACTGGTATTTGACCATCCGGTAGGAGACATTATTAACAGAGCATTGGAGAAGGGATTAATTCTGATCAATGCCGGTGCGGACATTATCCGCTTCGTACCGCCTCTCGTGATTACCCGGGAAAATGTGGACGAAATGATTGCTATTTTGGACACCTGTATCGAATAAGAGGTTTAGGTGAATTTATGTTTTTGAAAAAAAGAATTATCGCTACAGCAGCTGTGATAGCCATGGCTGCTGCAGCTGTTTACGGAAGTACGCAGGAGATGAGTCAGACACAGGAGAGCGGAAGCGGACTGCAGCTGTTTCGAGGAAAGGAGACAATCTATTGCTGGTATTCCGATGAGGCATTGTCCGGTTATATCAATGCGGCAGCAGTATCCTTCGGAGAACAGAACAATGGAGTCCGTGTGATTCCCGTACTTACTTCTGACAGTGAATATCTGGAAGCTATCAATCAGGAGACCCTGCATTCCGATCAGATACCGGATATCTACCTGTTGAGCAGTGACTCTCTGGAAAAGGCTTATCTGGCAGGACTGGCATCGAAAGTGCCTGACACTGTGGGAATCTGCAATACAGACCATTTTTCCCAGGCGGCTCTGTCTGCGGTAACCTATGATCAGAAGCTGATCGGTTACCCGGTTTATTTTGATACCAGTGCGTTGGTATATAATGAAGATTATCTTCGAACCTGGGCAACCCAGCAGGCGGAGAAAGAACTGGCGGGAAGCAGTGAGAATGATGAACCCATAGGGGAAGGAGAAGAGATCATCGAGGAAGATTCTCTTCCGGAAGACCAGACCACGGAACAGGTGACAGCGGATGAGGCAGCGGTAAATGCGCTGGCAGAGCAGTATTTCGCGGAAGCACTTCCCTCCACAGTGGATGATCTGCTGAATATTGCAGATACCTTTGATGCACCGGAAGGTGTGGAAGGTGTCATGAAATGGGACGTGAACAATATTTTCTACAACTACTGGATCGTAGGCAACTACATGATCGTAGGCGGTGATCCCGGGGATGACAGAAATGATATTGATATCAATAATCCGGAGACCATTCAGTGTCTGGAAGTGTACAAGGCACTGAACCAGTTCTTCTTTATTGAATCCGATACGGTGACTTATGATTCTGTGATCCAGGACTTTATCGATGGCAAGACCATGTTCACCATCGGAACCACGGATGTGGTCAAACGGCTGGAAGAGGCAAAAGCGGACGGCAGCCTTGCATTTAATTACGGAATTGCCCGTATGCCGGATGTCAGCGCCGAACTGCAGAGCAGATCTTTGTCTGTTACGGGAGCGGCAGTCATCAACGGCTATTCGGAACACAAGGAACTGGCGGACTGCTTCGCAGCGTATCTGGCAGAAGGATATGCGGACGGCCTGTATGAACGCTCCGGCAAAATGCCGGCAAGTCTTCAGGCGGCAGAGAATGCAGACAACGGTGCACTTATGATCTTTGCCGATGAGTATGCGGACAGTGTGTCATTGCCGAAGATGCTAGAGACGGGAAATTTCTGGATGCAGCTGGAAGTACTGTTTTCCAAGGTATGGAACGGTGACGACGTGACTACTCTGGTACAGCAGCTGGACGAGACCATAGCCGGACAGGTAGGTGGTACAGAGAACTAAAACCGTTACAATAAAATATGAATGAACGAACCGGTCACAGGATAGACTACTACTAAAAAGAAAAGGTGGTAGAATTCTATGATCGGTTTTTTGATTGCTTTAGTTTCCGGTGCGCTGATGAGCATCCAGGGAGTGTTCAACACCCAGGTGACGAAATCCACCGGCATCTGGACCGCCAGTGCATTTGTGCAGTTTACAGCATTGCTGGTATGTCTGGGGGCATGGCTGTGTACGGAGCGGACTTCATTCTTGAAGATAGCGCAGGTGGAGCCCAGATATATGCTTTTGGGAGGGGCCATCGGAGCCTTTATCACCTACACTGTGATCCGCAGTATGGATGCCCTGGGACCGGCCAAAGCGGTAATGCTTATTGTGGTCGCTCAGCTTGCTGTAGCATATATTATCGAACTGTTCGGATGGTTCGGTGTGGAGAAGCAGCCCTGGGAGTGGCGGAAAGCCATCGGCATGGCCGTGGCGATTGTGGGTATTGTGATTTTCAAGTGGAAATGATCCAGAGCTATCCGCGTAGCGGCAATTTTGCGAAGGGGTTCTGAATCGTTACCACAAATGCGAAAACGGCTTGTAAATTCCGTGCGATTCCAGTAAAATGAAAGTTAACAGCATAGAGAGGCAATCCCCTGAAATTTTGTGAAGGAATCAGGAAAATGGAAAGGGGACTATGATGTTTTCGATAAGGTTTTTTAAAACAAAATATGCAGGTTTGATCGGAATGTTTTTCAGTCTGGTGATGTTCATGACCGGCTGTCAGAGGAAGGATGAGGCCATTGTGCTGATTCCATCCGGAGAAGATGTGGCGGAATTTCCCTCACTGGAAGCGGTGGAACAGGCAGCGGAGCCTGCAGGCAGCAGCGTGACAGTGCAGGAACCGGCAAAGGCTGAACCGCAGATGATATATGTCTATGTCTGTGGCGCAGTGCGGGATCCCGGAGTCGTGGAAGTGCCGGAGGGCAGCAGAGCGGAGGAAGCCCTGCGACTGGTCGGAGGTATGACAGCGGAGGCGGATCCTTTTTATGTGAATCTGGCGGAAACAGTGACGGATGGTCAGAAGCTGTATTTTCCAACGTTGGAGGAAGCGGAGACTCTGGAAGCCGAGGTAAAAGCGACGGCGGAGGGACTTGTGAATATCAACACGGCATCTGCGGAGGAATTGTGTGCGCTGCCGGGGATCGGAGCTTCCCGGGCGGCAGATATTGTGCGCTATCGGGAGCAAAACGGAGCCTTTCAGACGAAGGAAGACATTATGAAGGTATCCGGGATCAAACAGAACGCGTATGACAAATTGTGTGATAAGATCACGGTACAATGAGGGCTTATGCCGGGACCGTGAAGAGAAAAGTAAGGGATAGAGAGGTTAAGGAAAGATGGCAGGCAAGAAAGTGCTGGTAGTGGATGATGAGAAGCTGATCGTGAAGGGAATCCGTTTCAGTCTGGAACAGGACAACATGGAAGTGGATTGTGCTTATGACGGTGAGGAAGCATTGCAGATGGCGCATAACAAGGAATATGACATCATATTACTGGACGTCATGCTGCCGAAGCTGACCGGCTTTGAGGTCTGCCAGCAGATCCGCGAATTTTCCAATGTACCGGTGATCATGTTGACCGCCAAGGGTGATGACATGGATAAGATCCTGGGACTGGAATACGGCGCGGACGATTACATAACCAAGCCTTTTAACATTCTGGAAGTGAAAGCCCGGATCAAAGCTATCTTCCGCAGAATGGAGCCGAAAAAAGGAACCACAGAGAACACCGGTATTCTGGAAAGCGGCGATATGAAGCTGGATCGTGACGGCAAAAGAGCCTACATCCAGGGCAGGGAGATCGGACTGACGGCCAAGGAGTTCGAAGTGCTGGAACTTCTGATGCTGAATCCCGACAAGGTATACAGCAGGGAGAATTTGTTGAAGCTGGTATGGGGTACGGATTATCCCGGTGATGTGCGTACAGTGGATGTACATATCCGGAGACTGCGTGAGAAGATCGAGTCCAATCCCAGCGAGCCCAGATACGTGCATACCAAATGGGGTGTCGGGTACTACTTTAATAATAAGTGAGACTATGAGAACCGGCAAAGATAAGAGGAAATGATTCGCCATGCTTGCATGTAAGAATCAATTTCTCTTATCTTTGAAGGTGGCTCGAATAGAGCCACCGCCACGCAAATGAACAAAAGTAGCTGCGAAGCAGCGGAGAGCACGATTTATCGTGCGGTTTTGTGAATGGCGTGGAGAGGTTCGGAACTGAGGTTTTTATACTGTGAAAAAATGGAATAAAGAACGTTTTGCAACTATATGGGAAAAGCTGGAGAGCATGATCGCGCTTCGAAGTCTGCGGGCGAGGATCTTCCTGCTGACGCTGGTGATCGGCCTGGTGCCTTGTATTGCCATGCGCCACGGCATCGTGAGCAATTACGAGGATCTGGCGGTGGAACAGCGGACCACAGTGGTACAGAACCAGTTGATGATCCTGGCCAATCATCTGATCAGCAACAATTATTTAAGCAGCCATGGTGTCAGAGAGGACACCGGCAATTCCAGAGAAGTCATCAATGCGGAACTGGAGATGCTGTCCAATCTGTATGAAGGCCGCGTTATGATCATCAACAAGAATTTCAAGGTGGAAAAAGATACCTACGGCATCAGTGAAGGAAAGACCATCATTTCCGAGGAGGTCATCAAATGTTTTCAGGGGGAAAACATTTCCCATTATGACCCGGAGCACGGTTACATAGAAATGACCACTCCCATCATGGATACCACGGCAAACACTACGGACGAAAACGGAAAAAGGAATCCGGATGCCATCCGGGGCGTTATGCTGACCAGCATTTCCAATGACAGTATCGTAAATGCCAAGGAAGTGCTGAATCGTAAGGCGTACATTCTGGAAGTGATCATGATGGTGGCAATCCTGGCACTGGCTATCATACTGTCCAGAGCTTTGACGAGACCTTTCAACAGAGTCACACAGGCCATCAATGCGGTAAAGGAAGGCTTCAGTGATGAGACGATCTCTGTGCCAGATTATGTGGAAACCGTACATATCGTAGATGCGTTTAACCAGCTGTTGAAGCGGATGAAGGCATTGGACGATTCCCGACAGGAATTTGTGGCAAATGTGTCCCACGAGTTGAAAACACCCATGACATCCATCAAGGTATTGTCGGATTCCCTGCTAGCACAGGAAAATGTACCGGCGGAGCTGTATCGAGAATTCATGGAAGACATTGCTTCCGAGATTGACAGAGAGAACCAGATCATTACGGATCTGCTGGCACTGGTAAAAATGGATAAAAAGGTACAGGATCTGAATATTGTATCGTTGAACATCAATGATCTGACGGAACTGATCTTAAAGAGACTGCGGCCCATCGCCCGGAAGAAGGATGTGGAAGTGGTATTTGAAAGCGTCCGTCCTGTGGTGGCAGAGGTGGATGAAGTCAAGATGACCCTGATCATGACGAATCTGGTGGAGAATGCCATCAAATACAATAAGGATCATGGCTGGGTGAAGGTGATACTGGATGCGGATCATCAGTATTTTACCTTTGAAGTCAGTGATTCCGGAATCGGTATACCGGAGGAGGCTCTGGCACATATCTGCGAGAGATTCTATCGTGTGGACAAGTCTCATTCCAGAGAGATCGGCGGAACGGGACTGGGACTGGCGATCACCAAGAGCGCCGTCCTGATGCACAAGGGATCCCTTACGGTGACGAGTACCGAGGGGCAGGGCTCCTGTTTCCTGGTGAAGATCCCGCTGACATATATCGCCTCTTAGACGGAGCTGTTGTAAGAAAGATTGTGTAGTTATGAAGAGAGTTAAAAAATATGTTTTGACCGGTATGCTTCTGATGTTGCTGGCAGTCCTGACCGGCTGTGGCACGAGAGAGCCGGAGACCGGCAAAAAGATATCGGTGTATTATGTAAATACCGCAGAGACGAAGGTTGAGGTTCATGACCAGTATCTAAACACCAAGACACCGCAGGAACAGTTGGAAGAGACCATGACATTTCTCTCCACCACCCCGGAAAAGCTGGAATATAAGGCGCCTTTTGACATGGGATTTCAGGTTCTGGATTATGAAGTGGAAGACGGAAAACTTGTGATCAATGTGGATAAGGCATATTCCGAACTTTCGGTCACCACAGAAGTACTGGTGCGGGCGGCCGTTGTAAGGACACTGACGCAGCTGTCCAATGTGAAATATGTGACGATTACCGTGGAAGGCAGTCAGTTATATGACAATGCAGGGGAATTGGTAGGCTGGATGAATGCCGAGCAGTTCATCAATAATGACGGTAACGAGATCAACACCTATGAACTGGTGAAGGTAAAGCTGTATTTTGCCAATGCAGACGGTGATAAGCTGATCGCGGCCTACAGAGAAAAGCATTATTCCACCAATACTCCGTTGGAGCGATTCGTGGTGGAGGAACTGATCGCGGGACCCAGCGGACAGATTGAGGGTCTGTACCCGGTGATCAATCCGGAGACCAAGATCATCAATATCCTGACCAAAGATGGCATCTGCTATGTGAATCTGGATTCCAGCTTCCTGACCGTGGTGAACAATGTTTCCACGGAGGTAGCAGTTTACTCCATCGTGAATTCCCTGGTGGAACTGGATAATATCAATAAAGTACAGATCCTGGTCAACGGCGAAGTGCCATCTACCTTCAGCAATTCCACTTTTGAACGGAATCTGGATTATGTAACGACTTTGGAACAGTAAATTTTGAATTTATGCGGGACAGGACTGTTTTTGCGTTGGACTGTCGGAACAGTCCTGACTGTGGGCAGGCGGGATTGCCTGCGGAAGGGAGCTTAATGAGACGACCGCTTTTTATGGCGTGTCTGTGTCTCGTGATAGTGCTCGCCATAGGAAGAATACTGACGGGGGCAGACACCGGGGATGCCGGCGTACTGCCGCCTGACGGAAGTCCGGTGAGGATCACGGGACGGATAGACACAAGAACTTCTGAAACGATTATTCTGAAATCAATTTCTATTATTCAAAACGATCTAAAATATTCCTATTCTGGAAAATTACAATGTGAGTTGACAAACACACAGGAGGTACAGAGCCTGAGACTGGGCCAGCATATTGTTCTGGAAGGCGTTTTTTCGCACTTCGATGCTGCGACCAATCACGGGGAATTTGACGTGCGGGCCTATTCTGCGGGAAAGGGCATCGGTGGCAGAGTGCGGAAAGCACAGGTTCTGGCAGCGGAGGAGGACTATAGCTTTTTGAGAGAAAAGTTGTTTGCCTTTCGAAGGAGATTACACGACAGACTGGCAAAGGTATTCCCGGAGAAAGAGGCTTCCGTTATGCAGACATTACTGCTGGGGGAGAAGGAAGAACTGGATGCGGAGGTAAAGGCGCTGTACCAGAGGAATGGGATCGCCCATATCTTAAGCATTTCAGGGCTGCATATTACTTTGCTGGGGATGGGATGCTACCGGCTGCTTAAGAGACTGGGGGCTCCGGTCAGAGTGGCAGCAGCGGGAGGTGCCATGACACTGCTTCTGTACGGTATGATGGTGGGCATGAGTGTATCCGCCAGCCGTGCCATAGGAATGTATCTGCTGCAGATGTTGGGGATATTCGTGGGAAGGACTTACGATATACTGACAGGTGTGGGGCTGTTGGCGGCATTGCTGGTGTTGCAGCAACCGGAGCGGCTTGGGGATGTGAGCTTTTTGATGTCTTTTGGGGCGGTGCTGGGGATCTGCTTGTTGACACCGGTGTTTGCCGGGGATGGTAGGGAAGATAATGTCGGTGTGGAAACGGCCAGTGGTGTGGTGGCAGGGCTTGAAGAGAAAAAGAGGGCCGACGGGAAGCGCGGACTTGGTGAGGCATTAGGCTTTGCAGAGAAAAAGAGGACTGATGGGAAGAGCGGATTTGGTGAGAGGTCTGACTTTGACACGGAACAGAGGAGACTGGGAAACGGGGGGAACGGTTTTAGAGTACCGGCATGGCTTCTGACCGTGACAGATATTCTGGGTGATTCCGCTTACGAGAGGAACAAGTACCGGGAAGGCTGGCGGAAGGTGGTGTATGAAAGGCTTTGGCGCATGGTGTCAGCACTTAAAAGCGGTTTTGCCGCCAGTGCCGGAGTTATTCTTTTTACGCTGCCCATACAGCTCTGGTTTTTTTATGAGATCCCTGTCTACTCGGTATTATTGAACCTGCTGGTGTTGCCCTTTATGAGTGTGGTGATGGCAGGGGGAATCCTGTCACTGATCCCGGGACTGGGAATTGCAGGGACGGTGGATTGTCTGATCCTGTGGTGGTATGAATGGATCTGCGAACGGTTCGGAGAACTGCCGGGAGCGGTATGGTGCGTGGGCCGCCCGGCAAAGTGGCAGATGGTCGTTTATTATAGTGGGCTATTTGTATTGATCATTGGCAGGAATTATGCGGAAAAATGGAAGCGACAAAGACTTTATGCAGCTTATGTGGCGGAAAATAATCATGGAGACGGACACCACGCTGAAAGAGAAAGGCAGCGTAGGGAAACACGCGGAGTGGATGATAGCGTTAGGGGTAGAAAAAGAGAGAGCAACAGAAAAAAGATGCAGCATTCTGACAGGTACTCTGAAATATGTCCCACCAGATGGCGGCATGTTTTAGCAAATTTTTGGTATACATGGCAGGGAGTGATGACATATAGGAACGGAGTTATGTGCCGAATTGTAGCCGCAATGATTTTAGTATTAATAGTTGGTTTACTGACCGGCAATTTTGATCGGGGAAGCCGTGTGACTTTTCTGGACGTGGGACAGGGAGACGGTATCGTGGTGGAGACCGGGCAGGGGGCATATCTTTTTGACTGCGGCAGTACCAGTCGGAGGAAAATCGGTGAATATGTGTTGAAGCCTTATCTCAAAAGTCGGGGAATCCAGTCTCTACGCGGTGTGTTTGTATCGCACCCAGATGAAGACCATATGAATGGCATATTGGAACTGCTGGAGAACGGTGGAGAATGGGGAATTACCGTGGAGCAGATGTTTCTGCCTGCGATTACGGAAGCGGAGCGCAGGGAGGCTTTTGAAAAATTGCTTGTTGCCGCGGAATATGCCGGAGTACCGGTAAGTTACATAAAATGTGGCGATGAGATCAGGGATAGTCGACTCCGGCTGCGGTGTCTGCACCCGGAGGAGAATACGACCCTTGCGGATGCCAATGCCTATTCGGAATGCTTCTACGTGGAGGTATTTGCGAAAGCAGTGAAGTGGGGCGCGGCAGAGGGGATAGAAGCAAGTGGAGAGGGCGGAAGAGCTGCTAGCGAAGTTTACGGTGAGAACGGCAGCTTTGCTGTCGGAGTTACTGGTGAGAGAACCGGTCATGGTGATATCGGTGAAAGGAAAAACTTCGGCGTGGGTGCCGGGAAGCTAAGCATTCTCCTGACAGGGGATGTGGAAGGCGAAGGGGAGCAGCAGCTGACACAGGAATTGCAGACGTTGAAGACGTTACAGGAAGCGAAGACGTTACGGGTAGCGCAGGAATCACAGGCTTTGCAGAATGCGCGGAAATTGCAGGAATCGCAGGAACCGCGAGAACAGCAGGAGTTGTGGGAATCACGGAGACAAGGGGGCTTCAAGGTAGACATCCTGAAGGTAGCGCATCACGGCTCAGGCTATTCCACCAGTTCTGAGTTCCTTGCCGCCGCCGGCCCCGCTGCCGCCATTATCTCCTGTGGTCGTAACAATTCCTATGGCCATCCCCATGCTGCGACGCTACAGCGCCTGGAAGATGCTAAGGTCCCCTGGTACCTCACCACTGACTATGGAGCCCTGACAGTAACCGTCGACAGTCACGGAAACCGGCTGCAAGGGTATCTGAGAAGAAAATAAGCCGTTGGGGTTCTAGGTAGTTGGGGCGTGAGAGGAAGAAAAGTAAGAATAAGCCCCGGGGAAGTCAAGAAGCCGGGGCGTAGGAGAAAGAAAAGTAAGAATAAGCCCCGGAGAAGTCAAGAAGCCGGGGCGTAGGAGAAAGAAAAGTAAGAATAAGCCCCGGGGAAATCAAGAAGCCAGTGTGCAGAAGGAGGAAAAGTGAAAACTACACGCGAAAATATACAAAACAGAATAGAAGAAATTAATAAGGAATTAGAAAAGATAACAAAATTGGACAAAAAATTTCCGCAAGGAGAATTGCAATGCTTCAAAAATGAAAACCGCTACAAATGGAAAGTAAAAGAGGAAAATGGAATACGCTATCTTCCGAAAACCGAAAGAAATCAGGCAGAAATACTGGCATTGAAGAAATACTATGAGTATAGAAAAAAGGAATTGGAGAGTGAAGCAGCGGGATGGGAAGCCTACTTGAAGAAGACAGACAAGATTAAAATAAACTCCGAACATCTATTAAATCATCCGGAATATGGAAAATTGCTGGCTAAGAATTTCAGACCATTGGATAAGGAACTAGAGCGGTGGCAGGAGGAACCCTATGAAAAATGTACAAAGCATCCGGAAAATTTATTGGTACAAGGAACGCATGGGAAGATGTTGCGGTCTAAATCAGAAGCAATTATTGACAGAGCACTATATCAAAACAAAATACCATTCCACTATGAAGAAAAACTGATTTTGGATGGAATAATGTTATATCCGGACTTCGTGATGCGACATCCCTTTACGGGACAATATTTCTATTGGGAGCACTTTGGGATGATGGATAATCCGGATTATTGCAATCATGCTTGTGACAAAATAAAGCTATATTGCCGACATGGTATCATTCCTTCGGTAAATCTGATTCTCACCTATGAAACAAAGCAGTGTCCTCTGAATGCAGACAAAGTAGAAATGATCTTGCAGGAATATTTTGGTTGTAGCAAATGGGATGCCGTGGTAGGATAAAACATATCAGTAATAGTAAAATAAGGGGGATATGCAAAATGAAGCACCTGATCATTGTAAAATTTAAAGAGAATATATGGAACCGGGAGGATGCGGCGAGCAGGGAGATGCTTGCGGACATCAAGAAGATCTTCAATCGGACGAAGCAGATAGAAGGCGTTCATACGGTGAACATTTATGAAAATGTGACGCCGAGACCGAACCGTCATGACCTGATGATCGAAATGGAGATGGATCCGGAGGCGCTGCCTGTGTACGATGCTTCTGCGACCCATCAGGAATGGAAGGCAAGGTACGGGAAGTATATTCAGACTAAGACCATTTTTGATTACGAATAAAAGTATATAATTTTATGAAATGGTGAAAACCAGAATAAAAGAAAATCAGCATGAAAGAATACCAACATCTGATCGGCAGGATAATCATTGTGGCAGCTATTGTGATTGCGGAAGATTGATCGCACATGCGCTGGAGCAGCTGGATGGAAGTATTGGTGCAGGTTTTAATACGATTGCAAGTCAGATCTATTAACAGATGACAGAAGGGCTGGAGGCAGCTATGGAAGAATTTGATATCAGAGAAGCTACGCCGGAAGATGCGGAGAAGATCATCGCATATTTAGCGCAGGTAGGTGGAGAGACAGATTATCTGTCCTTTGGAAAAGAAGGGCTTCCTATTTCGACAGAAGAGGAAGAGAAATTTATACAGAATATAAATAAGGAGGAACATTCCGTTCTCTATGTAGTATGGAAAAATGGAGAGATTATCGGAGATGCCAGTCTAAGCGGATTTTCCAGAAGGATGAGCCACCGCGCCGAATTCGGAATCTCTGTGGTCAAGTCGGAATGGGGGCAGGGAATTGGCAGTGCTCTATTGCAAAAGATTATTGATTATGCAAAAGAACATACGATAGAACTGATCAATCTGGAAGTTAGAAGCGATAATATACGAGCTATTCATGTCTATGAGAAATATGGCTTCCGGAAAATCGGGACCTCGCCGGCGTATTTTAAGATCGACGGGGAATACTACGATTTTGATCTGATGGTATTAGATCTTAGATAGGAAAGCTACAAAGAAACACAAAGGAGCCATAACACCATGGAATTTTTTGACATCGTAGATGAAAAAGGCATTCCCACAGGGGAGAGCATAGAACGCACACAGGCACATAAAAAGGGTATCCGTCACAGAACTGCCCATATCTGGATCATAAGAGAACAGGATGGGAAGGCACAGTTGTTATTGCAGAAACGCTCTGCAGAAAAAGACAGCTTTCCGGGGAGGTTCGATACTTCTTCCGCCGGACATATTCAGGCGGGGGACGAGCCGGAGGAATCTGCAATACGGGAACTTTACGAAGAACTGGGAATCCAGGCATCTAAAGAGGAGCTGCAATTCGCCGGATGCTTTGATATTCAATACGAAAAGGAATTTCATGGAAAAATGTTTCGGGACAACGAGGTTGCATTCGTCTATATGTACACTAAGCCGGTAGATGTTGCGAAGCTTATCCTGCAAAAAGAGGAAGTGGAGAGTGTGGAGTGGTTCGATATGGAGGAACTGGATGCCGCATTGCAGCCGCCTAGAGATCAGCGATTCTGCGTTCCCATGGAGGGATTCCAAATCGCGAAACAATGGCTGGAGAGCAGAAAATAAAGGCTGATCACTTCGCATAGATAGTAGAGCCAGAGAAGGAGATCGCTGAGACGCTGATGGAGGCAGAAGAATTCCGACAGGCAGAGAGAAGATAGGTATGCGCAGGTGTACCTGGCAACAGATAAGTAAAGCATATAAGTGGACAATAAAAAAGAACTGTCTTCCTGGGAAGCCAGTTCTTTTTATTGTCAATATAGCTTAATATCTGATGAAATTACTTCACAGTCACGGAAGTGATGTGAGGGTTCACACCTTCGTACCAGTACAGGAAACCTTCCATATCGATGGTGTCACCGATCTTTAAGTTCTTTACAGCGTTGTAAACATCGGTGGTGTTGTCGCACAGATAAGACTCAACGGTGAAGGTATAGGTCTGACCATTCAGAGAAACGTTGAAGTACAGGTCGTTACCGTCTTCACCGGAACCATCGTAGTTGTACAGGAAAGCAACATCATTGCCGTCAGCATCCTGACCAGCAGCTTCTACGGTCATGCCCTTGAAAGCTACGAACTGGTTCTGGTAGTTGATCAGATCATCGGTACCTAACAGATCGGTCACATCGGTAACGGGAGCAATGTAGCTGCCCTCTTCGATCTCGAAGGTAGCACCTTCAGCGATCTCTACTTCACCGGACCACTCGGTCTTATAACCGGTTACTTTGATCTTGGTACCGGGTACCAGCTTTGCATAATCCTCTTCGGAACATGCGGCATTATAAATGAAGTAAGCACCGTCCTGATCCTGGGTGTACAGGGTAGCCTTGTCTTCCCACCAGGACTGTTTAGCCTGAACATAAGCCTCGATCACAACTTCGGAATCGAGATCAGCAGCCATGTACTCTTCGTAGGTCATAACACCCTCGGACTTCTCATCAGCAACAGCTTCAGCAGCCTCGGTAGAAGCTTCCGTAGCAGCGGCTTCGGTAGTAGCGGCTTCGGTAGTAGCAGCCTCGGTGGTGGCAGCAGCGGTAGATTCAGCAGCAACGTCTGCATTGCTGTTTCCACATGCAGCGAGAGACAGAACCAGAGCCATAGCCATGGTTAATGCAAGTGTCTTCTTTTTCATAATAATCCTCCATTCCTGCGCTTGTGGCGCATATGGGTCTGTGCAGATACACAGACATCTCCTCAATTTATCCGGCGCATTCAGACACCGAACAGTTCCATTATACCTGAAACGTAAGATAAATCAAGGCTTTTTGCAAAAAGAGCCCCATGCGCAGGATAATACCACCAGATATTATCTTACGAATGGGGCTGAAAAATTACTTCTTTCTGTTTTTTAAATATTCCCGCCCTACATACAGGAGGATCAGAACCCAGGTGACTGCAAGTGTGCTTAACAGGATCACGGAAGCCCGGGGCATGGCACCCAGTTCCTTTTTGCCGAAGGAGGCATCACTTCCCTGACCGAGACGGTACAGGCTTTCTACATCGCTGTAAAGCTTTTGCATGTAGGTATCATCCACAGTCTCTTTTCTGCGGGTGGACTTCACCACGTTTTCAATCAACTGTCCGGAGGCATCACGTAAGGATGCGGAACCGTTAAATACCGGTGTAACGAAGGTGTTGTCTACGTTGTTAAGCAACAGTTTGGAAGCCTCAATTTTCACCGCATAATGCGTACTGTTATCCGCACCGCATTCGGACAGATAATCCTGATACTCTGCGGAGTTCTGTGCCTTAGAGGTTACAGGTACATAACCTTCTGTCTCGGAATAAGCGATCTGCACATCGTTGGTGAGCAGATA
>ENA-ORLY01001152-ORLY01001152.1-human-gut-metagenome-genome-assembly--contig:-NODE-1152-length-33047-cov-2.855232_pt1 | contig 33047 bp, 27 predicted proteins | sample MGYA00243071_ERZ508832 | MGnify/ENA primary metagenome ERZ508832 (study PRJEB26277, sample SAMN04329777) | human gut metagenome | biome: human-associated habitat | host: Homo sapiens | place: USA... | reverse complement strand
TCCGAGCATTACGCAAAGGACAGCAAGACGCAGAACAAGATCAAGGGTGCGATGATCTATCCTATCGTACTGCTTGTGCTTCTGGTGGGCATTATGATAGCGATGTTCACAATGATCATGCCTATGTTCCGTGACCTTGCGGGCGACACAGAGATGCCTCCGCTTTCAGCCGCAATTTTCGGAATAAGTGACTTTATGATTAACCAGTGGTATATTCTTGTTATAGTTTTAATCGCAATTATAATTGCACTGCGACTTATTATCAAGACCCCCTCGTCAAAGCTCAAGTGGGATGAAATGCTTCTGAAATTGCCTAAGGTCGGAGGGCTTCTTCGTACAATTTACACTGCACGTTTTGCCCGTACAATGTCAAACCTTTTCTCGTCCGGTCTTCAGATGGTAGACTGTATCGAAAAATCGGTAGGCACGCTCGGCAATACATATATCATAAAGCAGTTTGAGGATGTAGTCGAAAACGTAAAACGAGGCGAGTCGCTCTCGGTAGCGATGGGCAGAATAAACGTATTCGACGGTATGTTCGTATCGATTGTCTATGTCGGTGAGGAGTCAGGTACTCTTGATACCATCCTTGCTAAATCGTCAGATTATTATGACGATGAAGCCGACTCAGCAATATCAAGACTTGTAGGCCTTATGGAGCCTGTAATGATCATCCTTATGGGTGTCATGGTAGGTTGCTTGCTTGCAGGTGTATTCCCGATTCTTTACTCAGGTATGGAAGGTATGGGCAATACTTAAAAAGCAACGAAAATTAAACCTAATAAGCAGGAAGGAATTATTGAGATATGTTATCTATTGATATTACCGACAGACAAATCAAGCTCGTGCGTGGTACTTCACAGGGTTCGAAAATCAAGATTGATGAGGTTGACTTCAGAGAGATCGAAAAGGGTCTTGTTTCAAACGGCTACATAGCGGATGTTCCGCTGGTTGCGGCTGAAATAATCGATATGATCAACACAAGAGCCATCAAGGAAAAGGATACCATCGTATCAATCAGCTCAAGCTCGATACTCTACAAGGAGCTTATGCTCCCCAAGCCCAGAAAGCTCTCCAATACAGCCGCTATCGAGGCTATGATAGGAAGCAACATGGGTATATCGGGCGACTACAACATTTCATATACCATAGTAGGTGAAACCGTAGACGAGAACAAGAACCCTCTTATCAAGGTTCTTGCCACAGCCTGCCCTCAGCGTCTTGTTGACGGCTATGTAAAGCTGTTCACTCATATGGGTCTTTCACTCAAGGCTGTAAACATTTCAAACAACGCAATTTCACGTCTTATCCAGAACACTCCCAAGATGTCGGGTTATATGCCGCTCCTGCTTGTTCAGATAGACAAGGAATTCCTGAATATCAACCTTTACGAAGACAACGTTCTTTCGTTCTCAAGATATTTCAAGATCGACCCCGCTGATTATAATAACGCAGAGGACTATGTTAACCAGGCTATATATGATAACCTGTTCAGAATGTTCCAGTTCTTCCAGTCAAGGAAGGATATGAAGCCTATCAAGGAAATGATGTTCTATGGCGAGATAGGCGACTTTATTGCGCTTACGAACACCGTATCGGGCTTCAATGTTTCGTGTCACATCCTGAGCGCTCCCACGACTATAGCGTCAAGAGCGGACTTTGAGTTTACCGTATACGCAAACGCTATCGGCGCACTCTATAAGGTAAACAAGGAGCTTGAGCATATCAACCTTCTTGATACTACAGCGGCAAAGGAAAGCAAGGGTCTTAACACCTTCTTCATCGGACTTGGTGCGGCGGCTCTCATAAGCGTTCTTGCGGTTGTCGGCGCAAATGTTGTTGTAGATGTTATCAACAACAGCATAAAGGGCGAGATAACAAAGGTGCAGGCACAGATAAACGATACAGAGCTTCAGGCAAGACTTACGACCTTACAGCAGAAGGAAGGCGTTCTCGAAAACTTCCAGAGCTATAAGAACTCAATAGCAAATGCCGAGTTGATGTACAATTATATGCCTAAGGGCACTACAACGGTATATAAGATGCTCAAAGAACCGTTCACGGCAAAGCAGAACGGAATCGAAAGCGTCACAAGCGATGCTGTACGCAAGAATCTGAACGGTATGAAGCTCGTAGAAAGCGTTTCAATCTCCGGCTATTCTGTAAGTGCTACCTTCAGCTGTACGAATCAGGCACAGCCTTCACAGTATGTAAGAGCGCTGATAGCTCAGGGCTATTTCGAAAACATTACATATAACGGATATGCGGTTGAGGTCGGTGAAGACAAGAAGGAAACCATTACATTCGGTCTTACGATGCTGTTAAAGGCAGGTAACGATGTTACCATAAATAAGGACGACGCCAACAGCATGATCGAAAATGAAGCAAACGGCGATCAGACAGATGATACTTCATATACAGAACATGAAGATCAGTAAACAGGAACGAATCCTAATAGTTGTATTTTTAGTTGCCGCAATTGTAGGCGTTGGCATATTTGTATTTATTCTTCCCAACTTTAACAAGATAGGCGATAACAATAAGCAGCTCGCATCTGTAAAGCAGCAGTATCAGGAGATACTGACAAAGCTCGAACACGAGTCAACAATAGACACCGAGATCAGCCAGGCGTATGAAGACGGTAAGAACCTTGCCGACAAGTTTTTCAACGACCTCACAGAATACGAGGCTGACGAGATTATGCGTAAGTTTATCGCAAAGGGCAAGGATATAACCATCGACGGCCTTTCGATTTCCCCCTTCTCGACAGAGGCACTTTCTGTATCGGTATTTGCACCTACAGAGGTAACATATCCCCTTAAGGATTTTGCAAACACGGTTGTTGAGACCCCCGATAAAGAAACAGACTTCAGCAAGCTCAGCACAAGAGAGCTTGTTATGTACGCAAAGAAGCTCCAGGCGACACTTCTTGCCGCAAGCGATCCTGTAACGGTAGGCTCGATAACGGTTTCTTTCACCGCTCACTCAAACAAGCTCCAGAATCTCCACGATTTTGCGGATCTTCTTTTCTCGGGCGAGTATGAAAAGAACGGAAAGGCAAAAGCGATCTCTATCGGATCAATCAGCTATGCAATGGGAGAAACGGCAAAAGCCGACTCCGGCGAGAACAGCTCCGAGAGCGATTACACAATGGAGTTCTCCGTAAATCTGCTCTGCATACAGCCTGTTGCAGATCCCTTTGCTGCTAATAACAGCACAGCCGAATAAACGGCTTCTTACAAGTAAGAAATGAAAGGATGAAACGCTATGAACAAACATAACAGAAAAGCGTTAATGATGAAAAGGGCGTTACTGCGGCTGAAAGGCGGCAAGGGAAGCGTTTTATTCTTCATTATCGCTATAATGTCGGTTATGATAGTTCTTGCATCTGCGGTTTACTATTCCACTGTTTCCGCACGAAAGCAGGTCGAGATTGAGTACGGCGATGAACAGTCCTATCAGAGTGCGATTGCACTGAACAATATAATTTCCGACTACATAACCAAAAAGCCCAACAGTGATTTTGTAAAGACGATCGCCGGAATGAAAACAAACGGCGAAACGATAGTAAGTACAAGTGCCGATGGTATTGAAGGCTTCAGCGAGCTTGCTCCGGGTCTTGGCGACTATAAGATAACCGTTACCAAGGTAGCTGACGGCACAGAGGAAGGCACAAAGGTCGTTCGTATTACGACCGATGTGACCGTAAACGGCGAAAAGTCCACCATATCAACAGTCGGCGAATTCAAGGTAAAGGAAGAAGCGTATAACTTTGACCGTTTCTTCACATCGACAGGCTACGCTCCGAATGATGTTTATATGTCCGGTATGGATATTACCTCGACGATGTACCTTGACAACGAGTACAGCCAGATAGGCGGCGAGCAGGGCGGATCGCACATCGACCTCTATTCGGAAATAATAGCGGCAGGTACTCTGAAGCTCAACAATGCGCCTATCAACAGCGGAAAATCCAATAATCCCATAGATCTGACAGTCGGAAACAACCTTTATCTCAGCAAGACAGCCGGCGACGGTCTTAACCTTCAGGGCGGTACACTGAGAGTAGGCGGCAGTGTTGCTCAGCTCAGCGACTGCTTCCCGTTCAGAAGGGGCAATATGTACTATATCATGGGCGACTATTACGGCGCTTGTGCAAGTACGGAAGCCGATCTCACCGATATGATATGCGTTGACGGTGATTTTGTTGTATTCGGCAATATGAAATACAGCGGTAAGTTATACATTAACGGCAACGTTTACGTTGATAAATCGCACAATCAGGGACTTATCTCAAATCAGATGTATGTAGGCGGAAATATCTATTTCTCGCCCGGCTTCGGCAATATGGAAAACTATGTGAAGCATATCACATTCGTTGACAGCGACGGAAGCAAGCATACCTATAGCAATCTGACCGATGCAAAGGCTTCGGGCAGAGTGGTCGAGTGTGCTTCGGCTATCACTCTTACGCTTGACGAAAAGGCCACTATCACCGACCTTAAGGAAAGCATAGACGACATAAAGGCTGTAAACGGCAATGGCGGCTATACTTATGTATGGCCCTCACAGGAAAAGCTGTGCGACAACATTGACGATGTCAAGGCAGAGATCAACAGAAAGATAGGCGACCCCAAGTACATCAACTGGAACATTGAGAGCAAGTTCAAAAACGGCGAAACTCTCAAGGAAGCAACAAACATTGAATATAAATTTGTTGATTACAAGGCTGAACACGTTGTAACGCTTTCGGCAAAGGATAAGACCGAATATGTAATGGGAAATATAAAATTCCCGATAAACTATGACAACTTCGGAATAATATTTGATACAGACGCAGGCGGCGGAACATATAAGGATATATATGTATATCTCAAGCCCAACTGCGAGTATTACGAAGAAAACGGTCAGGAAAAATACCGTGCGGAAGATCCTACGAAGTACAACTGCTTTATGTGGAATCCTCCCAAGGGCTCAAGCTATGTCGGTGAGAAGAACAACAACCCGTTCCATGTATTTGTAAAGGGTAAGGGTTCGCTGATACTGGTACTGCCGGACGGCGTTAAGTATGTAGCAAACTGGCAGAGCTATGTCGGACATATAGCTATTTACGAAAAGATAACCGGCAAGACGGTTGCAGCAGCAAACAGCCTTGATGCTATCGGTGCATTCGGCGGCATCAAGGGCAAGATAAACGATATTCTTATCAATGACAAGACCAGCAAGAAGAACGCTTGCTTCACAGATGAGTTCATAAATGAAACAGGCGACAGCGGAACAAAGACATATGTACATAACAATGTGTTCCTTGTAACTATTGATAAGAACGCTGCAATGAACTTCCAGCCTCAGCAGAATATGTTCGCAGGATTTATCTATGCGCCGTATATGACGTTTGAGGCAAGCTCGGAGGGCGGTCAGGCAGGTATGCTCGGCGGTATGATAGTTTCCGACTATACAATGAAGGAAACGTCAAACACATATATGTGTACAATACCCTATGACTACTACGACAGGTTCGTGACTGCCGGCGCAAACGAGGCACAGAAAGAAGAAGAACGTCTGAAGTACATGGAGAAGCTGATGGCTGAATCCGGCTGTACGACAACAATAGGCTCATCTGTTGCTAAGTCATGGCGAGTTTATGGTTATAATTAATGAAAGGAGCGATAGCTATGAAGCAATTAAAACGTTTGCTTAAGAAAAAGGGCTTTACAATATCCGAAGTTCTGGTAGCTATGATGATATTTGCTATATTGACGGCTATCGTGATGCAGATATTAGCTATAGCGATAAATCAGCACAAGAATAATGTCAACAGCGAAAAGGATATGGATAAGCAGGTTCAGGATATTGTTGAGTATAACAGCAATATGGTCAAACGTGAAACGGCAGATATGGCGATCAACTTCGTAAGAACAGGAAGCAACAAAGTCGCTTCTATCGACATAACCGGAGCGGATATTATGAGAAATAACGCCGCCGAAGCTAGCGGTGACGGCAGACTTGAGCTTAATACCATAAAGGCGAATATCGACAAGGACACAACAGACGACGATGACAACAAGGATAACGCAGGTATGGTATCAGAGCATGACCATATTTACGGTACAAAGGGCATTACAAGCGTAATGGTCACCGAAACAACAGCGGAAAAGGACGATTCTACAAAGACGATCACTCTCAGCGTTACGGTAACGGACAGCAAAAATGTTCTTATGAAAGCGGAGAGCAATTCACTGAAGGTAGTAATTCCCGATAAAAACGCAAATCCTAAGGTCACAATAAATGGAAGCAATATGAAATATGAGCCGCTGTCAATCACCAATTACAGATTCACAGCGCTGAGCAAGGCAACGTCATATTCTTTCACGATCAAGTTCGACTTATCCAATGATGATTATGCAAGTGAATATAAATCGTTTGCAAAATATTTCATCGATCCCGAGTATGACGGAAGCGATGAGGCTACATTGCGCTCGGCGACGTTCAAGGATTCAAAAGATCCCGGCGTTTATAACCAGAGATAACGGGAGGGCTTATGAGGTTAGCGAGATTACTGAAAAAGAAGGCCTTCACGCTGGTAGAGCTTATAATCGCAATGGCGATAATGATGATACTTATCGTTGCGGCCATGTCGATGTTCAATCCCGTCAGCAGCATTATAAAATCCATTGACGAGGATGTAGTGACAAACGCTATTGCCGACAGTATGACGACCTACATACATTCAAAGGTGAACACCTGCTCGACGTACAACATTGACATTTACGATAATACATCGCTTACTGCCGATGCGTCTGCTGACGAAAGTGCGGCGAATAGATGCAAGTCGATGCTCAGCTCGATAAAGAATCCGACAGCCGAGTCTTCGTATTGTATGGTGCTTCGCAGGAAGGATGATACTTTCCAGTTATACGACTTCGGAAAGATTACAAGCGTGGCACAGTTCACTGCAAGAGTAAATGACATTGAGAAATATGCGCTTTTCAACAACGAGTATTATAATGATGTAGATTTTCGTTTCACCTTTGAAACGAAATCGGGCTGGTGCAAAATTGGCATCACCTCGCTTGAGAGGGAAACAGGCAACGTTGTGGTTGAAACCAGAACTGATATGTTCAAGCTGGTGAATATCACATCGACACCTGAAAGCAATCCTGTTCTCAAGGATTATACAACTGTAGGAACAGACAAGAACATTGTGATTTTCTATAACATTATAGATTACACAAAGTACACACCCGGAGCATAATAAAAATCCCCCGCCTTAATCGGCGGGGGAAATATAACGCTTATTTTACAGCATCGAAAGATAAGCCTTGATAATGGTTTCACCGCAAAGCATACCGACTGCAAGTCCTACGCTCAGTGCAGGACCGAAGGCAATGCGGCGGCGTAGCTTTATCTTTGTTATCTTGCCGTTTTCCACGTTTGCACGGAATACATATTCCTTGCTGTCGGGAAGGTCGCCCATTACTTCGTTCAGTTCGTTGCCGAGTGACTCTGTTGCGGCTTTAAGCTCATCGCCCGAAATATTCCACGCTTTTTCTTCAAAAAGCTCAGGGTCGATCTTGCACTTGCCGTGTTCAAATTCACCTATGATAACATCCTTCGAGCTGTCGGCAGCCTTGCCCTTGCACCACTCTGTGAGCTTTTCGCTGATTTTTGCGGATTGCTCCTTTGTGAACCGTGACGATATGCAAAGCACGATAAGCCCGTAGACAGCGCCCACCACAACACCTATAACGGCTGAGGGAACTATCTTCCAGCCAAGCACAAAACCCGATGCCGCCATAAGCTGAACATCGCCGCCGCCCATACCGCCGAATAAAGCGAGTATAGCAAACGGAACTGCGATAACAGCCGCACCTGCAAAATGCTCCCACCAGGGCATATTAGGCTCGGTGAAGAACGTGGCGATACCGAGTACGGCAATCGAAATCGTACACCAGTACGGGATTTCCATATGGTCAATGTCGATACAGCTGAGGACTATCAGCAGTGAGAAGAATACGATTGCGACCACCATCGGCAGACTTGCCGAAAATCTTATGTAGGCGAGCAGGAACATTATTCCCGTCAGAGCCTCGACAACAGTGTAACGTGCCGAGATAGGAGCCTTACACTTGCGGCACTTGCCGCCTAAGAATATCCAGCTGAATATCGGCACAAGGTCATACGGCTTTATCCGTTCACCGCAAGAAAAGCAGTGAGAAGGGCCGTTTACGATTGACATATGCAGGGGAGTGCGGTAGATTACCACATTCAGAAAACTGCCAATGACCGAGCCGAAGATAAACACAAGCACGCAAATTACGGTATCATACCATAGTATACCTGTCATATATATAACCATCCTTTCCTTTTTGGAACGCTGTAACAACGGTACAGATTTTAACAAATGGGGTTTGGGGCAACGCCCCATGAGTAGGGTCGCGGGGGCGACAGCCTCCCCTGCCCCCTTTCCGGGGAAAGGGGGCAGGGGGGATAAGGATATTAAATCCGCTCTGCGATATAAAATTAGCTTTTGTTTCAATCTGAACGCTGTAAAACAGCGTATGGATATTTTACCACATATCGCCGCCTTTTTCAAGTACAGGCGGCAAGTATACCACTAATCACAGGGGGAACAGTTTAATGAAGAACATACCGATAGGACAGATTCTTGTTGAGAACGGATTTCTGAAAGAGGATCAGCTTGAAAAAGCCCTTGAAAAACAGCGCAGTGAGCCGGGTAAAAAGCTCGGCGACGTATTGCTTGAGCTGGGCTATGTTTCGGAAACACAGCTTGCGCAGGCACTGTCTATCCGTCTTAAAGTGCCGTTCATCGACCTCACAACCACAAAGATCGATATTGAGGCAGTCAAGAAGATACCCGAGGCTATAGCAAAGAAGAACTGCTGCGTTGCATTCCAGATGACCGACTCACGCCTTACAGTCGCAACAGATGATCCTATCAACTTCTACATATTTGAGGAACTCAAGGTTATCTCCGGTATGGAGATACACGCAATGATAGCTACCCGTACAGCTATCAACGAAACTATCAGCAAGGCATATTCACAGCAGACCGTAAGCAACGTTATGGATAACCTCAATAAAGAGTACAACAATGCTACGGACAATGTTATCCAGGACGACCCCGAATCAGGCGAGCGTGTTGATAACGCGCCTATCGTTAAGCTGGTAAATACAATAGTCGAAACCTCATTCAGAATGAATGCATCGGATATCCATATAGAGCCTTTCAAGGACAGAACAAGAATAAGGCTCAGAGTAGACGGCGAGCTTATCGAGCAGATGAAGGTAAAGCCTGCCGCACATAACTCGCTCATTACCCGTATAAAGATACTCGGCGGTATGAACATCGCCGAAAAGAGAATACCTCTTGACGGCCGTTTCGGTATGACCATCGACGGCGTAAACCTTGACGTCCGTGTATCTACCATACCTACCGTTTACGGTGAGAAGTGCGTTATCCGTCTGCTTTCAACGGCAGATGAAAAGACAAGAAAGATAACCGACCTTGGTATGACGCTGTACAACTATGAAATGTTCAAGCAGATTATACGTTGCCCGCACGGAGTTATGCTGGTTACTGGACCTACAGGTTCGGGTAAATCTACAACGCTGTACGCAACGCTCGGTGAGCTTTCAAAGCCCAACGTTAACATAGTTACCGTTGAGGACCCTTGCGAAAAGAAGATAGACGGTGTAAACCAGGTACAGATAAACGCAAAAGCAGGTCTTACATTTGCGGCGGCTCTGCGTTCTATTCTCCGTCAGGACCCGGATATAGTAATGGTCGGTGAGATCCGTGACGGTGAAACCGCAGACATCGCTATCCGTGCCGCTATCACAGGTCACTTGGTTCTTTCGACCCTCCATACAAACGACGCCGCAGGTACTATCCTCCGTCTTGTTGATATGGGTGTTGCGCCTTACATGGTTGCGTCATCTCTTATCGGAGTTATCGCACAGCGACTTGTAAAGCTGCTTTGCCCGGAGTGCAAGGAGAAGGTAATGCTTACCGATCCTGCCGACTTAAGACTTGTCGGAAAGACAGAGCCGGTCGAAATATGCAAGGCTCATTACGGCGGATGCCGCTCATGCCATAATACAGGCTATAAGGGCAGAACCGCTATCCACGAGATAATAGTAAGCTCGAACGATATAAAGGAGCTTATCTCAAGCGGCGCAACAGCCGAGCAGATAGGCGCACAGGCTGAAAAGAACGGAACAAAGCTGCTGAGAAGCAACGTTACCGATATGGTGCTTGCAGGCACTACAACGCTTGACGAACTGGTAAAAGCCACCTACTCCGTATAATACGGATGCGGTGTTAACAATATATCTTTTTAAAAGGAGAATAAAAAGGTGGATATTAACAAAATACTTGACGAAGCAAGAAGGCTCGGATGTTCGGACTTACACTTTACTGCGGGACTTCCTCCCGTTGTACGTCTGCACGGCAGTATCAAAAAGCTCAGCGGTTATCCCGACTGTACAGAGCCTATCATTGTCAATATCATAAATCAGATAACCTCAATGAAGCACAAGGCTTCTATCCAGAAGGGCCTTGACACTGACTTCTCGTATGTATCCGCATCCGGACACAGGCACAGAGTAAACGTGTACAGACAGAGGGGCTATCACGCAATAGCAATGCGACTTCTGCGTAACGATATTCCTACACTGCAGGATCTTATGCTGCCGGGACTTATGGGCGAGTTTGCACTCCGTCCGAGAGGTCTTGTGCTGGTAACAGGCCCTACAGGTTCAGGTAAGTCAACGACTCTTGCGGCTATGATAGACCATATCAACCGCAACAAGAACTGTCATATTATTACAGTTGAAGACCCTATCGAGTATCTTCACACACATAAGCAGTCAATGGTAAACCAGCGTGAGATCGGCGCCGATGTAGACAGCTTTGCAGGCTCACTGCGTGCCGCACTCCGTGAGGACCCCGATGTTATACTCGTCGGAGAAATGCGTGACTTTGAAACTATCAATGCCGCAGTAACCGCCGCAGAAACAGGTCACCTTGTGCTTTCAACACTGCATACGACAGGTGCCGCAGAAACCATCGACCGTATCATAGACGTTTATCCGCCTCACTCACAGGGTCAGATCAGAGCACAGCTTGCAAACTCCCTCGTAGCCGTTATTTCACAGACGCTCGTTCCTACGGCTGACGGCAAGGGTCGTATCGCCGCTCTTGAGCTTATGAGCTGCACAGACGCTATCAGCTCACTTATCCGTGAAGGTAAGATATTCCAGATTCCGAACTCCATCCAGACCTCTAAGGCCCTCGGTATGTTCTCGCTCGACCAGGATCTTGCAAGACTTGTCCGCACAGGTAAAATTACGGAAGAAGTTGCAAGAAGCCGCTGCCAGAACCCCGACGATCTCAAGAGATATATCGGAGCTTATTAATCAGCATAAATCATCAAGTGATGCTACAATGCCGCCAGTTTACACGGCGGCATTATTTATGCGCTTCTGAAAGGATTTTTTAATGAAATTTGTTATTCAAAGAGTGACAGGTGCGAGTGTGACCGTAGATAACGAAATAATCGGCAAGATCGGAAAGGGATTTCTGGTGCTGATAGGCATCTCGCAGACCGATACAAAGGAAATTGCCGACAAGTTGATACGCAAGATGACGGGGCTCCGCATCTTTGACGATGAGAACGGAAAGACAAACCTTGCACCTGCCGATGTCGGCGGAAGCCTGCTTCTTATCTCACAGTTCACGCTGTACGCTGATTGCCGCAAAGGTTACCGCCCATCCTTTACAAGAGCCGGCTCACCCGATATGGCAAACGAACTGTACGAGTATATCGTTGAGCAATGCAGGAAGTGTGAAAGCATAGCCGACGTGCAGACAGGAAGGTTCGGTGCGGATATGAAGGTTGAGCTTCTGAATGACGGTCCGTTCACGGTCATCCTTGACAGCAACGAGCTGATGTAACGGCACGCTCGGAGCCAAACCGATTGTATAAGTGGTGAAAAATTACTGTAAATTCTCCCACTACATTTTTCGTCAAAATGCACAACTGAGAAAAATATTTTGTTGCATTTTTGTTAAATTTCCAATCAAACTATAGACAAACGGGCGAAAAAGTGTTATAATCAAGTCACATTAAAAGGAAACGCCGCAGCATAAAGCACAGCGCTCCCGGAAAGGACTTAAGTATGAATGAAATAAAATTAGGTTAAAAAATCTCCGAAGGTAAAACCGTTGACGTATATGAGAGCGGCGACCTTGCAGTAAAGGTATTCAAACCCGATGCACCCAAAACAGTAGTTTTCTATGAGGCTTTCATGGATTCAAAGGTTGAAGAAACAGGACTTAACGTTCCTAAGATAAAGGAAGTTGAGCTTATCGACGGCAAGTGGGCAATAGCTACAGAGCTTATAAAGGGCAAGACGCTTGCACAGATCATGCAGGAAGAGCCTGAGAACTGCGACGGCTATCTTGACGATATGGTTGAGCTTCAGCTCAGCATCCACGCTAAGAAGGTTACAGGTATTTCAAAGCTGAAGGATAAACTGAGAGAAGAAATCGAGAGCCTTGACGTAATCGACCACATCAAGAGATACGATCTTCTGACCAGACTTGACAGCACACCCAAGCACGTTAAGCTGTGCCACGGCAACTTCGGTCCTGAGAACATAGTTGTAACAGACGACAACAAGGTTTATATAGTTGACTGGATAGGCGCTTCGGCAGGTAATGCCAGTGCAGATGTTGCCAAGACATATCTGAAGCTCGCACTTACATCTACAGAAACAGCTGAGAAGTATCTCAACCTGTTCTGCAAGAAGACCAATACGGCAAAGGCATATGTTCAGGAATGGCTTCCCATTATGGCGGCATCAACGCTCGCAAAGGGTGTTACAAGCAAGGAGGAGAAGGATCTTCTCTTTACATGGCTTGATGTTGTGGACTATTCTTCTGCGGGGCGTTTCAGTTTGTAGAAAAAGTCTGTATTTATAAAAATAGAGCAAATTCTCAATCCCTATCCCCAAACCCCTTTCCCGGGAAAGGGGCTATATTACTGGGGCTACCGCCCCTAGACCCTGTCGGGGGCTTCGCCCCTGCGACCCGCCTTGGGGCTACGCCCCAAACCCCATTTTCAAAAATTATATATGTTTATCGACAGACTGGAACGCCCCGCTTCTGCGGGGCGTTTTTGTGTGCTTTTTGTGTATACGGCACAGGGGATATATCGGAAACGTCGAAAAAACGGTGTGAGCGGCATCATTTTTGAATATTTTCTGAAAATTCGCCGTAAAAGGCTTAACATTTGCGCCGATTTGTGCTATACTTACAACGTGGTATACTCTGCTTCGGAAGAATATATCCTTGCCGACAGCGGCAATAATATTGTAAACAACACACCTTAAAAGGACGTAAATATGAGTCAGAAAAAAACCAATTATCTTAATGCAGACGTTGAGCTTGAGGAAAGTACGCCTGCGGTAAAGAAAAAATCAAAGAAAAAGCAGAACAAGACATTGAATACGGTAAAGCACGTTTTAGGAGTTATCGGAACAACGTTTCTCAGCCTGTTCATGATAGTAATTATAACCTGCTGTATAGTAGCGGTAACGCTTACGGTATATATAATGCAGTTTGCCGACAGTGCGTTTGACGTTGATCTCAAGAACGTTGATCTTAGCTATACCAGCTTTATTTATGCTAAGAACAGCGCAGGAGAGCAGGTGGAGGTAAAGCGTCTGTCAGGTGACGAGAATCGTATCTGGGTAAATATGGAGCAGATACCGAAGCACACTCAGGACGCATTCACGGCGGTCGAGGACAAGCGTTTTTACGAGCATGACGGCGTTGACTGGAAAAGAACGGTCCGTGTAACAATATCGACCCTGTTCAACGGCTACGGCGAGGGTGGTTCGACAATAACACAGCAGCTTGTAAAGAATATCACGGGCGATGACAGAGTAACTCCCGAACGTAAGATACGAGAGATATTCAGAGCGCTGAACCTTGAAAAGCAGTACACCAAGATAGATATACTTGAAGCGTATCTCAACCGTGTTCCTCTCGGAGGTACGGTTTACGGAGTAGGCTCGGCGGCTTACTATTATTTCGGAAAGACGGTTGATCAGCTGACAATTGCCGAAAGTGCGATACTTGCAGGTATGACACGTTCTCCGAGCGTGCTTAACCCTTATGCGAATCTTGAGCGCTCGAAGGAAAGACAGCTTTACGCACTGAAATGTATGTATGAGCAGGGTCTTATTACGACAGACGAATATGAGGCCGCAAAGACAGAGAAGGTCAAATTCAGACTTATCGTTGAGGGCGATGCTTACGGCTATAAGGATCCCAGATATGATGAGTATTACGGAAACAACGCAAACAAGGACGAGAACAGCGACCGATATGACGATGAGGATACTTATGAGGCATATCGCTGGAACGAGTATGAAATAACTCAGAACTGGTATGTAGACGCTGCCATACAGCAGGTTATAGAGGATCTGAGTAAGGCAAAAGGCATGACCTATGCAGAAGCAAAGGCGGATCTTTATAAGGGCGGCTACAAGATATATCTCAATATGGATATGGATATACAGGAGAAGCTGGAAACCTTCTTCAAGGATCCGAACAACTTCTTCTACAGCTATGATAAGACTGCAATAGAAGAAAACTGCGCTCAGGCGGCATTTGTTCTTACCGACTACAGAGGTAACGTAGTGGCTCTTGCAGGCGGTATCGGTGATAAGCCCGGTGACGGCTGCTTCAACAGAGCAACACAGGCTATACTGCCTATCGGTTCGACAATGAAGCCTATCTCGGTTTACGGTCAGGCTGTAGATAAGGATATAATCAACTATTCTTCGATGATACTGGATAAATGTATCACGCTTCCCGACGGCACAAGCTGGCCGAGTAACTTTGAGGGCGATTACGGCTCAGGCGGATATATACCTGCGTGGTATGCGGTACAGCAGTCAAAGAACACGACCGCTGTCCGTATGGCACAGGTACTCGGAATAGATACCTGCTTCAACTTCCTTACGGATAAGCTGAACGTGACAACGCTTGACTACACCTATGACAAGGCATATTCGCCCATTGCTCTGGGTCAGCTTACGCAGGGTATGACGCTTATGGAGCTTGCCGGTGCATATCAGATATTCGGCTCAGGCGGTGTATATTACGAGCCTAAGCTGTACAACCTTATCACCGACTACAACGATAAGACGGTTATCGAGCAGGAGCCTCTCGGTGACAGAGTAATGGAAAGCGACAGCGCATATATAACAAACAGACTGCTCAAGGCGGTTACGGATACTACAAACGGCTCGGGCAGATATGCGAAAATCGACGGTATAGAGGTAGTCGGCAAGACAGGTACTTCAAACGATGAGCGTGTTCTTGCGTTTGCGGGACTTACTGCAGATTACTGCGGCGTTATAAGACTCGGATTTGACGATAACAAGAACATCGGCACAACAAACTATATTTATCTTGCGCAGGTATGGCACAACTTTATGGTGAATGTTGTGAACGAGGATTCCACAAAGACCTTTGCAAAGGATTCAAACGTAGTCGAAAAGAAATACTGTACCGAAACAGGACTTCTTGCAACGTCAAAATGCAAGAATACCGCTGTGGGTTATTACAAGGCGGATAATCTGCCAAAGACGTGCGATTCCACGCATAAAGACGGCGAGTATGTAAAGAAGCACGGCGGTGAAACATTGCTTGTACCCGACTGGGGTACGCAGAAAGCGGAAGAAGATACGAGCAGTACAAGCTCGAACTGAGTAAATTCAACAATGACAGCGGCTTACATCAGCCGCTGTTTTCGTGAAAGGATCATTGATATATGACATTCAGACTTACAGCACCTTGTCACTTCGGACTTGAAAAGACGCTTTCCTTCGAGGTACGCAGGATTGGCGGAGAAGATATAGCCGTGTCGGACGGACGGGTGACGTTCACCGGCGACGAGCGTGTGCTTATAAGGGCGAATATGTGCCTGTCGACCGCAGAGCGTGTGGGAATACTTCTCTCGGAGTTCAGGGCAAGAACATTTGAGGAGCTTTTTCAGGGGGTAAAGGCAATCCCTATTGAAAAATATGTCGGAAAGTTCGACAGATTCCCTATCAAGGGCTTCAGCCTTAATTCAAAGCTGACAAGCGTTCCTGCCTGCCAGAAGATAATCAAGAAGGCTATGGTCGAGCGAATGAAAAGCGTTTATAAAATCGGCTATTTTCAGGAAACCGAAGCGTTGTTCCAGTTCCGCTTTTCAATAATGAAGGATAACGTCACAATGACGCTCGATACATCGGGCGAGGGACTTCACAAGAGAGGCTACCGCCGTTTTTCCAATGCCGCACCTATAAAGGAAACCCTTGCGGCGGGAATTGCCGACCTTGCAAGGATAAGGGACAACGATATTGTCTGCGACCCGTTCTGCGGAAGCGGAACACTGCTTATCGAGAGCGCACTCAAGGCGCTTAACATACCGCCGTGTCTTGACAGGGAATTTACCGCTATGCAGTGGGAATTCTTGCCCAAGGAAATGTGGGACGAGGAAAGAGAAGCGCTCAGAGCGAATATCAGAAAGCCGGAAAACTTTAAGCTGTACGGCTTTGATATAGACCCCGAAGCCGTAAGACTTACCCGTGACAACGCAGTAAAGGCGGGCGTGGGTGAATATATTGAGGTTAAGCAGCGTGATGTTGCGGATTTTACATATCCGGAGGGCTGTACCGCCTTGCTTTGCAATCCACCTTATGGTGAGCGTATGCTTGACGAAGAACAGGCACATGAGCTGTATAAAGTTATGGGCAAAAGATTGCTCCCGACAGACAGCAGGAGATTATTTGTAATCACTCCGGACGGTGAGTTTGAGGAACTGTTCGGAAAGAAAGCGGACAAGAACAGAAAGCTGTATAACGGTATGCTTATGTGCAGGCTGTACAGCTACTTTAAGGCAACACCGCACAATTAACGGCTATCGCCTTTGCCGCACGCTTGCTTGCATATTTTCCGCCATCTTGCACAAATTTTGCTTGACAGGCGCAAGCCTGCCTGCACTCAATTTATACAATCTGACGAAAAATCTGACTGCGCAATCGCACGACAATAATTATGCGGTATTGCCTTAAAAGCTGATAATGCAATTATTATCAAGCGGTATGCCTTTGAAAAGGTGTGCCGCTTTCTGCACTGTGAATATTACCAAACCGTTATAGTTTTTTTGTGGAATATGTCAATTGCGGATATAGCTGAGTGTTGATATACTTATAATAGATAAGGTAACTATACTTTGTCAAATTATCAAGATGTGAACAAAAATTATTTTCCACAATATTGCAGGAGGTGCCGCTATGAAAATTCTCAGAACAGTCGTTTCGGCAATAGTTGCTGCCGCAGGAGTATGGCTTTGCGTGGCACAGGACACTACGCTCGACAGACTTGACTTCTATATTTATTCGGTCTGCTCATCGCTACTGATTACATTGGCTGTAGCTTTCGGCATATTTACATTTATAAAGCACAGCTTCGGACGGTTTATCGGCATTACTGTTGCCGTGAATGCCGCTGTTTGCATATTCCACGCATATAAGTACCCGTACAACGTAATGAATGTCGGCGGTTTTGCGTCGCATATGGAATGGTTCGCTTCGGCTCTGCCGTTCAATCTTCTTATTGCCGCAGGGGTGAGTGCAGTGTGCATACTTGGATACAGGCTCATCAACACTAAGCAAAGTAAAACGACGGTATAAGTAAATAAATTCCGACAGCCGCAGATTTGCGGCTGTTATTTTTTGCAAAGCAATTTAATGAAAAAGCGGAAAAAGCTGTAAGCTGAAACGTGTGAAATATTTCATATTTTTTGTATAAAGTTACAAAAAACTCTGTATTAAAGACGAAAATTAGGCATTATTGTTGACTTTATGCGTGAAATAATGTAAAATTACTAAATAAGGATTAAAGCGAAGGAGAGATCTCTGTGGAGAACGTATTTTTTGCACGTCAACCGATACTGGATGTGAATAATAATACATACGGCTATGAACTGCTTTACAGAAATCAGCCCGGAGTAAACGCATATACAGGAAACAACGGAGATGTAAGCACAGCAGATGTAATCAACAACGCATTTTTTGTCGATAATATAACAAGCGTTCTAGGCGGTAAAAAAGCATTCGTCAATTTTACGGGCAACCTCATAAAAAGAGGAGTGCCGAAGATGATCTCAAGCGATATACTTGTAGTCGAGCTGCTTGAGAGCGTAATGGCAGACGCAGAAATAATAAGGCGCTGTATAGAGCTTAAGAAGCTGGGATATATAATCGCTCTTGACGATTATGAATACAGCGAGAATACAAAGGCTCTGTTTGAGCTTGCCGATATAATAAAGCTCGACTTCCACACCTCCCGTGAGGCAGTGGAACGCACAGCGGAAAAGTGTATAACATATAATAAGATAATGCTTGCCGAAAAGGTGGAAACTCAGCTTGAGGTGGAATATGCCAAAAGGCTCGGCTGCACATATATGCAGGGCTATTTCTTTGCGAAGCCTCTGCTTATGACGCACAGGACAAATACGCCTATGGCAAAGACGTTCCTTCATATACTGGGTCTTGTATATTCGCCCGAGCCTGACTATGAAGAAATAGCGGCGGTCATTTCGACGGACGTTGTGCTGACGATAAGACTGCTGAGACTTATAAACGTAATGTACGGCAGTACGGGAAACAAGATTTCGACCATTCATCAGGCGCTTGTTCTGCTCGGCTTTGAAAAGCTGAAGGAATGGATATATCTTGTAGGCCTGCAAAGGCTGCAGAAGGATACCCCCGACGAGCTTATAAGGCTTGCGCTGTTCAGGGCGAAATTCTGTGAGAGCATCTCAAAGGTAATGCCGGGGCAGTACATACACAGAAAAGAAATGTATCTTATGGGACTTATGTCGGTAGTGGCAGGTACGACCGATGAACGTGATATAGGAAACGTTATGAAGGAACTTCCGGTAACGGACGAAATAAAGAACGGTCTGCTGGGAGCGGACGGACTTTTCGGAGATGTGTTCAGACTGGTAGTCGATTACGAACACGCAAACTGGGACAAAGTGGAGGAGTTTGTCAAAAAATACAATGTTGACGCACAACAGCTTGCAAACGAATATGTACAGTGCGTCAGATTCATGCAACAATTCTATATAGGGTGAAACGCAGATTATCTATTTTTACAATACAAAAAACTTTTCTATAACGGAGTGATAACATGGCTGAAAATAAATGCGCCGCAAGACTTGAGCCTTCGAGCAGGGATATGAGCGAGCTTAAAAACCGCTTCAAGCCGGGATATGACTGGGAAACGATATGCTCTACAATGCTCGAACATCTTATGTGCGGAGTTGCTATATATGAGCTTTGCCCGGACAGAGTAAGGTCGCTTTATTTCAACAAGAAATATTACGAGATGGTGGGCTACACAAAAGAGCAGTATGAACAGTACGCAGACAGCGTTACCTCGTCGCTTTACGGAGATTCGGCTGAGATGATCTTTGAAAAAGCCAGGCGTTCGGTAAAGACCGGAGAAACATTCTATGCCGAATGCAAAGGCAGACGCTATGACGGCAATGATATATGGGTGCTTGTCAAGGCGAAGCTGGTTGATTTTATAGAAAGCGAACACCCTGTATTTCTTGCAATTGTGCAGGATATGACCAACAGAAAACTGGCGGAATATGAGAATGCGGTAAATCTTGAGCGTTACCGTATACTTGAGGCAACTTCGAATGCAGTCACGTTTGAATATGATATTCCCGATGATATAATGACGTTTTTGTACAGCGGAGGTAAGGCGGATTCGGCAAACCGCTCCATAAGCAACTATGCGGAGGTTTCAAAACGCACAAAGATTGTATATCCGGATGATGCGGCAAAGTTCTATGCGGCGCTGAAAAAGGCAAGCAAAAAGCCTGTAAGCTGTATGACGCTCGATTACAGATCCACGATAATAGATCAGAACAGCTACCGCTGGGTAAGGACGTGTTATTCAAGCGTAGCGGATGCCAGCGGAAAGGTAATAAAAGTTCTCGGAAGAACACAGGATATAGACGATGAAAAGCGTGAGCAGCAGAGAATGATACAGCTGGTCGAGCTTGACAGCACAACGGGACTGCTGAACAAGCTGGCAACAACAAACCACATTCAGCGGCTCATCAGCGAAAAGACGAATGCAAAGAGCTTTTTCGCTATGCTTGATATAGACGATTTCAAGGCGTTCAACGATACCTACGGTCACAGCTTCGGTGACGAGGTGCTGAGAACGGTAGGAAAACTGCTTTCGAGAAAGTTTCCGAATGCGGTTGTCGGAAGGTTCGGCGGAGATGAATTTATCGTGTTCGCCAGAGGCACGAGCGAATCCGCCGTTGTGGACGATTTCGAAGATTTCCTTGAGGTGTCGGGAAAGGCTGAGATAGGCGGCAAGAGGTATACGATAAAGTGCAGTGTAGGCATAGCATGGAGTGAATCGTGCGATATTGACTATGCGCAGTATTTCGACGAGGCGGACGAACAGCTTTACAGGGCTAAAAAGGAAGGAAAACACCGCATCTGCCGCAAGAAAATCGTTTAAAATTACCGAAAACTTTGAAAAACGGCTTGTTTACGGCAAAATAACGTAATTTTGCTTGACAACGGGCATAATATGTGATATACTTACTTAAAGTAGAATATGGTAGGCTAAAGACTGAGTTCATCTCGGTCTTTAGCTTATATATAGGGCTTTTTACGGCTCTTGTCTGAAAGGAGGCTTTCAAAGTGCCGAAGGAAAAAGGCGGCAAGAAGAATCAGGCGGAAACGGTCGAGAGAATCACCGAGCAGAAGGTTCTGCCGATAATCGAGAGATACGGCTATGAACTGTGGGATGTTATCTTTGAAAAAGAGGGTGCCATGTGGTATCTGAAGGTGCTTTTCGACAAAGCGGACGGAGGAATAGACGACGCCGAATGCGAGGAAATTACAGAACCGCTGAACAAGGCTGTCGATACGCTGTCGTGCATTGACCTTGTGGACGTTTTCGAGGTAGGCTCGCCGGGGCTTGACAGACAGCTCAGAAAGCCTTTCCACTTTGTGAAGATGAAGGGCGAAAAGATAAAGGTGACCGTGCGTGACGAAAACGGAAAGACGGCGTATTATTCGGGCGTTCTCGGAGATTACGATGAAAATTCGGGCGAATTCACTGTACAGACAGATGACGGCGAAATGAAGTTCAATGCCGCTAAGTGCAGAAGAATTGCCCTTGACGCATAAAAAATAATTAACGGAGGAATTATTAAAAATGGCTAACAGCAACACAACGGAGCTTTTTGAGGCTCTGACATTGCTTGCAAAGGAGAAGGGGATTGACCCCGCTGTGCTGATAGAGAAGATACAGACAGCACTTGTTATCGCTATCAAGAAGGAATATCCCAGAAGCGAGAATATCAAGTTTGATATTGATATTGCAAAGGGCAAGTTCGATGTGGCTATCCAGAAGGAAGTTGCCGCAGAGGTCGAGGATGATGCAAACCAGATCTCGATGGAGGAGGCAAAGACCCACACCCGCAGAAAGCTGGAATACGGCGATATTGTAGCAATAAAGCTGGATACACAGCATTTCGGCAGAATTGCCGCACAGACGGCAAAGCAGGTCATCAAGCAGGGGCTTAAGGAGATAGAGCGTGAACAGCTCGTTGCTCAGTGGGGCGGTCTTCAGGACGAGGCGGTAACTGTTACCGTACTCAAGACAGAGCCGAGAACAGGCAACGCTACCGTAAACCTCAACGGAAACGAAGTACCGCTGTTCAGAAGCGAGCAGATACCCGGTGAGGTACTAAAGCCCGGAGATATGGTCAAGGTTTATGTTTCCGGCGTTTCCGCAACAGACCACAGACCTATGCTCAAGATCTCAAGAGTGAACAAGGAGCTTGTAAAGCGTCTGTTTGAGAGCGAAGTACCCGAAATATATGACGGTACCGTTGAGATAAAGGCTATCAGCCGTGAGGCAGGCTCACGCTCAAAGGTTGCGGTTATAAGCAACAACCCCGATGTTGACGCACTCGGTGCGTGCATAGGCCCCGGCAGACAGCGTATCAGCAAGGTATGTGCCGAGCTTGGCGGAGAGAAGATGGACGTTGTATTCTACAGCGAAAAGCCCGAGGAATTCATCGCACAGGCACTCAAGCCCAGTGATGTTATCAGAGTAGAGATACCCGACCCCGAGGTAAAGGCATGTACGGCTATCGTTCCCGACAACCAGCTTTCACTTGCTATAGGCAACAAGGGTCAGAATGCGAAGCTCGCCGCAAAGCTCACAGGCTTCAAGATAGACATCCGCCCCGAAAGCGGCTTCTATGAAGGAATAGAGAGCAAGCAGGAAAAGGCCGAGGAAGAAGCTCAGGCTGAGGAATAAAAACCCTTTACGAAAGGATGGATCGCTTTGGCAGTTAAAAAGATACCGATGAGAAAATGTGCGGGCTGTGAGGAAATGAAAGAGAAAAAACAGCTTGTAAGAGTTGTCCGTACTCCCGAGGGAGAGTTTGTACTCGACTTCACGGGTAAGAAATCCGGACGGGGAGTGTATGTCTGCAAGAGCCGCAGCTGTCTTGAGGCGGCACAGAAAAAACGCGGGCTTGAACGCTCTCTGAAATGTGCGGTACCGGAGGAGATATATCTTGAACTGCTGAAAAGCATCGGAGAAAGCGACGGTGAGTAACGGCAATGAATTTTTTAAGTACGCTCGGTCTTTGCAGAAAGTCCGGACGTCTGATACACGGGTTCGATCCTGTTTGTGAGGAGCTAAAAAACCCGAAATCGAAAATTGCGGGAGTTATTCTCGCAAGCGATGTATCGGAGAAAACACAGAAGGAAATGCGTTTTTTCTGCGATAAATACAGTGCCCTGCTGTCGCAGTGCGATTGTACGATGGACGAAATCAAGTCGGTCCTCGGAAAACGCACGGGAGTGCTTGCCGTTCTCGATGAAGGCTTATACGCAAGCCTTACGGGCGAGCATAAAGGGAAATAAGCGGTACACCCGATTTATATATACAATACTAAATCTGACATAAAAAAGGGGATCAGTGAATGGATAAAAAATATCGTGTAAACGAGTTGGCAAAGGATCTTAATATTCCTGTAAGTGAAATTACGGATGTGGTACAGGAGTATTTCGGAGTACAGAAGAAATCGCAGGCTTCGCTTTCTGAGGATGAGATGTCTGTTGTTCTCGAAAAGTATTCTCAGAGCAACCAGGTGAAGAATTTCAATTCATATTTTGCTTCGGCAAGCAAGCCCAAGACGGAGAAGAAGGAAGAAAAGCCGGCAGAAAAGCCTGCAAAGAAGGCTGAGAAGAAGCCCGAATCCAACAAGGAAGCCGACAAGGCTGAAAAGGTACAGGCAAAGCCCGAAACAAAAACAGAGGCTAAGCCCGAAGCAAAGCCTGAAATAAAGACAGAAACAAAGTCTGAAGCAAAGCACGAAATAAAGACAGAAGCTAAGTCTGAAGCTAAGAGCGATAAGCCTGCAGACAAAAAGCCTATGGGCGACCGTAACGACAGAAAGCCCTACGGCGACAAACAGCAGGGCGACAGAAAGCCCTACGGCGACAGACAGCAGGGCGACAGAAAGCCCTACGGCGACAGACAGCAGGGCGACAGAAAGCCCTACGGCGACAGAAGAAACGATACCAGAAATGACCGCAGGGATACAAAGCCTGCACAGCAGACAGCTCCGGCACAGCCTGTTATCGACCTTGCAAATATCAAGACAAACGCACCTCCCACAAAGCACGTCAAGGGCGAGGCTGTACAGAGAGGCGAGCAGGTCACAAAGCACGTTGACACAAGGGGCAGTTATGTAAACCTTGATAAGTACAACGAGAAGTATGAAACTATAGCTTCGACCGAGAGCGGCAACAGACGTCAGAATGACGCTTATACAAAGAAGCAGAAGATAAGCCAGAAGTCGCAGAAGGGCAAGCAGCAGTTCAGCAAGAAGAAGGAAACAGAGGCTCAGAAGCTGAAGCGTCTTGAGCTTGAAAAGGCAAGAAAGAAACAGCTCGAGATACAGGTTCCCGATGAGATAGTCGTATCGGAGCTTGCGTCACGTCTTAAGGTCACAGCCGCAGACGTTATAAAGAAGCTGTTCAGCCTGGGCGTAATGGTTACTATCAACCAGTCGGTCGATTATGATACGGCTTGTATCGTAGCGGAAGAATTCGGCGCAAAGGTTACCAAGGAAGTTGTAGTTTCCATCGAAGAACGTCTGTTTGAAGAAGTAGAGGAAACAGAGGAGAACTAACAGCCCCGTACACCCGTTGATCTTGTTATGGGACACGTTGACCACGGTAAGACATCGCTCCTCGACAGAATCAGACACGCTAACGTTACGTCCGGCGAAGCAGGCGGTATCACACAGCATATCGGCGCTTACAGGGTAAAGGCAGGCGGCAGGGATATTACATTCCTTGACACTCCCGGACACGAGGCGTTCACCGCTATGCGTGCAAGAGGTGCGCTGGCTACGGATATAGCGATACTCGTTGTTGCCGCAGACGACGGCATTATGCCTCAGACGGTAGAAGCGATAAATCACGCAAAGGCTGCAAACCTTTCGATAATAGTTGCGATAAACAAGATGGATAAGCCTACGGCAAATCCCGACAAGGTAAAGCAGGAGCTTACCGAGCATGGCCTTGTATGCGAAGAATGGGGCGGCGATGTAATCTGCGTTCCCGTATCGGCAAAGACAGGCGAGGGTATAGACGAGCTTCTCGAAATGGTAAACCTCACGGCAGATGTCCTTGAGCTTAAGGCTAACCCCGACAGACTCGCAAAGGGCGTTGTTATCGAGGCAAGAATCGACAAGGGCAGAGGTCCTATCGCAACCGTTCTTGTACAGTCGGGTACTCTCCACACAGGCGATACCATAATCGCAGGTACTGCTGTAGGCCGTGTGCGTGTAATGCGTGACGACAAGGGCAAAGCGGTAAAGGAAGCAGGTCCTTCTGTTCCCGTTGAGATAATGGGTCTTGCGGAAGTACCGAGCGCCGGTGATGATTTTGCGGCTGTTGAAGATGAAAAGCTCGCAAGAGAGCTTGTTGAAAAGAGAAAGTTCGACGCTAAGGAAGAACAGTTCAAGCTCTACAAGAAGGTCAGCCTTGATAATCTGTTCTCACAGATCGAGGAAGGCTCGATGAAGAAGCTCCCCATCATAGTAAAGGCAGACGTACAGGGTTCTGTAGAAGCTGTTTCACAGTCACTGTCAAAGCTGTCAAACGAGGAAGTAAAGGTAGAAGTAATTCACGGTGCGGTAGGTGCCGTAACAGAAAGCGACGTTATGCTTGCAAAGGCATCGGGCGCTATCATAGTAGGCTTTAACGTAAGACCTAACCCTGCGGCTGCAGACAACGCAAAGCGTGACGGTGTCGATATAAGACTCTACAGAGTAATATATGACGCAATAGAAGAAATCGAAACAGCCATGATGGGTTTGCTTGCGCCCAAGTACAGAGAAGTTGATACAGGACGTGTTGAGGTAAGACAGGTAATGAAGCTGTCGAGCGTCGGCGTGGTAGCAGGCTCTTATGTACTTGACGGTAAGGTACAGAGAAACGGCGAGGTAAGAGTTGTCCGTGACGGCATAATCGTTGCTGTTGACAAGATAGCAGGCTTACGTCGTTTCAAGGACGATGTGAAGGAAGTAGCCGCAGGCTACGAGTGCGGTATCACGCTTGAAAAGTTCACCGACATCAAGGACGGCGATATATTCGAGGCGTTTGTTACCGAGGAGTACAGAGATTAATGGCAAATTTCAATACAGCAAGACTTGCGGAGGATATAAAACGTGAGATCTCCACAGCTATGCGTGATATAAAGGACGGCGCTGTAGTAAAGGCGATGGTCGGTGTATCACGCTGTGAGCTGACTAGCGATCTGTCCTACTGCAAGGTTTATATCACAACGCTTGAGGGCGGCGACACCACGAAAAATGTCGCCGAGCATCTCAAGAAGGCAGAGGGCTTCTTTAAAAGAAGAATCAACGAGCGTGTGAAGATGCGCAAGCTGCCTCAGCTGATATTCGTGCCGGATAATTCGATGGATTATTACGAGCATATCAGCGAGGTGATAAGCAAACTGCCGAAACCTGCCGAACCCGATGATAACGGCGATGACGAAAGGTAAACAATAATGATAACAGACGTTAAAAAAGCGGCAGAGCTACTGAAAAGCAACGATGATTTTCTGATATTGTCACACGCCAACCCCGACGGAGATACACTGGGCTGTGCTTACGGCCTTTGCGGTATGCTTCAGAAGATGGGCAAACGGGCAAAGGTTATGTGTGCGGACGAGATAGCGCCCCGTATGGAGTTTCTGCGTGATACGGTGATACAGCAGAGCTTTGAGGAAAAGACCATAGTGAGCGTTGACGTTGCCGACAGAAAACTGCTCGGCGACCTTGACGCAGTATACGGCGGCAGGATATTCCTTGCGATAGACCACCACGAGAGCAGACAGGAGTTTGCAAAATATACTCTTGTCGATCCCGAGGCGGCTGCGGCTTGCGAGCTTATTTTTCAGATAGCGGAGGAAATGAACGCACAGCTTGACGGTGAGATTGCGTCCTGCCTTTACACAGGACTTGCAACCGACACGGGCTGCTTCAAGTATTCCAACACGACAAGCAGAACGCACATAATAGCCGCTAAGCTGATGGCTTATGAGTTTGATGTTTCCGGCATCAATTACAAGCTGTTTGATATGAAGTCAAAGGGCAGGCTGGAGCTTGAACAGGCAATAACGCAGGGAATGGAATTCTTCTGTGACGACAGGGTAGCGGTAGTATGGCTGACAACGGAGCTTATGGATCGCTTTATGGGCAGAGTTGACAGCGAGGACTTCAACGGTCTTGCCAGCCTTCCCCGTCAGGTAGAGGGCGTAATTATCGGCGCTACCGTAAAGCAGAAGGGTCCTGCTACGTTCAAGATTTCGGTCAGAACGGCAGAGCCGATAAACGCAGGAAGCGTGTGCGCCCTGTTCGGCGGCGGCGGTCACGCCAGAGCCGCAGGCTGTACCATAGAGGGCAGTATAGAGTTTGTGAAAGCAAAGCTGCTGCCTGTATTTGAAAAGGCGCTGAAAGCAAATGAATGAAATAAACGGCGTAATCTGCATCAATAAGCCGCAGGATTTTACTTCGTTTGACGTTGTGGCGATAATGAGAAGGGCGGCAGGAACGAGAAAAATCGGTCACGGCGGTACGCTTGACCCTATGGCGACAGGCGTTTTGCCGATATATATCGGCAGAGCGGCAAAGACAGCCGACCTGAATCCTGTCAGCGACAAGAGATACCGTGCGACCTTCAGGCTCGGTGTGACTACCGATACCGAGGACGTATGGGGCAAGGTGCTGACAGAGAGCGAAAAGCCCGTTACGCTTGCGGAAATTACCGATGCGGTAAAGACTATGCAGGGCAATATAATGCAGATACCGCCGATGTATTCTGCGGTGAAGATAAACGGCAAACGGCTTTATGACCTTGCAAGGCAGGGCGTTGAGGTTGAACGTGCCGCTCGTCCGGTCACGGTATATTCGATAGAGCTGTCCGACTATGATGAGGAAAAGCGTACAGGTACGCTTGATATTTATTGCTCAAAAGGAACCTATATCCGAACAATCATAAGCGATATAGGAAAAAAGCTCGGCACAGGAGCGATAATGACCTCGCTTTGTCGCACGATGGCGGCAGGCTTTACGCTTTCGGACTGCCACGATATTGAAACGCTTCGTAATATGCCGCCTGAGGATACCGCAAGGCTGGTACTGCCGACAGAGCGTGTTTTCTCGTGCTATGACGAGATAACTCTGGACGGTACACAAAAGAAGCTGTTCATGAACGGCATGATACTTGACTGCGGAAGAATGGATATTTCATACCCGGAAGGCACCTTCCTGCGTCTTAAGCACGATGGTGATTTTTTAGGCGTGGCAAGGGTGAACGGGGAGAACGGGCTTAAAAGCGTATACCTTAATATATTATCTTGATTTTCCCATTTAATGCGGGACACGGAGGTTTATTCTTGATTGACATTACCGAAAATATAATACCCATCCCGCCGACAGCAACGGCACTCGGCTTTTTTGACGGCTTGCATTTAGGTCATATGAAGGTCGTGGAGGAATGCTTCAGACACGGCGGGCTTTGCCCTGCAATGTTCACGTTTCACAGCAATACGGCATTGCCTAAAAGGGAAAGGATAGAGAACCTGCTCACAAACGATATGAAGCTGGAGAAGCTCACAGAAGCGGGAGTACAATATATTTATTCTCCGGATTTCAATTCGGTGTGCGACTACACGGCAAGGGATTTCATAGAAAAGGTTCTCGTGAAGATAATGAACGCAAAGGTCGTTGTGTGCGGATTTGATTTCAGGCTCGGAGCGGGCGGAGGAAGCGACGCCGAAGAACTTAAATGTATATGCCGTGAGTACGGCATAAAGGTCGTTATAATACCGCCGTTCAGTCTGGACGGATGTGTGGTACATTCAACGGCCATCAAAAATCTGATAAAATCGGGTGAAATAGCAAAGGCAAACAAACTGCTCGGATATGATTTTTCGATAGAGGGCAGAGTAATAGAGGGCAACCGTATAGGCAGAACCATAGGAAGCCCGACCATAAACCAGCGTTTCCCCGAAAACATAGTTATGCCACGTTTTGGAGTATATAAGAGCGTGACATATCTTGACGGCAGGGTCATGCCGTCTGTTACAAACATAGGCGTAAAGCCTACTGTTGACTATAAGGACAGTCCTCTTGCGGAAACGCATATAATGGATTTTGACGGTGATCTTTACGGCAGGACACTGCGTGTTTCACTGCTTGATTTTATACGTCCCGAAAGACGTTTTGACAGCGTAGGCGAGCTAAAAGCTCAGCTTGACAAAGATAAAATCACCGCCAAGCAATAAATACACTGTTTTATCACACAGGTTTCACCTGTGCAGGATAGAATATAACAGATGTGCGCAGGGCAGGTACGCCTATGTACCGACGCTCTGCCGGATACTTCGTTTTAAGGAGCAAAAAATGATAGAAGTAAAGAATCTGACTAAGCGTTACGGCTCTAAAACAGCAGTCAGCAATGTTTCCTTTACCGCAGAAGAAAGCGAGATACTTGGTTTTCTCGGTCCTAACGGTGCAGGAAAATCAACTACAATGAATATCCTTACGGGTTATCTTTCCTCAACGGAGGGCGAAGCAAAGATAAACGGTATAGATATTCTTGAAGAGCCTGTAAAAGCTAAGCAAATGATAGGTTATCTTCCCGAACAGCCTCCGTTATATCTTGATATGACGGTAATGGAATACCTTAAGTTCGTATACGGGCTGAAAAAGTGCAAGTTGCCGATCAACTCGCATTTAAAGGAGATATGCAACCTTGTAAAGATAACCGATGTCAAGGATCGTGTTATCAAGAATCTTTCAAAGGGTTACAAACAGCGTGTGGGTCTTGCACAGGCGCTTGTGGGAAATCCGCCGGTGCTTATTCTTGACGAGCCTACGGTCGGACTTGACCCCAAGCAGATAATTGAGATAAGAGCGCTTATAAAGAAGCTCGGCAAGAACCATACCGTAATACTTTCAAGCCACATACTCCCGGAGATACAGGCGGTATGCGACAAGATAGTTATCATCAACAGAGGCAAGGTAGTAGCAAACGACAGCGCAGACAATCTTGCAAAGAATATGTCCGCAGATCACAAGCTTGTGATACGCTGTGAGGGAAACCCCGCAGACGTGAAGAAGCTGCTTTCGGCTATTTCCGGTATGGACGAGGTGTTCGTCAACAGGGAGAATGTCGAGGAGGGCGTCAGCGAATACTTCTTAAACGCAAAGCCCGGTACGGACATTCGCCGTGAAGTTTCAAAACGTCTTGCGTCAAGAAATTACACTCTGCTTATGATGAAGTCCAGTGAGCTTACTCTTGAAGAAGTGTTCCTCAAGATCACAACGGGCGATATATACGGTAATGTCGGCGACAGCGTTGATAAGCTGAAGCTGTCAAAGTAAGCGGAAAGGCGGAATAAAAATGTTTGCAATATTTAAAAGAGAACTGAAGGCATATTTCACATCGCCGCTCGGCTATGTGTTCCTTGCTATTTTTTACGCATTTTCGGGATTGTTCTTTTATATCTTCTCCCTGTCTGTAGGCTCGACTGATATATCAAGCGTATTCCTGATGATGTTCATGGTACTTGCCAGCGGCAGCTCCGCCTATTTTACAACGATCTACAGCGCTATTTTCACCTGGTGCAAGATGCTGATCCCGGTGCTGACCATGAGACTGCTCAGCGAAGACAAGAAGCAGAAGACGGATCAGCTTATTCTGACCGCTCCCGTAAGCCTTTTGTCTATAGTAATGGGCAAGTTTCTTGCGGCTTATGCAATATTTGCGATAGGCGTTGCGGTTATGCCTGTATACGGTTTTGTAATGTCGACCTTTGCAACGGTTTCGTGGCTCCCGATATGGGGCAACACCGTAGGTCTTTTACTTCTCGGCGGTATATTCGTTTCAATAGGTCTTTTCATATCATCGCTTACGGAAAACCAGATGATAGCGGCAATAGGCGGTTTCTTTATCAATCTTATGATACTGCTTATGAATACGCTGAAAAGCGCACTCCCCAACGGATTTTTACAGGACGTGCTTTCAAGCATCTCGGTATATTCGAGATACTCCGAGATAACAAGCGGAATATTCAGCCTGTCAAGTCTGATATTCTTTGTGAGCGTTATCTTTATTTTCCTGTTCCTTACGGTAAGGGTACTTGAAAAACGCCGCTGGGCATAAGCGATGACTATGATAAAGGGATAAAGGAGAAAACGCATGAGTAAAATAAACGAAGCGGCTGAAGTAAAAGAAACAGCGGCTGAAGTAAAAGAAACAGCGGCTGAAGTAAAAGAAACAGCGGCTGAGAATAAAACAGATACCGCTCCTGCAGTAAAGAACGACGGCAGGAACGGCAAACGCCGCAAGAATCCGTTCAGAAACAAGAAGTTCAAGTACGGCGGTCTGTCGGTACTGTTCACGGTCATATTTATAGTGGCGGTGGTTCTGGTAAACGTAATAATCACACTGCTCGGTGACAGATTCATGCCGACGGCGGATCTTACCGATTCCGGACTTTACAGCATTGAGCAGTCAACGGTAGATTATCTCAAAACCGTGACCGATGAGGTTACGATAACGGTAACAAGCGAGGAAGCGGCTTTTACCGGAGGCAGCTCTTATTACTATCAGACTAACGAGATACTGAAGAAGATCGCAGCGGCGAATTCCAACATAAAATTACAGTATATTGATGTAGTTTCAAACCCCGGCTTTATAGCAAATTACACCGAAACCATAACCTCGAATGAAATTATGGTCGAGAGCAAGGCTACAAAGCGTGTAAAGGTGCTGACCTACGAGGACTTCCTCAGCATAACCTATAATGAACAGTACCTCAACTATTACGGTGTGAAGCGGCCCGAAAAGGTTGAAGCCAATGCAGAGCAGGCTGTAGTGTCCGCTATTATGAACGTTACCGATACAGATCCTGTAAAGGTTGCGGTTTTAACGGGCTACGGAGAAAAAGAGAACACTGTTTTACAGAATCTGCTCAAGACAAACAGCTACGTTATCGAATCGGTTAACATTACGCTTACCGACAAGATAAGCGAGGACTACGATTTTGTATTTATGTTCGGACCCGATAAGGATTATTCTGTTGCCGATATAAACAAGCTCGACACATGGCTTGACAACAGCGGTAAATTCGGCAAGAACCTTGTATATGTAGGCAATCCCAAGCTCGGTGATTCACCGAACATTGACGGTCTGCTTGACCAGTGGGGTCTGAAGGTCGAAAAGGGTATCACCTACCAGACAGACGAAAACTACACCTACAGCGGTATGAACACATATCAGGTGCTTTCAGTACCCGATACAGACTTCAGCAAGTTCACAAACAGCTCGCCTGTTCACGGCTACAATATGAGCCCTGTGACATCAAAGTGGGCGGATCAAAACGGCAACGGCAACATTACCGTACAGTCTATACTAAACACCTATGCAGGTGCTGTTATAAAGCCGCAGGACAGCGGTGATAACTGGTCGCCCGAGAGCGATGCGGAAAGAAAGCAGTATTCTGTTATAATGCAGGCGGTAAAGACAAGATATGAGGGTACAAATCCCTTCTCCAGCCGTATAGTAGCAATCGGCGGTATGGAATTCCTCAACACATCGTTCCTGCAGACAGCGTCCGTAAACAACTCACAGCTTATTATGAATATCTTCAACGTAAGCTGTAACAAGGAGGAGGGCATTACGCTCACTCCCAAGTCCTACAACACCTCAACCTTTGAGATAACAGACGCACAGAAGAACGGCCTTGTTATAGGCTTCGTTATCGTACTGCCTCTGTTACTGATAATATCCGGTATTGTAATATGGGTAAAGCGTCTGCATAAGTAAGCGAAAGGTCGGCAATGAAGAAAAATACTAAAATAATACTCGGCTCGGTAATCGGCATTGCGGTACTCGGTGCGGCAACGCTCGCACTGGTGCTGACACAGCCGAAGAGCGACAACGCAGACTCAGGCACGTCAAGCAGCAAAACCGTCAGCGTGACCGATTATACGGCCGATGATATTTCAACGCTCACGATAAGCAATGAGAGCGGCGAATATACGATAAACCGTTTAGGTAAGGAAAAGTGGGGCATAGATTCGATCCCCGAGGCACTTGCAAACAGCAGTGCATATTCAACCGCAATGAGCAGTGCCGGCGGCATCGGTGCAAAGCAAATCGTTGAGGAAAATGCGACAGATCTTGCCAAGTACGGCTTTGACAAGCCGACCGCAACGGTTAAAATGACGTTCAAGGATAACAAGGCTGAGGACATAACCTGCCTAATCGGTATAAAGTACGAGGGCGAAAACTCGTGGTATGTT
>ENA-ORLY01001144-ORLY01001144.1-human-gut-metagenome-genome-assembly--contig:-NODE-1144-length-33295-cov-42.158589_pt1 | contig 33295 bp, 28 predicted proteins | sample MGYA00243071_ERZ508832 | MGnify/ENA primary metagenome ERZ508832 (study PRJEB26277, sample SAMN04329777) | human gut metagenome | biome: human-associated habitat | host: Homo sapiens | place: USA... | reverse complement strand
TAAAGCAACATGAGTAATCCTCGAACCGCAGCTTGGGGATCTTTTATTTAGGGGCGGTATGTTATTAGGCGGGTACGATGTAATCATCTTCGTTTCCGCCTGAGATACAGTCATTTCCTGATTCTCCGAACAGAGAGTCATTTCCGCTGCCGCCGAAGATCACGTCATTGCCGTCATTTGCTGTAATTCTGTCAGTTCCGGAATCTCCGAAGATATAGTCAGATTCTGTTCCTCCGATAATAAAGTCATCTCCGTTACCGCCTGCGGCGATATTGGCTTTGTCGCTTTCAAGAGGTAAATAATCTGAATTCTCTGTACCTGTAACATAGTTATCGATGCCTGTGATATTATCCTGTACGGGCAGGATTTCTTCGCCTATCTGCAGAACGTAGTTTTCGGGAGCGTCTGCAAAATCGGTAATGATAAGCTTGTCCTCTGTATCCTTAATACTGATAATCACATCATTACCAACGGCATTGATCTCGATATCCGACAAAGTCAGATCGTCGGCAAGCTTAACAGTTGACGTTCCTTCGCTGTCATCAATGACATCTGTACCGTAATCTCTGCTGAATACATATGTATCGTTTCCTGCTCCGCCATAAAGTATATCGTTTCCTGCTCCTCCGTCGAGAATGTCATCACCGTTATCACCGTAAATAATATCGTCGCCTTCCTCACCGAAAATAGCGTCGTTATCATCTCCGCCGTAAACAAAGTCGTTTCCGTTTCCTGCGTAAACGGTGTCATTGCCCTCGTTGCCGTAGATAACGTCATTTTCCTTACTTCCGTAAACGGTATCGTCACCGCCGAAAGCGTGCATGATCGAATCATCTACAACTGCTTTAAGAACATCGTCGCCGTTTCCGCCGTAGATATGTCTGAACGGACTATCCTTATCTGTAACGTGCATTTTAACTCCGTCTATTTCAAGGTCGTAATTGCGGTATTCCTCACTCTTGCGGAAATCCTTGATAACAAGAGTATCGTTCGTACCCTTTATTGTAATAGTTGCGTCGTATTCATCTGTGCCGTTTACAAGGATATCGCTTGGTTTAATTCCCTTAAATCTGAGAGTATTCAGACCATCGGAGTCTATTATTGTATCGTTTCCGTAGCCATTTGCGAAAATGTATGTATCATCGCCGTAGCCGCCTTTGAGAGTGTCATTGCCTGTCCCTCCGTCGAGAGTGTCGTTGCCTTCATCGCCAATAAGTATATCATTGCCCGAATCTCCGTACAATGTATCGTTGCCTGATCCTCCGCTAATTGCGTCATTTCCATTGCCGCCATGAAGATTATCGTTACCGCTCTCACCGAAAATGAAGTCGTTTTTGCTTGTACCGTTATATGAATCATTAGATTCTGTGCCAAGATATGTGTTTCCTGATTTTGTAGATTCAACAATATACGCATAATTCTCTGAATAGTGATTACTGTATTCAGTAAAGCATGATGTGCCGTTGATCTTATCATACGACTTGAGGTAAACACCAAGATCGTAAACTAAGTAATCAATATTCTCTCCCTCAGCAGCTTTTTCATCAAATATGTAATTTAAGAAATCTAAGTTTAGATTCTTGTTGCCATTCTCATCCTCGTATTCGTAAGTCGCATTCAGATAGCCGCCAAGACCACAGTACATATTAAGAATATTGTAATACTGATTTTCTATGTTTGTATATATATCCTTTAATATTGAAGCAGCATTAGAGTTCGGATTTGAACCTCCTACACCCTCAAAATCACGCCCCATAAACTGCTCGATCACGTGCAGATCTCTTGCGTCAATATTTCCACCTCGGCTGTTGATTGCGATGTTTTTGGAATCTGTGATTTTGTAAAGAATCTTTTTTAGATAGTAACGTTTCATTACTATATCCGTAGATTCGCTGAATTCATAGAACAATTCAAGTAATTCTCCGCTTTCATCATCATTGACAGCCTGAATTATATTAGGAACATTACCCGCTGTTACCACTCCGTCCTGCGTTGTATCAGATGAATTTACAGGGAACCAGAATTCGCTTATATCCACAGTCGACACAGCGCCGTTTTTGTTAATTGTAACGCTTGCCGATTCTGCAATACGTGCGCCTGTTTCTTCATCTACAATGCTGACTTCAGAATGTTCAAGGCTAATGGAAATAATGCCTGTTTCATTTAAAGTTTTAAGCTCGTTTGAATCGGATTTCCCGTTATGATTAGCGTCTATCCACACTCTTAGATTTGCAAAAGCAGAGTCTTTATTATCGATTATTCCATCGCCGTTATCATCAAGTTCTGCGAGCGCCTCAAATCCGGATTCGGATTTTGAACCGTCTTTAAGAATTACCTGATCTCCAAACAGTTCGCCGCCGTTATCAATGCTTCCGTTACCGTTTCTGTCTAACGCCAAAAATCCGTCCTCTGTACCTATCCAAGCTGTTTTTTCTGCAAAACCGTTATTATCAAGGTCAAAGTTTACTCCGTGTTCAAGTGAACGCAGTTCTATGCCTGTTTCGCCGAGATCTATTATGAGGGGATCACGGGGTGGCTGGGCTTTGCCTGCTTTGTCGTAATCATCAGATTCACCATGAATTTCTTTAATTACTTCATCAATTGTATCCTGATCATCTTCACTCATCACTTCTTCAATATCCTCATCAGACAATTCGATGATATCCAGAAAATCTTTGAAGTAGAAAAATGCTGCTGCTTTTTGGTCTGCGCTCATACTATTTTCTGTGATTAAATAGGCTGTAGTTTCTTTATCTATTTCTTCAGAAAGCGTATTATCCCATCGTGGATTATTTTTTACTTTAGCATTTGAAATTTTTAATGATTTGGCTAAAGCATCTATAGCCATTAGACTGGAAACGGTAATAACTATTTCCCCACGGTTATTCACGATATCACCATTACTATTATAACTATAGGTTTCACCTTCAACTGGAATATGATCAACTTTTCTGTACTCTGTTGCTGTCTGACTTGAAACTTCTTTAGCAGCATTATTGTAGGATTGCTGATGAACTTGTTCTGATTTTGGTTCTTCTTTTTTCTGTTCATCTTTCTTAATAGCAGTACGATGGAAATTGTATATGATTAAACCTTGTTCAAGGTGACTGTAGGTAACATCATACGTTACATCTTCTGTCCATGTTTTTCCACCTCGTTCACAATATAGTTCCAAACTAAAAGAAAATTCTCCATCTTCTATATTAGTACCATCAGTGTTTCCACATTTAAAATTCCCCTCGCCATTTTTAATATAGTTATTCAGCTGATCTAAACCCTTTTGTTTGTTTTTGTCTGCATATGAATGTGGTTTCACCTCCCATAAGTAGTTAGTTTCGTTATTTATCTCATATACATCTGCATAGCCATATGTTCCCTTTGTCCCTTTTTCCGATTCTTTTACATTTTTATAATCAATTCTCAACTCTCCTGTTTCAACCTTATTATTGGAATTATTCCAAATATCTTTCTGAACCCTCTTATGTATTTCGTTATACGGCAGCAAATCATATTTATTTAGCAGATACCAATTATTCTCAGATTGATGAGTTGTATCATAAAAATTAGTCTCATAAGTTATCTCTTCATATATCTCTTCTTCTGCAATGACATCATATTCGACGTTATTTAAACCTGGCATTGGTTCTAACCATATCAATTGGGTTATTGTTGCCTCGTCAGCACATACATTGATGATTAAGTTCGAAGCATTTGGTAAAATAATTCCAATTGCCAGTGCAAAACATATAAGTCTTTTAAATAATCCTCTCATTTTCATATATAATATCCTCCTAAAAATTGTATTTTATGGGTTATTTGTGTTCGCCAAATAAAAAGTACATAGAAAGGGCTTCTATGAATTAAATATGAACGTGTTCATATTTGTTCATTTCTGCCTTAATTGTCTACAAGCATATAAGTGTAAGCTGAGTCAACAATGTGCGTAGCACAGGCGTTAGCCCTTGTTGTTGACGCAGTTTGCACTTATATGCTACAATCTGTCAAGGCAGATAATAAATTCACAATTAAGCTTTTCAACTATGATATTTGCGAGCCCTTTTTATGCATTTTCTAAAGACCATAAACAGTTATTAAATATCCACCCCATATGACCTAAGAATCCCGATATTTTTTTCTTTTCTTCGTCTTATTTCTGCCATGGTTTCATCATGCAGTTGTTTATTATTGAGAATATTACCTATATATTCTTTCCTCTCTTTGCTGCTTTGCTTAATATCTTCACATGATTTGACATAGTCAGCTTCTGTAAAACCGTTTATATTGTGTTCTGCTTTATATAATGCACGTTTAATTGCATTTTTCGCTCTTCTGTCGGCAATTTCATATGGGTCGTCAAGCTCAAAACAAAATAACCCGTCGCGATCATCAATATGCCTGTAAAACTGTACATCAGGTCCAAAAATATCGAGCCCGGAAAAATAAAAAGTATAAAGATAATCTATCACATCACTCAATGTTTGTACTTTTTCAAATTCCGGCAAAACCCACTTTTTAACTTCGTTTAACGCTCTTTCAAATGCGTTTATAATACTTTTGCTTTCAAATTTTGGGAATCCAAAATTCATTATGTTACTTCTGTACTTTCCGTCATAATCATATACGTGACTACGTTTGTAGAACTCCGAAATGCCGATCATCCAATTGCAATTCATTCTCGGACTGCAATTAAGATTAATTTCCGATCTGTATATAGTAGCAATTCCAGCTGTTATATTAAAAACATTTTCGCTTTCTTTCTTCAAACCGATGATTTGAATAAAGCTGTTATCAACAAAGCGTATATAATGCGGATATTTGGTTTTTGCCTTAACAAACCCCAACGGTTCAAGAGCTTCACCAAAAACCTGTTTAAAAGCCGCATTTAAAGTAAGCTTTTTCTTGCCGACCTTGGAATCAGTAATTTTCTTTTTGAAAAACATCGGAATAATATTTGTATCCTCGTCCGCTTCGCTTTCAAAATCCTCATAATCCGAAACCATATATTTCGGCTCGATTCCCAGTACAGAAGCTGCTTCATACAAGGTATCCTCAACAAAAACCCCGTCCTTGTTCCATTTTTCAGAGAGCTGCTCCCACGTTTTTCCCGACGCTAAAAGCTGTTCCCAGCAATCACGTTTTCCCTTTTTGGAAGTACCCTCGTCAAATCCGTACCCCGAACCGTCGCCTACGATAACCGTGTCCGCAGCAGACGAATCTTTATACAATTCCAGTACTGCAAAGTCGCTGTCTACAACGTCCATACTGAAACTGCTTGTTTTCATTTCCGTCGCCGTCTGTTTAGCGTCGGTCTTGACCCGATTAGTATCGTCCCTGTACGCCTCGCAAGTGAGCGTTACCCATTTGCCGCTTTCGGAAAAAGCAAGAATATAACTTACGCTTGATTCTTCCTCAGAGCATGGCACAAAACTACGTTTTTTCATTACATCACAAAATGCTTTTAAAAACTGTTCTCTGCTGCCGTTATTCTTTATTTGAACCAATGAAAAAAATCTGCCCATAAATTCCTCCTTAAATCCTCGAATATTATATGAATTTTGTTGATCAAACTCCGTCAAAAAATACCATAAACAATGTCATTTGTCTATGGATATCTGAAATACGGTCATAAATTCGGCGTAAGCGGTCATATTGACTCAGAATTTGTCGTAAAAAAGGAAACGGCGGACAAAAATTTGTCCGCCTAATATCAAACAATATTACCGTTGATCCCTACGTAAATATCCACTAAATTGCTATTATTAACACAATAATAAAAATCCGTTATTGGCTGATAACACTTCTGAGATAGATATGTCTGAAACTTTTTTCGTGAGTTTATAAGCGTATCATAAGTTCCTGAGTGCCTTGCTCTGACTGCATTGTACAGTTTGATCTGAGGCTTGTAAACATAAAATTCATTACTTTTAAACTCCTTGCCGACAGGAACAAGGAACTCAAGATCGAGTATTACCTCATCTGTTCCGTAAGTATTTTCTTTCAGCGAAAAAATAATATTTCCCGTCTGCTCCATTTCAAGAGATTCCAGACTGCTTGAAATGTGCTCGATCAACTTACCGAGTTTATTGTATGTTGATCTTGTCCTATATGACAGCAGCGACTCAACAGATAAATATTGCTTTTCAATTATTTCCATAACTATCCCATCCCATTACTTGAAAATGATCTGCCAAATGTATCTCCACATTTAATATCCCTCCCCATTTTTTCATTTCGGGAGTAGTATAAAACATTTTCATCGGCTCGTCCATAGATATCTGAAATACGGTCATAAATTCGGTGTAAGCGGTAGTTTGAACGTAATTTTATTGTAAAATTTTACTTGCTATTTAAATAGTTCTATGTTATAATAATAAGCAAGGAGGCGAAATTATGAAGATTGCCGTCTGTGATGACGAAATGGTATTATTTGAAGAATTGTATACACTTTTGAATGAATATTCTGCATTAAAAAAAGAGCCGATATTAACCACATATTTCAAAACAGGCAATGACCTTTTATTGAGTACTGAAAAATTCGACATTATATTTATGGACTATCAAATGGACGATATGGACGGATTAGAGACATCAAAACGCCTGAGATTAAAGAATTCAAATGTTGCTATTATCTTTCTTACCGCCTTTCCGAAAATCGTTTTTCAATCTTTTGAAGTAAATACATTTCGATTTCTTTTAAAGCCGATAAAAAAGGACGAGCTGTTTAAGGCTGTCGATGATTATCTTAATTCTGTACAAACAGACGATTTTCTAATATTAAACACTAACGACGGTTCGTGGAAAGTCAGGTTATCTGAAATTATTTATGTCGAATCAAAAGACAAACACACTATAATACGAACTGCCGACAATCACCTCGAATGCTGCCGGTATATGCAGGAGATTGAAAAAATGCTCCCAAAAGACCGATTTATACGTTCACACAGATCATGTATCGTAAGTTTTCTGCACATAAGAAATCACGATAATAAGACGATATATTTCGATAATAACGAGCGTGCCTCCATAAGCAGAAGATATCTGACTGATTTCAAAAGAGCCTTTCAAGAATACATAGTAAGGTATAATACGAAGGACTGATACAATGAACAATGTGACTTCAAATACAGCATTTATTATTTCCGATTTATTTTTGCTCGTTAACTTGATATTAATAATCAAATCCGTTAATTGGGCAGAGTTTAAATCCGATCTGATCAAATTATTCTCCGTGTCGGTTATTCATGGATTCTACACACTGATTTTCAGTTCGTATTTTGCAACGTCATCAAAATTGATGATGTCGGTACTGCTTGCCGTATATTATCTGCGTTTTTTGTTTTTTCCGTTTATCTTCACTAAAAAAATAAAGTTTATTTCAATATATATGCCGCTTTTTCTGATATCATCAGACTCTCTATTTCAAAGCTTCGCTTTATGGATATTCAAGCTTGCATCCTCGGCTTCAAATGAACCCGCAATAACCAAAATCACATCAATGATATTTCAGCTGTTTGTCCTCTGTTTGATCTGCTTTTTAAACAAAAGGGGGCATTTCAAAAATTTAACATTTGCGTTTGAATCGACATCTAAAGCAGTAGGAATATTAATGCTTTTATGCGTTTTTATCATGGAAGGGGCAGTTACGCTAATTTCTTTTGAAACGGATAATATTTCTGTGCAAAAGGAATTCTCGGAATTCTTTTTATTGATCTTAATAATTATTATGTTTGCAATTATGCTTCTGCTGTTCATAAACAGTATGTCAAAAAAGTATTTTCAAGATACGTCCGATTTGCTTTTAAAACAGATCAATACTCAGCTGAAGCATTATGAGGCTTTGGATAATATGAGGAAAGAATTTCACGCTTTCAGGCATGATTACATTAATCATATGCAATGTGTATCAGCACTGATTTCAGCAAATAAGAACGAGGAAGCTGCCCAGTACATAAATAAGTTATCAAAGTCAAAAGCCATAACAGCAAAGCCGTTTGAATGCGGAAATCATATTTTAGATTCGATCCTTACAGAAAAAGCCTCGGCCGCAAAAGAATGCGACACGGAAATACGCTTGGATGGATTGTTTACGCATGACTTTGATCCTGTCGACCTGTGCGTCATTTTTTCCAACGCTCTTGACAATGCCATTGAATCTTGTCGTAAGATCGACGGTCATAAAGTCATTGATATAAAACTGAACACACAACAGGGATATCAATTTATTTCAATCTGCAACCCCGCAAGTGAAGAAAATAACAGACTACTGACAACTAAAGACGATAAAACACATCATGGATTTGGTATTAACAATATGCGGAATGCTGTTAACAGGCATGAGGGAACATTCTGTATAGATAATAGCAATGGTTTGTTTGCCCTTAATATTACACTTAAATTATAAAAATAGGCGGATTCGATTGCATTAAAGCACGAATCCGCTGTTTTTTACTGCATTGCCATTGTATTCTCCTCTTTTATTCCCATATCCTGCTTTTTCAATCTTATCATCTGTTTCAGTTTTTTATCAACCGTCTGTTTAGCCGAACTGTACCGTTTGTAATAATCATCTTCAATGCACCGACTTAAATTCACAAACAATCCCATAACAGTATTTCTAAGCTGCATATTTTCAAAATCATCAATATTGTTAAGCATATTCTGAGCGTACCCATTACCGTCATTTGCGGACTTCGTGAGCCATTGGGCTGCTTGTTCCTTATCTTTTGCCAATCCCTCCGCACCAAACAAATACAGTACTCCCAGCTGATAACTTGACCACTTATTCATATCCGCAGAATGCTTAAAATGGTCTACCGCCTTTTGAATATCATACTTTTCTTTCTGCAAATATAGCTTTCCGAGAGCATACTGCGTGTACTCGTTATCTTCGGCTGACAGTAAATATTTCTCTGCTTTCTCCAAATCCTGCGGCACAATTTCACCTTTCAGATAAATCTGACCTAACTTAAAAGAGGCAAAATTGTCGCCCTCATCTGCACATTCTGTAAGCATAGCAATTCCTTTTTCAATATCCTGTGGAAAACATTCGCCCGAAATATATTCCAATGCAAGAAAACGCTTTGCATTGGAATTTCCCAATTTAATTGATTTTTCAATACACTCCAAACCCTTATTCAAATCAGCTTCAATGTGTTTTCCCTGAATTAATACTTTGCCATATTCATACAGACCATTCTTGTTATTCATCTCAGCGGAACGTTTGAAGTAATCAATGGCTTTTGAAATATCAGCTTCCGTTCCAAGCCCGTTTTTAAACATAGAGCCAAGTTTGTAATATAGGTTATCGTCAGCCTGACCCTTACTTTCAAGTTCAAGAAATCCTGACAATGCGTCTTTATAGTACCTTTGTGCGGTATCTTCATTTTTAGGAACATATTCACCTTTATTGTACATTTGAGCAACAGCGTATGAGGCATAAGGCTGACCATGTGCAGCTGACTTTTTATACCACTCAAAAGCTTTCTCAGAATTTTTCTCAATACCATTTCCGTAGTAATATAGGTTAGCAAGGCTGTATTGTGCAAATTTGTTGCCCTCCTGTGCTGACTTTTCAAACCATTTAAACGCTTCCTTGTAATCCTGCTCTGTACCCAACCCGTAGCAATGCATTTTGCCTATGCGATACCAAACATAAGAACGCATATCCGCAGACTTCATATTCTGACCTTCGTATCTCGGCTCATAGGGTAACATGGAATCAGCGTTCGGTTCTATTACCGTAAGAGCATGAAGCGCTTCCCTGTAAAATGAAAATGATTTTTCATCATTCTTTTCTCCGAGCTTTTCCGTGGAATAAAGCTTGCCCAAATCGTGAATCGCAAGAACATTGCCTGACCTTGATTCGTTAAGCAAAAGCTGTTCCGCTTTTTGAAAATCTTCAAGCTTTGATTGCTTGTTGTAAATAATCTTGCAGGCTTCTTTGTATACCGTACTCCATTTGAGATAGTATTTACTTTGAGATTGATAATCTACCGTATCGACTGTTACCGCATTTTCACCACTCCAAATGAAATCTTCGGCTGTCAGATCGTCATTATCTGTAAATGTCGCTTTATCATTTTTGGATGGCTCAGATTCATCAAACTGCGGAGATATTTCTTCTGAAAAACTTTCGGAAATTTCATCTTTGTTTACCAAAAATTCGGGTTCTGAAATTACAGAAAAATTATTCATTTCAAGCACCGTCTTAATTATCATATTTCGCACAGGCTGAAAGACTTTGTTATCAAACAATGGCGGAAATTCTTTTTCCTTTTGCGTGTAAGTTTTAAATTTCAGCCGCTCTAAATCACACCACTTTTCATAAAGTGCAGAAATATTTTCGTCCTTTGCAAGCTCCGAAAAAATGCTGTTTACAGTTTCTTTCACATTGGGCAGAAGATAACCGTAGACCTTTTTGCCTTTGACATTTTGCAGTTGTACATAAAGTTTTTGCACAAGATTTTCAAGCTGCGGATTATCAAAATTCCCTTGCTGAATTTTGCTTATTATCTTTTCAAACTCATCTTTTGACAAGGCTTTCAATTCGTCACGGCTTAACGTCTGCTCCTGATATATTGACTGCAAATCATCGTGAAATATATCGTTTGCAAAAGCTGAACGAATCTTATTAATTCCCTCGTTTGTTAAGAATCCTTCCTTTGTATTTTCGGAATAAACAAGCAGATGAATATGCGGATGATGAGTAGTGTCATGAAATGCGGCGTACCATTTTAAATTGCATAATGAAATTTTCTGATTTTTTGCAATATCAGAGATATGCCTCATAACAAGCTGCCGCCATGCTTCAGAGTTATCATACCCCAAACGAATTGCATCTTCTCTGCGCAGAGAAATGACGTGCGACCAGACGTTACCCTTGTGATTTGCTATTTCATTTGCTACTCTGTCAAGAATTATCGGTTCATCTTTTTCATTGAACAATCCGTGATTCCCTCTTTTTTCGACCCCCGGGCGCATAGCCATGTATCCGACAAAGTTTTGACGATTACCGATGACGTCAGCGTTACGCTCAATGATCGTACTGATTAGTTCCGAAGCGTTTTCTACAGTAGGGTTCGCAGTGTAGTCCTCATACTCAAGGTATCTTTTAGCTTCGGGAAAGTCCAAAAGCAAATCGTTTAAAAGCTGTTTTTGATTTTCCGTCACTTCCTTATTCTCAGCAAACTTATTCTGTTCACGTACTTCAACTGTTTCACGGGTTGCGATGTACTTTGTGTAATTTCTGCGCTTGTTTTTACTTTTCTGTGTACCGCTTTTCAGATAGCGGCTTGTTACGATTATTTGCGATAAAGCTATAGTATCTCCTCCTAACCAATATTCAGTTTGTTTCTTGGATGCTTTGTTTTAAGTATCTCTTTTTGTTTTGCAGACGTAACATGTGTATAAATCTGAGTTGTAGTTATTGAACTATGTCCCAACATTCGCTGTATGTATCGGATATCAACATCTTCTTCGAGAAGAAGAGTAGCAAAAGAATGTCGGAACATATGGGGCGTTATATGCATATCTACTCCGCACTGTTTGCAATAGAAATTTATCATATTGCGAACAGACTGTTCGGTCATTCTTCTGCCTAGCTTGTTGACGAAAAAATATCCCGAATCTGGAATCTCTTTTTCAAATAACGAATGATATTTTCTAAGAATACTGAGTACCGCAAAATTTTCAATAGGTATAATACGTTCTTTTGAGCCTTTACCATAGAATTTAACCGAGTTTCCTAACAGATCAACATTATCTGAACGCAAAGTACAAATCTCCGCCACTCTAGCTCCTGTAGCGAAAAGCAATTCGAGAATTGCTGTATTACGAACTGCACTGCGAATCTGATAATCGCTTTTAGCAAACACAATCTGCTGATACGAAAAAGATATTAGTTTAGCTATAACTCCAAGGGGAATGGTTTTCGGCAGCAGCAAAGGCTCTTTTATCGTTGTTTCCAGTTTGTCAAACGGATTAAAGTCGATAAGATCCTGCAAAAGCAGAAAGTGAATAAACGCTTTAAGCGTTGCAAGCTTACGCTTGGCTGTTTTAGGCTTGTACTTTTTGTTGAGATATTCTATGTAGTCCCACAAGGCCTACTTTGAAAGCTCGTTCGAGAAAACTCCGTACTGCGACAAGTCGATTTTATACGCTCGGATCGTTTTATCACTGAGTTTTTTATGGTAACGGCAATAATTCATAAATTCGTCAATGTGCAATTTGTATTCAAACATTATGGACAACTCCTTTTAATTTCAATGTGAATGATTTTGATATTTTTCGTCAAATTAAACAAATAAGACAAGATCTATTATTTTCATTTAATTCAATTTACATCTATTATACCAGAGTTTTTGATGTTCGACAAATTACGGCAAATTGTGAAAATTCACAAATTTTATGCAATTTAATTGACATTTTAGGGATTTGGTGATATATTTAAAATGAGAAAGTTTAATAAGTGATAACTACAAATTATCGGAGGGAATATTTGATATGAAAGTCCAAGCAGAAATATTAGAATTGATAAACACAGTCATTAATATAATTAATACGCTGATTATTCTTATACCTGCCATAACAATATATCTATATCATAAGCTACATATTGTCGATGTATATATACTTGAAAAAAGCAATTCTGGAATAGTAATTGGCATTCACAATATCACAGCCAAATCATTACTGTTTTCTGATTGCAATCTAATTATAGATAAAAAGAAGAAATCTTTTCGCACTATTAAATTATATGAGTTTTGTAATGATAAGTTTATTAGCATTAAATCCGACGAAATTCATAAGATATTGCTTGATTACAATTTAATGAATATAGAATCGATCCATGATATGCGAATTGTATTAGAAAAAAATAAAAGAAAAATACAGAGAAAGCTTATATGAGGTGACCCTATTGTTTTTTGACAGAGATATTGCAAAATCTAAATTTAATGAAATTATTAGTGTCCCACACCGAGAATGGATTGCCATTATTGGCGATAAAGGAATAGGAAAAAGTTCATTTGTAAAAGAAGTTTTAAGAGAAACTCCAAACTTATATATATGCGAACCCGTCTATGAATTAAAATATTGGCGGGAGTTTAGCAATATCATAAAAAAGTATTCCAACAAACTTCTACCCGAGTTCTTGAATGCCAACATTGATTACAAAGAAGAGTATATTCATGATGGATTCATAAATGATTTAAATCAAAACAAACTTGACCAAATTATTGAAGAGATCGTTAAAACAGAGATAGCCCATGACAAAAATACATTTGCAAAACATGTCGGTCGCTTTTTGTCAAAAGAGTTAAGATACATCGTTCTTGATAATATACATCTTTGTTCAATTGAAGTTTATGAATGGCTTGTAGCTTTAACAAATAGTTTTTCAGGAGATAACAATGCAGTTATCGTAATTTGTGATATGGATCAAGATTGGGAAAGCGATAGCATTAAACGAGTTTTTCAAGAAAGATATTGTGAAGTAAACATTTCTAGTTTTGATGATTCAAAAGCTTATTACGATTTAATAAGGGATAAGATATATTTCAATAACGAAAGATATTTGTCGAATATATCAGCTGATTTATACAATGCATTTCATGGTGATTCACGTCTAATTTTAAAACTGATCGATGAAATCAGTCAGATGGAGGGTCTAGATACTGACGAACAAAAAAAGAAAGCTATTTATGAAACATGCAGTAACTTATTATCTTCTGGTTTGATTAGTTTAAATTCGACAGAAAAAAGTATACTAGCTTTGTTAGCTGCTACTCCTATGTGTTTATCATTAGACCATATATCATCTACCTTAGAACACCCAAAAGAATATATTAAGCCTTCATTAGATGCTTTAATTAACAAGAATCTTATAGAAGTGTCGTATGATATCCATACATTTGCAAGTTTGTATAAAACGTCAGATTATTTTTCAAAAAGCACCTATACAAATCTTGTGAAAAACAACTTCCTTTCGTATATATATTTAAGACTATTTTCACTTGCAAAGCAAGGCATGATTCAAATGCATCCTGAAAATATAATAAGTATAATTCTTGAATATAGTATTACCGGTGGCAGTGAGTATATATATAACTTTTTGACGAGCCCTGAACTTAGTATTTCAAGAGAATATAAAGCCATTCTTCTTAATTATTTAATAAGCAATAATTGGACTCATCTGGATCAATGGAGAAATATCGATACTTTAAATCTATTATATGACTTTGGATATTATGAAAGCGCCAAAAAGTTTATTGGCTCATTTGAAAACATTGAAGAAAACTATTTGTTACTTATGAAATGCGGTGATCTGTCACATTTAACTCTTGACAAGAATACTTCTAATATTTTTAAAAGGGCATCGGAGATTGAACATATATCAACAAGTGAATATTTAAGTGCAGTTAATCGTCAAATTATGGCTATGACTCAGCAAGATAAGCAAGGTTTATTAGAAGCAAGGGTATTATATAAGCATATATTAGATAAATATTCAAAAACGGCTTGCAAGGGATTGGTTGAACTTTATAGGAATGCAAATAACATATTTGAGTATCCAAAATCATTAGAATTAACAATAAAAGGTTTTCACCTTGCAAAAAACCTAGATGAAAAACTTGAAATGATTAAATGTCTCCATAATATATGTATGATTTTATTGCTAAATGAAAAATATGATTCTTCATCAGATTTACCGGACCTTGGTTTTAATCCATCGTTTGAATATGTATATAAAGAATTATCAAACATAGAGAGTTTCCGACATGAAATGGCCTATCCATTACTAGATATGGCTGCATTGAAGATGTTTAAGTTTTCAAAATGTGATGAAAAAAATTGCTTAATTGAAGCTAAAAGTTTATATTCCGAAGCTCAATTATACGCAAAATCGTTTTATGCCAAAAACATAGCTGAAATGGGGTTGCTTGTAGTAAATAGTTATTTATATTCAAAGGATAAAGCTATAAAAAGGTATCGCACTAATCTATTTGATAAATATCAAAAGCAGTTAGCATCTATTAATGACTTTCGTGTGCATAGAAAAATTCTATTTTCACTCGCAACAAGTGCATTAATTACTGGCGATTATGATGAGGGAGCAGGTTATTTACGTTTATCTAAAAAGCATGTATTTGAAAAAGAGATATTGAGGTATAACAAACTTTGTGATGAATTAAATATAGGTAATGAGAAGATAGCTTCTGATTCTATAGGTGATACGACGGAATATCATGGAACTATCAAATTTGTACCATGGCTAATAAGCTTCGGGCATTAATCTTTTAGTTATAGTGCTGACAAGACGCTTGCAGATTTCCTGATAAGTTATGTTATATAGTTTGCAGATTTCACCTATTTCTGAAGATTTGCTAAAAATCGGCAAAGCGTTTGCTTCAATAAAAAATATATCCGAACCATTAATACGAAAATCTAATCGGGCATAATCTCTCATTCCAAGCTCTTCAAATATTCGTTTAGATATATTTATAAGTTCATCTACTGTTTTTTGTGAAAAATAATTGTGTGGGGAAGAATATGTACGATTATGTTGTGATTTATCATGAATAGTTATGATTTTGGATTCAAAATAGTATATTTCGTTAACAGACACTAATAATGGGCAAATTAACTCAAAATCGTCCTTATTCCCAATGAGCCACACAGTAAGTTCATATCCTGGCACATATTCTTCAACAATTACAGATGGAAAAACTTCTAGCAATTTTAAGCATTGTGCAATTGCTTGACCGTATGTTTGACACAACGAGTCATTTGTAATTCCTAACGATGAGCCTTCCGAATTTGGTTTTACCACTAGCGGAACATTTATATTTTCTTCATTAATGAAACGTGTATCATCATTTGTTAGAATCAATAAACTCATAGGTGTTTTATAGCAATTCTTTGATACTATTTTTTTTGTGCAGTATTTATCATTAACTAATAATGAAACAAAAGGATCGGAGCCTGTGTATTTGGCATGGTTCATTTCTAATAATATAGGACTTTGACCTCGTTTAAATTGACTAGGATAGCCATAATTATAATTAATAAAAATAGTATTTGAAACATCTGGCTTATTATTGCATAGTTCCGTTAATTTTGTCATTCCACCTATAAACTCACAATCATACCCTAATGATGAGATTCCTTCGGCCATTTCTATCATACTTTTTTTACTGACATAATCATTATAAATCACATCTTGATTTAAAAGATTATCGTGTTCTTCCCTAACTTCAGCTAATATACGATATTTAATGTGATTTTCTCTCATAGTAACCTCCGATAATTTGTAGTTATCACCACTTGATAAAAAAACAGCTCATCGTATCAATTATAAAGATACAATGAGCTAATTTTATCATCAATTTCTCTGATACCTCACCGCCTTTTCAAAATTAATGATACCATTGATCCTCTTGACCTCATCCGTACACATAGTCCGAAGCTTGATCATAGTATCATCATCAATCTCATGAACCGCCGCAAGCATATGTGATACTGCACCAAGTTCGACAGCAACCTTAAATAAGGCACGGGACAGCCTCTGCTCCGTGCCTTTTACTATGCCCTCGGTTATTGCAGTGATCTGCGGAGCGGCATATTCCGCTGCTACGCTGTCCTTGTTAAGCAGATACCCACAATAAAAACGTATCGCCTTCTCTATAAACTCCGTCTTTGACTTGCAGTTGTCAGCCTCATAAAGCATCTCAATTTTCTGCATAGTCTCTGGGAAAACATAGAGCGGAAATTTCACCTTGACATCATCACAAAACCCTGAACGTTCGCTGTTTTCTGCTGATTTTCTGTTCTTTGACTCCATAAAAAACTCAACCCTCGCTTTATGACTCCATTTTTCAGATCTCTCAAAACTCCCGCAAACACGGCGAGCTTTGCTCGTCCGTTGTGAGCATTTTGGCGGCTTTGACGCCAAAATTTTAACCTGCAATATATTAAATGCCCCTCAAACCCACCCGAAATCATCTGATTTCTACCATTCTCAAACTCTGCGATAAGACTTGTTCTTAACGCTCGACAAAATGCCCCAAATTCGCTCCGACCGTTGTTAGGGTAAAGTTATCCCACCGACCTCCGAACCTCGCCACACAAGGCGACACGGCGCGAACTGCGGCGAATTACTGCTCGGACTGCTTTTCCGGTTCGGCAGAAGCAGGATTCTTCGGCTTTCTCGCAGGCTTTTTCGCCGACATCATGTCAATGAAGTCGCGCACATTCTGCGGCACGATCTTGCCGTAGAGCTGCTCCACATACTTGTCAAGCTCTGCCGCAAACGTAGTGCTTTTTTGCTCCAAATACATTTCTATTGCAGACAGCTTTTCCTCATTGACCGATATTGAAATTGACTTCTTCAAAGCAACATTCCTCCCATCTCAAAATCCCCCGACTCATCTTCTTCAAGTTCTTCATCAGAAAATTCTTCGCTGATATCTTCTGTAAGCTGCTGTTCCGACTTAACAGTAATAGCAGAATACAGTTCCTGACCCCTGCCTGAGATCGCTCCGTAGGAAGTGATCTCGCCCTCCTTGCGTCCCAGAACACTTTGACCAAAGTCGTGCAAGTCTATATCTTCCAGAACAGAATTATCAAAGTTTGTAGCAAGATTTTTCGTCAGATAAGCCTTGCCGAACTCGCTTTCATCGGAAACAAACATATCAAATTCGTACTCCGACAGATGTTCAATGCAGTCCATAGTATCGGAAATATCACATATTTCCTCGCTCTCCATGACCGCTTTCAGCTTTATAAAATCGTGATTTGAAAGTTCTGACAGCCTTTGAGCAAGAACATTCAGTTCGTCAATTCTGCGCATATCGCCAAACGATTCCTCTGTGATCGAAGGAATAGCCGACTGAAAATCATAATAGACCATGTCCTGAACTCTGCCTATGCAAAGGTCTTTTGCAATGTCGTTCAGATTTTCTTTATCGCAAGGCAGGGACAGCCATTGGGCAAACTGCTCGGTGGATTCATCATTTGCCGGCGCAGGCGCGATCAGCAGACGGAAAAAGCACTTATCCGGCTCGCCGATCTCAATATTCATATCCGGTCTCTCATAGCAGGACGGTACACAGTAATAGCTGTCCGCAAACATACCGCCGTCACGCTCGCACATAATTTGTCCGATATGCTCACGGTCGAGCAGTTCCAACATCTCATCGGAACAGTCCTCCAATTCACACAGCATATCGTTCTCAATTGCCATTTCGCCGAGTTCGTGATAATCTTCGCAAGGGAAAGCAGGAACAGAATCCAGACCGTATGTCATCAAAAGCATATCGTCAAAGCTGCTTTCGGGATTGGCTTTCAGCAGACTTTTAAACGCCTCTGCCTCCGGATATTCCAGCTTTTCATACCTTTCGGCGAACAGGTTAAGCTTGTAAATATCCGCTGAAAATTCTTTACCACACAGGCTTTGCGGCAGCTCTGTGTTTCCAAATTCGGACAGTCTGAACAAAACCTCGCGGCTCTGAAACTTTCTCAGCCTGTCAAGCGTATCACGTATTTCAAATACACTCATTGGGAAGTCCTTTGCTAAAGTGTAATTGCCGTCTTTTAAATATATTTTCATTTAACATCACTCCGTTTCTTCATTTGATTCTTCTGTATTTTCTTCCGTCACATTATTGATTTCATTAATGGCGTTTAGAACCTCCTGCGGATAATCCACTCCCTCATAGGTGCACCAGCTTGTCCAGCTGCCATTTGAAACAGGCTCTTTAGTGACATATCCAAGAGTTTCTGAACTGTAGACGACTTCGCCGTTACCGACATATATCCCGTGCTGACTTCCGTCAAACAGTCCTATTCCTGCGACGTCCGGCATAGTATCAAGACCGCCTTGCTCCGTGTAAACTAGCGTATCGTAATCGAAACCGAACATTTTGTCCGTAGGGTTGTAATTCAGATACCCAAGCATAAGTCCTGCGTTATCTGCGTATCTGATGCGGTCAGTGTCGTTTCTTTCGCCGATAAAACCATTCATATATCCCCAGCCTGAGACATACGCATTCTCCGCCCAAGCCGCGAGATCGGAACAATTTTTAGTAGTGCCGTCCGTAAACATATACTCGTTAATGGTACTGTTCATCACCCAAGTGTAGCTCCGCATATATTCGTCGTAGTCTATTTCCAAACCATAGGTTGAATTTATCGCCGCAATTAAATCACTGTCGTTAGGAGCAGCGGCGAACAGATTTGCATATGATTCGGCATTGAAATTCTGAACCCCGTCGAAGTATGACATATATATCAGCTGCGCCTTTATGGTCTGAGAGCGAACTCCTGCGCCTGTCATAGCGTCCTCGATTGCCTGACCGCTGTTTTGGATTTCGGTTATTTTTGCCTGCTGCTCGCTGTCAAGTCCTGCTATTATTGCGGACTCATTAAACAGACTTTTGTCTATTTCCGGCGGCTCAACTTCCATACTTCCCATGCTTGAAAGTACAGCTACGGGCAAACACATCAAGCCGATAAACCCAACGACGATACTCCCGATCAGCACAAACAGCTTGCCTCGTTTCTTTTCGTCACCAAGAATGTAAATGGCTATCTTTTTAAGAGCCGCCGCTACTGTTGCCGACATTATGACACCTCACGGACTTCAAATTCCGTAAACACACTCTGAGTTCTCATCTCCATACTATGCATATATTCGAGAGCTCCAAGCTCTGTGGAAAACAAAACGGGTTCGCCATTTTTCTGACGAACCCAATCCTCAAATATATTTCTGCTGTTTTCGGCATAGCGAGTTTTCCATATGCCGTATTTTTTCTTCTGCATTTTTATCATACCTCCCATTGTAGTCAAACTAAAATTTCACGCTTATTGCGAACAGTTTTATCTTCCACCAGCCGAACCGAACAGCTCCGCCTTGTAAGCCGGAGCAATGACCTGTAGTAAATATCTCTCATTACCGCACCGATACAGACAAGTACCACGTTCTGGGTATTTGATAAGGCTGTACTCCGATTCTTCAAGCTGCAACGTATCAATAAACGCAGTCGGCGAAATATTACCGGGATTGAACAGAAAATGATGTGACGGAATGGAAAACAAAGGCTTTGTAAACTCCTTGATCTCAGGCAGCAGAAAGTCCTCGATATTTTGCGAAGCTAATATGAAAGAGGATTCTTTTTTACGCACACGCTTCATACCGTTGCGAATATATTCGATTGCCGTCATGTTGGTCAAAAAGAGGTAGAGCTCGTCAACTGCCGCAACAGTATTTCCTCGCCCTAAAAGCTGATTGCTCATATAACTGAGAATGTTGAACAGCAGAGTATCTTTCAACCTCTTGTTGGTGTCCATAAGACCTTTCACTCCGAAACAGATAAACTCGCCGTCCTTGATATTTGTGTGTCCGTTGAAATATTTTGACTCGGCACCCTTACACATACTGTGTAATCCTAAACAGATATTCTGCAGCATTTCTTCCGTGTATAGGTGCTTTTTATCGTGATCGAATGCCATAAATTCCTTTTCTATGAGTTCGTAGAGGTCACTCATAATCGGATAATCCTCGCTGTTCAGCGTACTGAAATCCGTGAAATCATCAATACCGAATCTTGCGTAGAGCTTCATCAGCATAATTTCTATCGTATCGACTTCGGCGTCTGTGAAATCCTTGTACGCTCTGAAAAAGTCCTTTAAATACGATATATGCTGAGATAAACGTGTAACTTTTCTGAACGCTTCGGGTGAATCGGATTCCAATCTATCGCCGTCGCCCCATGCTTTCGGTTCAAGCGGATTGATCATATTCTCACCCGACATCATATCGATATATGTTCCACCCAGGTTTGAACATAAGTCCTCATACTCATGTTCGGGGTCTAAGACTAACACGCTTTTCCCCGCCTCACGCTGATTGCACAGCAAAAGTTTCATCAAGTACGACTTTCCCTGACCGCTGTTGCCGAGAATTAGGATATTGCTGTTTGTCTTGTCCTCAGTACGCTTATCAAAGTCAACCAGAACATTAGACCCGTACTTATCTCTGCCGATATAGAATCCGTTCTCGTCGGTTTTTCCGCTGTAATTCAAAGGGTACAGATTCGCAACAGAGCTTGCAGGAAGAACACGTTCAAACTGACTTGCGAACACATTGTTGCCCGTAGGAAGAACAGCGAGAAATCCCTCTTTCTGACGGAGCAAAAGCCTGTCCACAGATATTTTGGCACGTGTAAGCTCCATAGTTATATCCGCCTGCAATTCTTTCAGTTTGTCGGCGCTTGCGGCTTTCAGTTCAATAAACACCGCTGTGTGCAGAAGAGGCTCTTTGTTTCGGCGAAGTTCTGAAAGCAGTTCAACTACATCGTCGATGTTGTTCTGTGCCTTGATGCTTTCGTTTACATCATTGGTGGTGGTCATCATGTGATTCTTACGCATTGCCTGCTGAACAGTTTTGCGCTGTTCCATACTCGTCACAAGGCGGTTGTAGATTCTGAGCGTTACGCCGTTTCTGTCCGCAAGGTGGGCGAGGATAGCCGTTTCTTCCGTACTTGACGGATACTCCGTTACCGCCCAGCAGGACTTGTAAAAGTTGCCGCAGATGTAGTGGTCGGTGTAAAACCGAATCACTCCCGGCACTGTGCGGTCAAAAAAGTCCTTTGTGTCGATTATCTCAAGCTGCTCTGCGGACTGTTCTTTTTTCTTCTGCTTATTCTTCATTTGTTTTCGCCTCCAAATCAAATTCGGTTTCTCCCTCAATATCGGGGATTTCCTCTCCTGAAATGCTTGTTCCGAAATACAGCGCAAGCATACGCTTGATGTCAGATTTGCTCATTCGCCGAGCCGCAAATCCGTGTTCGGAAATCGCTTTATCCACTCGGTTGATGATGTTAAAAATCTGCTCGTCTTTTTCACGTCTGAACCGTACCGCAAACATAAACTGTCTTGCCGAGGACATCTCCACCTGAATCTCGTCAAGAAAATCATAGTCCGCTTGCAGCAGTTTTCTGACCGCCTCGTTCTGCTCGGTCTGCAACCGCTTTTTGACGTAAACCTTGTTGGTATCGAAACACTCGCAGGAGTCCAGAGCAAGTATCTCAAGGTCGGGGATCGTGCTTAACAGCATCATCAGGTGGTGTATCTTCACGTCGATATTCGCCGCAGACAGCACGGAAATATTGGTCGGCTCTACGCTGAAAAATGCAATTTCAGCCTTGTCGGATTTTACTCCGAAACGAGTAAAGCGTTCAAGACCTATCAAGCCCTGAACGCCGTTGTTCTTCTTTGCCATTAAATTTTATGCTCCTTTCGTCCAATAAAAAATCTGCTGTGAGGTCACAAAAAACTTCACAGCATTGAAGATATAGTCCATAATTGCGGTTTCGTCGACCCGAAGCGAGAGAAACGCAAAACAGGCGGTCGCCGCAAAAGGCAGGACGTTCCACAGATTTACAAGCACAATCACCGACAGAATTATTCCGCCGCAGATGATGATAAAATCACGCACGCTCCAGAACCACAGCTTTACGTTCGCTCTCAGGTTTTCGGGGTAGATGTAGGTTTTCATTTTGCTCCTCCTTTCAGCATTCCAATAGCCTTAGCGCCCATAGAAACAGTATTGCTCACGCTCATCATATTGACCTTAACACTCGTATCCAGTCCAAACATCTGCGCAATTCTCGGTATTTCCGCCGCCGACAGACAAATTCCCACCGCCAGCAGAGCGTGCTGAGTGTAGGTCAGCAGTCCGAGATATAAAATAGTTGTCTGCAAAAATGCAGTCAGACAAGTAGCGATCACTTGCTTGCACCATGAGTAAAAACCGTCCGTGTAACCTCTCGGAACACTGAACAGATACAGACTTCCCACAGCTATCTGACACAGCATTATGCCGCCGCGCTTGATGTTTGAAAACACTACCTTGACTGTGCAATAGCCGAAAAGTATGATAAAAAACAGGCTGAACAGCGAAACGTCCGAAGCAAGGGCAATAATTACGGAAAGTCCCGTGCCTGCCACCGACGATGATGTAGCCCCTATAAAACCGCCCAGCAGTTCATGGGAGAAAGTGCCCTGCATCGCCACACAGAATGCGTACAGCCTTTGCGGAACAACAGTCACCAGACTTGCCGCCATAAAGCCTTTCAGCACGTTCAGACAGGTGTTTTTGATGTTTGCCTGCCCCGATTCGTAGGCTATTGCCGTATCGAATACCGCCACAATAAGTCCGCAGACAAACAGCATCCAGGCAAGGCTGTGGAACAATGCTATGAACGACTGCACCCACGACAGAGCGAATATATTGCTTGTGCTTTTGTTTATGAATTCAAATAAGTCGGCAACTGCGCCGTAAATGAGGTTGAATAGCCAGGAAAACATTATGTCCCATATTTCGTCGGTAATTGCGTCCACCGCCGAGCCTACCGTGCTGTCCCAAAGGCTTGATATCCCGTCTCCGATCCAGTCTATGGCGTCGCCGATCCAATCAAACATTCATGTCACCTCGATTTCCCGTTGGAGTGATCTCTCCCTTGATCTTATACAATGAACTTCTCCGTCCGCCTTGTGTGTGGTATCTTGCTTCACGTTCCAGCAAGCCGTTTTCTTCAAGCTCGTTAAACGCCCGAAATACCGTGCATCTGGACAGGTTCAAATCCTCCGCAATTCGACCTACGGAGGGATAGCATTCGCCGTTTTTGTCAGCTCGTCCGCACAGATAGCAGTAAACGGACACAGCCTTGTGGCTTAGTCCTAAGTCGTAAATTCTTCTCGGTAGTATCAATTTGCATCAACTCCCATTCGTTTTAATACTGGTTTTCTTTTTCGGAGGCTCATCCTCGAATTCTTCGTCTTCCGTTATCTCAAATTCCGTTGGAAGAGCCGCTTTTTTCTTCTGCGGATATTTGACCTCAATGTCCTTGATCAGCTCGTCACGCTCCTTGTAGGAAACCGCCCTTGCAGTCTTGTCCGGCAGGCGGTATTCATCCTCAAATTTTATGCCCCATTTGAAGAACAGCTTTAGCTTACTTATCATTGGGTGAGTTCCCGTTTTCATAACAATAAACTGACCTTTGGGCATAGACTTTAATTCATCCACAGTCATCAACGGTCTGCCTATCATCTGCAGCGATTGGGATTTATCCCTGCCGTGCGAAACAGAACCGCTTAACACTGTCTGTTCGCCGAGGGATTTTGACAGAACCTCCGCACTCTGACTGTTTGGGGCAAAACCGCCGAAAACCGTGAGCTGGGTGTTGTCCGTAATGATCTCCATACCCTGTTTTCCGTAATTCTGTTCAAGCTGTGCAAAGGACTGAATTACCGCAATAATACTAATTTTTCGGCTTCTACCTGCGGAGAACATAGCCTCCATACCCTCAATTTTAGGGAAAGTTCCCAGTTCGTCACAATAGAACATTACACGGTTCGGAAGTGCGCCGCCATGCTCATCGGCTATAACTAAAATTTCACGGTATAACTGTTGAATTAAAAGCGATACCATAAAATATTTGCTCGTATCTTCTTCGGGGAGAACAATAAAAATAGCCGATTTTTCATTGCAGAATTTCTCGGCGTCCACGGCTGTTCCGAAACAGAGCATTTGCTCCATTTCCGTATCAAGAAAGCTGTTAAGCCTTGAAAGAGCAGTTGACATAACGGACATCATAGACTGATCCGATGAATTAAGTGCCGCACCCGCAAGCCATTTCGCTTTATGCTCTGAGGGAAGCTTGTCCATAAGTTTTGAAAAATACATCTTAGGCTTTGCTTTCGGCGCAGGCTGATACTTTGCTAAAAGATCTTGTATCAGCTTGAAAACCGATACAATATGACGTTCGTTTTTGTCGCCGAACTCCGCAAGTAAAAGAATAACCGAGGCGAGCAGACCCTCTGCCGCGTCGTAAAAAAAGGCGTTTTGCCCATAGCTTGAGCTGTCACCGCCGCCGATATTGATTATTGTTTTAGCTGTGATTTTGGCATATTTTTCTGCCTTTGCTTTCGCTGAAAGGTTGGTTTTATCGGATAGATAAATGTCCATGTATTTGTTGACAAGATGCAGAATATTGTTCTCGTCTGAGCGTGTGGGATTACGCAGATCAAGAACGGAAACATTGTAGCCATAGTACTTTTTGGCAATAGTTCCGTAGTTTCGTGCTACGTCGCCCTTTGTATCCGTCGAGATAAACGACATTCCGCTTGCGCAAGCAAGTTCAATGTTCGGGTACAGGAAATATGCGGTTTTGCCCACGCCCGCAGCGCCTATCATAAGCGTGTGAACATCGCCGTCATCTACAATAGCCACAGTTTTTTTGCCGTGTGTCCGACAGCCTACCACCGTACCTTGAACAGTCGGCAGGTTCTGACCTTTTCTCCACATCTCCGGCTCGAATGGCAGAGGGATAAAAGTACGCTTTATCTCAGCTTTTGTCGCCCACCTCGCAGTGTAGGGTAGGAAGGCAACGCCTTACTGCGTTACCGCAGCAGGTTTTCACGCATCCTCCCTCCAAACCGGACTTACAACTTTCGCTGTATCCGGCTTTCCAGTTGTTTCTAAGGTTATTTTCCACTGTGAATTTTATTATGACATTCTTCACAAACTACAAGAGTTTTTCTATTCATTTTAGACATCATAAGAACCCAATTGGGTATATGCTTGCCTCTTTTTCTGTATTTCTGTTTTATGTCTTTTAATTTTCTTACATGATGAACCGCAATACTTTCATGACTTCCGCAAAGTTCGCAAATATCAGCATTAAGTCTTACAATTAACTGTGTAGTTTTGTCATAATAATATCTGTATGAATCGCTGATATTAGTGACAGGTTTTTCCACTTTTTGCAGACTATCATTGAAATATGTCATTATTTGTTCGCCCTGCTTTGTTTTGTATTTTACTCCGACCAGCAGTCTTGTACCCGTTCCTTTTTTCCGTGGAACGTCTATGCCATATTTTCCTATGACTTTTGGCACACTGGATTTTTCTTTTCTTGCTATTGTTTTTACAAGGCTATAATAATGATAATATTTGAACTTGTGCAGCTTTTTACCTACGTCGGTTGCCAGACAATAATAGTTATACAATCCTCTGATTTCAGAGTTGTACTGTTGTATCATATCCAGCACCGGCATATTTGCTCTTGCTGTAAATGCAGCCGGTTTTCCCTTTGCAGAAAATTTACGTATTTTTTCGTTGATTACTGTGCCGGGTACTAACAACTGTATTTTTCCGTTGGCTGTTCTGCGTGTTTCTCCGTTAAGATTTTTTGTGATTTTAGTATCGCACTGCGATTTGACAATTTCATATCCAAGAAATTTAACCCTGCCATCTTTAAGATTAGTTATCAGGGTTTTGTCGGCGTTAAGTTCAAGATTCAGCTTTTCTTTAAGAAAAACTGTTATTTTATCTTTCACATCATAAGCCAGTTCCTTGTTCCCGTCTATAAATATCACAAAATCATCCGCATAACGCACATATTTTAACCTTATGAAATTTTCGTCCATTGGGTCATTGGCAGGAATTTTTCGCATTTCTTTGAGCATTTGTTTCGCCTTTTCGATATTGCCGTTTTTCCTCGCCGTTATGCGTCTGTTATAAAGTCTCTTGTATTCAGGAGTCGCACGCTTTTTATCGCCTTTATTGACCTCTTTTATCATTTCTTCCATATATTTATCAAATTCATTCAAGTATATATTTGATAAGATAGGACTTATTATCGAACCCTGCGGACATCCCGAATACGAGTTCTTTACTTCGTGAAATTCGTAATATCCAGCTTTAAGAAATCTCCTGATAAGCTCGATAAATCTTCCGTCCTGTATTTTTAATGAAAGAATACCAAGTAATATATCATGGTCGATATTATCGAAACATCCGGTTATATCTCCCTCAATGGCCCAGTGGCTTCCTCTTGCAGTTCTTTTAATCTGCATTAACGCCGTGTGACAGCTTCTGTCAGGTCTGAATCCGTGAGAATTCTCGCTGAATAAAGGCTCATATATTGCCTCAAGAATCTGTCTTACAACTTCCTGTACAAGCTTATCCTCAAAAGACGGAATACCCAAAGGGCGCATTTTTCCGTTTTTCTTTTTACGATATGTTCTTCGTACAGGCTTAGGATGATATTTCTCTGTTTTCAGCCTTGCAATCAAACTTTCTACAGTCCTTTTGCTGAAGCCGTCAATTGTTTTACCGTCTGTTCCGGCAGTCATATTGCCCTCTTTGGCATATATTTTTGAATATGCTTTGAGGTAAAAATCTTTGTTAAAAAGATTTCTGTAAATTCTGTCATATTTGTAATGTTCATCATTTTCGGCTTTTTTCCTTAGTATTGATAATACAATATCAGCTTTCTGCATTTCGCATACCTCCATTTCTCATCAATCAAACAACCTGTTCTCCTTCGCCATGTAAGCGCCATTAACGCTCTCGGACTACTATGAGAACTCCGTTACCTTATCGGATTTTCAGCGTCATCTTTCTTGCCTTGCAGCTTGAAATTTATCACCCAAATGGCATTTCGCATAGCTGTCATACGCTGAGCGTTTGCAGCGTTCCGACTTAGGCAATCTCCGTTTAAACTATATAATACATTTGGTATAACTTAGGCTTCCGTTCGTCCCTTTTACGTACTTCCTGTACGCTGAAACAACATAAGAGAGTATGAAGATCCACGGTACATATCTTCATATACGTCGTTTATAAATACTTTAGCCAGCGTGTATTTATCTCGGGCATCAGAGCAAAGGAACTGGATTTAAAGCAGTTTAGCCTTAGCCATATTATACTTTGGTTTTGCAAAACGCGCTTTATGCTGACTTCAAACGCAATTGCTTTTCCGGCGTGCTATGTTCCCCTTTATCCTTTCAGATTCAGGTTAGCCGGATAACCAATCGGATTTCTCTCTAATCCGATACTCGCTTTCGAGCGATATTATATAGTCCTTACGGACGCACTCCGTGCTGTCCATTGCCGACTTTTTTTGCCTTTATTCCGTTAAGCGACTTGTTGTCAAGCAGATTTACTACCACTAAAAAGGCAATGAAAGCTATGACAAGCAAACCTATTAAAATCATTTGTTTTTCACTCAAAATTTCACTTCCTATCCATAGAAATATGCTTTCTTCTGTATTTAAAAGAAGAGTTAGTTTGTTATCTTAAAGGTATTGCACCGTGAGGCAGAGGGTATCGCATTACCCGAATTCCATACATTGCTCCGGTTCTGAAACAATGTATTCTGATTCGCTTTGCTCTTGTGTAAGTTCGGATAATGTATCTTCAACATTTAACCGCAAGGCACTGTCTGCAAGGCTATACAAAAGCTTTGCCGTCTGAACCGACTGCTCACGGGTTCGGGCAGTCTGTTTCAGATCATGCAAAACCTCCTGCACACAATCCTGCAAAGCCCTTTGTTTCTGCACCTTTTTGCCCTTGTCGGTATAAGGCTTGTACTCATCTTTCAGCTTGAATTTTAACTTTTCAAACATCAGATTTTCGTCCTTTGGCGTAATAAAAAAAGCAGAGCCTGCCAATGCATACTCTGCTAAAAATTTAAACTGCTCGTTTTTTAAAGTGGATAAAATCTGCCCTCTTAACTTATCATATTTGCATTTTAAAAACTGCAAATTATCTGCTGTTTCCAGATATTTTTCCTTTCGCTTATGAGGAACAGCAGGCAAAAATTCCGCTCCGTTTTTTGCCTTTAAATCTTCATTCCAATCTTTAAATTTGGGAGCAAGACGTTTAACGTTTGGATATCCGTTTTCTCTGAGAATATCACTCAAACGGTCAACAGCTTCAATTCCGCCCTCATCATTATCCACGCAAAGCACAATTTCGGACAGATTTGAATGGTTCTTCAAAGCCGTTAAAACAGCATTTTCATACACTCCGTTCATTGCAATGCAGCTGTGTTTCTGCCAATCATTCGGATAAAGCGTAAGAAAGCTCATCATATCTATGGGAGCCTCAAACACATAGAGTCTTTTGCTTTCACCGAAATGTGCAAAGCTGTATCTTGTGTCAGAACCTTGACAAGTGATCCTGAAACTATTGCCGTAAGAATTTGTTGAACGCTTGCTTGCCTGCCTTGGAACGCCGTTCTCATCAATTCCTACAAACACGGCATTGTGATGTTCTTTATCCTCGTAAAGTGTGTGTTGCTTTGCGAAATGAGTTATGACCTCGGGAGCGATAAACCTCTGTTTTATGAGGTAAGCATAAACTCTGTGCATATTTGTGTTTGCTTGGGGCAGTCTGAACTCTTTCTTTTCTTCCTTTGCGATAGCTTTCGGCGGACTGTGGGACAGCGGAGTTACCCTCTGTCCCAACAGTTCCTGAACAGCGGTCTGAAAATCCATATCATAAAACTCCTGCATAAACTTTATTGCTCCGCCGCCTGTCTGATTTTTATGGTCGAACCATTTTGACCCACGGATAGTTATACTGTCGTGCTTGCCTGAGCTGTCGTAATATATGAGCTTATGCTCTCTGCCGATACGCTCAAGCTTTTCGCCACGCACACGCAGATATTCTGCCAAGTCTACGCTGTTGGCAAGCTGTTTTTGTTCGTCTGTGAATGGAATGTAGGGCATTAAATGTCTCCTTTCCGGGTTGAAAATTTTGGTTTGGTGTGGTATAATGAGAAGAAAGATCAAGAGCAATATCGCTTGATAAATCGAAATTTGATTGGATTGTTGTTATTATGGAAGAAAAATACCAAGTGGAGTTATCTGTGTTATTGGAGTCATTGGAATACTGTTCTGATGTTGAATCGGATGGATACTACATTGTTAGAGGAAGTAATAAAATAATAGCGTATGGTGAAGACCTATCAGAAGAATATCTTGGCGAGGATGCAGTTTGGAAATTTTTGCAGTCAAATGAGTGCATTAAATTACCAACCTTACATGAGATAGAAGATGCTTCGCCGAATTGGAACAGGGATATAACGTTTAAATACATTGATGAAATGATAAATGACACAAAACAAAAGAAACTCCTTACTAAAGCATATAAATCCATATTCGGTAATCGTATTCTTCATGCATTTCCGGGAAGCTCTAAATTCTGTGCAGAACTTGCCAAACTTGGGCGTATGGATGAATGGAATCTGTTTATAAAAGAAAAATATGAAGCCCATCAGCTTGAATTTGCAAAAAAATGGTGTAAAGACAATAATGTAAAAATAATCACTGAAGCTGATATATAAGGGCAAGATATTCTTGTAGTGGTAAAGAATTTGTAACCGTAAGGCAGAAAATCAACTTCAAACAATTTTTAAAAAATCATTTTCAAAATGGATTAGGAACTGGCGAAATTATTAGTTTATCTAATCCCCTACCAAAAGGACTGAGTAAGATCAGTCCTTTTTTCATCCACCAACGCATTCTCTAAATTGTCCCATAACCTGCGAAAAACTCTGCCTTTCCATCATATCCGAACTGAGAAATGCACCCGATACAACGGTAAGCTTGTCCTCCGAAAGCACAGCGTATGTTTCCGTGTATCCGAACTGCGTCGCCATACCATCGGATTTCTGAACAGAGCCGTACTGCTGATACTTGCCCTTTGAAACAACACTGCTTGTCATTCGGTAACTCGAAACAAAGTCATCTTCGGTGATACCGCTCATCTGTGCGGAGGTCTGTCCGAAGTAATAATCTCCGAAACTTTCGAGGATATATTCCATGTCGTAATCAAGATCACTCTGACTTAGATCAATACACAGAACATCGATCATACCGCCGCCGTTTGAGCCTTTCAGCGATATATTCTGCACTCCGTTTGAACTGTCTGTCTGCGTTTCAAATGAACAGCCTTTCATTGCCTCTGTTACCAATGCGCTTGTATCTGCAAAGGATATATCGGAATCGAAAAATTCGGCAATAAAGGTGTCCGTCTTTATCTTTTCATCCTCTAAACTGCTTTCAGCCTCCGAAGAGGCAGCCGAGTCGTGTATGGACTCGGCTGTAGTAGTCGTAGTTTCCGTAACAGCATTCTGAATCGGCGGACTGATCGTTCCGCAGGCTGTCATTGTCAGCATAAACGCTGCTAAAATTGCAGTCATTACTTTTGCTTTCATATTCATTCCTCCTATCAGATTATGCTCCAGATGTACAGCGGACAGGTCAGAGAAAAGATCAAACAGCCGAAAATTATGGCTATGGGAGTCCATTCCAACTGACCGTGTTTTCGATAGTCGAGATATGCGAGACCTATCTTAACAAACAGCAAAACCGCAAGAATTACGTCAATTACGGGGAACACAACGTTATTTACAACCGACACCACCTGCGACCTTGCGGTAGTCCATGTGCTTTGGACTGCTCCCGCAACATCGCCGGAAGCGTAAGCTGTAGTCGACATCATTGTTGCAAAGCAGAGTGTGCTTGCAATCGCTGCAATAACTTTCTTTTTCAACTTCATTCCACATCACTCTCCTCGATAATTTTTCCTACCAGAATAGTACGGCTGTTACCCTCCGCACTTGTACAAGTGGATAACATAAGCAAATGGTCACTTTCGGTTACTTCAATCTCCTTGTAAATACTTGCATAGTTTCTGAGCTGATTATCCCATTCATTAAAATTCGGAGCAGCAAGATAAAGTCCGCTTGTATCGGAAGTTCTTGCAACCGCAAAGAAATCTATAAGCCTGACATCGTTCTCAGTGGTCAGCCAGCCGTAGCTGTGATTCATGAAATATTCCTCGTTTTCGTAATTCGGAATATCGGCAAACATCGTTCCGTTTCCCATATTGTGACCGTAGATTACGCTATTAAAGTCAGAAAAATCGCTTGAACAGCGATAGTCCATAAACAGTGATCCTGCATACAAATATGAACCGTCCGCCGCCCTGCGTGTGTAATAATCGTTATCTCCCGACTGCATGATCGGATAATCGATATTTGTATCGGGAACATACAGCCAACCCACAGAATCGTCATGCTCGTTGGAAAGCTGACGTACCTGTTCGGTCAGTTCTTCTTTGGTATCCTCGGGAACTCTGTCGGCGGAAGGCTTGCTTTTTTCAATATCGACCGCTTCGTCAAGCGTTTCTCTCGCTATCGGCGTGGGAGCATAGATCAGAATATCACGCCAATTGATTTTCTGAGCCACATCGTTTTTTACCAGAAGATAAATTCCACCTCCGAGGAGGGCGGCTGCGGTCACAGCCGCAGCAGTTCGAATAACTTTCTTATTCATGCCTTTTTCCTTTCTTTGTGATAATAAGGGCGGCAAGGATAACACTTGCAGCTCCGAGCATTGCAAATGCCGCAAAATTGCTGTGATTATCGCCTGTATACGGAGTGTTTGTAACAGGAGTAAGCTCGTCATACATAACGACCTCGGTCACAGAACCGTCCTCGTTTACCGTGAACTTTATCTCATTTGCAATTTCGTAACCGTCCGGAGCAATGATTTCACGGAGCGTGTATTCCTTTCCTGCGATAAGCTTGCCCTCGACAAGATGAGCCTCGTCCGCAGATACCCATTCCTCAACCACATTTCCGTCCTCGTCAATAATTTGGAGAGTTGCACCAGGCAGCTCCTTATCCGTAGTAATATCACGCTTTGAGATCTTCACCTTTGTTGTGTCGTCAACCATAACAATCAGCGGATTTCCGTCCTCTGAAATCGCCGTAGAATCAACGTTTCTGATCTTTATTGTACCGTCTGCAAAAACCTCGAATTCAATATCCGTAGCTATCACATATCCGTCCGGAGCCGCAATTTCCTTGAGCGTGTAATCTCCGGCTGGAAGCTCGGTTACAATATGATTTGTACCATCGGAAATCCATTCGTCAATGATTTCACCGTCAGCATTTTCAAGCTGCATATCTGCACCGATTAATTCCTCGCCGTATACATCAACCTTAGACACTTCAACGGTAATAGGCTTGTTAACTGTACGAATTGTGATAGTTTCGCCGTCCTCGCAAACAGTTACGGGATAGCTTTCACCGCTGAGAATATATCCCGTCGGAGCTTCGATTTCTCTGACAATATACTCGCCGTATGGGATTTCATCAAACTCAAAATATCCGTTTTCATCTGAAGCGGCAGTCATTACTGCAGTATCTCTGCTGAACTTCACACAGTCGGCAGTAAACAGCCCGAACACAGCATTTTCAAGAGGTTCGCTCTTGTCATCTACCTTGTGACCCTCTATCCTGCCACGCTTGAGAAGATTTACGAATTGTCCGCAGTCAATATCCACATTCTGAATGTCCTGTCCCATATACTCGAAGTTTACAAGATACTTTTCGCCGTTGAGAACATAATGCTCGTCGGTTGCAATTTCCTT
>ENA-ORLY01001110-ORLY01001110.1-human-gut-metagenome-genome-assembly--contig:-NODE-1110-length-34042-cov-9.041926_pt1 | contig 34042 bp, 26 predicted proteins | sample MGYA00243071_ERZ508832 | MGnify/ENA primary metagenome ERZ508832 (study PRJEB26277, sample SAMN04329777) | human gut metagenome | biome: human-associated habitat | host: Homo sapiens | place: USA... | reverse complement strand
TTCAATCACCAGTTTTTTGAATTCCGGCGTATATCGTTTGTTTGGTACTCCTTTTGGCATAGAAAAACACCCCACTTGTTAGATAGTATACCATACTGTCTAACAAATGGGGTGCAGTTCACCTCCGGCGGCTTTCTTTAAAAATCTATCCGTTTTTTCGCCCGCTTCTGGTACAGCACCAGCGCCACTACCAGTGTGGCGGCTTCGCCCAGGGCCAGCGGCCACCAGACGAGGGAGACATTCTCCGGGCCGGTCACCAGCCGGGTCAGCGCCCAGACCGGCGGCAGCACAAACAACACCTGGCGGCACAGTGAGATGACCAGCGCCAAAAACTGCGCATTGCCCATGGCGGCATCGGCACGGTCCTTGTCGCCCAGGCCCAACAGGCGGGCCAGCAGGGCGTTGGTGCCCACGCCGGTGCCGATGGACACCGCCACCATAAACAACTGCACCGGGAAAGCCAGGCTCAAGGCGGTCAGGGCGGTTTCGTCGCCGGTTGCCATGCGGGCCAGGTAGGCGCTGTCCACTACGTTGTAAGCGGCCTGCAGGATCATGGATAAAACGATGGGCAGGCCGATGCGGGCCATCAGTTTGGGTACAGGCTCGACCGCCATCGGGTTTTGGGATTGGTTTTGCTGCATATACGTTCCTCCTGTAAAAAAGCACAAAAAAATAACGAGTGGCGCGATAACCGGATTTACGCAGTTACGCCACTCGTTATTGTTTTTATTGTACCAATTTCACCCGGGAAATGCAAAGGTGGTTTTGCACAAAGACTTTTGGGTTCACCAAATGGTTTTTATATTACCGGCCGATGGGTGCGCACTTATTCTTCAGCCACACCTTTTCGTCCTCGGTCAGGCGGGGGCTGAGCATTTCGTACACGTGGGCGTGGTAGTTGTTCAGCCAGGTGATCTGGTCGCGGCTCAGCTCGTCCACCAGTACGGGGGTAGTGTCGATGGGCACCAAGGTCAGCGGGGCAAAGCCCAGCCAATGGCCGTACTGGTTGTCGCCCAGGTCGATGCACTCCAGCTCGTTCTCGATGCGGATGCCTACCTCGTCGGTCTCGTAGATACCCGGCTCGTCGGTGATGGTCATGCCCGGCTTAAAGATGATGGGGTTGTTGGGACGCAGGCTCTGGGGGCCTTCATGCACGCCGGAGATAAAGCCGACGCCGTGGCCGGTGCCGCAGCGGTAGTTGATCTGGTGTGCCCAAACAGGGCCGCGGGCAAAGGTATCCAGCGCAAAGCCGGTGCAGTAATCCAGGAACACCGCGCGGGCCATGTCGATATGGCTCTGCAGCACGTAGGTGTAGTAACGGCGCTCGTTGTCGGTCAGCGGGCCGACGGTGTAAGTACGGGTGATGTCGGTAGTGCCGCAGTCATACTGGCCGCCGTTGTCCACCAGCAGGAAGCCCTTCGGCTCGATCTTGCTGTTGACGTCGCCCTCAGCATGGTAGTGCATCATGGCAGCGTTGGTGCCATAAGCGGCGATGGTGGAGAAGCTGTCCTCGAAGTAACCGGGCATCTCGGCGCGGCGCTTCTGCAGCATGGTCTCGATGTCCGTCTCGTAGAGGGTCTCGCCGTTGGCGATGGCCTTTTCCAGGTCCATCTGGAAGCGGACGACGGCCACGCCGTCACGGACATGGCACTCGTGGATGTTCTCCAGCTCGGTGGGATTCTTGATGCCCTTCAGCGCAAAGATAGGGTCGGCACCGGCTACGGTCTTGTGGGCAGTCAGGGCGGTGTACAGGTCGTAGTTGGTGGCCTTCTCGTCCACCAGGAACACCTCGTCGGCAGGCAGGGCGTGAACAGCATCCACCAGCTCGTTGTAGCCGCGCACGGTCACACCGCTGGCAGCCAGGGTGGCAGCATCCTCGGCGTTTAGACGGCCGTCGGCCAAAAACAGAGTGCAGGCCTCACGGGTGACCAGGGCGTAAGCCACGGCCAGCGGGGTGCAGGGCAGGTCGCGGGCGCGCAGGTTCAGCAGCCAGCCCACGCAGTCCAGCCCGGTGACGGCCAGGGCGGTAGCACCGGCCTTTTCCAGTTCGGCGCGCACCAGGGCGATGCGGTCCGCAGCGGTGGCACCGGTCTGGGCCGGGGTCAGCAGCTCGCAGGCGGTGTCAGGCAAGGGCTTGCGCTCGCCGGTAGCATCCCAGATGGAGCTGGCTACGTCCTGACTCTTGAGGGCAGCGCCGCTTTTGGCCAGGGCGGCGGCGTACTCCTCGGCCAAAGTGGCGGGCACGCAGCTGCCATCCAGCAGCAGGGTCTCGCCGGCCGTGAAGTTGGCGGTCAGGTACTCGGCCACAATAGGCACACCGGCAGAACCAGCGTGCATGCACTGGATCTCGGTGCCGGCCAGCTGCTTGTCCGCCTGGACATAGAAACGGCCATCGCACCACAGGGCGCTGGTGTGCTGGTTCACCACCAGGGTCGAGTTCTCGCCGGTAAAGCCGGAGAACCAAGGCAGGGCGTTGTAATAGTCAGGCAGGTACTCACTGCAATGGGGATCACTGGTCATCAGCAGCACACCGTCGGCCCCGGCTGCTTTTGCAGCGGCGCGCAATGCGGCGATTTTTTCGTTGGTAGTCAAAACGGATCGCTCCTTTTTATTGATGTAGACTAAGAATATCATACCACTTTCTTAGGAAATAATAAAGAGGGTAGACTTTTTCGCGATAAATTTTCAAAAAATTCAAAAATTTCCGCGCAAAAAGGCCCGAAACCCCTTGACGCGTTTGTTATAATGATATTAGCAGTTAACCACATATATTGCTAACATCTGTGAACATTTGAATAGAGGTAACAATCATGGCAGAAAACAAGACCAAGATCGACATTTTCTCCGGCTTTTTGGGTGCCGGTAAAACCACGCTGATCAAAAAGCTGATTCAGGAAGCTTTCAAGGGTGAGAAGATCGTCCTGATCGAGAACGAGTTCGGCGAGATCGGCATCGACGGCGGCTTCATGCGTGAGGCCGGCATCCAGGTCAATGAGCTGAACTCCGGCTGCATCTGCTGCAGCCTGGTGGGAGACTTCCGCGAGGCCCTGAAGAAGGTCGTCGAGACCTACCATCCCGACCGCATCCTCATCGAGCCCTCCGGCGTCGGAAAGCTGTCTGATGTGACCCGCGCCGTTGAGGGCGTGGCCGAGACCCTGCCTGTCGTGCTGAACAGCTTTGTCACCGTGGCCGATGTGAACAAGGTCAAGATGTATATGAAGAACTTCGGTGAGTTCTATGATGACCAGGTCAGCCATGCCTCCTGCATTATCCTGAGCCGCACCGGCAACGCCGGCGAGGAGAAGATCGCCGCCGCTGTCGCCATGCTGGCCGAGAAGAACCCCACCGCTACCATCGTGACCACCGATTGGACCGCCCTGACCGGTGCCCAGATCGTTTCCGTTATGGACGGCAAGCGCGATCTGGTGGCTGAGCTGCTGGCCGAGGCCAAAGCTTCCAACGAGGCCCACGCCGATGAGGACGAGCACGAACACCACCATCATCACCACCATGACGAGGATGGCGACGAGCATGAGTGCTGCCACCACCATCATGACGACGATGATGATGACGATGAGCACGAGCACCATCATGAGCATGGCGAGCATTGTTGCCACCATGACCACGACGAACACGATCACGACCATGACGACGATGATGACCATGATGAGCATCATCACGAGCATGGCGAGCATTGCTGCTGCGGCCATCATCACCATCATCATGACCACGACGCCGACGAGATCTTCACCAGCTGGGGAAAAGAGACCGCCCACAAGTACAGCCGCGAGGATCTGGACAGCGCCCTGGAAAAGCTGGACAGCTGCGCTTACGGCATGATCCTGCGCGCCAAGGGCATCGTCGATGGCGGCGACACCTGGTATGAATTCGACATGGTTCCCGGCGAGCATGAGATCCGCGCCTGCGGCCCCGATGTCACCGGCAAGCTGTGCGTCATCGGCTCTGACCTGAAGGAGCACGAGATCGCCGCGTTGTTTCACGTCTGATATTCAAACGCAATTTATCTCCGTGCGGGCAGACCTGCTTTGACCGCATGCTTCACGATTTACCGAAAGGATTTCCACCATGGCAAAACAGATCCCGGTTTACCTGTTTGTTGGTCAGCTGGAAAGCGGCAAGACCAAGTTCATCCAGGAAACAATGGAAGACCCCAACTTCGACTCCGGCGACAAGACACTGCTGCTTGTCTGCGAGGAGGGCGAGTTGGAATATGATCCCTCGCGCTTCGCTTTCGGCGGCGTGCATGTCGCCCAGATCGAGGACAAGAGCGAGCTGACCCCCGAAAACCTGACCGCGCTGGAGAAAAAGTCCGGCTGCGGCCGTGTCATCATCGAGTACAACGGCATGTGGCTGGTGCAGGAACTGTACGACGCCATGCCGGATAACTGGCTGGTGTACCAGTGCCTGGCCACCGCCGACGGCACCACCATCAAGACCTACGCCGGCGACAACGCCATGCGCGGCCTGCTGCTGGACAAGCTGCGCGGCAGCGAGCTGCTGGTGGTCAACCGTGCCGAGGCCGTGAACGACGACGAGAGCCGTCAGCTCATCCACAAGCTGGTGCGCCAGGCCAGCCGTCGCTGCGACATCGCCTATGAGTTCAAGGATGGCAGCGTAGCCTACGATGACATCCCCGACCCGCTGCCCTTCGACATCAATGCCCCGGTCATCGAGATCCCGGAGGAGTTCTTTGGCGTGTGGTACATGGATTGCATGGATGACCCGAAGAAATACGACGGCAAGACGGTGAAATACCTGGCCCAGGTCTGCCAGACCCCGCAGGCCGGCAAGGGTGCCTTTGTGCCCGGCCGCTTCGCCATGACCTGCTGCGTGCAGGACATCCAGTTCGTCGGCATGCCCTGCAAGTACGACGACTATAAGTCGCTGGAGCAGCGCAGCTGGATCACCATCACCGCTAAAATCAACGTGAAGTACCACCCCATCTACAAGGGCCAGACCCCTGACTCCACCGGCCCGGTGCTGACCGCCCTGTCTGTGGAGCCTGCCGAAAAGCCCGCCCAGGATGTGGTCATGTTCAGCTGATTACCTTTACGTTATAATAAGTTTTACCCCCCCCTGTCTGCGCAGAAACGCGTCCGGCAGGGGGATTTTTGTTGTATATAAAATGTTGCGGGGCTGGTGTTTTGCGTCGAGTTATGTTATGCTAACCTTGACGTGGCAACCTTGAGGAGGGTTCGCATGAATGTACTGGTCAAAGAGGGCGTTTTAGGCGCCATTTTGCTGATTGTGGGCGTGTTTGACCGCCTGTATATTGATTGGTACTGGGTGGGCCGCACCAAAGTGTGGATCATCCCCGGCACCGAGGACCTGATGCCCTGCATGCCGCAAAGCGACAGAGGGGCCCGACGTGTAAGCTGGTGGCATAGCGCAATCGTGTGGAGGGATTGCAGCCTTACGGTGTAGACCGATTTACAACGCAGACGGGACGATCCCTCAGTCAGCCTCGCTGACAGCTCCCTCACAGAGGGAGCGTTTTGCTCGTCACTGTCATAAATCATTCATAATCTATACAATTCATCCCCGGTGATAAAAAACTTATCACCGGGGATTTTTTGCTGATTGTAAGCAGGGCACCCGCGGGCTATACTATAAGCATCCCAAGCAACAACACCCCAAAAACAACGTAAGCATGAAACCTAAGGAGGTTTTTGTATGTATTATTCCAGCGGTAATTATGAAGCTTTTGCTACCCCCAAAAAGCCCGAAGGCGTCGACGCCAAGTCCGCCTATCTGATCGGCAGCGGCCTGGCTGCACTGTCTGCCGCCTGCTTCCTGGTGCGTGACGGCCAGATGAAGGGTGAGCATGTCCACATTCTGGAAAAAGACCCCATCCCCGGCGGTGCCTGCGATGGCTATAAGTATCAGGACATCGGCTACGTCATGCGCGGCGGCCGTGAAATGGACAACCATTTTGAGTGCATGTGGGACCTGTTCCGCTCCATCCCCTCCATCGAGGACGAGAACCACACCGTGCTGGACGAGTACTACTGGCTGAACAAGGACGACCCCAACTACAGTCTCTGCCGTGCCACCGTCAACCGCGGCCAGGATGCCCACACCGACGGCAAATTCGGCCTGTCTGACAAGGGCGCTATGGAGATCCTGCAGCTGTTCATGACCCCGGATGAGAAGCTGTACGATAAAAAGATCACCGACTTCTTCGACGATGAGGTGCTGAACACCAATTTCTGGATGTACTGGCGCACGATGTTCGCCTTCGAGAACTGGCACAGCGCCCTGGAGATGAAGCGCTACCTGCAGCGTTATATCCACCATATCGGCGGTCTGCCTGATTTCACAGCCCTGCGCTTTACCCGCTACAACCAGTATGAGTCGATGATCCTGCCCATGGTCAAGTACCTGGAAAGCTTCGGCGTGCAGTTCCACTACAACACCAAGGTCGTCAACGTGGCCTTTGACTGCGCCGGCGGCAAAAAGCAGGCTACCCGCATCGACATCCTGCGCGATGGCCTGGAAGACTGCATCGACCTGACCGAAAATGACCTCGTCTTTATCACCAACGGCGGCTGTGTTGAAAATTCCACCATCGGCAGCCAGAACACCGCCGCCCCCTATCGCCCCGAAATCAAGGAGGGCGGCGGCTGGGACTTGTGGCGTAAGATCGCAGCCCAGGACCCCAGCTTCGGCCATCCGGATAAGTTCTGCTATGACCCGGAACTCTCCAACTGGATGAGCGCCACCATCACCACCCTGGACCAGAAAATCGTTCCCTATATCAAGAAAATCTGCAAGCGTGACCCGTTCAGCGGCAAGGTGGTTACTGGCGGCATTGTTACCGTCAAGGATTCCAGCTGGCTGCTCAGCTGGACGCTGAACCGCCAGCAGCAGTTCCGCGACCAGCCCAAGGACCAGCTTTGCGTCTGGGTCTACGGCTTGTTCAGCGATAAGCCGGGCGACTTCGTTAAGAAGCCGATGCGGGAATGCACCGGCAAGGAGATCTGCATGGAGTGGCTGTACCACATCGGCGTACCCACTGACCAGATCGAGGAGCTGGCGGCCAACAGCGCCAACACCGTGCCCTGCATGATGCCGTATATTGATGCCTTCTTTATGCCGCGTGCTGCGGGCGACCGCCCTGACGTAGTGCCCGAGGGTGCCGTGAACTTTGCCTTCCTGGGCCAGTTCGCCGAGACCGAGCGCGACACCATCTTTACCACTGAGTATTCCATCCGCACCGGTATGGAGGCTGTTTACACCCTGCTGAACGTCGACCGCGGCGTGCCCGAGGTCTGGGGCAGCGTGTATGACATCCGCTGCCTGCTGGATGCCACCGTGAAACTGCGCGACGGCAAAAAGATCACCGACATGGAGATGCCGCTGGTAGGCAAGCTGGCGCTGAAAGAGGCCCTGAAAAAGATTGAAGGCACCGAGGTGGAGAAGCTGCTGAAGGAGTATAATGTGATTTAAGCCCCTTATAAAAGGGAACAAGGCCCTGCCGAAAGGCAGGGCCTTGTTATTTGTGATGTTAACCGCGTGCGGCGATGCACTCGATCTCCACCAGGGCATTCTTGGGCAGGGCGGCGATCTGCACGCAGCTGCGGGCAGGATACTCGTGGAAATACTGGGCATAGATCTCGTTCACGGTGCCAAAGTCGCCCAGGTCCTGCACAAAGACCGTGGTTTTGACAACATTGTCCAGGGTCAGACCGGCTTCGGCCAGCACGGCCTGCAGGTTCTTCAGGGACTGATGAGCCTGTGCCACTACGCCCTCAGCCAGAGCGCCGGTGGCGGGGTCAATACCCAGCTGGCCGCTGCAGTAAACGGTGCTGCCGGTGTCCACGGCCTGCACATAGGGACCAAGCGCGGCGGGTGCCTTATCAGATACAATACGCTTCATACAAAACAACTCCCTCTTATAATATGAAGATGGCCCTATTGTACGCGCGTTTGGGTGAAAAGTAAAGCCTCTTTATTGCTTTTTTCGCCGGGCGGCCTTCATTACAACCATAACGGCAGCAAACACGACACCGGCGATGGCCCAGATGAACCAGCTGTACTGCGGCTGGCCGTTGCCGTAGGGACCGAAGGTGTAAAACAGGAAAATGGCTACCACCACTAGCCAGTAGGCGGCAGCAACCGCGCCGATGACCCCCTTGCGGGCCTTGGCGTCGCGGGTGAAGTCACCTTCCTCCAGCAGTTGGTCCATGGCATCGTGTACGGTGCCTGCCCATACAAACGCATACACACCGCAGGCCACCAGCACCATGAGCAGGCAGACGGAGAGCGCGGCAAAAAGGTCGGCATTGCACATCATAGCGGCAAACAGCGGCACGGCGGCCAGTATGCACAGCACGGTGCCGATGGTGTTGGCGCGGTTGTAATGGGCGGCAAAGGCATCACGCCGCTCCCGCACCAAGCCGGTTACGCCATACTCAGTGTCGATGGGGTCTTTTTCGAGAAATTCATACGGCTTTACCGCCGCGCCGCACTGCATAAACAGCACCACCGCCACGGCTACCAGCGCCAGCAGAATGCACAGCCCCAGCCCGGCGGCAAAATTCTCGCTGATGCCAAGCAGGTTATACTCGCTCAAAGCGCACAGCGCCAGCAGTGAAACCGGGCTGAGCACGCACAATGCCGTGGCCAGCGCCATTCTGGGCGCATTGGCGTGGGCTTTTTTCAGATAATCCCCTGCCTGTGTTAGCGTGACCCGGTGCAGGGCAGGGGTGTCATCCTCGGCGGTATATTCCGGCTCGCCCTGTTCCTCTTTTAATAAGTAGTCGGTGGTCACACCGAACAGACGGGCTAACTGCAAAATTTTGTCGATGTCGGGTACCGATTGGGCACCCTCCCACTTGGAGACCGATTGCCGGGTCACGCCCAGCTTTTCAGCCAATTCCTCCTGGGACCAGCCCGCTTTCTTGCGTAAGGTAATGAGTTTGTCAGCAAAGATCATGGGGAAAACCTCCTCTTGGTTGTTCGTGGTTGTTTTACTGTCTGCACTCTACCATTTTTCCCGGTTGCGGGGCAAGAAAGTGGAACTGGAAGTTTGTCAACGGGTAGTTGCAACTGCGATGTATCGTAAATTATTTTCTGCGCGACAGCGCCAGGGCCGAAAGCAGCACCAACCCGCCCAAAGCGCAAAGTCCTGCCCCGGCCAGGCCGGTTACATCGGCGATCAGCCCGATCAGCGGGCTGGCGGGGATCATCAGCACGCTGTAAGCCATGTTGTCAACGCTGATCAGCGTGGCCCGGCGGTCGCTGGGGATGGCATCATTGAACCGCTGCATCGCGTGCAGGAACCACACGCTCAACGATGCCTGCACCAGCATCGGCCCCACCAGGCAACCCCAGGCAGGCCCGGCCCCGGCCAACAGCACACCACCGCCGCAGACCAGGGCACACAGTCGGTACAGCGGGCGCAATTTCCCGGGATGCAGCCGCCGTGCCAGCGCTGTGCATACCATGGCGGCAGCCGAGGCCAGCAGGGGAGAGACGAACAGCCAGGAGGCATCCCACCCCAGTGTGACCAGCCGCTGCTGTACAAACATCGTGGTCAGGTAGCTGGGCAGCGAGATGATGGCATCCGCAGTGATCAGCCGCACCGCCAGCGGCGTAGTGCGCAGCACGGCAGCACTATCTGTGATATGGACGCGCAGCCGGGCGGCTATATCCGCAAAGGGATTCTGCTGCCGCGCAGCTTGGGCCTCGGTCACCAGAGGCTCCTGCAAAGTCAGCGCCGCCAGCAGCGAGCAAAAGCAGATCGCTGCATTGGCCAGGTAAAACCCGGCAAATTGCAGCACGTCGGAGAGTAAACTTGCCAGCGACCCCAGTGCTGTGGCCAGCTTTTGCAAAACCGAGATTTTTGCGTCAGCCTGCAAATATTCGTTTTCCCGTCCGGCAGTTTTCAGGCTGTCATAGGTCAGGGCCTCCAGCGTGCCGGAGATCATCGTGCAGGCCAGCGCTTTCAGTGCCATGACGGCGCATACAGCGGCCAGATTGGGAGAAACCGCCATCGTTACATCGGAGAAAATTTCAAACACAGCGCTGACGGCCAGATTCAGCCGCCGCCCCAGCAGGTCAGCGGCCACACCGCTGGGTACCTCGCACAGCAGACTGGTGAGGTGGAAAACAGCTTCGGCCAGACCGATCTGCGCCAGCGTAAAGCCCCGGGCGGCCAGCAGCGCCACCCAGACGGCATCGGTCAGCCGCAGGCAGGAGGTAAACGAGTACACGCGCACCGCGCGCAATTGCTTTGGTAAATTCATCGGGAACACCCTTTCTTTAGACATACAAGAAATAGGTGCCCAAAAATAAACGACCCCACAGCAAAGCTGCAGGGTCGATAGTGTACACTTCAACCTTGCTTTGCCGGGTCAGTTTTAAAAATGGGCACACTTCTAGCTCTGATTGCTTAAGGGTTTCCTTTTTTCTGAAAAAGAACACCAAAGCGCCAGCGCATGGGTGTGCCCTCCTTCCCGGTAAAATATAGGGTAACTATACCACGCCTGGTGTGCTTCGTCAAGTACTGCTTGACGCATCCGCCCTTTCGTGGTAAAGTAGGAATAATTTACGAATCACAGGTGAAAATGTGGAAAACTTCAAAAAAATCACAAAACAGCAGTCTCCTGCGCGCACCATCGCCTTTGGCTTTGCGGTGCTCATCTTCATCGGCGCGGCGCTGCTCTCGCTGCCCATCGCGGTGCGCGGGGCCGTGCAGCTGCCGGGGCTGGACGCTCTGTTTACCGCCACCAGCGCTGTCTGCGTGACCGGGCTGGTCACGGTGGACCCCGGCGATACCTTTACGCTGTTCGGCCAGGCCGTGCTGGCAGTGCTGATGCAGCTGGGGGGCCTGGGCATATCCTCGGTCAGCATGGGGCTGGCCATTGCGGCGGGGCGGCGCATCAGTTTCCGCGGCCGCAGCCTGGTGCGGGAGGCCCTCAACGTGGAAAGTTTCGGGGGCATGGTCAAGCTGGTGCGGTCCATTATGGCCATGACTCTGCTGGTGGAGGGCATCGGCGCGGTGGCCAGCTACCCGGTGTTTGCCCGGGACTATTCGCCGCTGCATGCCGCCTGGATCAGCGTGTTCCACGCGATCGCTTCCTTTAACAATGCAGGGCTCGATGTGCTGGGCGGCGGCCACAGCCTGATCCCCTACTGCAATAACCTTTGGCTGAACCTTGTCACCGATGGGATGATCGTCTTGGGCGGCATCGGCTTTATGGTGATGCTGGATGTACTGCGCTGCCGCGGGCGGTTCCGCAAGCTGACGCTGCACAGCAAGGTGGTGCTTTCCACCACGGCCGTGCTGATTTTGGGCGGTGCGATGCTGCTTTGGCTGACCGAGCCGATCAGCTTTTTGGCGGCGCTGTTCCAAAGCATCACCACCCGCACGGCGGGCTTTTCCACCATCGATATTGGTGCCATGACCAATGCCGGGCTGCTGGTGATAATGATCTTAATGTTCATCGGCGCGTCGCCTGGGTCTACGGGCGGCGGCATCAAGACCACCACCTTTTTTGTGCTGATGCAGGAGGTGCGCATCATCTTCTCCAAGCGCAGATTGGGTGCGTTCAGGCGCCGCCTGCCGGAGGAAAGCCTGGCCAAAGCCGCTACCATCACGCTGCTGGGCACCATCGTGGTGTTTGTGGGCACCTTCATGCTCTGCGTGCTGGAGCCGCAGCACAGTTTTGTGCAGCTGCTGTTTGAGCAGATCTCGGCCTACAGCACGGCGGGCCTGTCGATGGGCATCACCTCCAGCCTGCATGCCGCCAGCAAAGCGGTGCTGATCGTCACGATGTTCATTGGCCGCGTGGGTGCGTTCACGCTGCTGTCCCTCTGGGTCTCCCGCCCGGAGCCCAGCGCCAAATATACCGAAGAAGCCATTACGATAGGGTGATATACCCCGAGAGGCCCCCTCTGCAAGGGGGCTCCCGCGAAGCGGATGGGGAGAGACTTTACCCAAAGTGCAACTATGGTGATGTCTCTCCCTCCGTCTGCGCTGTCGCGCAGACACCTCCCTCGCAGAGGGAGGCAGAAAGGAATGATTAGATGAAAAAACAACTGAAAACCGACCTCTACGGTGTGATCGGCCTGGGACGGTTCGGCACGGCACTGGTGCAGACGCTGGCCGAAGCGGGCAAAGAGGTCATCGCCATTGATAAAAACGAGGAGAAGGTCAAGGCGGTGCGCCGCTATACCGACTACGCTTTTGTGGTGGATAACCTGAGCGAGGACGCCTTAAAGGAGACCGGCATGCAGAACTGCGGCACGGTTACGGTGTGCATCGGCGAGCAGGTGGACATCAGCATCCTGACCACGATGCTGGTCATCAAACTGGGCGTGCCCCAGGTCATTGCCAAAGCCGCCAGCGAGGTGCACGGCGAGGTGCTCAAGCACCTGGGTGCCACGGTGGTTTACCCGGAGGCCGACATGGCCGTGCGCATCGGCAAGCGGCTGATCTCGGGCAATCTTTTGGATTACATCGCTCTGGATGACGGCGTCGAGGTGCGCCGCATCGCCGTGGGCGGCAAGCTGCTGGGCCGCACCATCCGCGAACTGGACGTGCGCAAGGTTTACGGCATCAACATCATCGCCGTTGAGCGCGGCCACCGCACCGATGTGGAGTTTTCCGCGGATTATCGCTTTGAAGAAGGGGATACCGTATCGGTAGTAGGCAAGGTGGAAAAGATCGGCCGCTTTGAGCGGGCAATACAGGAATAAAAAGGCAAAAAGGCCCCCTCTGAGAGGGGGCTCCCGCGAAGCGGGTGGGGGAGAGACTTTACGTTGGCAGAAGTTTCAGGCTATTGCAAGGTTCTCTCCCTCAGTCAGCTTCGCTGACAGCTCCCTCCCAGAGGGAGCCTTTTTATGTTGCAATTAAATATTCAGTTCATGGTACACCGTTCCATCCAGTTCTTTCCACAAAAATTTTCCGCCCTCCAGCGTCAGGTAGCTGTGGGGGCTGTTTTCTTTGGGGAGGGAGACCGAGCCGGGGTTGAGGTAGAGGTTTCCCTCGCCAAACGCCTGCCAGGCGGGCACGTGGGTGTGGCCATGCAGCAAAATGTCGCCGGGCTGCAGCGGCGGCAGGTGGGCAGTGTTGTACACATGGCCGTGGGTGGCGTAAATCAGCCGCTCGCCCTCGGCCAGCACCGCATAATCTGCCATGATGGGAAAGTTCAGCACCATCTGGTCTACCTCGCCGTCGCAGTTGCCGCGCACGCAGAAGATGCGGTCCTTGCGCTCGTTCAGCATCGCCAGCACCTCTTTGGGGGCGTAGCCTTCGGGCAGGTCGTTGCGGGGGCCGTGGTACAAAATATCACCCAGCAAAAATAAGCGCGGGGCACCCTCGCGGTCCCAGGCGTCCAACAGCTGATGGGTATAGTAAGCGGACCCGTGCAGGTCCGATGCGATCATCAGTTTCATAAACATCACCTCGTAATTTTATTGTACAGGCTCTTTATAAGAATTGCAAGCCGTGGCTAACCATGTTATAATGCCAAGGAAAGGATGATGATTTTAATGGAAAGGATTCATGCTGAACGTATCGCCCGGGTGCGCACCGCGCTGGAAAGCTGCGGCCTGACCCAGATGATCGTATGTGACCCCAAGAGCGTGTGGTACCTGACCGGCGTAGCCGTGGAACCCTACGAGCGCCTGCTGGCCCTCTACCTGCCGGTAGCAGGCGAACCCACGCTTTTTTTGAATAAGTTGTTCAACGTGCCCAACCCGCCGTGCCAGGCTATCTGGCATACAGACACCGACGCGCCTGTTGAGCAAATTGCCGTCGTGGTGGATGCCGGCAAGCCGCTGGGCATCGATAAGGAATGGCCCGCCAGGTTCCTGATCCCGCTGATGGAAGCCCACCCCGCTATGCCGGTAAAACTGGCCAGCGATTGCGTGGATAACTGCCGCGCCTGCAAGGATGAGGCCGAGCAGGAGCTTATGCGCACGGCCTCCCACATCAACGACCTGGTCAACGAGGAAGCCAAGCACTACGTCAAGGCCGGCATGACCGAGCGCCAGGTGGCCGAGTTCATCGACGCCCGGTTCCGCGCCCATGGCTGCGAAGGCCCCAGCTTTACCACCATCGTATCCTTCGGCGCCAACGCCGCCGACCCCCACCACGAGCCGGACGACACCGTGCTGAAAGAGGGCGACTGCGTGCTGTTTGATATGGGCTGTGTGAAGGACCGCTATTGCAGCGACATGACCCGCACCTGGTTCTGCGGCCAGCCCACCGAGAAGCAGGCCGCCGTGCACGATCTGGTGCGCCGCGCCAACGAAGCCGCCGAGGCCCTTATCAAGCCGGGCGTAAAGCTGTGCGACCTGGACGCCGCCGCCCGTGACCTCATCACCGAGGCCGGTTACGGCGAGTATTTCAACCATCGTCTGGGCCACTTCATCGGCCAGACCGACCACGAGAAGGGCGATGTCAGCAGTGCCAACCGGACCGAGGTGCGCCCAGGCATGATCTTCTCCATCGAGCCGGGCGTTTACCTGCCGGGAGAGTTCGGCGTGCGTGTGGAGGACCTGGTCCTTGTCACCGAGACCGGCTGCGAAGTGCTGAACCACAACGATAAGCATTGGGATGTGGTTGGTAAATAAACAAAGCAAATACTTCTGTAGGGGTCGATGCCTGCATCGACCCGCGGGCGGATGGCGAGCATCTGCCCCTACAAATTGGTGATAAATTAAACGTAGGAGCAAACCATGAAAATACCTGCAAAAGGCTTTACCCACGGGGGCAAATTCCACGCGGATGACGTGTTCTCCACCGCCTTGCTGCAAATTGTGCGGCCGGACATCCAGGTCACGCGCGGCTTTGTGGTGCCCGATGATTTCGACGGCATCGTCTATGATGTCGGCGGCGGCATGTTCGACCACCACCAGGAGCCCCGCGAGACTCGCCCCAACGGCGTGCCCTATGCGGCGTTCGGCCTGCTGTGGCAGGTGCTGGGCGCCCAGCTGGTGGGCGAGCATCAGGCCCGCCTGCTGGACGAAAACTTCATCCAGCCGTTGGATCTGAACGATAACACCGGCGAGCAGAACTCTCTGGCTGACGCCATCGGCAGCTTCAATCCGCTGTGGGACTCGAAGGACGACCCGGACGAGTGCTTCTGGCGCGCCGTGCCGGTGGCCAAAAAGATTTTGGAAAACGAGATCGCCGCCGCCAACGCTGTCAACCGTGCCGACGACACCGTGCGCCGCGCCTATGCCAACATGAAGGACGGCATCGTGGTGCTGCCCGCCTACATGCCCTGGAAAAACGGCCTGTACAAGACCGATGCGCTGTTTGTGGTCTACCCCAGCCAGCGCGGCGGCTACAGTGCCCAGTGTGTGACCGACCACCGCACAAAACGCAGTAAACAGCCGTTCCCGCCCGCGTGGGCCGGTAAACCGGAAGCCCAGCTGCGCCAGATCAGCGGCCTGGGGCTGCGGTTCTGCCACCCCAGCCGGTTCTTGATTACGGCGGACGATAAAGAGACGGCCATCGAGGCCTGCCGCCGCACCCTGCGCGCCGCGGGCCGCAAGGTGAGCGAATGAGCGGGAAAAGCCTGCGGGGCCCGGCCCCCAGCCTGGCAGATGCCTGCCAGCCTGCCCCCGAAACCGCCTGGGTCTATCTGCTGCGCTGCCCGGACGGCAGCCTGTATGGCGGCTGGACCAACGACTTGGCCCGCCGCTTAAAGGCCCACCGCACCGGCAAGGGCGGGGCCAAGTACACCAAAAGCCACGGCGGCCCGGCCGTGCGCCTTGCCTATGCCGAGCGCTGCGCTGACAAAAGCGCGGCCTTAAAGCGCGAAGCCGCCATCAAAAAACTGCCCAAGGCTGAAAAAGAAGCCCTGGCGGCAAAGTGGGCGGCGGACAACCGTATCACCATCCGCATGGCTACCCCGGCGGACGGCGCGGCGGTGGCCGAGCTGTACAACTGGTACGTGCTGCATGGCACCCAGACTTTCCAGTACCGGCTTTCCACGGCCGAGGAGTACGCCGCCAACATTGCGGGTGTGCTGGAAAAAGCACCGTTTCTGGTGGCCATCACCCCGGACGGCCGCTTGCAGGGGTTTGCCTGCGCCCACCCCTGGCACAGCCGCGAGGCCTATGCCTGGAATGTGGAGGCTACCATTTATTGCGCGCCGGATTGCGTCGGCCAGGGGTTGGGCAAGCGCCTGTACACCGCCCTGCTGGAGCTGCTGCGGATGCAGGGCTACTATAACGCCTTTGCCATTGTGACCGGCGAGAACAAGGCGAGCCACGAATTCCACAAACGGATGGGCTTTACCAAAAGTTTTGTGGAAAAGCACAGCGGCTACAAGTTTGGCCGCTGGCTGGATGTGGTGTACTGGCAGTACCCGCTGCGCACCGGAGATGCCCCGCCGGAGCCGGTACGCTACCGGCTGACGGAGGCCGAGGCGGTTTCAATTCTGGAAAAAGTTAATTTGTAACAAAGCAAACCGGCACAGCGCCTTTTCTGTATAACAGAAAGGCGCTGTTTTTTGTGCAGTACAGAAAAGTTATCTTAATCATTAAAAATATTGGCTGATAAAGATTGACAAAACTTAGTGGGGGGGGGTATTATACATATATCTGGTATTTTATAGGTTTATTATATAAATGCCAAAAGAAGAAGGAAATACAGAATCAGAGATGAGGTAACCAAGCATGCACCTGAATGGAATTGCAAAGCGCATTACAGCGCTTGCCCTGGGCGCGGCACTGCTTACAGCCACTGCCCTGCCTGCGTTTGCCGAGGGCACACAGCCGATCAACGTAAAGTACACCTACAATGCCATAGACGGCACCACCTGGGAAAAGATCTCCCACGCAGACTTTGGTACCGAGACCAATGACGGCGTGGTGGACTACCTGGGCAACGGCAAAGTCGGCCCCTATGTGCAGGGTGCCAGCACCGAGAACAACGGCGACCGCGGCCAGTCCTACAGCTATGCGGCCGAGAGTTACGGCGATTGGGTCTACATCGGCACCATGTACGGCGGCCTGGGCGCAAACTCTATCCTGACCCGCGGCTTTGGCAACCTGGACCCCGAGGTCACCAAGGCGACCATCGATGTGATGTACAATGGCAACATGTACATCGGTGAGCCGGACGGCGTTTCCGCTGGCGGTATCCTGTACAAGTTCAACGTCAAGACCGGCGAGACCAAAATTCTGATGGCACAGTCTGCTGATGAGGGCGGCACGGGCGTGATCAACATCCTGCGCGGCTCTACGAAGATCGGTGACAAGCTGTACTTTGTCGGTATGACCATCGACCGCAAAACTCCGGGCCTGACCGAACAGGAGTATCAGACCGCGATTGCCCTCCAGAGCGGCTTCCCCTGCGTCTACGAGGTTGATCCGACCCAGGGCGATAAGATCACCCGCATCTACGACTGTGGCGTTGAAGATATCAATGATTACCGCAAACTGACCTCCGCAAACGGCGCAACGTTGGCGGACATCAATAAATGGTACTTCACCTCCACCCGTGCCATTTCTACTTACACCAACAGCAAGAACGAGACCGCACTGATTGCAGGCGGCCTGAACGCGGACGAGGGCGCTTTCCTGGCAGCTTCCAACAATCCCTCTGCCGGGCAGGATACCTTTACCGAGATCCTGGGCAAGGCCGAGTTTGACAGCTTGGGTGTGACCCCGGCCTGCAAGCGCGGCGATGTCAATGGCGGCGGCGGTATCTACCAGGTGCTGCAGTTCAACGATAAGCTGTATGTTGTTGTCTGCGTGGGCAACGAAGCCTCTCAGAATCCGGACAACGGCATGAAAACCTCTTTCGCCATTGTGCGCGGCGAACTGACCGGCACCGATGCCACCAAGCGCGAGAACTGGCATTGGTCTGTGCTGGCTGGCAACACCGAGGGTGAGGGCGATGCCAAGGCAAAATATGCTTACGGCATGGACCCGGAGCGCGTCAGCGCCGGTGCCTGCACCCTGCAGGTCTACGGCGACTACCTGTACATCGGCGACTACAACGATGTCAGCAGCGCTTTGCAGAACATGGTCACCAAGAAGAACTTCCAGACCCTGTACACCAACCTGCAGCAGTCCATCAACCTCTACCGCATGGACAAGAATGAGAATGTGGAAAAGGTCGTGGGCGACCCGACCGAGGCATTCCCCACCAGCCTGACCGGCGCTGGTTCCGGCTATGGCACCCACATGACCCAATATACTTGGCAGACCGCCGTGCATGAGGGTAAAATGTACCTGAGCACGATGGACGAGACCACCTTGCTGGAGCCTATCGCCCAGTTTACCAACGGTGACCTGCTGAACATGAGCGCCGAGGAATGGCGGAAACAGATCAACTACCTGCGCGTTCTGCTGGAGCTGATTGCCAAGAAGAGCGATGACAGCGCATCCGGTGTGGCCATGTTCGCCCAGAATGAGGCAGCTACCCCGGAGACCGCAACCCCCGAAACTGCCACCTATGCAGCCCCCACCACCCCGGCCAACCGCAGCGAAGCCCTGGCTCTGGTGAACGCCGCTGTGGCCGCTGCCAACGAGCATGCTGCCGACGCCGTTTCTGTTTACGAAGCCCGCACCGAGCAGCCAGTCACCCTGACCGAGGAGCAGACCAACGAACTGGCCGATGCCCTGGTGGACGGCGAGTATATCCTGAACTCCCTGGACGAGGATTCCTCCGCCCCGCTGTTTGATATGAACAGCCTGATGGCGGACTTGACCGATCTGGTCGACACCACCGAGGTGGAAGAATTCGTTGAGTACTACGGTGAACTGATCGATGCTTTGGGTGACATTGCAGACCAGCTGCCCCCGAACTTGAAAGCCCTGTATGAGCTGTTGCTCCAGGTCGCCACTAAGGAAAACATGATCTATCTGGTCAAGTGTCTGCCCTACCTGAAGGACTCCGAGGCTGGTTTTGACCTGCTGACCTTTACCAACAACGCCGACGGTTCTGTTACGATGGAGCCTGTCACCCGCACCGGCTTTGGTGACCGTTACAGCCACGGCTTGCGCGTCTTTGCCGAGACTACTGATTACTTCATCATCGGCACGGCCAGCCCGTTCTATGGCAGCCAGCTGTGGCGCACCAAGAACACCGCTGTCAAGCCCGAGCCGGCTCCCAGCGAGAAGCCTGCCGCTACTCAGAAGCCCACTACCGTGACCGCTACCGCGGCAGAGACCACCGCACCCGTGGCTAAGACCACCGGTGTTATCCCGCAGACTTCGGATGATATGCCTATTGTCCCGCTGGCGGTTGCCTGCCTGGGTGCTTTGGGTGCCTTTGGCGTGGCCTTTGCCCTGAAAAAGCGTAACCACCAGTAACCCGAACCGCAATTTCCCATAAAGCTGAATCAGCTTTTTCTGCATGCTGACGTCCCCGTCGTTGCCCCAAGCAGCCGACGGGGACGTCTTTTTTTGCCAATTAACTAAAATGGCCGCTTAAACATTAGCTAAATTCGGGTTGACCTGCCCGAGACCGGGGGAGTATAATACAGGTACATGCAAACCGTAGGGTATCCACCCCTACCATTTTGCCTGGACGCTGGCTCCCGGCGAAAGCTTCACCGCGCCGGAAGCCGCCTTTATAGCAGCACCGGCTTTGTGCTGCACACCCTGGGCTTGCCCCTGTGGGGGGGACTACGGCGAGGTGCCCCCAAAAGATCTTCTATTTAAAAAAGGAGCAACCTGTTTATGGCAATCATCAAACTGACCCCCAGCTGCAAAGACTACCTGTGGGGCGGCAGCCGTCTGCGCACCGATTTTGGCGTGCAGAGCGATCTGGACCCGCTGGCCGAAGCCTGGGTGCTCTCCTGCCACCCGGACGGCCCCAGCTACCTGCCCGACGGCACCACCCTGGCTGATTATGCGGCCGCTCACCCGGAAGCCCTGGGCACCGATTGCGCAAAATTTGAACAGTTCCCGGTTTTGACAAAATTTATCGATGCAAAGAACGATTTGTCCATCCAGGTACACCCCTTCAATGAGTACGCACTGAAAAATGAGCACCAGTACGGCAAGACTGAGATGTGGTACGTGCTGGATTGTGAGCCGAACGCCTTTCTGTACTATGGCTTTGACCATGAGATCAGCAAAAAGGAATTTGCCGAGCGCATCAAAAACAACACCCTGACGGAGGTTTTGAACGCCGTGCCTGTGCACAAGGGGGATTGTTTTTATATCCCGTCGGGCACGCTGCATGCCATCGGCAAGGGCATCGTGGTGGCCGAGGTACAGCAGAACTCCAACGTGACCTACCGCGTTTACGACTACGGCCGCGTCGGTGCCGACGGCAAGCCCCGAGCCCTGCATGTGGAAAAGGCACTGGATGTGACCCTGTGCACCCCGCCGGTAAAGCATGATTTTGGCGAACATCTGGCCCAGTGTGAGTATTTCACTGTGGATGCCAGAAACGGCGCCTTTGAGGGCGTGGCGGACGAGAAAAGCTTTGTTTCGCTGCTCATCACCGATGGCGAAGGCACCCTGACCAGCGGCGGCGAGACCGTGGCTGTGAAGAAGGGCGAGAGCTACTTCCTGCCCGCCGCCAGCGGCCCCTACGCCGTGACCGGCACCTGCCAGACGCTGGTGACGACCGTATAACGGAATAGATTTAAGAGATTTAGGGACAGCCCGTACTGCAGAAAACAGTGCGGGCTGTCTTTTTGCTTTGTGATGCAAAAAGGTGAACCGAAATAAGGATACTGCCGAAAAACGGCGAATTTTTGATTGACATTTTTTGACGGGGGGGGGTAAAATTATCTCAAATTGCGGAGTACATCGATAAATTATGGATGTGCGGATTAACTGACCGCAAAGAAGGAGGAAACCATGAAAAAACGTATTGCAAGTCTGCTTCTTGCGCTGCCGCTCTGCCTGACCCTGCTGCCGACCACGGCACTGGCAGAAGACGAAGCAGCGAGTGACCGAACCGTCATTGCTACAGTGGAGGATTTGCAGCAGTTTGCCCGTGCGGTGGATGCAGGCGATTATGACGGCAAAACGGATGCTGTGGTGGAACTGGCAGCTGACCTGGATTTGACGGGAATCGAATGGACGCCGATTGGATCAACGGTGAATGCGGACGGTGAAGTAGAGCACTGCTTCAGCGGCAAATTCTACGGCAATGGCCACACCGTAAGCAACCTGGATCTTTCGGATGTGTATGGGGCAACGGTTCTCTGCGGTTTTTTTGGCGATATTGAAAATGCTGAGATTTCCAGCCTGACTGTGCAGGGAACGATCAACGTTAATTCCGAGCGGGAGTATACGTATTACGGTGCGATTGCCGGTTTTGCTGGCGGCTGCACAATTTTTGACTGCACGGCAGATGTGTCGTTTACCAATAACGAAAATCTTGTGTACGGTATGATAGGACTGTGTGGCCAGGCAAGCGATACGGTGATTGATTACTGTCGGAATACAGGTGATCTGCTGCTCACGGGGGACGCGGGCAGCCTGTATGCAGGTGGTATTGTTGGCTTTGCAGATGGTGACAGCGAGATTCGCTATTGCGTAAATACGGGTGAACTGTCGCTGGCGGCCAGTCATGGCGGCGGAATTGCTGGTCAGCTGGCGGGTAATGCAAAGGTCATCAACTGCTATGCAACAGGAAAACTGACGCCCTACGGCAAGGGAACGGAGGATCTTGGCGGTATTGTAGGTACGGCAGGCGGCAGCGCTGGCAGTGCAGCAATCCAGCATTGCTACTTTGCCGGTGAAATGGATATGAGCCAGTATACGGCCAGCGCCCCGTATGGTCGCTTGGGTGCAATTGCTGGTTCGGCGAAAGAGACAACGGCTTTTGAGAACAACTACTATGCAGAAAGCAACGAGGTTACTGCCTGTGGTAAGGGCGTAGAAGCCGGTAAAGCCAGAACCTATGAAGCTATGTGCAGCGAGGATTTTTATAACGAACTTACAGCAGGCGGTGGCCAGTATCAGTATAATACGCCGAGTACGCCTGTGCTGCCTGCGCCGAAATACATGGTCACCTTTGTTGTGGCACCTGCTGATATGACGAATGTTGTTATCACGGTGAACGGAGAACCTGTAGAGGAAAACGCAGAACTGGAAGCCGGTATATACACCGTTACCGTTGCGGCGGATAACTGTGAAACTGTCAATAAAGAAATTACGATTACTGCGGATAGGGCAACCCACACCCAGCAGTTGGAACTGCGCTATCTGGATGCGGATTATAGCAAAGTAGAGGCAGCCATTGCTAAGGCCGAAGCGCTGAACAAGAATGAGTACAAAGATTTTACCAAGGTGGAAGAAGCTGTAAACGCAGTAGTGCGCGGCAAGAATATCACCGAGCAGGCGGAAGTGGATGCAATGGCAAAAGTCATTGAGGATGCCATCGCGGCGCTGGAGAGAAAACCTGCCAAGTCCACCCCGACAGCAACGGCCAAACCTGTAACTGTGTCTGCACAGGCGGAAGCTGTGAAGGAAACTGCGGCGGTAAGTTCTGTCATCCCGCAAACGGGAGATAATTGGAACAAAGAGCTGCATATCAGCCTGTTTGTCCTCAGCGGTTTTGCGCTGGCAGGCACAGCGGTTCTTAAAAACAGAAAACCGCATAAGTAAAAGAATAGCTAAAGACGGACAGCCCGTACTGCAGAAAACAGTGCGGGCTGTCTTTTTTTGTGTGAACCTGCGTGCGACGTTTTTTCCCCGTTGGCGGAGGTATACTCAGCCTTGAAATCAGCGGACGGCTTGTCCCACAGGCCGCCCGGATCAAACGGGGGAGGAACCGCCATGAACAAACGTCTGTTGGCAGGGCTTATGGCCTTTTGCCTTGCGGCTGGGGCCGCCAATGCCGCTTTTGCTGAGGACCCGCCATTATCGGGACCGCTACATACCGAGATCGCCACCAGCGAGACCGCCGCCCCGGCAGAGCCGACACCTGTGCCGCCCGGCCCGGCCGAGGAGGACCCGGCAGGGGAGAACGCGACCGGGGACGAGCTGTACACACCCACGCCAAGCACGACACCGGCAACCACCGCCACGCCTGAAAGCGCCGACCCGCCGGATGACGAGGATGAACCGGCAGTGCAGGCGGTGACGCTGCGCAGTGTGAAGATACAGGATAACATCAAATCTACGGGCGAGCTGGTAGCGGTCGTCAACGGACAAAGTGACCCGGTGGACGGCGTGACCTACACCTGGTATCGCAGCAAGACCGGCGCGGATGGCAGCTGGCAGCAGGTCACGGGCCAGGCCGTCAATGGTTCAGACAAGAACCTGACCGCCGAACACCCCCACGCGCTGAACGCCGCGCTGGATACGCTGCTGGCCCGCCAAAGCGACCCCAGCGCCGCCGACACCGACCGCTACCATTATAAGGTGGATGTCGCCTCCGGCAGCAGTACCCTGCAGGCCGAGGCTCAGGTAAACTATTATGTGCAGCTGCAAAACGGCAGCTTTGAGTACCCGGTGGTCAGCGACGGTAATTTTGCAAGTGACCGTTTTTGTTACCCGAACGACCATCAGCGCGCCCACTTTTTGCAGACGCGGGATGCGGAAACGACCAGCAGCATTTACTGGTATACAACTACCGAGTGCAATCGCTGGGGCGATGGTGTCAAGGGAAAATTTATCGAGATTGCCGACGCGACCACGACCGTTTATACGGACACTGTTATTACAGGATGGGACCGCAAGGGTAATGCGATAAAAGAAACTTACACAGACCCCAACGACGTGACTCAGGCCTACGCCATCGGCAAGGCCTACGATGGCGGCCAGTTTGCCGAACTGAACTGCCAGGCTTACGGCGCCCTGTACCAGGACGTGCTGACCGTGCCCGGCGCAACCTTAAACTGGAGTCTGGCCCACGCGGGTCGCGACGGCACTGACACGATGGCCCTGCTGATCGCTCCGATGGATGTGGCCCAGGACATCACCGACGCGCTGAAAAATAAGACCACCCGCGCCGCCATCCAGGAAGCTCTGAACGGCAGCATCACGGTGAACGGCGTGAATGTGCCCATCCGCAACTACATTGTGGACGGCAATATCTCGGATGGCTGCACCGCATGGGGCGTACACAACGGTACCTACACGGTCCCGGCGGGGCAGTACGTCAGCCGGTTCTTCTTTGTGGCGGTGGCCAGCGCCAGCGGCGACAGCGAGGAGGGCCTCAAGCGCGGCAACCTCATCGACCGCGTCTGGTTCAGCACCGACCCTGTGCCCCCGGCTGTGGGCAGCGGCATCCTGCGCGTTACCAAAACGCTGCTGAAAACCGACGGTACTGCCCTGACCGATGCCGAGCTGATACAGGCTAAAGAAAATCTGCACTTTACCGTGGTCAACTCGGACCGCCAGATCGTGGGGGACTTCAGCGGCAGCACGATGCAAGCGGATAGCATCAACCCCAACGTGCTGCAATACACGCTGGAGCTGCCCCTGACGGACAGCAGCGGCAACACCTACAACTACGCTGTGACCGAGACCGCCCGTGGTGAACCCACAGGTTACGATTGCACGCTGGTACGCACCGTAAAAGACGGCGGCGTGTGGACAGACGTGACTGATACACCGATACACAGCGGCATTGCACTGACCGCCCAGGCGGCAACAAATATCCGGTTTGAAAACACCTACGCCCGCGCCACCGGCAGCCTGACCATCACCAAGCAATTGCCCGACGATGCCGACGATGCCCTGCAAGCCGACTTCGCCGAAACAGTCAACACCTTTACGATCGCATCCGTTGCCGCAGGCAGCTACACGCCGCAGTATAGCGCGGGCGCCCGCCCGGCGGATGCCCCGGCTGCCGTCAGCCCGGACGCGAGCGGCCGCCTGACGCTCTCCATCAAAGGCGCAGGCAGCGTGACCCTGCCGGGCCTGGCCCCCGCCGGCTACACCGTGACCGAATCCGCCGCGCCGAACCTGACCAACTACTACCTGACCACTCCCACCGCCGACCGAACCCAATCGCTGGATGTCACAGCAGGTGGCACGGCCGAGGCGCACTTTACCAACACCTACGAACCCTACCTGTCCGTCACAATCACCAAAAAAGTGGTGGGCGATATGGGCGATACTACGAAAAACTTCTCCTTCACCGCCACGCTGGACACCACCCAGATCCGCCAGGGCAGCGCCTACACCACGGCGGGTGACGGCGCGGCGCTGACCGACACCGGCTTCACCCTGCGCAGCGGCGGCAGCGTCACCCTCACCCACCTGCGCGCGGACCAGACCCTCACCCTGACTGAGACCGACCCCGGCGACCACACGGTCAGCTGGCAGCTCAACGGCGACGACGGCCCCACCGGCGCAACCTGCACGATACAAGTGCCCCGGACCCAGCCCGCCGAGATCACCTGCATCAATACCCGCAACGTGGGCATTCCCACCGGCCTGCACACCGGCGCGGCGCCCTACCTGGCACTGGTCGGCCTGTGCTGGCTGGGCTGGCGGCTGCTGCGCTGCAGGGAGGTGTGACCCATGCCGCGGGAAGACCTTCTGACCACTGATAAAGAAAAAGCACGTGCCAAAGCGGAAATTCGACGCTTCCTTACCCGCCTGGCGGTGTTCGCCGCGCTGTGCGGGGTGCTGTTCGGGGTCGTGTTCGGGCTGGCGGTGGTGCCGGGCAGTACCATGGTACCCCGCCTGTGCGGCGGCGACCTCGTCCTGTTCAGCCGGTTCGAGCGTGGCACCGCGGCCGGGCAGGTCGTGCTCTACCGGCAGGACGGCACGCTCCGCCTTGGGCGCATCGCGGCGCGTGGCGGCGATACCGTCACTGTGACCGACACCGGCGCGCTCATCATCAACGGCAGTACGGTGGCTGAGCCGGACATCACCACCCCCACCCAGCCGGTCGAGGGCGGCCCGGACTACCCCGTCACCCTCGCGGAGGGCGAGCTTTTCCTGCTGTGCGATGCCCGCACCACGGGGGCGGACAGCCGCCTCTACGGCCCCATCCCACAGCGGCAAGTGCTGGGCACGGCCCTGGCCGCCCTGCGCCGCAGCGGGCTGTAAACCCTGCTGCAACCCCAACGAAAGCAACATAAATCCATGTTGGAAGAGAGGAACCACCTATGAAGATCACCTACATTTCCCGCGCCAAATTCGGCAAATTTACCGCTGCCATCGCTGCGGCTGCCCTGCTGGCAGGTACCGCAGCGCCCGGCGTGCTGGCCGCGGATTACACCGCCCAGCTGACCAAAACCATCGACATGACCGCCGCCCCCGGCGCAGGCGTGCCCCACGGCAGCATCACCTTTACGGTCGGCACGGTCGCGAACCTGCCCTCCTGGGCGGCTGGCACTGCCGTCAAAGGCACGGCCGCACAGATCAAATCCACCGAGCTCACCGCCGCCTTTACGGGCGGCACGGCCAACACCGTCACGGTCCCTTTCACCTTTGACAGCGACGACTTCACCGCCCCGGGCGACTACATCTTCTCCCTCACGGAGACAGCTGCCGGCATCACCGGCCTGACGCAGGACACCGCCGCCCGCTACATCGTGGTGCGGGTGGTCAACACCGATCCCACCGCGCCCACCGGCGCCCTGCGCATCTCGGACATCAACATCGTCAACGCGGACGGCACGGCCAAGGCGGACGAGATCACCAACACCTACACCGCCTACGGCCTCTCGGTGGTCAAGCACCTCAGCGGCAACTTTGCCAATGCCGGCGACGAGTTCACCTTTACCATCGCGCTGGACGACCCGGACGAAACGCCCCACGCCAGCTCGGTCACGGTAAAAACCGGCGGAGAATCGGCAGATTTCTCCACCATCACCGGCGACACCGTCGCTTTCAACGCGGACGGCACCGCTGAAGTCAAAGCCGACATCACCGGCGGCGAAAAGATCGAGGTCACCGGCCTGCCCGCTAACACGGGCTACACCATCACGGAATCCGGCGATACAGCGTCAAGTTACACCACCACCTGGGACGGCATCACCAAAACCGGCAGCGACGACAAAACCTCGGACGCCCAGACGATGGCCGCCGCGGACAAGACCATCACGGTCACCAACAGCCGCACCGCGCCCACGCCCACGGGCCTGCTGCTGGACGCTGCGCCCTACGGCGCCATGCTGCTGGCGGCGGGCACGGGCAGCGTGTTGCTGCTGCGTAAACGTCGTAACAGCGACGAATAATGCTGCTGGCGGCAAAACTGGCGCGGTGGGGTGACCGGCTGCTTACGCTGGCGGCGGCACTGCTGCTGGGGGCGCTGGCGCTGTTTGGGGCGTGGTCGCTGTGGGACATCGCCGCCACACGCCGCGCGGCCCTGCCGGAGCAGACGCTGCGGTTCAAGCCGCTGGCCGCCGCGCCCGCGGACAGCCCCGGCTTTGCCGAGCTGCGCGCCCTCAACCCGGACGTCTGCGGCTGGCTCACGCTGGACGGCACCCGCATCGACTTTCCCGTCGTGCAGGGGGCGGACAACATGGTCTACGTCAACACCGACGTGTACGGAGATTTTTCGCTTTCTGGCGCGATATTTTTGGACTCGCGCTGCCCGGCGGACTTCACCGCGCCCTACAGCATCGTCTACGGTCACCATATCGAGGACGGCGGCATGTTCGGTGACATCGTGCAGTTTACCCAAAGCGATTACTTTGCCGCACACACCACGGGCACACTGATAACAGACGATACAGCGTATAATATTGCGTTGTTCGCCTGCGTGCGGGCCGACGCCTACGACCCCGTGCTCTACGACCCCGCCCAAAGCCCGGACGCACTGCTGGCCTACATCAAGGCGCACGCGGTGCAGTACCGCACGCCGGGCAGCGGGCCGGTGGTGGCCTTTTCCACCTGCACCGAGGCCGCCACCAACGGCCGGGTGCTGCTGTTCGGCCAGCTGCTGCCCCAAACGTAAAAGGAGGAAATAAGGATGAATAACGCCCAAAAACGCACATTGCGCCGCATAATAATAGAGGTCGCACTGCTGCTTTTGCTGCTGCCGCTGCAAGCCCGCGCGGCGGAGTACAAATGCACAGCCGAGCTGCCCGTCGAGGTCCGCACCTCGGGCGCGGCCACGGCCGAGCGGTTCACCATCACCCTTACGCCCGAGGACGGCGCCCCCGCCCCCGCGGCGGACACGGTGCAGGTCAAAGGCAGCGGCACGGCCGGCTTTACGGGGCTGACCTACACCGCCCCCGGCGACTACCGCTACACGGTGCGCCAGTGCGCGGGCGGCACGGCGCACATGACCTACGATGCCACGGTATACACGGTGACGGTGCGGGTGACCAACCAGCCGAACGGCGGCCTGGGGGCCGAGATCTGGGCCACGGGCGGCAGCAGCGAAAAGACCGGCCTGCTGTTGTTCCAGAACCGGTACGACCCGCCCGCCGCGCCGACGCCCACGCCTGCCCCGGCAAAAACTACCCCGGTCCCCGCGCACCCCGCGCCCAAGTCCGCCCTGCCCAAGTCCGCCCTGCCCCAAACCGCCGACCCCGTGCCGGTGACCCTGCTGGCCACGCTGGCCGTGCTCTCTGCCGGTGGGCTAATGGGTCTATATTATAATAAGTACGGGAGAAAGGAGAGAAAATAATAATTTAGGCAAAAGGCTCCCCTTCGAGGGGAGCCTTATCCCCGCCCCCGGCCCTCGACCGGGGGCCTTTTTGTGTATCCCACTAAAATTTTACTAAACCCTACAAATTGTGGTGCGATGCGCTAAGCTCTACTATTACCACAAGTCATTCACAAATTGCCGCAAAGTTGGCGGAATAATTGTGCATTTTTACGGCGAACAAAATGTGCGCAACTCTTGAAAAAATTTTTAATTTGGTGTACTATTATAGAAACTATCGTAGCAAAATGTGCGCTGGGATAGACTTTACTAGTGGAGATACGGGAATTTTGAGTAAAAAAGCATTTAAATTTAACAAAACATTACTTTGTGTACTAATTTTGGCGGCGGCCCTGTTGCTGGCTGGCTGCGGCGGGGCAAAGTCTACCCGTGCAAAAGCGGACGAGACCGTGCACACCGCGCTGTTTGATTTCACCTGCGGTCAGCCGGAAACGATCGAAAAGTTCGGTAATATCGCAATCCCTGAGGGGGACAAGCTGGTACAATTTCACATCTCTGTGACCAATACCAGCGATGAGACTTACGACATTTTCAAGGACGATTTTCAACTGCAATGGGGCGATGGCGACAACGATTTCGGCGTTGCGATTTACCCTGTTACGCCTGAAATGTTCCCGAATGATACTAAGCTGGAACCTGGTGCCACGGTTGAAGGCAATATGCTGGTTGCCGTGCCCAGCGATACCGCCACGTTGACTGTCGCCTATCAGGAAGTTCTGGGCAACGGCAACGATGGCAACAACTTCTTTGTGGATCTTAGTTTATGAAACAACGCACCAAAGCACTTTTAGCGGCGGTCATCTCCGGCGCGGCCTTTGCAGGGCTGGTCGGCGGGCTGATCTTCTGGCTTCCCTCTTATAAAGAGAAAAAAGAGATGGAAGCCATCAAGCCCGTGGAGACTACCGCACCCCCCACGGACGAACCCGAAGCGACCCCTGACCCGGCCGCCGAGGAAGCCGCCCAGCGGGCCAAATACGCCGATCTCATTGCCCGCAACCCCGAGTTCGCAGGCTGGATCGAGATTCCCGGCGTGGACATTGACCTGCCTATCCTGCAAACCACCGATAACTACTTTTACTTATACCACGACCTGGACCGCGCCGATGATAAGCGCGGCATGCCCTTTGCGGATTATGAGTGCGACATGAAAAATGGCCGCCACATCATCCTGTATGGGCATAACATGGGCGTTAATAATACCGACCGCTTCTCCAACCTGCAAAAGTACCGCGATGCCGATTACTACACCGCGCACTCCTACTTGCAGCTGGACACGCTGTACAAAAGCGAGATTTACAAAATCGTAGCGGTCTACGCTGTCACCTCCCGCGAGAGCGACGGCGATGTCTTCCACTTCAACCAGTATATCGACCTGGACGATGCCGCCGAGCAGACGTTTTTGGATGAAGTGGCAAAGCGCGCGTTTTATACCACCGGCGATTACGCCTACCCCACCGAGCGGCTGCTGACCTTAAGCACCTGCACCTACCAGATGGACGATGCCCGCATGGTCATTCTGGCCCGCCCCCTGCGGGACGGCGAGACCACCGAGGCCGACACGGTGCATGTCAACAGCGACCCGCTTCTCCCTGCCCGCTGGCCTGCGGGTAAATGATTTTCGCAATAACCGAAAAGCCCTAGGGCTTTTGTTATTCCTTGTATACAAGGAATAATGAGGTTTATGTACTGGCATGGTAGCCACCCCTCACCCGCTTCGCGGGAGCTCCCCTCAAGGGGAGCCTTGGGTGCAGCTGCCCGTTTGTTTGGCTCCCCTTGAGGGGAGCTCCGCCGCCAGGCGGTGAGGGGTGGCCCCGAAGCCGCCCAATCAACTTAGGTTCACCACCTCTATCCCAAGTGGGGGTGTTGGATATATGTCCGTATCTACTGCGCAAGCAGGCGGGTGCGCTTGGGGCATCCACCTGCAAAACGCTTTAGATAAATTTTAAAGAATAGGAGAAATTAACATGCAGAAAACGAACTTCAAAACTCGTCTGCTGGCTCTGCTGACTGCCGTGTTCATGGTTGTCATGTGCATGCCGTTTGCAGCGTTTGCAGAAGAGAGCAAAGCAAAGTCCATTACTGTTTCCTGGGCTGATTTTAAGACTAACACGATGCCCAATTCTGTAACAGTAACTGAGAATGGCACTAAGGCTAAAGTTCCTCACCTGGAAGATGGCCTCAGCTGGTACCATGGTGATGTGGAACTTGTTCCCGATACTGAATTTGGTTACGAGGATGTTGCTGCTGTCGCTAATGGCGATGAGTTCATCAGCTTCGATGCCAAGGAGAAGAAGGCCGAGGAGAAGAAGGCCGAGGAGAAGCCCGAGGTCAAGAAGGAAGTTACCGTTAACATCAACCTGAGCGATCCCGAAGCCGGTTACTTCACCGACAACAAGGAAGCTAAGACCCTGACCTACGAGCATCTGGCCGCTGATGGCAAGATCGAAGGTCTGAAGAACATGGTCACCGCTAACGAAGGTTATGAGTTCACTGGTTGGACTTGGGACGGCAAAGGCAGCGGCACTCTGGATGTCGGTGCTACCGAGTTCATGTACACCGACTCTGCTTTCTACAATGGCGATGCTACCACTGGCTACGTTACCCTGACTGCTCAGTTCAAGAAGGTTGAGCAGCCCGAGACCCAGAAGCATCACTTCACTGTGAACTTCACCGTTGCCCCTGACAAGGGTTCTTTCACCGATTACGGTGCAGGCCCTGTTGTCTTCCAGGGCTACGAGGAGGAAGTTGGCGGCCAGCAGTACAACGTTCCCGCCGTTACCGCCAAGGAAGGCTACAAGTTCGTTGGCTGGAAGGGCCAGGGCGCTTCTGAAATCGCTTGGGGTGCCGATGCTAAGACCTTCGGTATTTCCGGCCTGTGCTTCTATCAGGATGGCTCCTATGAGGGCAATGCCTCCATCGAGGCTCAGTTCGAGGAAGTTAAGACCGAGCCTGAAGTGAAGAAGACCGTTTCCGTTACCATCACCACCAACAACGAGCAGGGTATCTTCCCCGACTATGACGGTCAGGAAGTTATCCACTTCGATAACCTGGATCCCAACACCAACCAGCAGTTCGAGCTGCCCAAGGTCGAGGCTAAGCCTGGCTACGAGTTCATCGGCTGGCATGTGAATGGTAATGAAGTGGGCGCTTGGGATGCCGACGCTAAGACCTTCGGCATCACTGGTCTGGCTCATTTCGAGAAAGGTTCCAACGTTGGTTACCTGACCATCGCTGCTGTCTACAAGGCAAAGACCGAGCGCACTGTTGAGGTCACCTTCTCTGTTGACCCCGATAAGGGCGAGTTCGAGAAGAACGACCTGTACACCAGCCCCGCTGCCAACGTCAAGAAGCTGACTGCCACCGAGTTCGATGGCACCCAGTATGCTATCCCCACCGTTAAGGCTAAGGCTGGCTACAAGTTCGTTGGTTGGAAGGGCCAGGGCGCTGACGTTATCGCTTGGAACGCCGAGGCTAAGACCTTCGGTGTGACCGGCCTGTGCTTCTTCAACGGCGACGATGCCACCACTGGCTACGCTACCGTTGAGGCTGTCTTCGAGAAGGTCGAGGACAAGAAGAACGACAACAGCTCTTCTTCCTCCAGCGCTTCCTCTTCCAGCAACAAGACCACCACTGCTTCTAACGAGAAGCAGGTCGTCAAGGCTGCCGCTGCCCCGGCTAACACCACCAAGGTTCTGCCCAAGACCGGTGCTTCTAATGTTGCTCCGCTGCTCGGCGGCAGCCTGGCAGTTGTTGCCCTGCTGATGGGCTACGGCGTTTACAGCCTCGTTCTGCGCAAGAAGGACTAAGATAAACCTTTGACCCCCCGCGCCCTTTGGGCGTAACGGATATTGGTTTACCTAAAACTGTGTGGTTTCCCCATAGGGTAGCGGTACCCAATGCTGCCGCTCCTGGGTGGGCGCGCTAGCATCCACCAAACCCGATGCGATTCAACACAAAAACACCCCCGCACGGTAGAAATACCGTGCGGGGGTGTTGTCGTTTATAAAAAAGATGCCGTCCCCAAAGGCCCCCTATGCGAGGGGGCTCCGCCGTAGGCGGTGGGGGAGAGACAAAAATTTTAGCAGCAGTTAGCCGTTTTGTCTCTCCCTCAGTCAGCTTCGCTGACAGCTCCCTCGCAGAGGGAGCCTTTCGCGGGCGCACACTGTGCGCCCTTACAACTTATAATCCAACCCCAAACTTGCCCTTATATCCCGGCTGGTGTGGCCCAAGCGGAGGAGATAGCGGCCGGGGGCGGTGTGCCAGGCGCGGCGGGTGGGGTCGTAGTGGGCCAGGTCCCGCGCCGTCAGCACAAATTCCACGTCCCGCTCCTCGCCGGGGTCCAGCCAAACCTTGCTGAAACCCCGCAAAACCTGCGGCACCCGGCCGCCCGCAATGGGGGCGCCGGTCTCGTCACTAATATAAAGCTGCACCACCTCGGCCCCGCGCACGGCGCCGCTGTTTTTCACGGTGACACATACTTTTACCTCGCCGCCCTCGGCCAGCGTGTCGGTGCTTAACCGGGCATTGCGGTACACAAAGCCGGTGTAGCTCATGCCGTGGCCAAAGGGCCAAAGCACCGGCATGCGGCGGGCATCGTACCAGCGGTAGCCCACGTATACGCCCTCGCGGTAGTCGGCCGTGCGGCCGTCACCGGGGTAGTCCAGGTAGCAGGGGGTGTCCTCCAGCCGCAGGGGCCAGGTCTCGGGCAGGCGGCCGCTGGGGTTGGCGTCCCCCCACAGCAGGGCGTCGGTGGCTTCGCCCACGCCCTCGCCCGCCAAATACATACATAGCACCGCCGAAACATCCCCCGCCCACGGGCACTCTACGGGGGTACCGGTATGCAGCACCACTACGGTGTTTTTCTGCACCGCCGCAATGCGGGCGATCAGGTTGTTCTGGCAGTCCGGCAGGCGCAGGGTGCGGCGGTCCGCATCGGGGCTGACGAAACTTTCCGGCAGGCCTGCAAACACTACGGCTACATCGGCGTGCACCGCCGCCGATACCGCCCGCAGGAATTCGCCCTCGTCCCGCTCGTCCCTGTTGGCGGGAAAGCCCTTCACATACCCCACGCGGCGGCCTTTCAGCAGCGCGGCGTCCAGCGCACCGATGGCCGCGGGGCTGGGCTGACCCTCGCCATAATAGCGCGGGGTCTCGGCAAACGCGCCGATGTACGCCACCCGCTGCCCGGCTCTGAGCGGCAGTGCGCCCAAATTCTGCACCAGCACGCCGCACTGCGCGGCCAGCTGCACCGCCAGCGCGTGGGTGGGTGCGGTGGACGGTGTATCGTTGGTTTTGGCGGCGGGCTGCGGCAAAAGCGCGGCGGCGGCCTCGGCCAGGGGTACGCCGTTCAGCGTGCCGCTGCCGTACCGCACCCCCTGCGGTCCGGCCTGCAGGGACGCTGCGGCAGGCGGCAGGTAGATCTCCTGCAGTGTGCGCTCATCTACGCGGCGGTCCGGGGCGTCGGTGACCTGGCTGCAGCACAGCAGCGGCCCCACCACG